>Ga0074045_10000265_pt1 | contig 50143 bp, 45 predicted proteins | sample BogForMeECP23OM2_FD_94442 | JGI IMG/M metagenome (GOLD analysis project Ga0074045, IMG submission 94442) | Bog forest soil microbial communities from Calvert Island, British Columbia, Canada - Bog Forest MetaG ECP23OM2 | ecosystem: Environmental > Terrestrial > Soil > Wetlands ... | reverse complement strand
CTTTGACATCATGTATTCAAAAAATGAAACTCAGGGGCTCAGCATATGATAGAGCTTATAAAAAATACAAACATAGATTTTATGGCCAAAAGGAAGTATGCTTTTACTTTTTCGGGTATCCTGGCGCTGCTCGGGATCTTTGCCATTATACAGATCGCTCTCGGCAATGCGAACCTGGGCGTCGACTTTGCCGGCGGGACCGCCGTACAGGTCAAGTTTACGCAATCGGTACAGCTCAGCCAGGTGAGGAAGGCCCTCGAAGAAGGCGGGCTCAGGGATTTTGATCTTCAGGACCTGCCCAGCGAGAACAAAATACTTATCAGGGTAAAAAAACAGGAAGAGAAGCTGGGCGGGGCTTCAGAGAACATAACCCGTGTACTCTCGGAGAAGTTTTCGGGAAGTAAGCCTGTTATTGACTCGACAACCGAGATCGGCCCGACAGTCAGCGCGAAATTGAGAAATGATGCACTATGGGCCGTGCTTATGGCAACCGGCGGTATACTGCTGTATGTAGCGTGGAGGTTTCAGTTAAGGTTCGGAGTGGGGGCCACCATCGCCACATTTCATGATGTGCTGGCCGTGCTCGGGATTTTCTATATATTAAATAAGGAGATGAATTTGATTTTCCTGACCGCGCTGCTTACCGTTGCCGGTTATTCCCTTACCGATACAGTTGTGGTTTTCGACAGGATAAGAGAAAACATCAAGCGTTATCTTAAGGACTCTGTTGATGTGGTAATTAACAGGAGCATTAATGAAGTGCTTTCCAGGACTATTGTGACGTCTTTAACGGTTTTTCTTTCATCGCTCGCCCTGTTCCTTTTCGGCGGGGAAGTTATTCATGACTTTGCGCTGGCTATGCTTCTCGGCGTTGCCGTCGGTACTTACTCTTCGGTCTTCGTTGCAAGTCCCGTGGTCATTCTTCTCGGGAAAAAGGGAGCCGGCAAAGCGGCAATAGGCGGTCGGTAAAGGTAGTGTCGCTTAATGAAGTGGTGTTATCAATAAGATGATTAATCGAGCGACATACCCGTTATCCTGTCATTGTCTCGAAAGTAACGTCGTGATCTGTCACTCCGGCTTGTCCGGAGTCAATCAATCTCGGCAAAGATTCCGGACAAGCCGGAATGACCGTCGTGGGAGACTGACTGCTCTTGGCTGTGGTTAAGTTTTAACGTATGGCCGACAGCGGGATGGCATGCAGATGGATAATGAACAAGACGAATCCCGAGTATATTGCGTATATTGCCAGGATTGCTTCGGTATCGCCCCTGTTTGCACAGGTACTGGTCAACAGGGGCCTTAAAACAGCAGTACAGCTTGAGGCCTTTCTGAATCCCGATATCAGTAAACTTGCAGACCCCTTCGCATTGCCCCAATTAAAGGCCGCAACTGAAAGGATACGTATAGCCAAAAAAAATGGAGAGCGGGTACTCGTCCATGGTGATTACGACGCCGACGGCGTGACGGCAACGGCTATAATGGTAGAGGGCTTGAGGGATTACGGACTTGAGGTCCATTTCTTTATTCCGGACAGGATACAGCACGGCTACGGATTCGGCGCTGCCGGCCTTGAAAGGGCTGAAGCGCTGGGGACGAAGCTCATTGTTACAGTAGACTGCGGTATCTCTTCCTTTGAAGCCGCGGCAGCTGCGCGCAACCGTGGTATTGACGTCATAATTACCGACCATCACGAGCCGTTACGGGAAGAAAGGCAGGGAAAGGTTGAGACGAATTCTTTACCTATCCCCGGACCTTTGCCTGTTTGTCTGCCTGAAGCCGTCGCAGTGGTTAACCCGAAAGTTGCGGCATGCCCACCCGAAATGGCACACCTCTCAGGGGCGGGGGTGGCTTTAAAGGTGATTCAGGGATTATTTGACAATAACATCGATGCGATATACAAGTTCTTTGATCTCGCAGCAATAGGCACTGCTGCCGACGTAGTGCCGGTCCGGAATGACAACAGGACCATTATCAGGGAAGGCCTTAAACTGCTGCAATCAGGGCAGCGTCCGGGACTCAAAGCGCTCTGCCGGACGGCTGGAATCCGCCTGGACTCTTTCAAAACGTCTTCTTTATATTATATGATCATTCCGAGAATCAATGCCGCAGGCAGGATGGCAAATGCGACGGATGTGGTTAAACTACTTATTACAAGGTCTGAGGACGAGGCCTCGCAGCTTGCCGGCTGGATGAACAATCTGAATAAAAGACGTCAGGAGGTAGAGGAGACTGTTTATAATGAGGCCATGAAAAAGGTGAGCTTTTTGGAGGCCGGCAATGGGGCCTTAGTTGTGGCCTCTGAGGGATGGCACATTGGTGTTGTGGGGATTGTTGCCTCGAAGCTCGCCCAGAAGTATTACAGACCCGCTATTGTTCTTTCTATTGACGGCGGTCTTGCAAAGGGCTCGGGCCGGAGTATCCCTCCTTTTGATCTTTATGAAGGCCTCACAGAGTGCAAGGACATACTTACCCGCTTTGGCGGACATAAGCAGGCTGCGGGATTAAGTCTGCCGGCTGCAAATATCGAAGACTTTAGCGCCTTGTTATGCAGCAAAGTTCTAGAGCGCCTTTCTGAGGAAGATTTCCTGCCGGTCCTGCTGATTGACGGCGCAGTCACCATATCCGATATGAGCATCGGCCTCGTAAATGAGCTTGAAAGGATGGAGCCTTTTGGCTATAGTAATGTTGAGCCGGTATTCGGCTCCAGGGGCCTTGAAGTGGTCCAGTCCAGGATAGTGGGAAATAATCACCTGAAGATGCAACTGCGGCAAAAAGGAAGGAAAATGGACAGCATCGGTTTTGATTTTGGCTCTATGCTTGACACTGTTGAAAAGGGCGATATTATAGATGCAGCATTTGTGCCGACGATCAACGAATGGGATGGAGGAAGATATTTGCAGTTAAATATTAAGGCGATAAGGCCGGCTCAATGATGGAGAAGAAAGGAAACAACAAAGAAACCACAGAGCAACGACAGAGGACACAGAGAAATCATTTTATATATGCATAGTCATAAATAATTATTTATTGCTGTCATTCCCGTGCTTAAGAGCACCTACTGTTGGCTTGTCGGGAATCCATCCGAAAATAAAGAAAGATTCCGGACAAGCCGGAATGACAGTTGTTGAGGCATAGTGTTGTCTCTGTGTCCTCTGTGGTTGCTTTGAAAGGGGGGAATAATATGTCGGGACGGGTGACTATCCAATCCTTGCAGCAAAAGAAACATGAACGGCAGAAAATCTCGATGATCACTGCGTATGATTATCCTTTTGCTCAAATAGCCGAAGAAGCCGGCGTTGACGCCATTATTGTCGGAGATTCTCTGGCAATTGTTGTGCAGGGACATGATACAACGCTTCCTGTGAGTATGGACGAAATGATATACCACACAAAAATGGTCTCACGGGCCGCAAATAGAGCGATGGTCATCGCCGATATGCCCTATCTCTCCTACCAGGTGAGCAACGAGGATGCTGTGAGGAATGCCGGAAGATTTCTTAAGGAAGCGGGGGCCCATGCAGTAAAGCTTGAAGGCGGCAGTGAGGCGGCCCAAACAGTTCAGAGATTGACTAAGGCTGAAATCCCTGTTATGGCGCATATCGGTCTGACTCCGCAGGCAATTTATCGCATGGGCGGATATAAAATTCAGGGCAGGACGGAAGAGGCGGCGAAGAGGTTAGTGGAGGATGCTAAACTTCTTGAGAGCGCCGGGGCCTTCTCGATTGTCCTTGAAGCAATCCCTGCAGCGCTTGCGCAGCAGATTACGGGTATACTGGCTATCCCAACCATCGGTATCGGCGGCGGGCCATACTGCGATGGCCAGGTCCTCGTTATGCATGATGTGCTCGGTATGTTTGACCGCTTTATGCCGAAGTTCATTAAAAAATACGCAAATCTTAAGAGCGATGCTATAGCTGCCGTCAGTAAGTATAGGGAAGAAGTCGAAAATGGAACTTTCCCCGGAAGCGGGCATTCGTTCTGAAAGTCAGTTTTTTTTCAGGGAAGGCAGTAGAAGGGGAGTACGCGCGTTGCATCACGTAAAAAAATATTCGAAAATATTTGCTTATTTGCATCAATAGTAGTGCGGCAAGAGCAGCCAGGACATAGTGCCTCGGCTAAATTTCGCAAGGCATCCAGCCTTGCTCAAAGGCGACGCCAGCCCGTTCAGCCATCCATGGCGTCTCGGGCTGCCGACGCCCGCTACGGCACCATGTCCTGTCTGCTCTTGCCTCAAATTGCAGGTTAGTCTACAAATCACTTCTTTGCTTTAGCACACCCATTACTGCCTCCCTGACTCTATTTCTCGGAGACAGTATTGAACTATTTCAAATTATTTCGAATAGATTTTTAAATGATGCAACGAATCAGTTTCGAATAGATTTCTGATGATGCAATTCGGTACGTGTTTTTTTTCTGAGAGTTTGTTACAATTGATGGAAAGGTGTACAAAGGGGGCGTGGGATGTCGAAGAAGTTGCTTTTTGTTTGTGTAAAAAGAGATCTCACCCATCCTGTCAGTTTTGCGCTGAAGGAATTTGAGGGTAAGTTGAACGTGCGATCTTTTGATAATACCAAGCTGCTGGGAGCGGCGCTGGCGGATGTTACGGAGGGCTGCACGGTTATTCTTGATTCGATAATGGCAGACGAATCTACCGTCGAGTTTGCAAAGGGCGTCAAGAATGAGAAACCGGCCGTTAAGTTTCTTCTCATTGTTTCAGAAGGCACGCCAAAGGAAGAACTCGTCGGGCTTATACAGTCAAAGGTTGTAAGCGGGGTGCTCGTCAGGCCCTTTACCGCCGAGCAGATGAGCGACAATATCTATAAATTGTGCGGTTTCCAGAAAAAAGAGGTCCCCTGGTACATGCAGACAGGGTTCAAGTAGTGTCTATTTCCCGCTGAGCGACTCTTTCAGCGCCGCATTCATGATCTCGCCATTGCAGGTGTTCAATGCACTTCTCAGTTCCATATCCTCATTGATCGCGGACTCAACGCCTTTGTCGGCAAGGGCAGCTATGTATGGCAGGGTCGCATTGGTCAGGGCAAGCGTGGACGTGCGGGGATAAGCGCCCGGCATATTGGCGACCGTATAATGGATGACGCCTTCTATGCTGTAGACCGGGTCGTCATGTGTGGCAGGCCTGGATGTTTCGACGCACCCTCCCTGGTCGACCGATACGTCAACGATTACTGAGCCCCGCTTCATGGTCCTGAGCATTTCCTTTGTAATGAGCATTGGTGTTTTGCCGCCGGGGACCAGTACCGCTCCTATGATAATGTCGGCGTCCCTGATTTCCTTCCGTATCGTATAATCTTTAAGCGGCAAGGTGTTAACGCGTCCCATGAACAGTTCATCGATACGCCGCAACCGCTCTTCACCATTATTCATGACGGTCGTATCCATGCCCAGGCCCAAAGCAATACGGGCCGCGTTGGTACCTACAACCCCCGCGCCCAGTATCAGGGCCTTTGCCGGTCTTACTCCAGGGACGCCGGTAGGCAGTATGCCGCTGCCGGCGTGGATTTTCTGCAGGTAATAAGCGCCCATCAGGGGCGCCATTCTTCCCGCAATTTCGCTCATGGGAGCAAGCAGGGGAAGGGTATTGCCCTTCCGCAGCGTTTCGTAGCCAAAGGATGTTACTTTTTTATCGAGCAGCATTCTGGTGAGTTCGTTGTTCGGCGCCAGGTGGAGGAATGTGAACAGGGCCTGTCTCTCCCGGACAAACCCGAATTCTTCGGGGAGCGGTTCTTTCACTTTAACGATAAGCTCCGCCTCTTTAAAAAGTGTTCCCCTGTCGGCAACTTCTGCGCCGGCTGTGACGTAATCGGCATCGGAAAAACCGCTGCCTTCGCCGGCGCCTTTTTCAACATATACGCTATGGCCGCGGCGCCTGAGTTCTTCAACACCGGACGGAGTAAGGCCGATCCTGTATTCTTCTCTCTTTATTTCTTTTGGAACGCCAATTACCATTTGGCCCTCAATTAGTGCGGTTCAGGACAAGCCCCAGGATCTTCTCCTTCGGAAGGAACTGGAGCGCCTTCTTAACATCATCCATCGAAGTGCTGCCGGCCCGCACAACAACAATCACCTGGTCCACAAGGGGAGCAAAAGTCAGGACGTCCGCTCCTGTAAGAATGGGAGGGACATCAAAAATAACATAACGTTCAGGATAGCGTTTTTTCATGTCTGTTATGAGGTCTTTCATACGCGGCGATCCAAGGATCTCGGCGCTTTCCTTATAAGGACGCCCACCGGAAATAAGCGTCATCTTCTCGATCCCCGGCCATGTAATTAATTCGGAAACAGGCGTGCCGTCCATAAGATAATTTATCAAGCCCTTTTCTCCCGCACAACCCAGGTATTTATGAATACTCTGTTTTCTCAGATCACCATCAACCAGCAGGACCGTATGCTGGAATTCCCGGGCAAAGGTGAAGGCAAGATTAATAGCTGCAAGGGTCTTACCTTCGCCCGGCAGAGCGCTGGTAACCATAATAGTGTTGCTCCCGGAGCCGCGGGTCCGCTGCAAGACCTGCGTCCTCAGTACCCTGAAAGCCTCCGCCTCCGGAACATTGTCCAGGTACGCCAGACACCGTTTACCCGCGACGAAGGCCGGATCCAGGTGGCTAGTCCGGCACTGAGAATACTCCGGTGAGATCCACCCGTGTTTCTCTCTCTCCTTCTCCTCAGGATTGTCCTCAAGGCAGACCGCTTGTGCTTCTTCTTTTCCATCGTCCCGTTTTTTATTTAAAAACGGTATCGCTTTCCTTATCTTGCTTATCATTGAATCGCTCCTTTTAATAAAGTGTCAAAGATTAAAGACAGTGTCAAAGTGTCAGAGCTGCACGTTATCGTTATTCTGTCATTCCGGCTTGTCCGGAATCTTTCTGAAGCAGGGAAGGATTCCGGACAAGCCGGAATGACAAGAGAGTGTCGTTGTCCTTTGCTATGATACTATGACACACTGACACTGTCTTTAGAACAGTCTTCTGGCGAGACGCGCCCATAAGACATCCAGATCCATCACAAATAAATGAATAGCCACTATAAGGCCTATCATCGAGAGTACCGTGACCCCGACAATTGTCTTCAGGTGATTTCTTTTGCGCAGCTCATCTTCCAATGTAACAATCTCGGGTATCTCCGCGAGGACAGGGAAAGGAAAAGCCGCTGTCAGGTCCTCGGCATGGCGGGCTGAGCGATCAGAGGATTCCTGCAGCGCGGCCGTGCCGGCACCGACGCCAATCCCGAGAATAAGCCCTAACAGGACAATAACAGGCCGATTAGGTCTGACCGCTTTCTCCGGAAGCCTGGCCGGATCAATTAACGTAAAACGTTCTCCCAACTGTTCCTTTTCAAGCCCCTTGGCCGTTTTAGCTTCCATGAACTTTTTCATGAGATCATCATATTTAAGCTGGGTATCGTTTCTTTCGACCATCAGATTCTTGTATCCCTCCTCCACCCTGGGGGACATTTCGAGTCTTTGCCGGTACTCATCCCTCTTCCTGTCAAGGTCTGCGATCTGGCGTTTGACCGACTTGATATCCGACTGAATGCCGGACAACTCCGACGAGAGCGCTACGTAGGCCGGGTTGTCCGGGTTTTTTTCAACCCCCGGCTGTTTTCCCCGGGATTGAAGCCCTTTCTCAAGCTCGGCAATCTCCGCTTTTGTCTTGATCACATCCGGATATTCGTCAGAGTAGCGCGTTTTAAGATTTACCAGCGCAACCCGCAGCTCTTTCAACCGGTCTTTGTCCTCCCTTGTCGTATCAGGCGCTACAGTCGCCAACTGCGTCTGCAGAGAGCTCTCTTTCTCCCTGAGTGTGCGGAGTTGATCATCCAACTGTGCGTAGTTCCTCTCTATCCAGTCCAGGGACTGAAGGTTGAACTGATACAGCTCAGGCAGATCGCGGGGGTTTTTTTCCTTATAGTCTGCAATTTTTTTCTCCAGCTCAGCCAGTTCGGCCCGGACAGACTCCATTTCTTCCTCAAGGAATTTAGAGGTGCCTGCCGTCTGTTGACCCATGACCTTCAGGTTCTCATCCAGATAGAGAGACGCCAGCACATTATCGACCTGCTGCACTACCGCGGGATTTGTCCCCTCATACGATACGGAGAAGGCGATGGTTGCTGAGGCCGGCCTCCCTGTCTGCCGATCGATCACGTCAGCCGTAATGGTCTCAAATTTTATATCTTTTTTCCGCATATTATCTATGATCTCCTCGGTCGTCAACTTATCGCGTTTATCTGAATACAGGTTAAAACGGTCGACGATCTCCTTAAGGCGCGCCGTACTCATGATCCGCTGGTTGATGGTCTGCAGCCGCTGCTCCGCAAAACTCGTTACGGTTGCCATGACATATTCTTTCGGTATGTCCTGCTCTTCGATAAGAATGGTAGAGGTTGAACGATAAACGGGAGTCCAAATCAGGAGGACCAACAGAGAGAGGAGAAAAACGGCAACTGCCGGTACTATTATCCCCCAACGCCGCCTCTTGACTATTTTGATGATATCTTCTAATTTAAAAATTTTATTCTGCTCCATTAAAAATCTCCTTTTTCAAAAGTGTCAGAGTGTCAAAGTATCAAAGCTAAAAACAAGTGTCAAAAATATAAAACTATTAAAGCTACACGTTATCGTCATTCTGTCATTCCGGCTTGTCCGGAATCTTCCCATGTTGCAGTACGATTCCGGACAAGCCGGAATGACAGGAGAGTACTGTCAGACTTAGTTCTGACACTATATTTTAACCCAGAACGGGTTTATTTTACCCGGTTCGCTGAACGCCGACCGTTGTTACTTTTTAAATAATGGCTGCTGAATGTAAAACCGGACAGAGAAAAGTTGTCTGTCAGCCTTGGTGTTCCCTGCCGAATTGTCAACCATGTCGTATTCGTAGGATGCATCGAGGGCCATATTTTTTGAGAATTCGTAACGGACGCCAGGGTTGATGCGAAAATACTGCTGGCTGATGGACTGTGAGGAAAATTCTGAACCAAGAGACGTTAACGTGTTGTAGCTGGTCGAAAAAAGGGCCGACAACTCATAGCTGAATTGATATTGGGTTGCCAGCGTCAGGGCATCTTGCTCCGCCGCCCCGTTAAGGCCATACGCCGGCGAGAGGCTCCTGCTAAACGTGAGGGAGCCGCTGCCGAGTTCTCCCTTGTAATTCAGTGACGCGTCTCCTACCCATCCCAGACCTTCCTTGTTGACCGGCACCATTATCAAGCCGAAGTTTATGATTTGCACCGGAATTGATACTGCCGACCATGTATTGTTTATGCCTCCATCGACCTGGAAGCTCCAGACTTCGTCGAAATCTTTCGAAAGGCCTACGGTGCACATGGCACTGTTAATCCGGGTATTTGGATAGGCATAATAACTGTATCCCACGTTCATTCTGCCTTTCACAGATGGGAAGTACTTACCCAAATCATATACAAGTCCTGCGCCGGCATTACGGGTTCTATCGCTTAGATAGTTTGGATTTTCATAGTAGTCCCTGCCGTTGCTATAGGACAGCGTCCCGAGAGTTTTTTCGTTAAACTGATACTCGGCAGACCCGGAATAAGTAATGTGGCTCCAGGGTACGGCTGTCGTAATAAAGCCGGCCGCCCCTATCCCCAGTAGGGTAGGGTTGGCATTCCTGGAGTAACCCGCACCGCCTGAAACACTTAACAGGGGCGAGACAAGATATTTTAGTGTGCCGTTGTACAGCTGATTTGTCCCGCTGAGGCCCTGGTTTTCGGCATATTCGAGCCGGTCCAGGTGAAGCAGCAGATCCGTGTCGAGCCGGCCGGTCCGGTCCACCATTTCGACAACTGGAGAAAGGGTGGTAATGAAATCTTTCCTGATATCAGTTGCCGATAATAAGATATTACTGTTGTATGCCTCCTGGACAGAGAGGGACGGAGTGAGACTGAAATCGTCCCCCCATGCAAACGCCGGGAAAAGTAACACAAGCAACCACAGAGAACACAGAGAAATATTCTTAAAATACATAGTCAAAAATTAACCACAGAGAACACAGCCAACAGTAGGGGCCTTAAGCCAGACAACCTAACCACGGAGGCCACAGAGAAATACCCTGAACACCCCGAAAGACTTTCTGGAGTTTTTTACAAAAGGACTCCTCTGTGCTCTCTGTGGTCAAGCGGTCTCTGTGGTATCTTTGTAGTTTCCTTTTTTCTCCAGTGCAACGCATCAGGGAACTACAACGACATCGCCTCTGTTGAGAGAGATGTTCTGTTCCAGTCGTTTTCCCTTGACTACCTGATCGTAATCGAAGGGCAATATGGTGGTTTTATTGTTTTCCTGCCGGAAAATCCTGATCCAGCCTCCCTTTGCGAAAACATTGAGCCCTCCTGCCGTGGCCAGGGCCTGCAGGACGTCGATGTTGGCATTCAATACGAAACGGCCGGGAGCATTAACTTTGCCGATGACATAAATTATCATGCTGTTGACCTGTTTGACTTCGACAGATAAGGTGGCGTCGGGTACATACCGCTCAAGCTTTTTTTCAATCTCTGTTTTAAGCTGGGAGGCCGTTCTTCCGGCAGCCTGCAGCTCTCCGATCAGAGGGAATGAGATAAAGCCATCAGGCCGCACTACGCATGACCGGGTCAAAGCCTCATCCTTCCAGGCGGAAATATCCAGTACATCTCCCGGACCTATAACATAAGCGCGTTCTGCGTTAACATCCGTACTGCGTACAGCGTTCTGCGTACTGCGTTCGGAGTCTGGTACAGCTACTTCGCCGGCCCACAACAGGGATGAAGATGATACCCCAAGCACCCAGGCTAACATCATCAGAACAACTATTTTTCGTAACATTTTACCTCCTTAAAAAAGTATCAAAGTGTCAGAGTATCAAAGGTTTATTTAACATGAATTACACATATTTTGTCATTCCCGCACAGGCGGAAATGACAGCTTAAAGGAGTCCTCTGAGCACTGGGGTTTAATTTTTTTTAATGGATTCCCGCCATTGCTTTTTGCGCCTCGTCTTTGCCGGGGAAATTAATTTTTGACGTTAGCGCAGTTTGCAGGTATTGCTTTGCCTTTGCAGAATTGCCTGCCTTATTATAGGCCATTCCGAGATGGAAGTTGATGACAGGATTTCCGGCATTTTTAGCATGTGCCTTATCCAGCCACTGAATAGCCTGATTTACATCACCTATGCGATAATCTATCCAGCCGTACGTATCGAATATGAGCGGGTTCTCAGGACTGAGGGCATTAGCTTTCTGTACCAGGAGAAGGGCCCTGTCAAGGTCCTTTTTCCCGTGGCCGTAATCGCAAAGGAGGTACGCCAGGTCGTTCGTTGGACTCCACAAATCCGGATGCAGCCGCACGATTTTGTCGAGTTCAGCGATGGCCGGGTCCCATTTTTTTTGCTCCATGTAAAAGGCGCTCAGCTTGAGATACCCAAGGGGCTGATTTGGCGCCTGTTTCTTGATGTCCGCATATGCCCCTTCCGCCTGCCTGAAGTCACCGGCTTTCATCATAAGATCTCCCAGGTCGGCCAGGACCTCCAGGTCTTTTGGATTGGCGTCAAGAATCCTGCGATACTGGTCCTCGGCATTCTTGAAATCTTTCTGCACTAAATAGAGGTGGCCCATGGCCCGTATTATGTCCCTTGAACCCGGAGCAATCTTCAGTGCATCCTGCAGAGTATCGAAGGCAAGGGGCAACTCCTTATTCATGGCATGGGCGTCTGCCAGACTGATGTACCCCTGCATGAATTTCGGTCTTTCGTTCACAACCGTACGGAAGGATGAAACAGCCTGCACAAGTTCCTGCTTTCTGAGATGGATAGTACCCTCGATATAATTGGCGTCAACATCCTTCGGGTTTTCCTTGACCACCTCATCCGTATATTTCTTTGCTTTGTCGATTTCCTGGCGCGAAAGATAGAATTGAGCCAGAGAATTTTTTGTATGGAGTATATTCGGATTAGCCGAATCCCTGTCTAATCCCAGACATTCATTTAGCACGGAAACACCCTGGTCGGGCCGGTTTGTACTAAAATAAAAAGAACTCAGGGCAAAGCGAAGCTGGAAGCTCTTTCCATTCTGGCGTATTCCTTCCTTCAATTGCTGCTCGGCGTCGGTGGACCTGTTTCTTGAGATATAGAAATTAGCAGCCTGGATCCAACGGTCCTCCTTTGTCGGTGCGGAAGATACGAATGATTTAAAAACATCGACGGCCTGCTGCTCCTTACCGGCATCCCAGTAAATGGAGGCCAGCACCAGGCGATGCCGTGCGTCATCAGGCTCTATCGCAATCACCTTTTGCATTACTCCAATAGCCTCATCCGTCTGTTTCTTTTTGAGGTATAGGTCAGCAAGATTGAGATAGAGTGGTATCGATTTCTGATTGGCCTTGATCCCTTCCTGCAAGGTTTTCTCGGCGTTCTGCAGATCTCCCTTCTGCCCATAAACAGAACTCAAAAATAAGTAGCCTTCCGGTTTATGGACGTCCCGCCCAACGACAGATTCGAAGAATTTGAGCGCACCATCATTATCTTTTTTCTTTACCAGCACGGCGCCCTTAAGGAGGAGGGCATCCTCATTTTTTGGGTCACTTTTCAGGACAAGCTCCACCTTGCCCATTGCCTCATCCGGCTTGCCTGAGCCGAGGAGAAACCAGCCCAACTGTGCATTGGCGCCAGGATGCTGCGGTGAGAGTTCAACGGCTTTAGAAAAGCTCCCATAAGCCCCTCTGCCGTCCCCTGATTTCAATGCAGTCATCCCGAGCATGTAATAGGCGTCGGCATAATGAATATCGATCTGGATAGCGTTCTTGAACTCCAGCTTCGCTTTTACATAATCTCCTTTTTCATACAACATCTTGCCTTTGTTATAGAACTTCATCTTTTTCTGATCAGGCCCGCTGCACGCCGCCATAAGGGCAACGCACAGCACCATCACAATCCCTACGAACACCTTATTTTTCATGAACAACCTCCTTAAAAAGTGTCAAAGTATCAAAGTATCACAGCAAAGGCTAAAAGAAGTATCACAGTATCAGAGCAAAGACAAACCGCACGCTCTTGTCACTCCGGCTTGTCCGGAGTCCTTCCCTATTTCAGACAGATTCCGGGCAAGCCGGAATGACAGAACAACGATAACGTGCAGCTTTGACACTGTCTCTCAGCTTCCCGTAAATCCCCGCACTCCGAGCAGAACTGCTGCTGCGAGGGTCGATAGCGTCAGGGCATTAAACTTTTCACGAACTTCGTTGATCAGGACTTCATAGCTGAAGAAAAAGACAATAATTTCGACTGCCAGCAGCCCCATGTTGTTACTCCGTACAAACTGACCTGTAAGGTTTGGAACAATAATCGCAATGAAGATAATCAGAAAATCCATAGTCGAGACCCTGAATCCCTTCATTCTTCTGGTGAACCTCACAGTCAGGATTACAAATAATGCCACGACGCCGAAACATAAACGGTACAGTAACGACAAGTCGTCGTTCATCCATACAGCTCTTTCTCCCTCTGCAAGATAGAGAACAACCGGAATGGTCAGATAAAGGACTAACCGCAAGCATCCCCGCAGATATTTTTTTTTGAAAAAAATAAAGGCCCCGGCAATAAGCAAGACAGAACAAGAGGACATGACAGCAGCATAGATGGGTACCCTTGCGGGAAGGAAACAGGAAAATATGAACAATAGAGGGATTATCAGTTCCGAAAGGCCGAAGGATATTTTGATGGTCCAATTGTTGTCCCTGATGGTCCTCAATTTGACGGCAAGCGCACCTTCAATCATGTCAGACTTTCTTACTCGTAATGCATGTCGGTCGGCAACAGCAAATAGACTTATGGTCACAACTGAAAAAGCCATATAGCCCGCCATCAGGAGCCAATCGGATTGATACCTGAAGAGGATGGCCGAGACTATCATCATCGCCTGGATGGTATAGATCACGAAGACCGCTTCGGCATGAGATAATCCGAGACGAATGAGGCGGTGGTGAAAATGGTTCTTATCAGCAGAGAAAAGAGGCCGTCTCTCTCTGGCCCGTTCCACCATAACTGTCAGGGTATCGAGAACAGGAAACCCGAGAATGATCAGAGGCAGCACAGGACTTAACGGGGTGTCTCCCTGTGTAATCATCAAGGCAAGCACAATAGCTGAAAAGCCGAGAAGCTGACTCCCTGTATCGCCCATAAATAGGCTGGCAGGATAGGTATTAAATCTAAGGAATCCGAATATCGCTCCTGCCAGTGACAAGGACAGAAGGACAACGGAGTTATTTCCCATCAGCCAGGCAAGATATCCTATAAAGCAAAAACTGAGGAGGGAAATGCCGCCTGCAAGTCCGTCCAGACCATCAGCAAGGTTGATAGCATTGGTGACGCCTACAACAGCTACGACGGAGAGAGATACAGCAAACCACTGCGGCAACTGCACCCAGTCTGGCAGCAGTGTTCCGAGCGAGTCGATCCTGACGCCTCCGTAGAATACGGCAATCAGCGCCGCCACAATTTGTCCAGCGAATTTTGCCTTATGTCCGAGCCCTTTCCTATCGTCAACCAGACCGAAAAGCACCAGCACTCCTGCTCCTATAAAATAGGCCCTCAAAAAATCATCTGCTGTCGTCCAGAGGATGACCGGAACAGATGCGCCAAGGGCCATTGCCAAACCGCCGATCCTGGGTACAGGGATGGTGTGGATCTTACGCGGGTCCGGGAAATCGACCATTTGGAACCTGGCGGCCAATCTCGTCATGATGGGAATCAGACTGACTGTGATAAACACCGAAAGAAGGATTGTTGATAGATAAAGCATTACCATTAAATTAGATCATAAAAAGAGCATGCGACATGTTGATATAATCTATCTCCTCGTAAATTTATTCGATGAAAAGAAACTTTCAAGCCTAATCTGCGGATAGAGGAATAAATGCATCCGGGATACTTAACATCGACACTTTCAATAGCGTAAATGTCTATGCCGGAACGAATTCGTTCAACGTAGGGACAATTTCTTTGATAAACAACTGTAGCCTTTTGTCAGCATCGTCAACCTTTTCAAATGAAGTAATTGGTGTGATAATCCGCACCAATGCTCCGTCCGTCCTTTTCTTTACCAAGGAGTCCCAAAAGTTATATATTTTCATTTCATAAGCGTTGGTCAGAATGCGTCCCCGCTGATCAAACCAGAAATAGACCAGTTGCCTTGCGCCATCTTTTTCCATCAAGGCGCGCGTCACTGTTATTGACGATAGAGTTTTCCCTGATAAAGGTATAGTTACTGATCCAGCCTGCTTAAATATCCAGCCGCTACCCGGCAAGCATGTCTCGGGAGAGTGAATCGACCTGCCTTTCCGCTGGCTTTCATAATAAGCCACATAAACATTAATAGGCGGGCTGTCGTGTCTTGAGTAATTAACGGACGTGTAATCACTGAATTGAAGTTCATCGATAAATTGCTGGGCAAGGAACTCTCGTTTACCTTCCCACCCGCCGATGACAAGAGGGAATTTGTTGAAAGGCAGGCTGCTTGGCGTTTTTTCCCTAAAATCAGCCGTGAAATGCAAAGTAAGGGTCACAACCAAAATAGCAACTGCGACCATAAATTTCGGTCGTGTAAATGACACTTTGACACTTTGACACTTTGACGCTACCTCCGGATCTTGCTCTGATACTTTGACACTTTCACACTCTGACACTTTCTTTTTCATGAAGCCTTCATCAGGTCCCGGCATGATCCTGCCAAGCAGCCAGGTTTCTCCAAAAAGAATGGCAAACGAAACAATAAATATGACCCAACCCTCGAAATCATGAAAGAAACCCTCTGCTGCAGCGGGGCCAAAGGACTGATAGAGAACAGCTGTCAATGCGATGCGGAGGCTATTGGTCACGATCGATAATGGAATTGATGTGAGAACAATGATAATTCTTTTCCAAAATGCTGCACGATAGAAATAGGCCATAAGGACACTCATAATGAAGAGGGGGACGAGGTAGCGGAGTCCGCTGCAGGCATCCACTACCTGGAGTTGAGTGAACCCTAAATCGATAATATTTCCTTCCTGATAGGCCGACATCCCTAAGAGATGAATCATCTTGATAGCGATTCCCGTTGATATCAGCTTGAGGCCGAAAGTAAGCTTTGTGTTTATAAATTGAGGCGGAGGGAAAAGGAAAAGAGACACAAAAAGCGGAAAGGCCATGATCTTTAATTTGTTCCATCCCACATGTGTCCATAGAAGCCCCCCGACCACAAGCCACGAAGAGATATAAATTGAGTAATACTCTCCGGCCAACTCTCCGAACCAGAACAGGAGAATGCCCGGCAGCAAAAGAAACAGCCCACCCCAGGATGGAATACTTGATTCGTTCATCCATCGCTTCCTTTTCTCCCATACCAGGTAAAGAATAACAAATGGAACGAGGTAACAATAATCATAATCTCTTCTGGCCCAATCAATGCTGACCAACGCACTATGCGAAGAGTAATAAATCATCGACAGTAATATCCCGTAAATAGCTACATACCAAGCAGAACGTGGCCTTATCATCAACATCTCCTTTTTTCAGAAAGTATTAAATGCTGCGAGCTGGTGTCAAGAGCAAGCATATGTCTCCTTAGAACTGGAAAACCTTATGAAGAATATATATCGGATAGTACAAACTGCATTTCATATCGGATAGTGACAGAATAGGTTCGATTTTGCGGCCCACACTTATGAAACTCCTCATATCGCTCCAACTTGCAGCTCCATGAAAGATCCTGGCAGCGAGTGACGGCAGGTCTCTCGCAAGGTATTGCCATGAGAGACCATCCTTCTGAATCCGGGAATGCTCAATCAAGTCACTTCTGTCAATCAAGTCACAGTATGAATTCCATATTAAATTTATACCTGCAAATTCACACAAAGAAAAATACATGCCTACGCGTGGGTTGACCTCAATTAATCTCCAGCCGTTGCCGCGACTATCAAGTTTGTACTCTATGTCGCATATTCCTTTAAAGCCGAGCAGATTCAAATCACTCAACCCTCGCTTCACCAGATCATCAACCCACTCACTTCTGATGAAAGAACCGACACCAAACGACTGGGGATGTTGTCTTATCTTCCGGCTGCACATGACCTCCCGGGGCCGCCCCATGGCGTCGATATAGACGGAGAGCTGATATATGGCATCGTCTCCCCCGGGAATGAGCTCTTGTATCATTAATGTGTGCGCTCTCTCCCCAAGGGGATCCAGGGTTGCCTCCAATTCATCCATGTTTTGAATATAGAAGAGCTTCTTGCCTCTCAACGCCTGTTTCCATTGATACAAGAGTATGGGCTTTAGCAGAAGTGGAAATCCAATTGTCTGCACCAAACTACGTAAATCCATATTGGAGTTCCTGATAAAATAAGTCTTCGGGATGCTTAAATCAAGATCAGAGCATTTGCGATAGAACTTCTCTTTATCCAGGAAATGTTCGATGGAGCTGTTCTGATAGGACGCCGGAACAATATAGTATTGGCTAAGTCGCGGCAAATCATTAAGCAATGCTGGAAAGTATTCATCCCCGGCAATATACAAAACAGGTTTTCTCTCGCAATTCTTTTCTGCAAATTCAATCAGTTTTTCAGCTAAGTCCCGGCTTTTGTAATGAATATATCGCATGTCATGCTGCAACACGAACTTAGAGCGGTGTCCAATCTCGAACTTGTTGCAGTCTATGCCATATAATGGAACCCGCCGCATCCCCAGGCTCCTCGCTACGGCAAGCCCGGTCGCTGTCATCTGAAGGATAACCGCGGGATTCAGGCTATTTGCGCTTGGCATATATGGTTATCTCCGTACCTATCTTGATCTTTCCCAGGGAAAGAGAGTTAACCAGGACCGTCAGTCCTATTCGAATCCGCTTAATAATATTTGTCGCAGTCAGGCTGCTCGTCAAAGCCTGTTTTTCGTTAACAACCTTTATTATTTCAAATCCAGCCGAAGTTATTAGCAATTTAATGTTCTTTGTCATAAACAAATGATAGGCGCGTAAACTATAGTTGTACAATCGTGTACCGGGGTCAACCACCATAAGTACGCCCCTTAGATGTGATAACAGCGAAAAAAACCTGAACAAACCTGTCCTGTTAGCCCTCATTTTCAGAACAAAACAACCTCCTGGAGACAACCTGTCTCTGATTTCGCGCAACATCTGTCTTATGTCAGGAATGTAGTATAGTGTTTCCAGGCAGACTATGACGTCGAACAGTTTTTCTGCCTTGATATCTTTAATATCGGATACCGAATCGATACCGAATTTGTCATAGGCCAGCCTTCTTGCAGAAGGGCTTGGTTCAACACCTGATACCGAATAACCCTGAGAGCGTGCCATATTCAGAAAATGGCCAAAGGCCGAGCCAACATCCAGAAGCAATCCGCGTGAGAAACCCAACTCTCTCAGTGTCCTGAAAATGTTCCTGAAGGCCCGTGATCTGGCATCTCCCCACGAAGAATTAATCGACTGCCACTCTTTTTTGTCTTGTACATCGGTGCTTTGAAAATAGTCGTGTGCTTCTCTCTTTTTTTCCGCAGCGGCTTGTGTTTGCATGACCTGTAAATGAGAACAGACCGGGCACCTACCCATTAGATAAGAGAAGTCTTCCTGGAAAACAGAGTAGAGCGGTATCAGCTTGTTAGCCCCGGTGCAAATCTGGCATTTCTCAAAAACGACATGCGGCCACAAGTCAGCTTCGCTCTTCTTGATACCTAACGGCATACGAACCCTCCGTTCCCGCCAGAGCAGCAAAATGGGATCACGCCAATCAAAGTTTTCCTGCAATCCTTTTGATCAACATTCGCATCATTAGAAGTCCGAAGGCTGGTATATGGTGCAGGTACCATTTGGCTTCTCTTAAAGGATTCTTCGCAAACCGCCAATAGACCCCCTCCAGCCCCATTTTTTGAACCATTGGATGAGGATGCCTGTACTCGCCTATCATGAACCTGAAAGCAGCCCCCACACCTACAATGATAGCTTCATCGATATAATGCATCATTTCCGCAATAAGGCGCTCCTGCTTTGGCGCACCTAAGGCAATCCAGACAAAAGTCGGTTTCAATTCGTTTATTGTTTTGGCAGACTGAGCAATTTCGTCTGTTGACAACTCACGGAATGGGGGCGAAAATACACCTGCGACAGCCGCTTGAGGATATTTCATTCGAACAACGCCCAACATTTTTTTCAAAGTCTCTTCATTATCTCCGTAGAAATAATGTCTGTACCCTTTCGCGCCTGACATTTCCAAAAGAGTACTCATCAGATCGGGACCGGTGACCCGCTCAACGCGCCCATAGCCAGCTAATCTCGCAAACCAAACCAGGGGCATACCGTCAGGGATAGTAAGAAAGGAAGAATTTTGTATAGCACAGAAGCCGGCATCTTTTTGGGAAAGGACTGTTGTCCGGACATTAGCGACGCAGATATACGCGGGTTTCCTATCTCTAACCCGGTCATCAATAGCAGCCAAAACGTCCCCGAGGCTGACTTCGGAAATACCTACCTGACCAATGTGAAACCTCGACTCCCACTGTTTCATAAGGCTACATTATTTCCCTGAGCGACAGAGTCGGCAAAGAATTACCATTATGAACACGCCACTCCCCCACGGAACAGAAGGAGTGCCGTCGAAGAATCTTTGCCAGTTTTTCGTATGTTCCGGCTGTATTCACATAACACTTGAACCGTCTCTTCCACGACATCGGCAACCGGGGAGTCTCAGGATCCCAATCTCGCGGATGAAGATATATCATTACGGGCTTGCCGCGCCTGTTGTATGACGAGATAAGCCATGTCATGGCAGCCAAAGGGCAAAGACGAAAGTAACCTCCGCCGGAGAAAGCAACGCGAAGCTTTCCAAAAGCGACTACCGAAGCAGGAAACTCATCAATAGCATGCCCCTCTAAAGTATGCATCTTAAACGGTTCCGCCGGCAGGCCCGGTATGCCGCCATGAGCATGCAAGCCTGGATAAAGCGTAGCGTCGTAGTCAAACCCTTCCCCCGCTATGACGTCAAATGCCCAAAGGTTGTCCGGGATTATACTGAATCCCGGCCCCCTGTACCCATTGACGGCCTTACCTGTCACGCATTCCAGCACTCCCTTGGCCCTTCGCAGGTCATCCCGAAAGTAATCTCGTTTCAGGCTTGAGATCAACTCATGTTCGTACCCATGACAGGCTATCTCGTGGCCGAGGGAAGAGATTTTTCTGACTAATGCCGGGTATTTGTCGGCTATCCAGCCAAGGACAAAAAAAGTTGCGTGAATCCCACGATCATTCAGCAGCACCAGTATTCGATCGGTGTTCAATTCCAGGCGGGATGAAAGCGTGTGCCACTCAGAGGGCAAAAGCTGTTGCTCATGCAGATCCAGTATGTGGAACCAGTCCTCCAAATCGATCGTAAGCATGTTCATCTGATATGACAATATAAGACCTCCGGACCGGGGCGCGTCAGTCCTTTGTTGGCCAACTTGCCCGCATAGGATCTTTATATAAACCGATTTTTTCAAACGGAATCGGTTCGAAACCAATTTTAAGAGCCGGGGATGCCGGAGAAAGAGAGAAGTCACCCCCTGCGATATTTGAAAGCAAAGGGTCCGCTATTGCACTGTTCCGATCCAGCCCTTTCCCGCGCCATATCTTCCATTGGTCGTCGGGTGGGGCCTTTATGGATGATACAAGCAAGGGTAACCCTGCATGATAGATTACGTTATAATCTGACACTGTACTCACAAGATCAAGGGACCCGCCGATATCATAAAGCAGGGATTTATTGTTTGTATAATAAACGATATTGTGAAGAAATCTGTTGCCGGACATGCCGGACCCCTGTTCAGCACCGGTAATAGTCGACAAGAGAGGATATTTCGAGAAACGTATCTTCCTCACCGTCTCCATCATAACAGCAAGAAGCCCCGAAGTGGACGGAATGGAAGAATAAACCATTTGACCTTTTTCGCCTCCTTCAATAATCATGTTGTTTTCAACAACATTGTCTCTGCCGCCATGAATAAAAATCCCCCCCCGTCCTGTATGGGCCACAATATTTCCAGTAACCTCTGTTCCACTGGTAAAGTCATCGAGATAGATGCCCCAGGTATAAAAAGGGCTCCGCCACGGCCCGTCAGCATTGTCCCGCCCATATCCGCCGCTGTCGTGGACATAATTGAACCTGACAACATTGCCGCGTTTCGTCCAGTCGCGGGCACAGCTATAAATGGCGCCGCTGTCCTGGGTCTCCTGGTTGATATGATGCACGTGGTTATATTCGATTACATTATCGTTTCCATCAAACCAAATGCCGATGCGCGGTGTTGAATGAATCAGATTGTGCGATACTATATTGCCCACGCCATAGCACTCAATGCCGCTGCTGCCTTTGGAGAAAACTCCTATGTTATGGATGTAATTATTTTCAGCACGATTTCCTCCCGGGGTCAGATTCGTGCGGTCGCCGCCTGAAATGTAAATTCCGATACCTCCAACCTCGAATACATCATTGCCTATTGCAGCGCTCCCGTAACTATCATCGATCTGAATTCCAGCCCCACCGGCATTATATATTGTGCATCGGGCAATGGTCGCTTTTTTTGCCCCCTTAACCACGATAGCGTCACCCTCACAGTCCCGAAAGGTCAAGCCCTCGATTCTTATATTGGCCGGCGCTGCCCCGTACTTATCGAAATATCTCTTTTCCTTTATTTCCAGAAGCGATTTCAGCACAGGGATGGAAACCGTCTTCAGTGAATCCTCGTTCGCAGGCCAAAAGTAGAGAACCTTTGCCCGGCTGTTAAAATACCATTCACCCGGAGAGTCGAGAGCTTCCGGCGTATTCTGAATATAAAATCTGTTGCCTGCCACAATTGGATAAGATGCATTTTCCGCCAGGGTAATAATCTTACGATCTCTGTCAATATCAGCAATTCTAACAATATTGTTCCAATAATTGGGCCCCGGATAAATGACTACTTCCGCATCCCCGCGCTTGACCACATGAAGCAAGTCGTCTTCACGGAATTTGAATTTTACCTTACTTCCTCCTTCCATAGAATCGGCAACATACAGGAACCCTCCGCCAAAGGGGTCACGCGGGTCAAAATTCGGGAAGCGTGCAAGCACCTGTCTCTTCCCGTCTGCAAAAAGCTGTCGAATACCATTTAAATCCGGAAAGGATCCCTTTAAATCCGCCTTGTAAATCTCGTCCTTATACCTCACAAAATCCGTAACCGGCCGCGATCCGCTGAGTACCGGCCGCTCATTTCCATAAGCTCGAATTATCAGTGGATGCAACTCTGTACCTGAATCTTCCGGTCCCAGGACAAGTGTCTCTCTCAAACGATAAATCCCGCCCCGAACCAAAATAGTGAATTGCGCATTTGAATCTTTGATCCTCTGCTCTCTGATAGCATTCCTGGCCCTTTGCAGTGTTGCAAACGGTCCGTCATTGCCGCCGGGGTTCACCTCCGCAAGCAATCCGGACCAGTGATCATTACCATTGGGAGAAACATAGAATATAATTTGCTTCACTATATGAGTAGGCTGAGTGGGCTCAGCAGGCTCGGCAGCGTTTGCGTTTCGACACGCGACGCCACTATAAAAAAGCATAAACAGGACTACACAGTATTTCAGGAACACGCCGCCCTCCTGGTTAATGCCGCCGAATAGATTTCCATCAACCTCTCGTAATTTGCCTCAGCAGTGTAAAAAGCCGCAAACTCAGAGCGCGCTCCTTCCCCCAGTCTTTCCAGTAACCCCGGCGAATTCCATGCCGAATGTACTTTTTGGAAGAGAGATGCGGCATTCGCCGCCTCAAAAATAATACCGCTCACTCCGTCACGGACAATAGTGGGCAATGGCCCTGCGTCGGATACTGCTGCCGGGGTCCCGTACGAAAATGCCTCTAGTATAACCATACCAAATGTTTCAAAACAGATAGAAGGCAGGACGAGTAATCGTGAATCTGCGATCTGCCTCTCGGCATCCGCTGATGAAAGTTGCCCGAGAAAAGTAATATGTGCCTCCGTCGACTCCGAGGCAAGCTGTTGCAACGATTTACGCAACGGACCATCGCCCAGAATTCTCAGCTCAGGGGCAGATTCTCCCCACATAATCCAGGCGCGGATCAGGTCGTCGATACCTTTTTCTTTCGTCAGACGCCCGGCGAACACAACATAGTTGCCTCGATTTGTCCATACGTGAGCCTCCGGGTTACCGGGGTAGAAGTTGGGCTTGACATATACCCTGTCGGCGGGAAGTCCTGCTTCTGTCATCACCTTTTTCTGGAATTCAGTAAGTACGATAAATGCATTTACATGACGGTCCCATGTCTTGATTTTGCGATGGAGCGATACACTTAACGCCAACGGCGCAGTAGCAAGACGACTTCCTCGATAACAGCCATGTTTGAGGGCAGACCATGACGACTTGCGGTCCAGGCATTCCGTACAAACCCTGCCCGCCCGCATAGGGATGGCAGCAGGGCAGAACAATCGATAATTATGCAATGTAAGCACGCTGGCAGCACTATGACCGATACTGCGAAAGATTGCAGGGGAGAGTAATGGAAATGTGTTATGCACATGCACCACATCAGGTTTAAACCGTGCTACCTCACGTCGGATAGCCGCAGCGCTCCAAGGGTTCCAGGGCGTAGAAAGCGCGCCCTGTATGATGCCAAGTGTTCCCCTGGCAGATAAGGAATCGCTGTGGCGAATAAACCTGACCACTTCATGTCCCCGGCGTTCCATCATTTCAGCCTCGGTGTCAAAGACCATGTTCTCACCGGATGGAGCAGAAGATCCGTAATAATTATGTACACAAAGTATTTTCACAGCCAGCTAATCGGACAATGAGAGACATGAAGTCACGCCGGAAACAAAATTATCAACCATGTTATCAAGGGTATATATGCATGAACTTTCAGCACAACTTTTTTTTATTCGAGTCTGCTTCTCGGGTGACTGAAGGTAACTCGCGATTCCGGCAGCATAATCCTTTACTATGAAAGCAGTAATAATTCCATTCCTGTTGTCTTCCAGATAATGAATCTCCGGACCGTGAAAATGAGGATTTGTTGTAATAATCGGTACACCCAAGAGAAAACTATCAATGACCACTAACCCCACAAGTCCGGGATTGAGCATGGCTTTTGCGACTTTTATATAAGGCACCCTTTCGTTCCCGAATTTTGGTCCGATGTAATGCATCCATGAATGTCCGGCGCAGGCGTCTGAAACAAGATGCTGCAATGGGCCGTCACCTATAAAGATCATGTGAAAATCCTGAACCATCTCTCTTGTCAAGATGCATGATTCAATCAGGAAGGGAAGCTTCTTATCACTAACCATGCGGCCGCAGAAAACGCCGACATTTTCTGATTTTATTCCGAGTTCCTTTTTTACTTTATATATGACTTCATCATTCACGTCTTTACATGCAGCACTAAGACTGTCGGTATCTATGGAGTTATTAACAACTGTCATTTTTGTTCCTGAGAACCCGCTTCCTTCAACGATTTCACCTGAAATATGCGTGTAGGCAAACCACCAGTCCACTTTCTTGATGAAAAGTCTTTTAAAGGTCTCCTTCATACCATTAGGATTAGCCGACTGCATATTCTTCCCATGCCCCCAAAAAGCGATTTTGGAGCCCCTTGCAACAAACCGAGAAAGCAGCAGATAATTAACCAACAGCCTATTTGCCTGTTCAACAATAATAAGATCAGAGCGTTTGATGTATTTAATGCAGGGCTGCCAGACAAGCTCATATATGCCTGGAACTTTCAGATATGTATTACGTATCTTTAAAGCCCATGGCGCGTCAAGGTCGACCGTCTTCGGAACAGTGCCGGGACATTCCTGGCCATATACCAGTTGCAGATCAATGCCGCGTGCCCAGAGGCTTTCACGCAGTAGATTAACAAAAGGAACCCGATAATGTGGTAACACTCTCTGTATTATAGTTACGGTTTTCATGCGCAGGCAATTATTGCCAGTTCAGAGAACAATTCAGGCCACATATTAGCGAGCAGATTATGCGTTTTATTTCCGAGAGGCATACTTCCGGCTGGATAGGCATGTTTGATGACCGTCGAGAATCCGCATCTCTCAGTCAGCATCAATGATAATGAACGATAGGTAAAATAGTGGAGGTGGCCTTCATCATACAGGTCGGCCGGCTCACCTGAATAAGTCGTGAGTCCTTCGTTCATAGATGCTGTTGACGGGAACCGGCCCAATAACAGATTCACTCTTCTTGTGTACTTGGCAATGTTAGGTGTGTCTATATAGACAAAACCATCAGGTCTTAGAAGTTGCCTGACCTGGCGCATCGCCCGAAGCGGATCAATCAAATGCTCTATCAGGGCAATCATAATAACAGCATCGAACTTGCAATACTCGCTACTAGGTATATCCTCTGCGTCCATCTCCAGAATCGATACACGACTGTCGCTCAGATTCCTTCTGATACCTTCCACTCGTGATTGGCTCAAGTCACTTAATGTATAGCTCACAATATTAGTATTCGATGACAACAGCGTCTTCGCCACATTACCATTGCCGGCGCCTATTTCAAGTATTTTACCGCCCTTGAGATGTCGCGGGATGAATTTCACAGCCGCCTCAAAACGACTGGTGGGTATTTGCACGGCACCTATCAGCTCAATTGAAGACGCGGAACTCTCCTGATCGTACTTGCGTTCGTAATGCTCTTTCAATATTTCTTTAGACATGACAATTTCACTTCCTCCTTATGCTTTGCCGGGAATCAGCATGACCAAGTCAGGAACGCAAATCATATGTTTAAATAATTGTACAATTTGCAGTTGCTCAAAAAACTTCTGTATTTATCGCTCAGTAACAGTTCATAATCACTGTCAGAACCGGGATGCCCCATAAGTTCAATCGTTCCGTTTGTTTTATGGAAGTGATCCATATACGCAGCCAAACTTCCAAGACCGATGATGTCGCTTCCGATCCCGGCGGCAAGATGTCTGTTATAAAGGTATCGGTATAAGTGCTTGATCAGGTTCCTCGGCGCGCCTATAGTCTGGGCGAATCTTATATGTTTTATTGCATATTTTTTTGCCAGCCTGATACAAATAAGGCCAACAGGCAGATAGGTATGCATATGATGGTGAGAATCGATATGTGAGACCCTTATGCCGGTTTTCATCAATCTGTCGATCTGTTTGCTGAACTCGGCATAGAGTATCTTCAGATACCGCCGCTCCGCGGTCAGCAGTTTGCCCCTATAAAACAGTTCGCCAGGAGGATAGGCGTCACAAAATTCAGCGGATACCGCATGCCCCTCGGTAATGTTCAAGTGAATGCCGAAAGAGATATTGGCCGGAGCGGATTTTAACCATGTCCTTACTTCCTCAAAACCCGGCATATTTGTCATTATTGTTGTCGATGAAATCAAACCCTTTTCAATGCAGGTAATTATGCGCCTGTTGGTTTTATTGTCAGCCCCGAAATCATCGGCGTTCACTATGATATTTTGCCTGACACTATCGGGGTGCAATGATAGTCCCTATTTGTTACAGAGCTTTATCTGTTATTATCCGGTCGACAGAGTTTCGAAATAATAGTCTATCCGGTCCCAGTGTTTTTATTGTTATCATGCACGCCGGGAATGCCAGAATAAACAGTGACCATGCAAAGCCATATCCAACAGCAGACCACCTGAAAAATCTGTATACAATTTTTATCACATAATAAACCGGCCAATGAAGAACTAAAAGATACATGGATTTTTGACCGGCCCAGACCAAAAAACCAGAACGAAAGAATTTTGAAAAATATATTGTGATGATAATTGCAAATATGGACATACATAGAAACCCAGGATAACTGCCGTATATCAGAGTGTTTAAACGTATATCCACATAGCTGCTGAATAAACTATTAATAACAATAAATACAGGAGTAGCAACAATAATAAAATATTTTAAATCACATTTGATGTAATATTTTGAATATAAAAATCCTGCAATATAAAAAAATAACCCAAGAGGTATTGTGGTGGCGCACAATGGTAGCACTATCGAATGCACCTCCAATAGTATTCCAGCGGACAAAAGCAGTAGCACAAAAATGTAATAATACCTGATTCTGATAACATAAAAAGATACTATTTGCACAAAAAACAATGAAAATAAAAACCAAAGCGGGTTATTTCCAGGTGTGCTTCCATAACGCAGAAAGTTATATAAAGGCGAGACAAGAATTTTCCACAGAGGTCTTTTATAAACAATTATTAATTCTGGCCATTGAATAAGATAACCGATCGCAAACCAAATCAGTAACGGATATAATATCGCATTTACACGTTTTTTTGTATATTCGATAATTGAATTATCAGAGTCTGGCTTAAAAAACATTCCAGATTTAAAGTAAAACCATGGCAAGAAGAAAAATAGCCATTGCAATACAGTTTTATAGAACAAACTATCGGTAATTTCAGCCCACTGAAATAAATGGAAAATCATCATCCAAAGTACCATTACTCCGCTTACCATATCCAGTGACTCATTTCTGGCATTCTTTTTCATTTTGTTTGCTATATCCATGGCTTCTTTGGGCATACGCCTTTACTGTGCCTATTCCTGCAACCCTTCGAAACATTCCATTATTTCTTTTTCCAGTTTACCCCAGCTCAACTTTTCTTTGAATATTTCAAATTCACTGTTGTCTACCTTTCTCCTGCGGGCCTCTTCAATGGCAAGCGCAACATTGTGCGCATTCAGATCGGAAATAGGCACCCAGACATTAGGGTTAATATTGAGCACTTCCGAAACGCCGCCTGCGTTACGCATAATTGTCGGAACCCCGAAGGCTAGCGTCAGATACAGCGGTCCGGAATTATCTATGGAGCGATAAGGGTATATAGTATAATCCGCTGCATTGAAATAAACCTGAACTTCGTCGTCAGGGACATATCTTTCGCAGAGAACGGTGTTTTCGGACTTCTCCGCCAACCGGGCAACTCGGGCGCCATATGACGATGCCCTGTCCAGGGGGCCCGCTATCAAGAGCTTTATAGAATCGTCCTGCAACAAAGCGAGGGCCTCGATGGCAATATCGATGCCTTTGTATTCAGCAACGCTTCCAAGAAACAGAAGAACAAAGTCTTTCTCACTGAGACCAAGGTATTGCCTTGCCTGTTCGCGCGTGATAGTATTCGTGTAACACCTCTCGTAAAGGCCCTGGCGCATCAAGCTTATATCTCTGCACCCGTAACGAGTTGATACCGTATTCCTGATATGTGTGTTCAAAGCAGTCACTTTATCGGCAGACCTCAGGAGGATCTTCGTTACAAATGTCTCAAAGCAACTACCTGTACAATCATGGGCGGACACGTTGTGAATGGTCCATATTATTTTAACTCCGCCAAGCTTGCTCATGGTCAGGGCAGCCAGGAAGTATACAACGCGCAAGAAAGAAATGATCGCAGAGCGTCGCCTTATCTTTGTCCGCTGAATTATCCCTTGATGAAATAAATCGATCCAGTGTATATGCCAGATTGCCCGGTTGTGATACCTGAAGACATTCGCAAAAGTAAAAGGGTGAATCTCGTATCCTTGCCTTCTCAGCAAGTTATACAACAATTCGTAATGTTTGATAGGCGAATGCGGACGGTCCGGCGGCGTCACGAGAATGATTGATCGCTTAACCATATCAGGAAACATCTTCTCTGCTATGACAGACATTCAATTTTTTTGCGTACCTGCCGGGCCCTATCGTGCCCCTGAAGAAATCATATACCCCAAGTGCCATGCCTTTTGCTGCAGGCAGGTTGCGGTCCTTAAGCACAGACTTGCCAAAGGTCTTCACATAGAAGCGAGCTATTACAGCCGAGTCCTGCAGTCGGAAGCCGATGGCATTTCGTTTTACAAACAGGAGCTTGTTTCTGAAGACAAAGTAATTCCGAAGCTCGGACCCGCCTTCCAGAGAACGGGATACCTTGTGCCACACGCTGCATGAGCTTATCACCGCCAATTTATAACCTTTGTCCGCTACGCGCACACACAATTCGCTCTCTTCCGAAGTCAGAAAATAGACATCGCTGAAACCGCCTGCCTCCGATGCCAATGCTGTCCGCATAAACATGGCCGCACCCTCGATAAAGTTACAAAAGATTACTTGCTCCCGAAGCTGCCCGAGGTTCTTATCCTTGTTCAGTTGCGAGTACATTCCGGTGTTCCGGTTGATTAGGCCGCCGCCGAAGGAAATGACATCTTTTGCTTCGTGGTAATAGGTGAGTGGACCCACTATCCCCACATCGGGGTTACTATTCATGAATGAGGCCAATTCCTCAAGTATATTCTCCGACACCGTGGTATCGTTGTTCAGAAAGAAGACAAAGTCCGAGCCGAGTTCTTCCGCCTTCCTGAGACCCAGGTTGTTGCCGCCGGTAAATCCCAGATTGTGCTCGCTCCGTATATAGTGAACATGCGGGAATTCTTCCCGCAAACGCGGGACCGAACCATCCCCTGACGCATTGTCCACTACAATAAGTTTATATGGTCCATAACAGACCGCGCCGAAAGAACGCAGACAATCACGGGTCAGCTCATAACCGTTGTAATTAACAATGACTATAGCAATTAACGGGCGTTGGTTCATGCTGGCAAACTGTTTGCAGCCGCAGCCCGCGCAGCCGAGGCAAGTTCATCCACCCTGACCCGCACAACAGCCATAACCGACAGCATCAGGGGAAGAACGGTTAAGTGGTTGGGATGTACCCAGTGAGGCAATGTGATTCCGGATATCAGAAGATAGATAGTGAAACATGCAATTCCATAGCAAAGGGCCACAACCTGCGGGATATTACCAAGGGCCTTTGCCTTCGCAAGTGTTTGCTTCAAGCGTCGCCAGAAATAAGAATACCACCAGATAATCCACCCGATTCCAAGCAGGCCCTGCTCGGCCAGTATCTTCAAATAACCAAGGTCCGACCCGGCGAAGATACCGAATTTCTTATATGCCATCAGGGTGCCTTCGCCGCCCTGATCATCAATCTTACTATACTTGCCGATAGCAAATTTCCCCACGCCTGCTAAAGGCGAACCCAGGAATTTGTTCAGGTACATCCTGGCCTGGAGCATTCTCCCTGCTTCTTTTCCCAGCGTGCCGCCGCGCAACACCGTTTTCCCGAGACTCGATTCTTCTATAAATGACATACCATGGCCGGACAAGGCGCCGCTCATTACCTGCACAGTTAATAGCAAGATAACGCATACAATCGCGATAACCCGTACAGTGCGGCTTCCTCCGAATATAAAGGCACACCCTGTACCCAGGAGCCACGGGAAAATCATACCCCTGGTCAGCGAGGCGATAATGGCATACGCCGCACTCACCATGAAGGCCAGATGCCAAGACGTGGTTTCACCCCGTATAAAACTCGCAAGCACAAGAAAAAAGAACATAATCGTCATGTTGCCGTAAGGGAAAAAAAGTCGGTACTCTCCGAATCGTATCATTCCTCCAAAGGGGTCGTACAAATTCTTGGGATAATGGATGAGCCCGAGCCCCGGTGCGAACTTCGTAATTATAAGCGCCACAACATAAAGCCAAACCAGCAAAGTCAGCAGTTTGATCAATTTTTCCACGTCCCTGATATCCCGCAATAGCGGAATAATAATAAAAAACGACAGCCAGAAAAAGCTCCTTCTGACACTCAACAGCCCCTCCGTGTATGACTGTCCGTAAGAGAAATGACCAATTACGCAACTCAACAGCAGCAGAAGACAAAAAGAGATCACAAGCATGGACTCTTCTTTATAGCGTGAAAATGTTCGCGGCATAGTAAGGACAAAGAGAGGGAAGATTACAAAAAAGGCATCCGACATCCTGAATACGCCCGGAATGATAACCATACTTTCAGGAAGCAGATAAAAGGCTTCATGCGTTATAAACAGCAAGAGAACAATTAAAAACCTTCGAAACAAGTCAGATACCTCTCACTGTGAACATAGTCAAAAGATGACGATTAATCTGTTCTGAAATACGGCAGGGTCAGGCAACTGAACTCTTGCCGGCTTCCCTCTGTGTCAAGTTTGTTAAGCTGTTCAAGTATAGCGCCGCCCTCTTTTTCAAAGAATATTACAATGATGGCGGCTAATAATCCCGGTAACGATTGTGACGCCGTATTCATTTGCCCGGTTTAGCAACACACCCGCAAGCTATAATCATTGACTGAATACCTGCCTGTTTCTAAGATACGCGTAAAAGATTCCGGAGCATAGGAGTAAAGTCACGAATATCCCTGTGAGGACTGACGCCACCGGCCAGGGAATCATCGATCTTATCCAGGACATAGCGAAAAGTAGAATCAGACCGGTAGCAAACCAAACGATCCCCGACTCCTGAACATATCTCCAGAACTTTAAGTGCAGGATATGAAGGGTCTTCAAAACAGCAAACCAGTTATTAGTAAGCATCTGCGCTACCATAGTCCCCAATGCGACCCCAAGGAGGCCAAGCCACTTGACGCCGATAAAGGTGAGAGTCAGGTTTATCACACCGGAAAGTATCGATACCTTTCCCCATGTAGGGTCAACATTTGCACTCAGGCCGAAACGGGCAAAGATGACATGATGATTTTCGAGTGTCAGCATGGCACAAAAAACCCAGAGCACTCCCCAACCAACAAAATGTCCCCTGCCAAGCCATAACTGCAGTATATAATCGCCAAATATCGCAAGTACGGACACTGCTGCAATCTGAATCAGCATGCCCAGTGTGGTATTGATCATCAGCATGTTGTGAATACCGGAGCGGTCGCCTGCCGTGCTTCTTCTCGAAATAAAGGGCGCACACATGAAAGACGCTGTTGAAGCGAATCTGTAAACCACCTGCACCAGGCTATAGGCTGCAGCATAATCGGCAACCTGCGAGACACCCAGAAACTTTATTATGAAATACTGATCGGTATTGAGTATAAGGAAAGAGCCAAGACCGATGAGGAACATATCGAATGCGGGTCTTATATGAGGCTTCACATCCCGCCAGGCAACCTTTATCCTGGACCTGAAACGTTGATCTATGCGATCACGGACCAACAGCCAAAGCCAATACGCACTCACTATGTTTCGGGCAAGAACAATGACAGATAAAGCCACGAGCCCGCCATGCAAGTAATGAAAAACCACAAAATAGCCCGCAAGTGTCAATGCCTGACTCACCGGTTGGACGAGATTCTGCAGGCCGACCTCACCGTGACTGTTCAGGATTGTCTCCAGGTACTTCGACTGGCACGTTACTGCCTGTGACAAACTAAATACGGCCCACGCCACATAAGAAGGGACTTGCAGCCCTTCAGGAAGCTGCAGCGTCCAAATGAAAAGGCCGCCGACCAGCAGCATCCCGCAAAAGAGAATGGGAGACGTCAATGTAGAAACATACTTTGAGAGGCTGAAGTAGTAGGAAGAGCCCGAATAGTTGGCACTGGATTCCCTGTCGCCTTTTCCTAACTCGAATGCGAGTTGCCGGCCAAGAACTGGAGAAAAGCCCAAGTCAGCAAGATTGACAAAATAGCCTGTTCCGAGAATGAACAACCAGATGCCTAACTCATTTTTCGAGAGATGTCTGAAAAAAAGAGGCATGGTAAATATAGCAAGCGCAAGTGAGACTGCCTGCGACATCCACCCCGAAATCACACCGAACACGATTCTGTTCCGAAATCTTTCCGGTACCTTGAGCCTTTCTATGATCTCAGCAAACATCTTCATTTGTCGTTTATTGTCTCCCAGCTGCGATTGTCCTGATTTACAAATGACGCATAAATACTAAACCAGCAGATTTTGACGTATTCCTCAATCACAGACATCCAGTCTGCCCGGTCCAGGTACCGCAAAGAGACTGGTTCATTTCCATAGGGAGTCGGGACGTATGAAAAACAACGGGCCTGCTCGCCGAAGACCTTTTCGGCAATAATCCGGATCCGCCTCATGTGATACGGGGAGCTGACCAGAAGAGCTGTCCTCAGTCCAATGGCATCCATCATAGCTTTAGCATAAAGGGCTTCAACGTTCGTTTTTTCATAAAAACGGGGATACGCCTTGCCTCTCCAGACACCATTGCCGGCGACATCATGGGCCGCCACCGTAATCTTCTCGTGCGAGATTACCTCCTGATATGCCGGGATAATGAGAAACCTGCCGTATCCATCGTTCAGAAGCTTCAGGGCTTCTTTCTTCCGGGCCACCTCTTCGGGTCCTATGAAGAGCACGATGGCATCAGATTTGACAGGCATATCGGAATATGATAAAAACCGCGGCGCCTCGTAAGCTGCGGCAGCAGATATCGTTAAAAGGAATGACAGACCAATTATCGCAATTTTTTGTCTGCAGATACGCATGTCCATTTTTCAAGCTCTCGAATCAATATATGCGTTATAGGTTTGCCGTATGCCTTCTGCCAGACTCACCTTTGCCTTCCATCCCAAGTTGGACAACTTTGTGACATCAAGCAGCTTTCTCGGCGTTCCGTCCGGTTTTGAACAATCTAACCTCAGCTCGCCTTTATATCCGACGATATCTTTGACCATAAGGGCAAGATCTTTTATTGAAAGGTCCTCTCCAACCCCGATGTTGACTATTTCGTTGTCACTATAATTCTGCATAAGAAAAAAACAGGCGTCAGCAAGATCATCGACATAAAGAAATTCACGTTTGGGCGCCCCTGTCCCCCATATTTCTACAAAGGGCCTGTTTTCAATGTGAGCTTCATGAAATTTTCTTATCAGTGCGGGAAGTACATGGGAATTTTGGAGATCATAATTATCTCCTGGGCCGTAGAGATTGGTCGGCATTACGGAAATATAATTTGTTCCATATTGTCTGTTATATGACTGGCAAGTTTTGATGCCCGCTATCTTTGCCACTGCATAAGGTTCATTTGTAGGTTCCAGGTACCCGGACAGCAGGTACTCCTCTTTCATCGGCTGGGGGCAATTCTTTGGATAAATACACGAACTGCCAAGACACAACAGTTTTTTTACACCGAATAAGTATGATGAATGAATTATATTTGTCTGGACCATTAAATTACTGAAAATGAACTCTGCGGGATATGTATTATTTGCGAGAATTCCGCCTACTTTGGCAGCGGCCAAAAATACATATTCAGGTCTGGTCTTTTTAAAGAACGCTTCCACATCTGTCTGCCTCTGCAAATCAAGATCTTTCCTGGTACGGGTGATCAGATTACTGAAGCCTTCGGACTGCAATCTCCTTGCAATTGCAGAGCCTACGAGTCCACGGTGTCCGGCAACATATATTTTCGATGTTTTATTCATGGCGGCTTAATACCGTGTATCCGCCGTTTTTGCAAAACATGTCTCTCTCGGCCTCTTTGACGTCTTCCCGCACCATCTCGGCTACCAGTTCCCTAAAACTGACCTTGGCACGCCATCCAAGTTTTTCCGCTGCTTTTGAAGGGTCCCCAAGCAAGGTCTCTACTTCTGTAGGGCGAAAATATCTTTGATCAACCTCTACCAGCACCTCACCTGTATTATCATTGTATCCCTTTTCGTCAAGGGCCTTCCCTTCCCATCTGACCGGGACCCCTATTTCGTGAAAAGCGGCTTCAACAAACTCCCTTACAGAATGCTGCTCGCCGGTTGCTATCACATAATCGTCAGGACTGTCCTGCTGAAGAATAAGCCACTGTGCCTCCACATAATCTTTGGCATGACCCCAGTCGCGCCTTGAATCCAGGTTTCCCAAAAAAAGCTTATCCAGCAGTCCGAGTTTTATACGCGCCACAGCCCTTGTAATTTTACGTGTTACAAAGGTCTCGCCGCGTATCGGTGACTCATGGTTAAAAAGAATGCCGTTGCAAGCGAAGAAATCATATGCCTCACGGTAGTTTACCGTGATCCAGTATGCATAGAGTTTCGCGGCAGCATAAGGACTTCTGGGATAAAACGGTGTCTTCTCACTTTGCGGAACTTCCTGCACTTTTCCGTACAGCTCTGATGTCGACGCCTGATAAAAACGTGTTTTTTTCTCCAGGCCTAATATCCGCATTGCTTCAAGAATTCTCAAAGTCCCGAGAGCATCTGAATTGGCGGTGTACTCAGGCGTCTCAAAAGAAACTTTCACATGGCTCTGTGCTGCAAGGTTATAGATTTCATCGGGCTGAACTTCCTGGATTATACGGATAAGATTGGTGGAATCCGTAAGGTCACCGTAATGAAGGACAAGATTCAGCGCTCTCTCATGGGGGTCCTGGTATAAATGATCAATCCTGTCGGTATTAAAAAGTGACGCCCTCCGTTTAATTCCGTGTACGACATAACCCTTTTTCAGCAGGAATTCTGCCAGGTATGCTCCATCCTGGCCCGTGATGCCGGTAATAAGCGCTTTTTTCACGTTGCAAGTTCTCCTTTCCTTAATATTAATTTTGAACTGTCAGCTCACAGGATAGTAGTCAATCATTGCTGAAAATGTAGTGTCTGAAGCATACACCACAGGAATGTCAGTCTCAAGGTACGCCAGAAGAATCGAGCCCTGCTCTGCAAAGATAATGTCATAGCCGGCCTGCTTCAATTGTTTTTCGATTTTGCTTGCATAATACCGGGCAATACTGCGAGTCCTGTACCAATCATAGTTTTTTCCAAGAACTTTCCAAAATAATCTTTTTAGTTTTTCATATACATATAGCAATGTAAACCGTCGCGTCAGATTGTTCAGAAGATAAGATAGCGAGATGTTTTCCGGTTTTAATCTATGTATATAATGCACATCACCGCAATACTCCTGGAGGGCCTTTGAAACATAATAAGGCGCCCCGGAAAGGCAGCGTCTGTCATGTGCATCTACATCTGTAATATATGCAATTTGGATCCTTTTTGCTGCCATGCAATACCTCTCCTCCGGTATCAGAGTATCAAAGCAGTGTCATTCCCGTTCCTGCTACTTACAAAAAAAGTTCAGCTTTTGATAGCAAAACTCCTTCGGCATCTTTTACTGATAGTATCGGCTCTTCTTTATTGTTCCAATTGATTGCCAAATCCGGATCATTCCAAATAATCGTTCTTTCATGCTCTGGATACCAATAGTCGGTTGTTTTATAGAGGAATTCAGCAACATCGGATAGCACAAGAAACCCGTGGGCAAAGCCTTCCGGAATCCAAAGCATGCGCCTGTTTTCCGCAGAGAGTATTATGCCGATCCACCGGCCGAATGTCGGAGAACTCCTTCTGATGTCGACTGCAATGTCGAAAACCTGGCCGGCGATTACCCTCACAAGCTTTCCCTGCGGATGCCTGATCTGGTAATGGAGCCCGCGCAGAATATTGCGTCCCGAACAAGAGTGGTTGTCTTGTACAAACGTTGTCTGTAATCCGGTCTTCTCTTCCCAAACCTTCTGATTGAAGCTCTCGTAGAAAAACCCTCGTGCATCGCCAAAAACTCGCGGCTCAATAATGAGCACGTCCGGGATATCGGCAGGTATACTATTCACAGCAGTCTGCTCCCAGTGTCATACGCCGTTCTGCAGACGTTCCTCATACATTGCACTATAGTACTCTCTATAGGTCCCGTCCATAACAGACGCCAGCCAGTCCCTGTTGTTAAGGTACCAATCTATGGTATGCCGTATACCCTCTTCAAAGCTGAAAGACGGAGAGCACCCCAACGCCGAACGGATCTTTGATGCATCTATTGCATAGCGGCGGTCATGCCCAAGCCTGTCCCTTACAAAGTGGACCAGGCTTGTACGCGGAGCCCCCCCGGAAAGCAGCCCGAGCGTTTCATCGAGGTAGTTGCAGATGGTAGTTACAACATGCATATTAGTCCGCTCGCTGTTTCCACCGATATTATAGGTTTCACCCGGCTTTCCATGTTCCAATACCGACAGTACCGCTTCGCAGTGGTCTGTTACATATAGCCAGTCGCGTATGTTTTCGCCGTCACCGTACACAGGGAGTTCTTTACCCTGGACCGCGTTATGAATAATCAACGGTATCAGCTTTTCCGGAAACTGATATGGTCCGTAGTTGTTGGAGCAATTCGTAATAGTCACCGGAAGGCCATACGTGTGATAATAGGCGCGAGCGAGGTGGTCAGACCCGGCTTTAGATGCGGAGTAAGGGCTTCGGGGGTCATAGGGGGCCGACTCGGAGAAATATCCGGTGGCGCCGAGTGATCCGTATACTTCATCGGTGCTCACATGGTGGAACCTCACATCTGAACGCCCATCCCAGGCCTGACGGGCTGCTTCAAGCAGACTGAACGTGCCGTTGATATTGGTCTCGATAAAAGTCATGGGGCCTGCAATTGACCTGTCCACGTGGCTTTCTGCTGCAAAATGGACAACTGCCGTAATGCCATACTGTTTTAACAGACTTCTGACCAACCCAGTGTCGCATATATCTCCATGCTCAAAGGCATAGCGCGAGCCTGCGTAGTTCCGAATAATATCTTCAAGGCTTCTGAGATTACCGGCATAGGTAAGTTTGTCCAGATTCACGATTTTCCCCTGGAATTGAGGTTGTGCAAAAAGATAGTGAATAAAATTCGACCCTATGAATCCGGCGCCGCCGGTAACCAAAAGCGACGCCGTATTAACGATAAGCGATGGGTTACTAATTTTTGTATTCATAAAATTAACCACAGAGGACACAGAGAAACGTTTTCATTATAAGAAAAAAATAAACTCATTTTTTATTTTCCATGCCGTGCAATCATGCTTAGGTAATCGCCGTAGGAGTTCTTCTTATGAATTTCTGCGGCTTTGAGCAGCTGTGCTTTATCGATATAACCGAGATGGTATGCTATTTCTTCGAGACATGCGGTTTTGAGTCCCTGTCTTTTCTCAATAGTAGAGATAAATTCTCCCGCATCAAGCAGGCTCTCGTAGGTACCCGTATCGAGCCACGCATACCCTCTGCCCATAAGCTCCACCCGGAGTTTGCCGAGCTTCAGATAAGCGTTGTTCACATCCGTAATTTCCAACTCACCCCTCGCCGAGGGTCCGATAGCCTTTGCAATCGAGATAACATCATTATCATAGAAATAGAGTCCGGTGACGGCATAGTTGGATTTGGGTTGTTTCGGCTTTTCTTCTATGGACAGTACCGTTCCGTCGCTGTCGAACTCAACGATCCCATAGCGCTCAGGATCTTTCACGTAATATCCGAATACCGTTGCTCCCGCCTGTGTGCCGACCTCGTGCACGGCTTTCTTGAGCATATCAGTAAAGCCATGGCCGTAGAAAATATTGTCGCCAAGAATCAGGCATGCCTGGTCCTCTCCAATAAATTCTTCGCCGATGAGAAAGGCCTCGGCAAGACCGTTTGGGTGGGGCTGCTCCTTATACGTAAACCGAAGCCCTAAATTGCTTCCGCTGCCGAATATGTCCTGGAAGCGGGGCAAATCCAGCGGAGTAGAGATAATCAGGATCTCCCGAATACCGGCCAGCATCAGCACCGATAAAGGGTAGTAGATCATGGGCTTGTCATAGATGGGCAGGAGTTGCTTGCATACGCCGCGCGTAATGGGATAAAGCCTTGTCCCGCTGCCCCCTGCCAGTATTATTCCTTTCATAATCGATAGTCCTTAAAGATACTCTGCGCTATGCTCCATAGCAGAGATAGTTTTTTTCTTTGAGCAGGTTCCGGGTTACTAATTCCGGGGACACATTACTTATCTATAGAGAATATACACAAAACCAGACAATCTTGATGTATTCGCTCATCACAAACTTCCAGTCGGCCCGGCTTATGTCACGTAAATGGATAGGGTCGCTCTCGTAGGGAGTGGGGACATATGAAAAAAGGTTTGATTGTTCACCAAAAACCCGCTGTGCCGGCATACTAATCCGCTTCATATGATACTGAGAACTGACCAGTATAGCTGACCTTAATCCCATGTCATCCATCATCCTTTTCGCATAAAGCATTTCAACATGAGTATGCTCATAAAAACCTGGATATGCCTTGAACCCACCCGAAATGGAAGCCGGGATTTTCTTCTTTGAAATAACTCTTCCATATGCCGGAATTATAAGAAAATTGGCAAAACCTTGATAAAGAAGTTGGGCCGCCTCTTTCTCCCTGCTGTTCAGGGGAGAGCCTGCGAAAAAGGATAACAGCATCAGATTTGATGGGTTTGTCGGCCACACACAAGAAAGCGAGGGGCCCCATATACGGCAGCACCCGTCAGCAGCATAGCAATAAGCACTAAAGCAACAAGCTTGTATTTATAAAATAGTGTCAAAGAGTCAAAATATCAAAGATTAAAAAAAGCAGGTAGTGTCAAACATTTTGTGTAATTCCCTTTGTTTAAACATTTTCATCGAAATACAAGCCTTCTATTTCATCAAGCACATCGGCTAACTCCATCTGTTTAGACTCTGTGATGGTGTCGTCTTTGACATGTTTATGGTGAGGAAAAGTCTTTATACTCTTAGCATTCGGGTCAGGGGCATTATCATACCTGAAAACACTATATGATCCGTTTCGATAATTATAAGCATATTTGTATTTTTCAACGCCGTCTTCAGCACTTTCGATAAACTCTTTAAAATCGAGTGAAGTTCCGTTCCTGAACTCAATCTTCCCAGATATAAAGACAATGTCGGCTGTCTTGCGGTCAATGTTTAAATTGTAAGAAGATACTATAGCAGAAGAATTAATGAGAGATTCTAATTTCTCAATGTAATCACTTATATTCAAAAGTTATTTCCTCAAGAGATTTCAGCTTGAGCTTTAATCTTTCAAGGGTTTCGAGATCTCCCTCCCATTCAAGAAGCTCCATGTCATCCACTTTACCATATAAGAAATTTCTGTCGAACTTTCCGTGTTTGTTCTCAAAGTCCCGTAATTTGGATTGAATTCTCTGGACAGCTTTTCTGAGCAAACCGGCTTCAGTGTGTATAGCACCCTTTATCTTCTTCTTCGTCCAATTATCGTCTGTTTCCACGACCAGTTTTGTCATTTTTCTCCCCCCATTTCATTTCAACCATATATCTCATGCCCCACCTCACATAAAGTATACCCTATTATAAGATTTTAGCCCGAAAACTTCTCGTACGCGAAATGCATTATCAGAAAAGCATTCGAAAGAGAAGATATCTGCAACAGGTTACTAATTCCGGGGACATTACTAATTCCGGGGACACCTTACTTATCTATAGAGAATATACACAAAACCAGACAATCTTGATGTATTCACTCATCACAAAGATCCAATTGGCCCTGCCCATTTCCCTCAAATATATCGGGTCGTGCTCGAACGGGGTGGGGACAGGGGTTTTTCACGCCCTCATTTCGTCGATCAGGCTGAGGAGTTCCGCTGTTTTCTCCCGCATTAGGCCCTCATCTCCCCTTGACTCGACATTGAGACGGACTACAGGTTCCGTATTCGAGCAGCGCAGGTTAAAACGCCATTCAGGAAACTCCATCGAAAGGCCGTCGGTGTAATCAACAGACGGGTCCAGCGTAATATAGTGCTGACTGATCCTCTCAATGGCAGATTCAGGGTCCGCAATTGTCCTGTTGATCTCGCCGCTGACCGGGAAAAGCCGCATCCTCTCTCCAACCAGCTTCGACAAACTTAAGCCGGTCCTGCTCATTATTTCGAGCGCCAGCAGCCAGGGGACCATGCCGCTGTCGCAATATGCGAAATCCCGAAAATAGTGGTGGGCGCTCATCTCGCCGCCATATACGGCATCTTCTGCCCGCATACGTTCTTTTATGAAGGCATGGCCCGTTTTACTCATGACAGGAAAACCGCCGGCCTTGCTCACCAAGTCCATCGTATTCCAGATCAGCCGCGGGTCATGGATGATTTTAGCGCCGGGGCGCCTTGCCAGCATTGCAGATGACAGGAGCCCGACAATATAGTACCCCTCGATGAATGCACCCTGCTCGTCAAACAGAAAGCAGCGATCAAAATCCCCGTCCCAGGCGATGCCGAGATCCGCCTGATTGTCCCTGACTGTATTAACAGTGACGGCACGATTTTCAGGCAGCAGGGGGTTTGGTATTCCATTGGGGAAATTTCCGTCAGGCTCGTGATGGACCTTGATAAATGAAACCGGGAGCTGCTGTTCAAGCAGATCAATGACCCTGCCGGCAGAGCCATTGCCTGAGTTCACTACAACCTTCATGGGACGCAGGACAGCCACGTCCAGATAGCCGAGTAGGTGGGAGACATATGCAATCTCGATGTTCAGTGGGACAAGCATACCATTTTTTCTTACTGCAAAAAAATTTTTCTCCTGCACGAGGTCCCTGATATCGTTCAAACCGGTATCGCCGCTGATAGGCCGTGACCCCTCCCGCACGAGTTTCATGCCGTTATAATCCCCGGGGTTGTGGCTTGCTGTCACCATTATCCCCCCATCCATTCTTTCATGAAAGGCGGCAAAATAGACCTGTTCGGTACCGCAAACACCAATATCAAAAACATCGCTGCCTCCATCCATTAAGCCGCGCGACAGGGCAGAGGCTAGAGATTCGCTCGAAAGGCGGACGTCGCGCCCCACAACTACTTTAAATGGGTCCAGGAAGTCTACATAGGCCCTGCCGATTCGATAAGCGATCTCCTCGTTCAGTTCATCAGGGACCCTGCCGCGAATATCGTAAGCCTTGAAGCAGTTCATAGCGCCGCTGTTCTTATCTTCCATAAACATCTTCAAACCTCACAATATCGTCCTCTCCAAGATAACTGCCTGACTGGACCTCGATTAGTTCGAGGGGGATAGTCCCGGGATTTTCGAGCCGGTGAGTTACGCCAAGCGGGATGTAGGCCGACTGGTTTTCTGAAAGTATAATTACTTCATCACCTTTCGTTATGCGCGCAGTCCCTTTTACCACAACCCAGTGCTCTGCCCGGTGGTAATGCATCTGCAGCGAGAGCGACGCCCCGGGAGCAACGCTGATCCTCTTTACCTGGAAGCGCTCATCAAAATCTACCGATTGATACGAGCCCCAGGGGCGATAAACTTTAGTGTGAATAACAGCCTCAGGACGCTTCCGGGATTTCAACTCGTTGACGATTGCCTTCACATCCTGAGCGCAATCTTTACGTGCGACCAGCACGGCGTCGTCCGTCTCCACAATAATCTGGTCCTCGATCCCCAATGCAGCCACGAGGCGGCTTTCGGAAGATATGAAGCAACTCCTGGACTTGTGCACCAGTACATCCCCCTTGAGCACATTACCTGACACATCCTGTTCTCCGATTTCCCACAGGGCGGACCAGGAACCTATGTCACTCCATCCCGCGTCGAACGCAACAACCACTGCATCGTTTGTCTTCTCCATCACTGCGTAATCGATGGAATCACTGGGACAAGCCTCAAACGAGGCAGGAGAAAGCCTGGAAAAGTCCTTGTCACGTGTTGATCCGCTGTGCGCGGCGCGGCAGGCTGCGAGCATTGCGGGTCCGAATCTCTCAAGTTCCTCGAGGTAGCGCCGGGCGGTGAACATAAAGATGCCGCTATTCCAGTAATAATCTCCCGAGGCGATATACTGCTCGGCAGTGGACCTGTCCGGCTTCTCGACAAAAGCAGCTACGGCATAGACATTTGGGCCGACATGCCCATCTGCAAATAGCGGCATGGAGTTTCTGTCAGCACGTATATATCCATACCCCGTTTCTGGCGATTGCGGGAGCACCCCGAAAGTAATAAGCTTGCCGGCTTCGGCATACGCCCTGCCGGTTTCTACTGCCCTCTGAAACGCCGCTGTATCCTTAACAGAATGATCGGCAGGCAGTATAAGCAGAACAGGATTTTGTCCATCGGTCACCGCCTCCAACGCTGCAACCGCAGCCGCGGGTGCTGTATTTCTGCCAAACGGCTCCAGGATAATAGCATCAGGTCCGACGCCTATCTGGCGCAGCTGCTCAGCAACCATAAAACGGTGTTCCTCATTGCAAATTACCTGAGGGGCGCCAATTTCCGCTATGCCCAGGTTCCTTAAGACAGTGTTCTGCAGCATCGTATTTTGATTGACCAAAGCGAGAAGTTGTTTCGGATACAGTTCGCGCGATAGGGGCCACAGACGGCTGCCCGTGCCGCCGGATAGTATAACGGGTAATATCATTTTTTCAGGATACATGCAAAAAGGAGTGTCAAAGTATAAAAGAGTAAAAAAAGTAGGTAGTGTCAAACATTTTGTGTAATTCCCTTTGTTTAATCATTTTCATCGAAATACAAGCCTTCTATTTCATCAAGCACGTCGGACAACTCCATCTCCTTGGACTCTATGATGGCGCCGTCGTTGACATGTTTATGGTGAGGAAAAGTCTTTATACTCCTGGCATTTGGGTCAGGGGCATTATCATATCTGAATATAAAGGCAATGTCGGCAGTCTTGCGGTCAATGTTTAAATGACGCAGGGGAGGGTCAGGTCTTTTTTTTTAACATGCGTGCTCTTGCTTTCAAAATGCGGCTTTACTCCTGCTTCCGGCACGTTAAAAAAATAGACCTGACCGCAATTCATCTCACAGGACAACAGCAAGATCTTCCGGTATCTTTGCGGTATATTCTATGTATAACTTCTTTCCTTTTAGATTAACGACCTGCTCATATATATTGGATTTGTCCTTAGAATGAGCAATTACCTCACCTTCCCTTAGGTTGAAATTGTCGTCGACTTCATGGCGCTGTTTCCACCGAAGTTCCTCAACAGTTTCTAAAACACTAAGTACGCTTATAAAAGCATTATTGGAATCCAGTAAGGGGTCAACAAAAGTTTTCGCGTAGGCCATCCCCCGAAGATAATCAATGGCTATATCCGTATCAATGATTACGGTCTGCATAATGCCGTTCCCCTTCTTTACGTAATTCATTGACAATATTAACGCTGTCCTTATCACGCGTGCCCCAACTGCCGAAGCTTCCCTTCGCTCTCTCAATTTTTTTCTTCTGGAGGTATTCCTTTAAAGCCTCTGCAACCGTCTGGCTAAAGTTTGCAGACATTTCTTTTGCCTGCTTGAAAATCTCATCCGGGATAGTAATTGATGTTTTTACAAGACCCATAAAAATCTCCTCTCGTTCTTCTGATATTATTACCATAGGATATTATAGGAATATTATCAAGTAGGATGAGATAGTATGCAAATACAGTCCCGGATATTTGTAAAAGAACCGGATAGGCCAACTCATTATCCGGAATGACGGCTTTGACACTCTGATACCGTCTTTACTCTTTGACACTGTTTTAAGGATACGCTACCGCCATTTCGGTTACATATATGTAGCCGACCAATAAGAAGAAAAGGAAATTTGCATATAGCATGAGGCATAACGCTACAGATGGTCCACTTTGTGAGTGGTTTTGCAAATGTTAAGGTTTATAATACAACAAAAGGTATTACTGCTTTGTTACAGCTATGTTAACTTTAGGTTACTATAAAAATCCGTACATCGTTCTGCGTATAGCGTACAGCGATTAAAACCCGTATTTCGTTGAGCGTATTGCGTTAAAATATTAAATGAAATCAAGTAAGATATATAGACTCGGCAGGCAGTCAGTAAACAGTATTCAGTATCCACATTACGAATGCATAAAAGAGGGACAACCCCCATTTGGGGAAATGGGGGGTTGTCCCTCTTTTATGTTTCACTCTATCGGAAATCTCTCCACTTTGGCCTTTTCGACCAGTTTTCTGGCGTAAAGGTCGGCTTCCTGTTTCGCCTTTTCCTCGCGGAGGAACGCCCGTATCTTCTCTTTGACGTCTTCGTAGGCCAGCACAGTTGCGGCCTTTTTATCGGTTACCTTGAATATGTGGAACCCGTTGTCCGCTTCGATAATTCCGGTTGTCTCCCCCGAGTTCAGAGCGAACACGGGGCTTTCAAACCGCTTTTCGAGCTGGCCCATTTTCAGATAGCCCAGATCGCCTCCGTTCGCGCGCTGATCGTCAGAATACTCCTTCGCAAGGGCCGCAAAATCTTTCCCTTTCTTCAGGTCGTTCATAATCTGATCGGCCTTCCGGCGGGCCTCCTGTTTGTGCGGTTCATCCGACTTGGGGTCTCTCTGGATAAAAATATGGCTCACGCGTATTTGTTCCGGCTGGCTGAAGAGGTTCATATGGCCCTCGTAGTATGCAACCATGTCATTGTCGGTCACTGCAGCCTTCGCAGCAAACTGGCGCTCTATATATTGCTGGACTGTGCTGTTCCTCACGAGCTGTGACCGCAGCAACTCAACGGTCATGTTCCTCTTGCTCAGCTCGTTCTTGTAAGCCGTCTCATCAGGGAACTGGTCCTTCAGGGCATTGAGCTCCTTGTCTACCGCTTTTTCGTCCGGCTTGACGCCTGCGTTATGAGCATCCTGGTAGAGAAGTTCACGCCGCACCATGCTTTCGAGCACCTCTTTTTCGACGGTTTCCAACTGCTTGCATGTAAGGGGTTTGCCGAATTGCAGGATGTTCCTTTCGAAGGTCAGCATTTCTCCCTCGAATTCCACCCTTTCAATATTCACGCCGTTAACAACCGCCACCTTGTCCGCAGCCTTTGGCCCGTCTTCAGCTTGAACAGACAAAACCATGGCCGGCAATATAACAGCAAGCAAAGCGAAAAGACCGGCGAAGCCGATGTTAAAAAGTGTTTGACGCATTAAATTAGTTCTGTTTTGCATTTTTTGTCGCCTCTTTCTGGTTGATTTTCTGCTGAGCTATTTCTTCCTGGTACTGCTGGATCAAATGCTCCAGTTCGACCTTCTTCAATTGCGTCAGCGGTTCACTCTGCAAAAGGACCGAACCGAGTCCCCTGTTGCGGTATTTTTTTAGCAGTTCCTCAGAAATGATGCAGAGCCGGGCATTTTTAGTATCGCAACTGCTAAGGCTTTCGGTAGTTTTCTTAAAGGCTGACTGGAGCGCCGAAAACTCTCCGTTCGCCTTTTTCAGTTCTGACTGAAGGGCAAGCCTCTCCTCTGTTGTCTTTTTCAATTCCTGGCCAAGGTCCTTGTTAAGACCTTCCATGCCGCGAAACTTTTTGTCGGCCTTAACAGCCGCTTCGTCAGCTTCTTTGACCTTCATAGCCAACTGTGCTTTCAGTTTCCCCAACTGCCCGTCCGCTGCCTTTTTCTCGTTACTGAGCTTGTCCTTATCTGCCAGGCATTGCTGCTGTATGGAAGCGGCCGTGGCCGCGTCGTTATTTCCCTCCGTTATTTTACTCTGCATAAAGGCGAGCTTCCTGTTGGCCTCTTTCAACTTGCCCTGCGAAATCTTCTGTTCCTTTACGACCTGAAGATGGCCTACGCCTAATCCAAGCGCCAGGCCTAGAATCAGGGTAATCACCGGAATTATCTTTTTGATCGACTCTTTCATTTATTCTCCATCAAGACTTCACAGCAGCCAGAAGCAGGTGCCTTAAGCAGGTGCTTGAAGCCAGGCACTGAGACACAGAGAAAAAACAAAAAACTTAATAAACTTATCCATTAAAAGGGCTTTTCTTTTCTTAAATGCCATTATTTTATACTCTGTGCCTCTGTGGCTGGCTTAAAGCCCGGCTTAAAAGCCCCTACTGTTGGCTGTGGTTAACTTTGTCTTGTCTTTCTCTGTGTCCTCTGTGGTTTTTTTCTGTAATTAAAATCTGACATTAAAATCCGCCTGAAACACGTCAATTGCGAGCGGAGGGCCGGTGATCTGGTCAGCCGTCAACCAGCGAAGAGTGAGCCATGCGTTCTTGTGCAGCCCAAAGTCGGTCCCTAATACCCAGCCCTTGGAGTTGGTGCCTCCGAGATGGAAATCCGCGTCTGTAAATGCATCCACCACTGCGTCTGATTCGAGGCGCTTATAATAAACATAGGTTTTCCATTGACCAAACTTCTCAACTACAGGATACCCGACAGACATTCCTGCCTGATAACCAATCGCCTGCCTCGGAATCGCCACATTAACACCAGGAAAATCCGCTATAATATCAGCTTGGTTATAAGCGATATTCTTGACAAAATCACCCAGTAAAACAACATGATAGGGATCCCATAGCCCGACATCGATTTGACCTGTGATATCGAGTTCCCTGAATTTTGAGGCGTAGGCCCACAAAGCCCCCGTGCTGGGATCGACATTGATATCTATAAGGGTGTTGCCCTTCTGCATATACAGAGGGGCTGTCCAGTCATTCGCATGCAGCCCGTTCGGGTTGTCAGTAGAATTGAATATGCCTGTAATGTTGGTGAATTCATAGTAGGCCGCGCCTACCTTGGCGCCAATGCCTTTCTGGTCTACTTTTTCCACTCCAACCTGTCCGGCCCCAAGCCACTTCTCGCGCTGGATGGAAATACCGCCCTGCGTGGGTTGCTGCAAAGGAAAAATGCCGGCAGTGAAGAAGGGTTTCCATGATTCCGTAACAGGCACATGGGCATCAACTGCCAGCCCCTCGAAATTCAGATCCCTGGACCATACAAGGTCGGTTGAAAAAAATGGGTTCGGCATCCGGCCCCCGTAAAAGGTAAGGAAGTCCGCCGGCCTCCATTTAACATAAGCCAGATCGAACAAGACATTGTCCTTGTTCATAAAGGTCCCAAAAATTGAATTCGTCGAAACAGGAGTTCCTGTGTTGCCTGTGGACAGACTTATGATAGCATTCATCTGGTCATTCACAATTGCATCAGCTCTGAGACGGACCCTGTATTTATACGCGTCGTGGTCAGTGTTGTAATCAAAAGGCACAAAATTAGACACACTTGACGCTGCCTGATTCATAAGCAAAGGCGAATAAAATTCCGCGTTGTCCTTGCCAAAGCGGTCCCCCTCGTAACGCAGCCGGATATCACCGCTAAAGTTGATCCGCCTGATCCACTCAGGCAAAAACGACAGGAAGTCCTCTTTCCGTTTGGCGATTTGTTCGGGCATTGACGCCTCGAGTTCGGTTTTAACCTGTTCCTGGACAGTTGCCGTGAGTTGTTGAGTGACATCCGCCGTAATCTTGTCGACCTGTTGCTTCTCGTTCTGCTTAAGCTCTGCCGGCAACTCCTCGCTGACCTGTTTTTTGACCTGTTCCTGAAGCCCTTTCATGACTTCCTGAGTAACGTTCTGCGTGATCTTCCCAAGCCGTTCCCGGTCTGCTGCTTCTGAAGCAACAGCAGTGCCCGTCCCTCGCGAAGCCATAACCCCGGATTGTCCCTCAGATGGCCCTGCAAGGCTCGCTGCTTCATCTGCGCTGAGCACGTTTTTAGTCTGCAGCAGGGCCACCAGTTCCGCCATGCCGCCTGACGCAGGGGCTTCTCCCGCAGACGGCCCTGTAAAGCGGGCCGCTTCGTCAGAGCTTATCACATTCTTTCTCTTCAACAAGTCTGCCAGGGCCGCGACACTATTGTCCGGCAGTCCCTGCCCGCTCGTCTGCATGTTCATCTGCACATTCATCCGGTTCGGCATCCGGTCGGGCGGGGCAGAATAACCGGAGGGTGGGTTTGCAGGAGCGGCAGCAGCATAGTCGGTCCTGATCCTGTCAGAGCGATCGTTGTCCTGCCTCTGGCGGATGTCCCCGCCGAAGCGTACCCTTTGCGCCCACTCGGGAGCAGCCGCAGACAGCTCCACTTTACCCATTTCCCTGGCCAATTCTTCTTTAACCTCACTTTTGACCTCTTCACGCAGACTATTTTTAAGCTCCTCAGCGACGCCGGATCGGATCTTCTCGATTTCGGCATCTTTCTCGCCGGCTGCCGGGGCCGCAGAGAGCGTGCTCTCAGACTTCGTCGCCGCAGGGGGTATAGACGCACAGCCCGAAAAAAACGGAAGGGATATGGCCGCAAAAACCGCGAATAAAATAAAATTATTTATTTTTTTCATAATATGGCGTTCATTTTTTTACATATAACCCGTTATTTTATCACGCTAATGTTAAACTGATATTACAAGCCTGTTACGTTATCGTTAAGAAGGTTCAAAAACAGTGTCAAAGTGTCAGAGCGTTAAAGTTGCACGTTATCGTTATTCTGTCATTCCGGCTTGTCCGGAATCGTTCTTAAGCAAGGCAAGATTCCGGACAAGCCGGAATGACAAAATAGTCCTGTTGGACTTTGCTCTGACGTTTTGACGCTTTTTTTCATCCTTGACAAGAAATCCTGATCACAATCGTCTTGTCCAGTATTTCTTCAGGAGGCGGTGTGAATCTGAGATTACCCTTGCCCAATACTTCGTCGATCAAATCGTCCCACTTGTGGTTTCCTGAAGAACCGATAATCTTGAAAGAGACTATAGCGCCCTTATTGCTGAGTTTTATCTGAACTCCGGTCTGAAACTTTCCTTTCGGGAACCAGCCCTCCTCGTCAGCGCGCTTCATGACTCTTTTATAGATTTCGTTCTGTAAGGAAACGTTGTACGTGGCGTATTTGGACAAAAGGGACAATCTCCCCATCCCGTTGCCTCCACTGCCTCCACCTGCAAGGAGGCTTCTTCCTCCCTTTTTACCTACAAGTCCAAAGGCGTCGCTCCCGGCAGTTCCCTCAGCATCCACACCCAGATTTTCCCCCGCCGGCGTGTTGTCCTTATCCGGACCCTTGCTTTGATCGGCATCCTGCGGCGTGGAGATGATCTCCTCTTTTTTGGGTACCTCCCTGACCTCCGGAGGTTTTTGTTTTATCTCCTCCGGCGGAGGAGGCTTCACAAGGGTAACGATGGAAATTTTGTCTTTTTCCCGCGGATGATCGTCTGACAGTACAACCTTCACCACATACACTGCCGCGCCTGCCATTACCACCATAATGGCAATAAGACCCCACGCAGCGTGCTGTTTCCTGACTGGCTTAGCCGACATAAGTCACTCCTCAAAAAAAAGCAACCACAGAGAACACAGAGAAAGATACTATTCCTCAATCTGTGGTTTCTTTAATGCATTTATTGAGCTACTTGACCAGTTTTTGCGTTACCAAAGCGAGCTGGGTGATTTCGAGTTTTTGAAGCAGATCCAGTACCTCGATTACTTTCTGGTATGCTATTTTTTCGTCTCCCCGGACCACTACAGGCAAATTCGGGTCGGCTGCCTTGTATTTCCTGAGCCTGTCCTCCAGTTCAGCCATCGTAACCACGTAACTGTCGAGATAGATCGTCCCGTCAGCGGTTACAGTGATCGCTTTAGTCGTTGGCTTCACGTTGCTGGCAGCTGCGCTCGCCTTGGGGAGGTTGACGCTTATACCCTGCACAGACGCCGT
>Ga0074045_10000264_pt1 | contig 50164 bp, 45 predicted proteins | sample BogForMeECP23OM2_FD_94442 | JGI IMG/M metagenome (GOLD analysis project Ga0074045, IMG submission 94442) | Bog forest soil microbial communities from Calvert Island, British Columbia, Canada - Bog Forest MetaG ECP23OM2 | ecosystem: Environmental > Terrestrial > Soil > Wetlands ... | reverse complement strand
GATAGTTCGCAACCCGAAGGTGTTTCTTTTTGACGAGCCCCTCTCAAACCTCGACGCTAAACTGCGCGTCCAGATGCGGACCGAGATCAAGAAGGTGCATCAACAAGTCACGACGACCACAGTGTATGTTACCCACGACCAAGTCGAGGCGATGACCCTCGCCGACCGGGTCGTCGTCATGAATGCCGGACGGATCGACCAAATCGGCACACCGCACCAAGTCTATCACACACCGAAAACCCAATTTGTTGCCGGCTTTATCGGCTCGCCCACGATGAACATGCTGCCCTGCCGCCTGGTTGAGAACGGCAGCGGGTTGACTGTCCGGCTTTCGGACTGGCTCTCTTTTCCCGTACCGCCGTCGCGGGTGACACGCTATCGCCTACGAGCCGGCAGCGATCTTACTTTCGGCCTGCGTCCTGAGCATATTATTGAAGGACGTGGAGATGTGCCCCCGGGCGCGGCCGCCTTCGAGGCGCGGCTCGACGTTGTTGAGCCGATGGGCATGGAGACCATGGTTTACTTCGTTGTTGACGGGGTGGAGGTCTGTGGCCGGGTAAATCCCGCCGCCGCGGGTCGCGTCGGGGAGGCAATGCGGCTCGTCGCCGATCTTAACCAAATGCACCTAATCGATCCGCGCACAGAACTTGTAATTTAACTCGCGCGGTCCACGCCCTTTGCCGGAGCCAGCAAAGCGCGCATCTACGATCAGGCGAGAAGAGTTCGCGATAGGGTAGTCGTAATTACCGGCGCGCCGCGCGGCACCCGGAAAAGAACTTGCTCGATACCTGGGAGCGGTTGACTCGCACGTCGTCGCAACGCTCAATGCATTCGACAGAGCACTCAAGGTAATCAAGACCGGGCTCGAAGCAGCGCAACTTGATACCGTCCGCCCTTATTGGAAATGGGGCGGAATCACCCTCTGGGCGTACTTGGCAAACCGGAAGAGACCGCGGCAGCGGTGTTTCTCGCAAACAACGCTGTGAACCCCGTCTCCGGCAGCGATTTACTGGTGGGGGCGCAAATGATGGAAAGCGCGATCATGCTTCGACCAGCTCAAGCACCTCACCGCTTGGATCGAAACAAGCCGCTATAAGCCGGCTAGGGCCGCCATCGAGTGAAACAGCGAAGTCCCGCTCGACGAAGCCGCGCTCTTCACGATCGATCCCTCGAACGACTTTCCGAAACCCCCCGAACGACGCACTGAGCGCAAGAATATCGTCCCGTCCCCACCAGAACGCGTCTCCCTGTGCGGCTAAAGGGCGTGAAGGATCGATTGCCGCGTGGACAAAGAGCAGGCCCTGTTCCTCGGTAAAGGCTGCATGATGCAGGGCCGAGAATAGTGCTGTGTGTCCCGGAGTGGCGTTCATAACGCCACGGAGCGCCCCCGTCCAACGCGTTATCGTGCGGGCGCCGTCACGGGTGGCGGCAAATCCTTGTCGCAAATCGCCACCATAGGCCCTCACGGTCGCTTCCATGCCGACCCTGACTGTCCATTGTAGGACTTCGCCCGGATTGGGGGCGAATTGCAGCTGCAGTAGTTTCTGCCACATTTCTTCTTGCGCCCCACGGAGGAAGGCCACGTCACAGACGAAACCGCGCTGGCGCCCGAGAACCCGGCGGCGAAAATCGAGGAGCTCGTCTATAGTGGCGAGCACCGCGTCGCCATAGCCGATATAATTACCGAGATAAACCACCCGGTCGCCCTGCCGGTACCGGTCGCTGATCATATCGTGCAATCGGACGAGGCGTTGCGCTGCGCCGTTTATGGCCGCGATCGCCCAAACCCGCCGGGCGCCCTGCAGCCGGGCGAGTTTTTTGTCCGGCCTCGCCCCGTTCACCCCCTGTCCCGGTGCGGATCCTGCTTGAGCGCTCAAGCCGCGAGCAACTGTTCAACCCGCTGGGTCGCGGTGGTCTCATCGATCCGCTCGACGGCGGCGAACTCGCGCACGAGACGATCGAGCGCGGCTTGGTAGATCTGCCGCTCGCTATAGGATTGCTCCGGCTGGCCGACATTGCGATAGAGGTCGCGAACCACCTCGGCGATCGAACCGGGGTCCCCGGAAGCGATCTTGGCTTGATACTCCTGCGCGCGCCGGCTCCACATGGTCCGTTTAGCCCGCGACCGCCCGCGCAACTTCGCGAGTGCCGCATCCATCTCCTTTCGGCTTGACAGCCGCCGAAGGCCGGACACCTTCGCCTTGGTTAGCGGTACTCGTAGCGTCATGCGCTCTTTGTCGAAATGCACCACGAAGACATTGAGCGTATAACCAGCGATCTCCTGCGTCTCGATCCCGACGATCTTGCCAACCCCGTGGGTCGGATACACGACGAGATCGCCGGCGGCGAATGGAACCTTTTCCGAAGTCATTTCCAACTCTCACAATCGGTCCGCTTGAAACTGCCGGGACGCTTTAGCCGATTCGCCGAACCACGCGACAGCAACCGTCCACAACACGACCAAGAGCGCACGGGCATCAATAGCATGAACGTCAGAATACCGTGAAAAGCCTGTCGGAAGCCAGCAGATCAGGCGTAGTCACTCCGCAAATCGGACGTCGAGGACTTTGTGCCATCACATCGTGGCACACGGCCTGCTAGCTCCTGCCCGGATTAGGGCTGAAGTACTTGTCGTATTTATCCGGCACATCCTTCCATTCATCGGCATCAGCGGGGTATGGCTTCTTACGCGTGATATTGGGCCAAGCCGCCGAATATTCGCGGTTGAGCTCGAGCCATCTCTCGGCCGGCCGTTCGCTATCGGGAATGATGGCCTCGACCGGACACTCAGGCTCGCACACCCCGCAATCGATGCATTCATCGGGATGGATCACCAGCATATTCTCCCCCTCGTAGAAGCAGTCGACGGGGCACACCTCTACACAATCCATGTATTTGCAACGGATGCAGGCTTCTGTGACGACATAAGTCATGGTGATCGGTTCTTCTCCTGAGCTTCAAAAGCCGTCTTGCGTCAGTCGGACCGTCGGGGTAAGCCTTGACCGAAAACGCGGTGGTGCGCTATCCAATGCTCGCCAACCGATATATGTAGATAAGTCCGCGACCGCGATGTGCCAGGGTGCGCCCCTGTTTGGCGATCCTGGCCACGTGAGAGTGAGCTTGCATTCTTGTTGCGGCCGCATCGTCCATTTCGAGCCGTTCGACCTAGTCCCGGTGGTCCAAACAAGGACGTTAACGATCATGGTCGTTTGCCTAACATGCGGGCTCGCCGCCGGGCAACCCCACAAGGCTTGGGGTTTTCCCAGATACTCGGAAAAATTGTCTGAATCATTATTATAACACGTTTTATTGATGCCGAAATCGGCTCGGGTTCGCACCGTCTCATTTTTCGCTTTCGTGGTCATGCCGATGGAAGTTAACCGCCGCCCCGGCCGTTGTTTGCCGATTCGCCACCCCGACCACGGATTCGATCGTGAGGAAGCGCGGCAAGATAGTCGTTCTTCACTTTGCTGGGCGGATGCCGCTCGCAGGCATCGCATGGCAGGCGATGCATTATCTTTTAGGAATCGAGCAACTCGGCTATGAAGCCTGGTATATCGAAGACAGTGGCGCCAATCCTTACGACCCACGGGCGAACAGCATCGTGATGGAATGCGACTACAACGTTGCGTATCTTAGGCGAACAATGGAGAAATACGGGTTCGGGGGCCGTTGGGCCTACTGGGATGCGATCCACAATGTTTATTATGGACTGCCCCCCGGCCGCGTCCGGATGCTTTATGCCGAGGCAGAGGCCGTGATCAACCTTTGCGGCGCGACACGGTTACGCGAGGAGCATCTCGCGTGCCCGATCCGGATCATGATCGATACCGACCCCGTGTACGAGCAGATCAAATATGCGAACGCCGACGCGGCGGCCCGGATCTATCTCGACGCCCACACACACTTCTTCACATACGGTGAGAATTTAGGGGCTTCGGATTGCCCAGTGCCACTTTGCGGCGTCCCCTGGCGCCCGACGCGGCCACCGGTAGATTCCAGCCTCTGGTCCGGACCGCACAACGCACCCCGATGCTTTACGACCATTGGGAGTTGGGAGAACAAGGGCAAAAACATTGAATTCGAGGGCTCGAAATATGTCTGGTCGAAGCACGTGAATTTTGTGCAGTTTCTCGATTTGCCGCGGTGTCGGCCGGCCAGCTGTTTCCGCATCGCGATGCTACCGCCTGACGAGCACATGCGCGCGGCGGTAGTGAAGTGCGGTTGGAGCCTGCTCGATCCCCGCCCGATTTCGGCTGATATGGCACGTTATCAAAATTTTATAGTCGACTCCGGCGGCGAGTTTACCGTCGCAAAAGACATTTATGTCCGACCGAACAGCGGCTGGTTCAGCGATCGCAGCGTTTGCTATCTTGCCGCAGGTCGCCCGGTGGTAACGATGCGAACGGGATTCAGCAAATTCTATCCGGTTGGCCATGGCCTCTTCGAATACACTACTCATGAGGAGGCGCTTGCCGCCATCGACGCGATCGCCGCCGACTATGCCAGTCATAGCCGTGCGGCGCGCGCGCTGGCCAGGGAATATTTCGCCGCCGATCGCGTCCTCGGCGGGCTGTTGGGAGCGGTTGGGCTCTGAGACGCCGGACCGCGGCTTGATAGATATCGCCTCTAGAATTGAGATCTTGCGACCTTAAGGGAGGCGTACAGGATCCAACCATGGAAGCTTTCGCGACCTGGATCGCCGCCAAGCCCACTGTAGACGGAACGACCGAGGGCGCGTTGTGGGTTCATCGCTCCAGCAATGATTTATTCTGGGAAAGGCTGTCCTTCGGCCTGGTCATGCTCGCCGTGGTACTTGCTCTTTTAACCTTCCGCGACTACGGTGTCACGTGGGACGAGGATGCCCATAACTGGTATGGGAACTTTGTACTCGACTATTACTTATCGTTCTTTGCCGATCGGGATGCTCTTCATTGGCGTGACCTCTACAATTACGGTGCGATCTTCGACACTGTCGCTGCGGCGCTCAATCGTGTTTCCCCGATCGGGATTTATGAAACCCGGCACCTTCTCAATGCTCTCGTCGGAATTCTTGGTCTCACCGGTTGCTGCAAGCTCGGTCAGGCGATAGGCGGCGCGCGCGTCGGATTTATTGCCGCCCTCTTCCTTCTTTTAACGCCAAACTATTACGGACAGATGTTCAATAACCCAAAGGATATCCCCTTCGCGGTCGGTGTCGTTTGGGCGACCTACTACATGGTTCTGATCCTGCCCGGGCTGCCGCGCCCGCCGCGTCGTTTGCTGGTCAAGCTCGGCATAGCTGTCGGTATGACCATGGGGGTGCGCGTCGGGGGCTTGCTGCTACTTTGCTATCTCGTCCTGTTGCTGGCGCTCGACGGCATGTGGCGAACAATCGCCGCGCGGCGAGCTTTCTTGCTGATCGAAGGTATTTGGATCGGGCTTTGGCGCGTTCTTCTCCCGGTCGCTCTCTTCGCCTACTCGGTCATGTTGCTGTTCTGGCCCTGGGGACAGACCGATCCGGTCGAAAATCCACTGCGCGCCCTTATTTTTTTTTCGCATCAGACTTTTCCATTTAGCACCTTGTTCGCTGGACGGTTCATCCCCGCATCCGACCTGCCTTGGGCTTATCTTCCTACCTATGTCGTTCTCGCGCTGCCCGAACTCGTCCTTGTTCTCCTGTTATGTGCTCCGGTCGTTGCGAGCGTCGTCATCTTGCGCGGGCGGTCCCGCATTCGCCGGGAACCCGCCCTTGCGCATTTTATCCTCAGTTTCGGAATCGTCTTCCCAGTCGCCTTTGCGATCGCAATCAAAGCCGTGCTGTTCGACGGCATGCGTCATTTTATCTTTGTTCTGCCGCTGGTCGCGGTTGCCGCGGCCTTGGTCGCCAATCAGGCATGCGCCCGGCTGGCGCGCCTTCCATACTGGCGGCCGATTTGTATGATGCTGATAATCTATGGCATCGCTCATGTTTCGATCATGGCGATGCTGCATCCAGACCAATATATATACTACAACGCTTTTGTGGGAGGTGTTGGAAATGCGCAACAAAAATTCAAACTTGATTATTGGGCCAACTCCTATGCCGAAGCGGTAAAAGGCCTCGAGAACTATCTGCGCGCCAGATACGGCCCGGATTTCGAGGAGCGCGAGTTTACTGTCGCAGTGTGCGGGCCGCCCATCTCGGCAGATTACTATTTTTCGCCCAATTTCCGTTTTACCCGCCAGCGTTCCCAAGCGGAGTTCTTCATCGCTTTCACTAAAGACAATTGTGATCGTGCACTGCCGGGTCGGCCCGTCTACCAGGTCGAGCGTATGGGCGCTCTGCTCTCCGTTGTGCTTGATTGTCGTGATATGCTCACCGAGCAGCGATCGGCTAAGCGACCCCTGGTGGGCGCGTTGCCAAAGTCTGCCCGGGGAGGGGTCATACGTTGATGCTCGTTGCACCGCGTCCGGCCACACGCTCCATAGCGGAATAGGCAAACCCGCGTTGGCGGTTTGCGTTTCTGGCTGTGGCCGGTCTCGACAAGACCGAGTCCGTAGGGGCGGCGATGGAACGTTCCGAATACGATAAACTCGATCGCGTCGAGGACCGAATGTGGTGGTTCGCCGCCAGTCATCGGAACTTGCTGACACTCGCCCCGCAGCGGGTGCCGCTTGAAGCCGGAGGGTGGCCGATCTTGGACGCAGGTTGCGGGACAGGCGGCTTCCTCGCGCAGTTGGCGGCGCGCTATCCCGATCGCGCCCTGTTCGGGCTCGACATCGAGCCGCTAGCCTGCAGGCGCGCAGCCGCAAAAAGTGACCGTCCTGTCTGCGCAGGATCGCTCAATGCGCTACCCTTCCCCGACCGTGCATTTGCAGTAGTCTTCAGCGTCGACGTATTGTGCCATCGCGATGTCGATGAGCGCGGTGCCTTGCTGCAATTCCATCGCTGCCTCGCGGAAAACGGCTGGCTCGTGATCAACCTGCCGGCCTACAGGTGGATGTTGTCGCGACACGACGCTGCAGTGCATAATATCCGGCGCTACACGAAGAGGAATCTGAGCCGGCTCTTGGCTGCCGCCGGTTTCCGCCTCGTCTATACGACATATTGGAACAGCGTATTATTTCCATTTCTGGTGATAACACGCAAGCTTCTTCCCAGAAGCGGCAGCGAGGCCAGCGACGTTATGCTGTACCCTCGCCCGATCGACGCGCTCTGCCGCGCGGTTACGATTTTGGAAACCGCCATATTGCGTGCGGGCTTAAGACTTCCATTCGGCGGTTCGGTTCTCGCCATCGCTGCTAAAAGAGGCTCTACTTGTGATTGAAGCCAGTCGGCGGCACCTCGACACCGAGCCGCCTCGGTTCGCGCTGACGATTGTGATTCCGGTTTACAACGGGGCGAGCAGCATCGCCGACTTGGTTGGCGCGCTGGAGCACCTGTCGATCGCAGGTGGACACGAGATCATACTCGTCAATGATGGTAGCGGCGATGATAGCCTGGCGATCTGTCACGCGCTCTTCGACACGGCGCGGGTGCCAATGACGCTCGTCAGCCTCGCCCGCAATTACGGCGAGCATAATGCGGTAATGGCGGGGCTGCGTTATGCGAGCGGGGCGCATGTAATCACGATGGACGACGACCTGCAGAATCCGCCGAAGGAGGTGGAGCGCCTATTGGCCTTCGCCCAGCGCAGCGCAAAGGAGGTGGTTTATACCTATTACGACGACAAACGGCACGCAGTGTGGCGCAACCTCGCCAGCCGTTTTACCAATCGTGTCGCGGATTACGTCCTCGATAAACCAAAGGGCTTGTATCTGTCGAGCTTCCGCTGCATGACCGCATTCGTCGCACGGGAAATTATTCGCTATGAGGGGCCCTTTCCCTATATCGATGGATTGATCCTTCAGGTAACGCAGGACATCGATCGTTTGCTTGTGGGCCATCTTCCACGTGCAACGGGCAGCAGCAACTATACGGTGCGCCGGCTTTTGCGGTTGTGGATGAACATGTTTTTCAACTTTTCGGTCATGCCTCTACGGATCAGCACGCTAACCGGCTTTGCCTTGAGCGCGCTCGGAGCACTCGGAGTAGCGATGGCGGTCGGCGAAGCATTGTTCTCATCACCGCCGCCCGGCTGGGCCTCGTTGATGGCGGCGGTGTTGCTGCTCTCGGGCGTTCAGCTATTGATCCTTGGGATCGTCGGGGAATACCTCGGCCGACTCTATCTGACGGCGAACCAGAAGCCGCAATCGGTAGTCAAGGAAGTGCGCTACGCCCGGCCCCGAGAGCCCGCCGCGAACGGATCGCCCGTTTGGCGGAGCGAGCCTCGTTGAGCGCAATGTCGTCTGCTACACCAGGCTCTCGGCGATTGCGGCATCAGCCCAAATGCGTCGCCATAGTGCTTTATGTATGTGACGCTCGGCTCGGACCACCCGGGCAGCCATGTCAACGCGGGCCGTCGGCCTCAGCCTCTGAACATAGCGTCTGGCTGAAAAAGCCGTTGATCTCGGCGATAACCCGGTCGGTCATCTCTTCGCAGAGCTGTGGGTACATTGGCAGGCTCAAGGTCTGCTGGGCGGCGCGCTCGGTTACCCTGAGGCCCAACGGGCCGGTGGCGAGACGGTCGCGATAGGCGGGCTGCAAATGAATCGGGATCGGATAGTGGATGCCGATCCCGATCCAGCGGAATGCAACCGGGCGCGCAATGCATCGCGCTAGGGGAGGCGGATCACATATTGGTGGAACACATGGGTCGCGTCCTGACGGCGTAACGGGAGCATTAGCGGAAGTCCCGCCAAGCCAGAATCGTAACGGTCGGCGATGGTACGCCGACGGGCATTGTCGGCCGCAAGCCTCCTGAGCTTAACGCCGAGGACCGCCGCCTGCACCGGATTGAGGCGCGAATTGATGTCGATGCGGGCGCTGACATAGCGCTCGCGCCAGCCATATCGCGAATTTCACGCAGCGTCGCGGCAAGAGCTGGATCCTCGGCGACGACCATGCCACCATCGCCGAGCGCACCGAGGTTCTTTGTCGGGTAAAAGCTAAAGCACCCGACGTCGCCGAATGATCCTGTTGGTTGTCCGCGATTGAGTAGAGCGCGCCGTGGCTTCGCAATCCTCGATCAGGCCCAGGCCATAGGCGCGGGCAAGCTCGTGGAGGGCAGCGAGTTCGGCTGGCTGGCCATAGAGGGTGCACAGGCAGCATCGCTGCAGGCCGACCAGGAGGTGGCGCGCGTAACGTCCGCGAGAGCTCGTGCGGATCCATCGTATAGAATCCCGGCTCGACGTCGATAAGCACCGCCGTCGCACCGGCCCGTTCGATCGCTGTGACGGTCGCGACAGCAGTATGCGACACGGTAAACACAAGATCGTCACAGGCGCGTGACCCAAGCTCAATTGCATTCGTCCCGCTTGCACAACCGACGGCGTGAGCGGCACCGATACAATCGGCAAAGGCGGCCTCGAAGGACTCGACTTCTCGGCCGAGGAGGTAGCCTCCGCCCTCAAGAACGCGCGGGTCATAGGCTGTCGATTGCGGGTTGTTGCGCGATATAGCCCCCGGGCAAGTCGGTTTGAGGGATCACTACTGAGTGAGGCTTCCGGGGGGGGCACGCGCCCTCACAGATAGCTAGTAAGATGGCGGCGATAATAGTCAAGCGATCGACGAAGCCCATCGGCGAGGCGGACGCGCGGGCGCCAGCCAGAGAGCGTGCGAAAGCGGCGATCATTGGTCACAAAGTCACCGATATCGATGCGCTTGCGTTCCGGCGGAAACTCCCGGATCTCGTATTTCCCTCCGCCATACGCCGCGACGATCGCCTCGGCCAAAGTCGCCAGACTATAGGGCTCGCCGCCCCCAACATTAAGTGCCAGCCCCTCGGCCTCCTGTGTGACCGCGGCACAAAGGAACGCGTCGGCCGCATCGTCGACGTAAAGCAGATCTCGACGCTGCTCGCCGCCCCAAACCTCGAAGGGTTCTCCCTCGATCACACGGCGCAGCCAGATGCCTAGAAAGGTCTGTCGGGCATCCTTGATGCGCATTCCCGGCCCGTAAACGTTGGTCAACCGCAAAGAGCGGCTCTTGATTCCGTAGACATCGCGAAAAAGCAGATGATAGGCTTCCCCCGCCATTTTGTTGACACCGTTCACATCGACCGGTCTGAGCGGATGTTGCTCGTCGACCGGAAGATAGCTCGGCCGGCCATAGATCTGACGCGTCCCCGCATGGACGATCGTGATCCCCGGATTTACCGCGCGGCACGCTTCCAGCAGTTGGAGCTGGGCTGTGCAGTTGATCGCGAGGTCCTCTCCGGGTGCGGCCATCGAGTCCAGATGGCTAGTCTGCGCCGCGAGGTTGAAAAGGAAATCCTGACCGGCCAGCAAGTACCGCAGGACATAGCCGTCGCGGATATCGGCAATATTGACCGTAACCCGATCACGGATATCGGCGATATTAGCGAGATTGCCGCCATATTCGGGAATCATGCTGTCAATCAGCAGAACCTCGGCATCGAGCGCGACAAGGCGCCGTGCCAACGCTGAGCCTATAAAGCCCATACCGCCCGTGATCACCACCCGAGCGCCTTCAAAAGCTTCGAGGCGGAAATCGGAGTTTGAGTTCACCTCTTCTCGCCGACTAATAGGATCGAAGGATGCGCATGAAACTCACGATGCGGCGACCGCTACGCGAACAACGCTATAGGGGCAAGAACTATTCCAGAATACCAGCGCTTAGCTATCTCGTAACGGCCTGTTGCTCGCAATCGCGGGCACTCATCAACATCACGCAGTGCTCCTGGGCTCCGCTTCGCAGGCATGATGAAAAGAGTTTGCAAAAGCTGCCGTTTGGTTGGGCCACTAATCATACGCGAGCAACGGCTTCCATGCCGCATCGAGCTGCGACATTTGTACCGGATCATTGTTCTCCTCGTATAATGACCGCGCCTCGATCGAGGGGCCGCGGCGCACTCCAAGCGCCTTCACCCGGATTGTGCGGAGAAATACGCCTTGCGGGATGACGATGATTTCGCCGACCCGGGTCGGGTGGCTGGCTTTCCTCACAGCGGCCCCATTGATGGTGATCGCTCCCGTCGTGCAAAGGCGGGAGGCGAGCGAGCGGCTTTTGGCGAAGCGGGCGAACCAGAGCCACTGATCGAGGCGCCGGCTCGTGAGCCCGGGCGAACCGCCGCCTCTCAAGCGAGGTTCAGCTCCCGCAGCTTCGCAAAGGGATGCCCTTCTCCTTGCGGCGGCTGCCGGGGGAGACGTCCGTTGACATTGCGTCGGCTGCGCGGTCGCCGGATGAAGTTCTCCTCGCCTCCGTGAACGACCGCGCGGTAACCGAGCGCTGCGAGCAGTCGTCGCAGAGCCGGCCGTTCTATGCCCGAGATTGCCGCGAGTTCGGCGTCCGCCGCGAAGGGTCCGCGGCGAGCGCGATGCCGCGCAGCAGCGGCGAGCTGCTCCAACCGATCCGGACGCAACCCAAGCCCGCTGAGAACGCGCAAGCCGACCGTGGCGTAGAACGAGGCTGGTAATGCTGGATCGACCTCGATCACCCTGGCGAGTTGGCGCGCGGATGGCAGCGGCGGCACTGGCCTTCCATGCTGCACCGCCCACAACAGTGCACGAAAGCGCATGGCGTCGGCGTGCAGAAGCGTCTGGAAATAAACGCTTTCAGTGCCGAACCGAACCCCTAGTCGGCTCAGCGCGGCCCGGTCTGGCGACTCAACCGCTCTGAGGTGATGAACGACCTCCACCGTCGGTAAACATCCGAGCGCACCGACGATCTGAAAGACTAGCCCCCGCCCCACGCCGCCGAGCGGCAAGGATTGCGCCGCGAAGAGCGGTGCCAACCGACGCTCGGTCTCAGCGCGCAGAAACGCCTGCAGACGCTGGCGTATCCTTTCGCGCGCCTCGCCCTCGACAAAGTCGCCGGTTAGCGGATCTGCCCGTGGTGTGAGTATCCGATCCCCCGCCGCCAACCGGCCGACGGACCCGCCGCGCCAACGCAACACTCCGCTGGGGTCGATCGCGAAAGCGTCATCCGGATCCGCAGCGAGACGCTGTGCGCGGACGATCACTTCGTGCCGCAGCACGCGGCTTGCGGCGGTCACCAGCATCCGCGCTTCGACGCCGGTGCTCGCGTCAGGAATGAAGCGCAGTCCGTCGAGGCGGCCCACACAGGCTCCCTCGACACGGACCTCACCCATCTCCGACACCTCGGCCTGCAGTTCTCCTTCGGATGCAAGTTGGCGGAAGATGAAAGCCGACCGCCGATCGACGAAGCGCTGAGTGATGCGGTCGTGCAAGGCATCCGAGAGCCGATCTTCGATACCGCGGGCACGCTCCTGCCACGCGGCCGCGTCCTCGACCCAGTCGCCACGATGGGCGATGTAGGTCCATGTGCGAACGTGCGCGATGCGGGCCATAAGCGCGTCGATATCGCCGTTGACGCAGTCCAGATTTGCCATCTGTCCGGCGATCCAGGCCGTCGGAAGCCGTTGATGGGGGCCGGCAAGATGGAGAAAGCAATGGCCAAGTAGCCGAGTATGAGTGTCGGCCATAACCTTGCGAAAATCGGGGATCTGACACACTTCCCAGAGCAGGCGGACCAGGCCGGGATGAACGGCCAGCCCAGCAACTTCCTGATTGCGGGCAAGCGCCTGCAAGGCGCGGTGGTCGTCGGCCTCCCGCGCTTGGACTAGACCGGGAATAGACGGGTGCTCATCAAGGCTCTTCAGCAACGCCGCGACCGACTCGAAGCGCAATCGGGTGTTGCGCCAACTTAGCCGTATCAGCGGATCAAATCGATGGGCCTCGACCGCCTCAACGATCTCCGGATCGAGAGGCCCTTGCTCGGCGGTGGTGCCGAAGGTGCCGTCGCTCATATGCCTCCCCGCGCGACCCGCAATCTGAGCGATCTCGGCAGCGTTGAGCCGGCGCGGACCGCGGCCGTCGAATTTGCCGATCCTGGCGAAGGCGACGTGGTCGAGATCCATGTTGAGTCCCATGCCAATCGCGTCGGTCGCGACCAGATAATCGACCTCGCCGGCCTGGAACATGCCGACCTGTGCGTTGCGCGCGCGCGGGCTAAGCGCGCCGAGAACGATCGCCGCCCCCCCTCGCTGATGACGGATCAGCTCGGCGAGGGAAAACACGTCTGCCATAGTAAAAGCAACGACGGCGCTGCGCGACGGCAACCGCGTTAGCTTCTTGTGGCCGGTATAGGAGAGTGTCGAAAAGCGCGGCCGATTGACGTACTCTACGTTATGGACGAGCCTGCGCATCAAAGGTTTGATCGTCTCGGCACCGAGGAACATCGTCTCTGAGAGGCCGCGCGCGTGGAGAAGGCGAGCGGTGAAGACGTGCCCACGCTCCGGATCGGCGCAGAGCTGGATCTCGTCGACGGCCAGGAAATCGACTTGCCGATCGAGCGGCATCGATTCGGTGGTGCAGACGAGATAGGACGGGTTCGGCGGCAGGATCTTCTCCTCGCCGGTAATTAAAGCGACCGAGCGGGCTCCCTTCAGCTTGACGATCCGATCGTAATTCTCTCGGGCGAGCAGCCTCAGCGGAAACCCGATCATGCCGCTCTGGTGGCCGAGCATGCGCTCGATGGCGAGATGTGTCTTGCCGGTATTTGTCGGCCCGAGAACCGCGACTAACCGCGGAGCAGAGCTGAGCTTGACCATGGGACGAAGGTATGTCGCTGGAGCAGCGAGAGGGCAAGTGCAAATCGACCGAGAACCGGGCAGTGCGACACTGAGACGGAGGTTTGCCCAGGCTTTGGTAGCCCGAGTTAACTGATTCTTTTGCTGCTTCGGCTAAAGATCCCAAGCCGCGACAGGATGGGCGCGATGATCAACGCTCGACTAACGGGATCTGAACCACTGATCGAGAACTACTGTTCTCGGCTCGGAACCTTGCTCGGACACCGGTATACTGCGCTCGCCCTCCTCGCCGCGAAACAGGAGGCCGAAGCTGCCGCCCTGCTGGCCAACGAAGCAATGCTGCAGGCACAGGCGGCCGATCGTTCGAAAAGCAAATTTCTCGCCAATATGTCGCATGAATTGCGTACGCCCCTCAACGCGATCATCGGCTTTTCAGAAATTCTAAAGCTCACTCCCACTCAGCCGAGCGAACGTTATCCAGAATATGCCAGATATATTCATGATGCGGCCGTACCTCTTCTTAATATCATCAACGGTGTGCTCGATCTTGCGCGGATCGAGGCGGGGAAGGCAGCACTCGATGAACAGCCCGTTGCCGTTGGTGAACTGGTTCGTTCAGCGATGCGAACGATCCGGCCGGCCGCTCAAAGGAAGTCTATCGAGATCAAATGCGAAGTCGAACACGCAGGGACACAGATCTGCGTCGACCCGGTGAAATTTGGACAAATATTGTTAAATCTGTTATCGAATGCTGTTAAATTTACCGAGCCCTCGGGGCGAGTGGTGATCGAGTCCGTTCTCGACGACCGAGGAGGTCTGACGCTTTCGATCACGGACTCAGGCATCGGCATCCCACCTGAGTTCTTGCAAAGAGTATTCGAACCCTTCGAGCAAGTCGAAGACCACCTGACCCGAAAAAACGATGGAGCCGGTCTCGGCCTGCCAATCGCCAGGGGTCTGATCGAGCTGCACGGCGGCGAGCTGTTCCTGAGCAGTGATCTCGGGATTGGCACGACGGCCGCGTTGCGGTTGCCCCATGACCGGATCCATTTCGTCGCAACTTCGGTCCTGGCATGAAGACGACGCGCGGATTTCCCTCAATCTCCAGATAACGAGCTGCTGGCCGCGGTCTGCAACGGAACCTTTCACCAAGGGGAGATTCATGGACGGTAGCGATATTTCCGAGCTTCATGACCTACGCTTGGGACGCGTTATCGCGGTCTCAGCCTCGCAAGCGGTTGTCTTGCTCGAGCCGCGGGCCACGGCTGGCGTGGCGGACACCGTTTTGCCCCTCGAGATGGGCGCTTTGGTCAAGGTGCACACGCGCGTATCGACTGTGTTCGGCATGGTGACCGGCCTCAGGGTCCCTCTGCCGAGTTCGGAGAGTTCCGGCAAGGATCTGAAGCTCGTGGAGATCGAGCTTGCCGGCGAGATCCGGCACGCAGACGGCGCCGCCGGTTCCTTTCGGCGCGGGGTATCGGCGTATCCGCCGCTGGATGAGCCCGTCTACCTCGCCTCGGCCGCGGATCTTGCACAGGTCTATTCGCGCCCGAAGGAACCGACTGTTCCGGTCGGGACGATCCATCAGGACGATGCCGTACCGGCTTACATTCTGATCGACGAGCTGTTCGGCAAGCACTTTAGCATAGTCGGAACTACCGGATCCGGAAAATCCTGTGGCGTCGCCACAATCCTCAATGCGGTCATTGCGCGCAATCCGAACGCCCATGTGATGCTGCTCGATCCCCACAATGAATATATCAGCGGCTTTGGCGAGCGCGCTGCCGTCCTCAGTCCTGTTGACGGCTTGTATTTGCCATATTGGTTGTTCAACTTTGAAGAATTAGTCGAGGTGATCATTGGGCCAGATCACAACGGCGAGCAGGTAAAAATACTTGGGGAAGCGGTACTGGCCGCCAAGCAATCCTATTTCGCCAAAGCCGGCCTGGAGAGGTTTGGGACAGTCGACACGCCGGCCCCGTACCGCATGTCGGACGCACTTCGCTTTCTGGACACTGCGATGGGCAGCCTCAATCGTCCGGACAGCGTCGCCGCATACCAGGCCGTCAAGGGTCGGATTTTGGCCCTCCAGAGCGACGCTCGCTATGGTTTCGTATTCGGCGCCCGGTTGACTCTGCGCGACGAGCTGTCGGACATACTCGCCCGGCTTTTCCGTATACCGGTCAATGGCAAGCCGGTCACGATCCTCGATCTCTCTGGCGTCCCTTCGGAAGTTTTGAACGTGGTGGTCTCCGTCCTCTGCCGCCTCGCATTCGATTTCGCCTTATGGAGCGAGACGCCGACCCCGATCACGATTATTTGCGAGGAGGCACACCGTTACGCACCGCGTGACAAGGAGTTGGGCTTTGAGGCGGCAAAGCGGGCGCTGTTTCGAATCGCCAAAGAAGGCCGCAAATACGGCGCTTCGTTGTGTGTGGTCAGTCAGCGGCCGTCGGATCTGGCGCCGGGTCTGTTGTCGGAATGCAACACGATCTTTGCCTTCCGTATGACCAGCCAGGAGGATCAGGATATCGTGCGCAGCGCTCTACCCGAGGCCTCCCACGGTCTGATGAATTTCTTGCCGGCCCTGCGTAACGGCGAAGCGATCGCCGTTGGTGAAGGCGTGACGATGCCGATGCGGATATGCTTTGACCCGTTGCCGGAAGGCCGCCGCCCAAAGAGCGCTACAGCGTCCTTCTCGAGGGCGTGGTCGAAAGAGAGCGACGACTCGCAGATCGAGCAGACCGTCGAGCGTTGGCGCCGAGGCATGCGACATGCGACAGCATAGCTGGTCCCACTCATCACCGGATAGAGTGGCGGCGGTCGATCTACCCCGGTCGGTCTTGCGCCGGCGAGCCTTTCGTCACATATCCTCGGTGCGTTCCCGCCAACCCGCGACGGCAGGCTATGACCCAGGAAACCAGAAGCTTCCAGGCGGAAGTCAGCCGCCTACTTGATATTGTCGCGCACTCGCTTTACAGCGAAAAGGAGATCTTTCTTCGCGAGCTGATCTCGAACGCCTCGGATGCGTGCGACCGATTGCGCTACGCCGCTCTGACCGAGCCGGCACTGGCCGAAGCCGACAGCAGCTACCGTGTCGTCCTGATCCCAGACAAGTCGGCCCGCACCTTGACCGTGGCCGATAACGGCATCGGCATGAACCGAGCGGAGCTGATCGAGAATCTCGGAACCATCGCCCGGTCGGGCACCGCCGCCTTCGTCAACCAGCTGTCGGGCGACGCACGCAAGGATATGAGCCTGATCGGGCAATTCGGCGTCGGTTTCTACTCGGCTTTCATGGTCGCCGACAAGGTCGAGGTGAAGAGCCGGAAGGCCGGCGAGAGCGAAGGTTGGCTTTGGGTTTCCGACGGCAAGGGCGAGTTTACGATCGAGCCTCTGCACGAGGCTGAGCGGGGCGCCACGATTGTCGTGTACCTGCGCGAGGGCGAGGAGGAGTATCTAGAGCCGGCGCGGTTGCGCAGGATCGTCAATACCTATTCCGACCATATCGGATTGCCGATCGTGCTCAAAGACGCCGGCAAGGAGGAGACGATCAACACGGCCTCGGCCCTATGGACCCGCCCGAAATCAGAAATCACCCAAGAGCAGTACAACGAGTTCTATCATCACGTCGGTCACAGCTTCGATGATCCGTGGCTTACCTTGCACAACAAAGCGGAAGGGGTTCTCGAATACACGAGCCTTCTCTTCGTGCCATCGGCGAAGCCATTCGATCTGTTCGATCCAGAACGGAAGAGCCGGGTCAAGCTCTATGTCCGGCGGGTGTTCATCACCGATGAGAGCACCAATCTCCTACCTGCGTACATGCGCTTCCTGCGCGGTATCGTCGATAGCGAGGACCTGCCCCTCAACATAAGTCGCGAGATGCTGCAATCGAACCCGATAGTGGCGCGCATCCGCCAACAGCTGACCAAGCGAATATTGATGGAACTTGGCAAGAAGGCGAGCGATTCGCCCGAGGAATATACCAAATTCTGGGATAATTTCGGAGCGGTTCTGAAGGAAGGTCTCTATGAGGACCGCGAGCAGCGTGACGAGCTGCTCGCGCTGGTTCGCTTCCGCTCGACCCGGGACGGACTGGTCTCGCTCGACGAATATGTGGCCGCAATGAGACCGGGACAGGCGGCAATCTACACGATCACCGGCGACAGTCTCGAAGTCATCAAAAGGAGCCCGCAGCTCGAAGGCTTTCGCGCCCGACGCGTCGAGGTGCTGCTGATGACCGACCCGATAGATGAGTTCTGGGTGCCGGCGATCGGCACTTACAAGGAGAAGCCGTTCAAGTCCGCGACCCGCGGCGGTGTCGACCTCGACAAAATCACCCCGCCCGAAGAGCAGGAAGACGAGAAGCCCGAATCGCCAGCCAAGCTCGCCAGTCTGATCGCGATCTTCAAGCTCGCTCTCGGCGATGCCGTCAAGGACGTACGCAGCTCCGACCGCCTGACCGACAGCGCGGTTTGCCTCGTCGCCGACGAGGGTGACATGGACATGCATTTCGAGCGGCTGTTGAAACAACATCGTCAGCTCGACACGATGTCTAAACGGATCCTCGAGCTGAACCCGCGCCATAAGCTGATCGAGCGCCTTTCCGGGATGGTCGGCGAGACCGGAGCCTCAGATGAGCTTTCGGAATTTGCCTGGCTCCTACTCGATCAGGCGCGGATCGTCGAAGGCGAGCAGCTGCCCGATGCCGCGGCTTTCGCGCGCCGTCTTTCGACCTTGCTCGAGCGCGGGTTACCGGCGGCGGCTTAACGACGGAGAACCCAAGCATCTCCTTGCGGGCACGGCAGTCAACAGCAGTCCGGGTCCGGGGGGGGCACGGTTGACGTGCCGGGGGCTACCGCGTGTGCACCGGCTAAAATTCGGGGTCTTGCCGCGCCGGATGGCTGCAACCGACTGGCGTATTACGCGCGCTAGAAGCGCGCCTCAGTGATGATCGCGAGATCGAGAGACATTCGGGCAAAGCGGTGCCCAACGACCGTGATGTCACGATACCGGGCGCTCTCCTCTCCCGCAGTCGGCATGCTGTAACCCCACTCTAGTTTCGGGAGGGGGATTTGGGCAGGGTTACACCGAATTAATGCGGGTGAAAGACGCCTGTTACCTTCCCGAGCCAATTGTTGGTCCGCTCAACGCCACTTCGACGGCTTCGAGCTCGCGTTCCACAGGAGGACCAATTGGCAGAATTCAAAAATGACCGCACACCGCACCCCTGGCTGAACAGAAAGCGCGCTGCGGCGCTTGGCTTCGGGCTCGGGGCGACACTTGCGCTATCACCGTTCGTTTGGGCAGAAAATCCGCCGATCTCGGACAACCCGTCGCAAGCGGCGCCCGCGGTGCCGCAGACGATGACGTCACCGGTTGCCTTGATCCAGCAACAGAGTTTCGCACCGCTGGTTAAAAAGGTGTCACCCGCAGTGGTGAACATATCCGTTTCGCAGAAGGCTGATGCGGACGCAATGGTTGACGAACCCGAATTGACCCCGTCTCCGGGCTTTCCAAACTCTCCTTTTGACGAATTTCTGCGCCGCTTCTTCGAACAGCAAAGCCCCGGCGGCGAGCGACGTCTGTTTCCGCAGAACCCGGGAAATCAAGGTAGGCGCATCGCTCTCGGTTCCGGCTTCATCATCGATCCGTCCGGTTACGTGGTAACAAATAGCCACGTCGTCGGCGACGCCGGCAAGGTCGAAGTGACGCTCCAGGACAATAGCAAATACTCAGGGAAGATTGTTGGACGCGACCCCAAAACCGACATCGCAGTGCTCAAGATCAAGGCCGACAAACCTCTACCATATGTAACGTTCGGCGACAGCAGCGCGGCTCAGGTCGGAGACTGGGTAATGGCGGTCGGCAACCCGTTTGGGCTCGGCGGGACAGTGACCACAGGGATCATTTCAGCTCGCGGACGTGACATCCACTCCGGTCCGTTCGATGACTTCCTTCAGATCGACGCACCGATCAACCGCGGCAATTCCGGCGGCCCGACCTTCAATCTCGAGGGCCAGGTGATCGGCATCAACACGGCGATCTATTCGCCGAATGGTGGCAGCGTCGGCATAGGCTTTGCCGTACCGTCTAACGTCGCCAAGACGATTGCGGCCCAGCTGGAAGAGCACGGCAAGGTCAGCCGTGGCTGGCTCGGGGTGCAGATCCAGGAGGTAACGCCCGCGATCGCGGCGAGCGTCGGCCTGCACGGCGAGCAGGGCGCGCTCGTGGCCGTCGTTACCCCGGACAGCCCGGGTGCAAAGGCCGGCCTCAAGCAAGGCGATGTGATTCTGTCCTTTGGCGGCAACGAAGTGAGTCACCTGCGCGACCTCCCGCGATTGGTCGCCGAAGCCGCACCCGACACACATACGACCTTGACCGTATGGCGCAACGGCCAGACGATCCAATTGCAGGCAACGGTCGGGGATCTTGCCAACAACGAGCAGGTCGCCTCGGCGACTGGTGGAGAGGAGGAGCAACCGGCACGAGCGGAAGCACTGGGTATGCACTTCTCCCCACTGACGAGCCAGCTTCGGCGCGAACTGCACGTGGCCAAAGATGTGCACGGAGTGGTGGTCACGCGGGTCGACAGCGGCAGTGCGGCCGATGACGTTGGCATGAGTGAGGGCGATATCCTGGTTGCAGTCGATCAGCAGCCTATCGATACCCCACAGGAGGCGGCGAAGAAGTTAGAGGAGGTCGCCACCTCGCCCAAGAAAAGCGCTCTTCTGCTATTGAACCGTCATGGCGTCACGCAATATGTCGGCTTGAGCCTTGGCGGAGATCGGGGATAAGCCCAGACTGATTGGTCAGCCCCCCGGTGACACCGGGGGGCTGACGCTTCTTCGGCGACCGGTTCAGCGCTGCCGCCAAGCCGGTTCCAGTTGGCCGGTGTTGTTGCGAGACGGCAGCGGTATCCGCGCCTCGAGACGCTCCAGCTCGATCCGCGTACGTGCACCAGCCCGCAGCAGCCGGTCTGTCGCCTCCCGCAGCCCGGCGCGGCTTTCTGGCGTATCACGGGTGAGGGCGGCATCGAAGGCTGCGAGAAATGCTGTAATGTCGCTTTCGACCCGCTCACGCAACGCCTGATCGATGAATGCGCTGCCGTCCTTAGTGATTTGTGGCTGAGAGACCATCCGGGGAGGCTCGCCGTTACCGGCGGGCGGGTGATAGTCCGCCCCTTGCCGACCCGGGTAGCCAAGACTTTGCTGGCCTCCAGCGGCACGCGCGGTATTCCGCTCGCCGGAAATGTTGGCACTGTGCGCACTGTGAGGTTGCGACTCAGGTCCGGCGGGCGTGTCGTTCTCGTGGGAAAGCTGCAAATGTAGAGTACGCCGCGACTCGCTATTCTGAGACGGCACTCCTGCTGGATCAGACGGCTGCGGCGAGTTGCCGTTCTCCTCGTTTGCGTTCTCGTGTCCCGAACGGTAGCCCTCGACCAGCTGCTCGCCTTCCTGCAATGAAGGATCGCTTTGTAGACGAGACAGCCGTCTCTCAAGCTGCGGTTCCTCAGAGGCAAATCCCTCGGTTCGATGCGGATTGTCTAGCGTAAGGCCGGCACGTGTATCATCGGTAATTTCCTCGCCTGGCGGGGGTTCCCGAATAGGCGTCTCGGACGCGTGGCCCTTGACTAATTGCGGTTCTGATGAAACATGCGTGCTCGGTGTTCCGGCCGCCGAAGGGGCTGCACGCGCGCGGTTCCGGCTGACAATATAACTGATCGCGGGAGGCGAGCAGTCATACGTCCGCGCGATGCTCGCCAGCGTTTCGCCGGCCCCATACCGTGCCATAATCAATGGCCAATCCTGTTGGGGTATTTTCCCTCTTTTACTTGATCGCTCCATTCCACGGCCCTTCGGCTGCAACTTGGTGTGGCGGCCTTTGCTTGCCCAGCTCGCAAATCAAATGCGAGACCGAGATGGATTTCCGCCGAACACACAGGAAAAAATCGATGGCTAGAGCGACGATTCAGCCAGGCAATTCAACCTAGCCCTACCGGGAGCACCGCAACCCGAGCCCAACTTCACATAAGATATAATAGCGGTCGTCGAGTCGACAGTGAAGGGGGTTTATTCGTTCCATCTCGCTTTTAAATCGCGGGTTCACCCGCAAGCGCGGTCAGATTCGCACGATTTTTCCTGGGTTCATGATGTTGTCCGGATCGAGTGCCTTCTTAATCGTGCGCATCACGCTGACTGCCTCGCCATGCTCGGCGATCAGGAACTCCATCTTGCCATATCCGACACCGTGTTCGCCGGTGCTCGTCCCCTCCATCGCGAGTGCGCGTGCCACCATCTTATCGTTGAGACGGCTCGCCTCGACGATCTCCTCCGGCCGTTCCGGATCGATCATGAACACGAGATGAAAGTTGCCGTCACCGACATGACCGACCAGAGCAGTCGGTACCGGTGAAGCCGCGAGATCCCGCTTGGTCTCGCTAATGCATTCGGCAAGCCGCGAGATCGGCACGCAAACGTCGGTCGCCCAGCCCTTCGAACCCGGCCGGAGCGCCAGCGCGGCGTAGTAGGCGTCGTGGCGTGCCTGCCAGAGCTTCGAGCGAGCCTCGGATGTCGTCGCCCAGCGGAAATCACCGCCGCCATGTTCACCGGCGATAGCTTTCACCGTCTCGGCCTGTTCGGCTACCCCGGTCGCCGTGCCGTGAAACTCGAAAAAAAGCGTCGGGGCCACCTTGTTATCGAGCTTCGAATACTTGTTAATCGCAGCAATCTGCGATTCGTCGAGCAGTTCGATCCGGGCGACGGGTACGCCGTTCTGGATCGTTAGGATAACCGTATTGACGGCATCCTCGATTGTCGGGAAGCCGCATACCGCAGCCGAAATCGCTTCCGGGATGCCGTAAAGCCTCACTGTCAGCTCAGTAATGATGCCGAGCGTGCCCTCCGAGCCGATGAAAAGGCGGGTCAAATCGTATCCGGCCGCCGATTTGCGAGCCCGACGTGCAGTTCGGATGACGCGGCCGTCAGCAAGCACCACGGTCAGTGCTAGCACATTCTCGCGCATCGTTCCGTAGCGTACCGCGTTGGTGCCAGAGGCGCGCGTCGCAGCCATGCCACCGAGCGAAGCGTCGGCGCCAGGATCGATCGGGAAAAACAGGCCGGTATCGCGTAAATACTCGTTGAGCTGCTTGCGTGTGACCCCGGCTTCGACAACGGCGTCAAGATCTTCGACGTTGACGCGGAGAATCCGGTCCATCCCCGACAAGTCGACACAGATGCCGCCGGCGAGTGCAGCAACATGACCTTCGAGCGAGGTACCCGCGCCGAACGCGATGACGGGCGTCGTGTGATCTGCGCAAAGCTTTACGATCGCGGCGACTTCACCAGTGTTACGAGCGAAGACGACTGCGTCCGGAGCACACGGCGCATGGTAGGACTCGTCTTTGCCATGCTGGGCGCAAACTACCGTCGAGGTGGAGAGGCGGTCGCCGAGGAGCTCGGCTAGCGCGGCGAGCAGGGATTTGTCGAGAGCCTTACGACTAAGGGTGGGTGCAGGCATAGAGCGGCCGAGCAATGAGGGGTGAACAACGAAGCGAAGCATTTACTCCCCATGCGCCGCCGCGGCAACGAGAACACACACCTTCCCGGTCGGTTGGCAGCCGAATATGGGGCAGTTTCGTTGCCTTTTCTCGGTTCGGCTGCGTCCCATCATTGAGCAACCCGAGAGGAACCACTACGTTTCCGAGGTTCCGGCGGCGGGTTGGGAGGTCGCGATGGCGCTGGCGGCGGTCACGCTCGACGACAAGTACGTTCTCGACGAGGGGCGGATTTACCTCACGGGCACGCAGGCGCTGGTGCGCCTACCGATGATACAGCGCCAGCGCGACACCGCTGCCGGGCTGAATACCGGCTGCTTCATCTCGGGCTATCGCGGCTCGCCTTTGGGCGGATTAGATCAGGCCCTCTGGGGTGCGCGCCGTTTTCTTGAGAAGAACCACATTCAATTCCAACCGGCGATCAACGAGGAGCTCGGCGCGACGGCGGTATGGGGAAGCCAGCAGATCAATCTGTTTCCCGGCTCTCGATACGACGGCGTATTTGCGTTGTGGTACGCTAAGGGACCGGGCGTCGACCGTAGCGGCGACGCTCTCAAGCACGGCAACGCCGCCGGCTCGGCGCCTCATGGCGGAGTGTTGCTCCTCGCGGGCGACGATCACACTTGCAAATCCTCGACGCTGCCGCATCAGTCGGAATACGCGTTCATGGACGCCTGCATTCCGATATTGAACCCGTCGGGGGTGCAGGAATTGCTCGATCTCGGCCTCTATGGCTGGGCAATGTCGCGCTATTCTGGTTGTTGGATTGCTTTCAAGACGATCGCGGAGACCGTCGACAGCTCGGCCTCGGTCGAAGTCGGGCCGGAGCGGATCGAGATCGTGCAGCCTGATGATTTCGAGATGCCGGCCAGTGGGCTGAACATCCGCTGGCCGGATCAGCCCCTCGATCAGGAATACCGGCTTCACAAATACAAGCTGTACGCCGCCCTTGCCTTCGCCCGCGCAAACCGGCTTGACCGGATCGTGATCGACAGTTCGCGTCCGCGTTTCGGCATCGTCACGACCGGTAAATCATACCTCGACGTGCGCCAGGCGTTGGACGATCTCGGGATCGACGACGCGCACGCCGCCGACATCGGCATGCGCCTCTACAAGGTGGCGATGTCTTGGCCGCTCGAACGCGAGGGCATTCGGCACTTCGCCGAGGGGCTCGAAGAGATCCTCGTCGTAGAAGAAAAGCGCGCAGTCATAGAGAACCAGTTCAAAGAACAGCTTTACAATTGGCGTGAAGACGTGCGCCCACGGGTCATCGGTAAATTCGATGAGAACCGCAACTGGATCCTACCGTCGAACGGCGAGTTGACCCCGGCTCAGATCGCGCGGGTAATAGCTGATCGCATCGGTCGATTCCATTCCTCGCCGCGCATTGCCGAGCGGCTCGCTTTTCTTGAAGCCACGGAACGCCAACTCGGCGCCAATGTCGTGCCTTTTTACCGCTCGCCCTATTTTTGCTCGGGCTGCCCGCATAATACCTCGACCAAGGTCCCTGAGGGCAGCCGCGCGCTCGCCGGTATCGGTTGCCATTATTTGGCTCAGTTCATGGACCGATCGACTGCGACCTTTACCCAGATGGGTGGCGAGGGGGCACCGTGGATCGGTCAGGCGCCGTTCACCGAAACCCGGCACGTCTTCGCCAATCTCGGCGACGGCACGTACACCCACTCGGGCGTGCTGGCGATTCGTGCGGCAGTCGCCGCCAAGGTCAACATGACCTACAAGCTTCTCTTCAACGATGCCGTAGCGATGACCGGCGGTCAACCGATCGACGGCGGCTTGACCGTGCCGGTGCTGACCCGACAGCTCGCTGCCGAAGGGGTGCAGCGCATCATCGTGGTGACGGACGAGCCTGACAAATACCCTGCGGGTGTGGATTTCGCTCCCGGGGCGACGGTACGGCACCGCGACGACCTCGACGCAGTTCAGCGCGAGCTGCGCGAAATCACCGGGGTCACAGCAATCGTCTACGACCAGACATGCGCCGCCGAGAAGCGTCGTCGTCGCAAGCGCGGCCGCTTCCCCGATCTGGCAAAGCGCGTCTTTATCAATGATCTTGTCTGCGAGGGGTGCGGGGACTGCTCGAAAACTTCGAATTGTCTTTCGGTGGTGCCGGTCGAAACCGAGTTCGGACGTAAGCGGGCGATCGATCAGTCGAGTTGCAACAAGGATTACTCCTGCGTCGAGGGATTCTGCCCGAGCTTCGTCACAGTGCATGGCGGCGGGCTCAAGAAGCGCAAAGCCGGCGATCTCTGCGAGAACAGGCTGCCGGCGCTCCCCGAACCCGCCCGACCCGCTCTCCAGAAGCCTTATGGCATTCTCGTCACCGGTGTCGGTGGAACAGGTGTCGTGACGATCGGGGCGCTCCTCGGGATGGCGGCGCATCTGGAACAAAAGGGATGTACCGTACTCGACATGACCGGTCTCGCCCAGAAGGGCGGCGCAGTCTACAGCCATGTCCGGATTGCCCAGAGGCCTGATGAGATCCACGCGGTGCGCATCGCTGACCGCGGCGCGAACTTGCTACTGGGATGCGACCTCGTCGTCTCGGCAAGCCCGGATGCCCTGTCAAAGCTGCAGCTCGGCTGTAGCCGAGCGGTCGTCAACAGCCACGAGACGATCACCGGCGATTTTACCCGTAACCCCGACCTCACATTTCCCAGCCAAGAGATGCAGCGGAGCATCGACGAAGCTGCTGGACCCGGTAACGCGGAATTTCTCGATGCGACCCATCTGGCGACCGGTCTCCTCGGCGACTCGATCGCAAGCAATCTATTCATGCTGGGATACGCCTATCAGCGCGGATTCGTGCCAGTCTCAGCCGAAGCGATCGAGCGCGCGATCGCATTGAATGGCGTCGCGGTGGAATTCAACCTTGACGCGTTCGACTGGGGGCGGCGTGCTGCGGTCGATCCCGCGCTCGTCGAAGCCCGTGCGACCACACCCACCGCGGTGCCGGCGAGCCACCAGCTGTCCGAAACTCTCGATCAGGTTATCGACCGCCGGATCGCCTTCCTGGTGAATTACCAGAACGCCGCCTATGCTGCGAGCTATGCTACCAAGGTTCGGTGCGTCCGCGAGGCCGAGGCTGCTTGCCTTCCCGGCGAGACCAGGCTGGCCCAGTCGGTCGCTCGCTCGCTCTTCAAACTCATGGCATACAAGGACGAATACGAAGTCGCTCGGCTCTATACGGAAACCGATTTTCTGAAGCGCATCGCCGACCGGTTCGAAGGGCCGTTCGAGCTCAACTTCCATTTGGCGCCGCCGCTGCTTGGCGACCGCGACCCTGAGACCGGGCACTTGCGCAAGCGCAGCTTTGGACCGTGGATGCTCCCCGTATTCCGCGTCCTCGCACGGCTGCGCCGTCTCCGCGGCACGCCCTTCGACATCTTCGGCCGTAGCGAAGAGCGGCGGCTCGAACGCCGGCTGATTGGCGAGTACGAGGCGCTTATCGACGAGATCCTCGCCCGCTTGTCACCTGGCAATCACGCAGTCGCTGTCGAACTTGCCACATTGCCGCTCGAGATCCGCGGCTTCGGCCACGTCAAGGAGGCCAGCCTCGCCAGCGTGAAGGTGAGAGAATCAGCGCTTCTCGCCCGGTTCCGCTCGGTACCGTCGCCAGACGCCCTCGCTGCAGAATGACGATCAAGTTAGCTTAGAGACGAGATACTCGTCGGAACACCGGGAGGACGACGGCCTACGCTTAATCTCTTCACCCCGCCTCGAAGGGGAGCGCAATGAAGCGAGCGCTGCTCTCGCGCTCGACACGCACGAGGACGTTCTTGCGTCCGTTCTTCCTGGCGGCGGCGATTTTCTGCTGCACCTCTTCCAGCGATCCCACCGGCTCGTGACCGACGGCAACGAGGAGATCGCCAGGGCGCAGCCCTTGCGCCGCTCCGGGGCTGTTTTGCGGGACCTCAGTGATGACGACACCTTTCGCCGCGTCGGGCAAGGAAAACTGCTTACGCAGTTCAGCGGTCAGCTTGGTGAGCTTGAGGCCAAGCGCGTCGACGCTCGGAGGCGGTTTTGGCTTTTCCGGTTCCGGCGGGGGTGGCGCGGGACGGTTCGGGTTCAATGCCGCGACCTTGAGCTCGACTTCCTGATCCTTCCCGTCCCGCCACATCGAGAGCTTAATCAATGTATCCGGTGCCGTGTCGGCGACAAGGCGAGGCAGCTGCCGACTGCGTTCGATCGGCTTGCCGTCATAAGCTAGGATCACGTCTCCAGGTTGCAGCTTTGCCTGCGCCGCTGGGCTTGCTGGGTCGACCACCGCGATCATCGCGCCGCGGCTCTTATCGAGCCCGACCGCCTCGGCAATGTCTTCCGTGACCGGTTGGATACGCGCGCCGATCCAGCCGCGCTCGACTTTGCCGGTCGCCTTCAACTGATCGATGATCGGGCGCGCAGACGCCGACGGGATCGCAAAGCCGATGCCGATCGAACCGCCCGAGGGCGAGAAGATCGCGGTGTTGATGCCGATAACCTCGCCGGCGAGGCTGAACATCGGGCCGCCGGAATTGCCGCGGTTGATCGACGCATCGGTCTGCAGAAAATCGTCGTAGGGGCCGGAGTGAATATCGCGGGCTGTGGCCGAGATGATGCCTGACGTCACCGTGCCCCCGAGCCCGAAGGGATTGCCGATCGCGAGCACCCAGTCCCCTACCCGCGCCTTGGTCGAGTCCCCCCAGGTCGCAGCCGGCAGCGGCGCCTTTGGTTCGACCTTCAGCAGCGCGAGGTCGCTCACCGCGTCGCGACCGATGACCTCGGCCTGCAAGGTCGTGTCGTCGGACAAGGTCACGGTGATCTGCTCGGCGTTTGCGATCACGTGGTTGTTGGTAACAATGAGCCCGGAGGAATCGATGATGAACCCCGAGCCGAGCGAGGCCGCCCGGGGTGCTGGCAGATTAGGGCTGCCGGGCGCTCCCTTTTCGCCAAGAAAATCGCGAAAGAACTCGTCGAGCGGCGCTCCGGGGGCGGGCAGCTGGGCTTCCGGCCCGCCCTTGGGCGCCGACGACGCGCTCGCCTGGGTTGTCGAAATGTTGACAACAACCCCGACTAGACGTGCCGCCAGCTGAGCAAAGACTTCCGAAAAGGGTGTCGCTTCCGGCGCGTCGGCTCTACTCGTCGCCGGTGCCAGAAGCAACAATACCATCAACGTCGCCCGCATCGCGCTCCGGCGGCAGAAAAACATCACGCGAGATCTCCTCCGCACAAGCCATCGCCGATAAACCCTCTACCTGTCGCGGAGGATCGAGCGCTGGCGTTTTCGCGGCGCTCGATATGAAATGGCGGTGAGCTTGGCAAGACGGAACAGCCACGTGATAAGGCGCGATCAAACGGCGGCGACCGGCGAGACCTTAAGGGCATTGTTCTATGCCGCACTCGCCGCGGCCGACCCCCGTCAGGCGCTCGAGCGGCGAATGCCCACACCGGTCCACGGGCGTACGGTGCTGGTCGGCGCGGGAAAGGCCTCGGCAGCGATGGCGCGCGCATTCGAGACCGCGTGGTCCGGTCCTCTCGAAGGTCTTGTCCTGACCCGCTACGGTCATGCCGTACCTTGTGACCGGGTCGAAATCGTCGAGGCGGGTCACCCTGTGCCCGACGTCGCAGGTGAGCGGGCGGCACGCCGCATCCTAGCTTTGGCTCGCAGTCTGGGAGCAGACGATCAATTTGTGTTCCTCGCGTCGGGCGGCGGCTCGGCGCTACTCTCCCTTCCTGCTCCCCGCCTCACTCTAGACGACAAGCAGGCGGTAACACGCGCGCTTCTGCGCTCGGGCGCGACGATTACCGAGATCAACACGGTGCGCAAGCATCTTTCGGCGATCAAGGGCGGGAGGCTCGCCGCCGCTGCGGCGCCGGCGCGGGTTGTTACCCTGGCGATATCCGACGTTCCCGGTGACGACCCGGATGTCATTGCCTCGGGACCCACCGTGCCCGACCCGACGACCTTCGCCGACGCTCGCGCAGTGCTTGCCAGATACCGCATCGATGAGCCGGCGGCGGTGCTGGCGCATCTCGCGGAAGAAGCACAGGAGACACCAAAACCGGGTGACCCGATCTTCAGCCGGGCAAAGTTCGACCTCATTGCAAGCCCGCAGGTATCGCTCCAGTCCGCCGCGGCGGTTGCAGTGCAGCGGCAGATCGTGCCGATCGTGCTCAGCGATCGGATCGAGGGTGAGGCTCGCCAGGTCGGACTGGTCCATGCGGGGATCGCACTTCAGGTTCGGGCCGGAAAATTTCGCGTCGGCGACCGCCTGGTCGCGCCCCCCGCCGTACTCTTGTCGGGGGGTGAGACCACCGTCACGGTCACTGGAAAGGGCCAGGGCGGACGTAACGTCGAGTTCCTGCTCGCGCTTGCGATGGCGCTCGACGGTGCCGACGGCATTTCGGCGCTCGCCTGCGATACCGACGGCATCGACGGAACAGAAGATAACGCTGGGGCGATCGTCTATCCTGACAGCCTAACGCGAGCGGCCGCCCGCGGCATCTCGGCGCGGGTCGCGCTGGCCGACAATAACGGATATGGATTCTTTGCCGCTCTCGGCGATCTGGTCGTGACCGGTCCGACGTTGACCAACGTCAACGATTTCCGGGCCGTCCTGGTTCTCGATTAAGATGGGTTTGGGCAGGAGGATGGACACGCGGCGCGGGCGCAGCGCAAAGATTGTCGCGACGCTGGGCCCTTCGAGTTCAACCCCCGATCAGATTCGCGCGCTGTTCGAGGCCGGCGTCGACGTATTCCGGCTCAATTTCAGCCATGGTACGCAGGACGATCATCGCGCGCGGTTTGAGGCGATCAGACGGGTGGAGGGTGCGACCGGGCGCCCAATCGGCATTCTCGCCGATTTGCAGGGACCAAAGCTCCGCCTCGGTACTTTCTCTGAAGGTCGGATCGAGCTCGCCGCCGGCGCGCGCTTTCACCTCGATCTCGATCGGCAGGCGGGCGATGAAAATCGCGCTCCGTTGCCGCATCCGGAGATTTTCGAAGCGCTTCGACCGGGGACGGAACTCCTCGTCGATGACGGGAAGGTAAGGCTCCAGGTCGAGGCGTGCGGCACCGGTTTCGCCGATACGCGATGCCTGGTCGGCGGCACACTGTCCGATCGCAAAGGGGTCAACGTGCCGAATGCGGTATTGCCGCTGTCAGCGATCACCGAGAAGGACCGCGCCGATCTTTCTTTCGCCCTTGAGCACGGCGCGGACTGGATCGCATTTTCGTTCGTCCAGCGTCCCGATGATGTCGCGGAAGGTCGCAAACTGGTGAGCGGACGCGCCGGGATCATGGTCAAACTCGAAAAGCCGTCGGCGATTCAACACCTCGCCGAAATTATCGAGCTCGCCGATGGGCTGATGGTCGCGCGCGGCGATCTCGGTGTCGAGATGCCGCCCGAGGATGTGCCGAGCGTGCAGAAGCAGGTGGTCCACGCTTGCCGGGTCGCCGGAAAGCCTGTTGTCGTGGCGACGCAGATGCTCGAATCGATGGTCGCGGCGCCGACGCCAACGCGAGCGGAGGCTTCGGATGTCGCCACCGCGGTCTACGAAGGAGCGGACGCAGTTATGCTTTCCGCGGAAACCGCGGCGGGACGCTATCCGATCGAGTCGGTCGCGATGATGAATCGCATTGCCTGTCGGGTGCAGGAGGACCCGCTCTACTACTCGATGCTCGAAGGCACTCGGATCGAGCATGAGCATACGACTTCCGACGCGATCAGTGCCGCTGCCTGCCAAGTCGCTTACCTGGTGGGTGCGGCTGCGATCGTTTCCTACACCACCTCGGGCGCGACCGCTCTTCGCGCTGCACGCGAACGGCCTCGCGCCCCGATCCTCGTCCTGACCTCGAACCTCTGTACCGCGCGCCGTCTTGCTGTTTTGTGGGGCGCACATTGTGTGCACACCAGTGACGTCAAGAGCTTTGGCGATATGGTGCAGAAGGCGGTACGGATCGCCCATCGCGAGAAGATCGCGGAGGTCGGCCAGCGGATTGTCATTACCGCCGGCGTCCCGTTCGGCACTCCGGGCGCCACAAATATCCTCCGGATCGCTTGGATCGATCGCTGAGATTCGCCTTTTGCGAGAGGCGCGAGTGCCAATCCGAGCCGCTTCGCCTGAATTTGCATGAGGAATTCAGGCTGAGGTTCGCGCATTTGGCGATAGGTGACATCGATTTGTCCACGATATCAAAGGGTGTTACATCTGTTCGCAATGCAAGGTGGAGGGTAGCGACCCGGCGCGCCGCTCGCACCGTCGGCGCAACCTTCGCGGCATCGACCTCATGGATCTTTCAGTCGTCATCCCAGTAAAGAACGAGGCGGAAAATATCGCTGTGCTCGTCGGCGAGGTCTGCGCCGCTCTCGACGGTCTGGTTGAATATGAGATCCTCTATGTGGATGACGGGAGCAGTGATGCGACTGTCGCCGAGATCTCGCGGCTCGGAGCAGGAATGCCGCAGGTGCGGTTGCTGCGTCATAGGCAAAATTATGGGCAGAGTGCAGCGATCTGCACAGGCGTCCGGGCAGCCCACGCAACCTGGATTGCGACGCTCGATGGAGACGGGCAGAACGATCCAGCCGACATCCCCGCGCTGTGGCGTCTAGCCTGCCAGACTTCGGTGGATCCGCCGATCTTGATCGTCGGCCATCGCGAGAAACGTCGGGACAGCTGGTCGAAACGCTGGGCCTCGGGCGTCGCCAACGCGATCCGTGCCCGCCTTCTTGGGGACCGCATACCGGATACCGGCTGTGGTCTAAAGTTGTTTCCGCGCGCGCTCTTTTTGGATCTGCCCTACTTCGACCATATGCACCGATTCCTCCCGGCGCTGGTGTTGCGCGAGGGGGGAACGGTGCGTTCGGTGCCGGTCAATCATCGGCCGCGCCGCAGGGGGAAATCGAAATACGGCATTTTCGACCGTTTGGGTGTCGGGATCATTGATCTGATCGGCGTCATGTGGCTGCAACACCGCACCACTCGTCCGCGCCTCTTGAACGAGGCGGTGCCAGACGCCGACGCCACTGCGCGCCTCCCTGCGATGTCAACGCCACGATGACGGCTAAAGGCACCCCGTTGGCGACCCCCGACCTTACGCCTCTCGGCGTTCGTCGGACCTTAAGGCTTGGGCTGGTCGGTTTACTCGCCATTGGGGTCGCGTCGGCTTGGCGGTGGCGAGAGATCCTCGATCCGATGACGATTACCGCAGCGATCGGTCGCTACCCGGCAGCCCCGCTTGGGTTCCTCGCCGTGCACACCGCAGCAAGCCTGCTTTTCATCCCGCGCACATTGCTGGCGATCGTCGCCGGATTGCTGTTCGGTATGGGATGGGGAATCGTTTGGGCTGCGTCAGGCAGCATCGCCGGGGCGATAGCCGGATTTCTGGTAGCGCGATACATCAATTCGGGCCTGATCGACCTCCGTCTTCTCGGACCGGTCGTCGGGCGGGTCGAGCGTGGCGGCTGGCGCGCCGTAGCGGTGCTGCGGCTGGTCCCGGTCATGCCACACAGCGTGGCCAATTACGCGCTCGGACTGACACAATTGTCGCTCGGGACCTACACGTTCGGATCATTGCTTGGCCAATTGCCGATGACGATCGCTTATGTCGATCTCGGCGCCGCCGGGGAGCGTCTGATGCTTGGCAGTGCGAGGTGGCTCGAGCCGACCCTGATCGGACTTGCGGCGCTGACCCTATCGCTCTTAATTCCAGTTATCGCCCGGCGACGACCCGGCTAACCGACTGAAAGCGCCTTCGGCGCCGGCCCACCGGTGGCCCAGTCGAGGAGCTCGACCGTATGCACCACCGGCACGTCGCAACCGGGCGCGAGCTGGGTGATGCAGCCGATATTGCCAGTCGCGACGAGCTCGGGCCGGGTGCCGGAGATGTTAGCGAGCTTGCGGTCGCGCAGAGCTGCGGCGATCTCGGGTTGCAGCAAATTATAGGTTCCGGCCGAACCGCAACACAGGTGTCCTTCCGGCACCTCGATCGGCTCGAACCCTGCCGCGGCGAGAAGCGCCTTAGGCCCCGCGTGGAGGCGCTGCCCGTGGTGCATCGAGCAGGCGGAATGATAGGCGACCCTCCGGACGGTGGCGGCAGCCTCGCGCGACGGCGGGTTCAGGCCGAGCGTCGCGATCAACTCGGTGACATCGCGAGCAAGCGTGGCGATCCGCGCCGCCTTATCGGCATAGGATGGATCCTCGCGTAGCATGAAGCCGTAATCCTTGACTGTCGTGCCGCACCCGGAAGCATTTATCGCAATGGCGTCGAGCCCGGAGGCGAGTCGCTCGCGCTCCCACGCGTCGATGTTGGCGCGCGCGAAACCGAGTGCGGGTCCCTCCTGGCCGAGATGATGGGCAAGCGACCCGCAACAGCCACTGCCGCGTACGATCACGACCTCGCAACCGTGGCGGGTCAGCAGCCGAATCGTCGCCTCGTTGATCTCGGGGGCCAGCACCCTCTGGGCACAACCCGGCAGCAGCGCGACCCGCATTCGCCGCTCGCCTGCCGCCGCAAAGACACTTGGCCGGTCTGTTCGGGAGGCAGGTGGGATCGAGGCGGGTGCAAGCGCGAATAGCGGGGCAAGCCGGCGGGGCAGAAAACGTGCCAAGGGCCTCGCGACAGCCGCGCAGTGCAGCGACAGGCGAAGCAACGGTGACCGCGCGAGGACTATGCCGAGAAACCGTCTTAGCACGCGCTCGCCCCACGGGCGGCGGTAATTCTCTTCGATCCAGCGTCGCGCGTGATCGACGAGGTGCATATAATTAACGCCGGAGGGGCAGGTCGTCATGCACGACAGGCAGGAAAGACACCGGTCGATGTGTTTGACCGTATCACCAATAACGCCGCCGCTAGCGAGCATGTCTTTGATCAGGTAGATGCGGCCGCGTGGACTGTCGAGTTCGTCGCCGAGCAGAACATAGGTCGGGCAGGTTGCGGTGCAGAACCCGCAATGGGTGCAGGTCCGCAGCACCTTCTCGGATTCTTTGGTGTCGGGATCGGCGAGCTGCTCGGCAGAGAAGTCGGTCCGCACCGGCTCAGACCCCCTCGACCATTCGCCCGGGATTGAGGATCCGGTGGGGGTCGAAGGCCTCCTTGACCCGGGCTGCTAGCGCGGCGAGCGGCGGGGGCTGCGGCTCGAAGACCGGGACGGCGCGGCGCAGCGCCAACGAGCCTTTAATCAAGGTGGCGTGGCCGGTGCCCCTCCCATCCGTCCCGCGGATTGCAGCGCGGATCAGCGCAGCGCCGCCGTCTTCGGCTCCGCTGACCGCAACCCACAGCAGCCCGCCACCCCAGTCGAGATACCAGCTGGCATCGAGTCGGCGGGCGATCTCCTCACCCAGTTCACCGCCGCGGCTCGGCGCCACCGAGATGCGCCAGATGATGCGGTCGGCGTGCCCTGTGAACGGGGTCACATCACGCATCGCGCGCCAGAATGCGGCCGAAGGCTCTTCTTCAAGCGAAGTCGCTTCGCAATCCGAAGCAAGATCGCTCAACAGTTGCTGGCGCCGGGAATTTACCGAAGGCGCAGGGCCTTCGAGGCGAAGCGCGGCGACACCGGGCACACCGGAAAGCGAGGTCAATGCGGCGGTCGAGCATGCCGGGATGTAAACAGCGCCCGAGATGTCGTTCGGCGAGGCAAGCGCCCGGTTCAGGCGCTGTGTTGCTGCTGCCGGATCAAGCCCGCAGAGCATCACGGTGCAGGCCGCCTCCGGCTGCGGGAGCACTCTGACCGTGACTTCCTCGAGCGCGGCGAGCGTCCCGTAGGAGCCGGCCATCAGCTTGCAAAGGTCGTAACCGGTTACGTTTTTTACGACTTTTCCGCCCGCTTTGAACACCTCGCCGCGGCCACTAACGCCGCGAAAACCGAGCAAGTGGTCGCGTGCTGCGCCTGCCTTGATCCGGCGAGGTCCCGAGAGGTTGCAGGCCAGCGCTCCGCCCAGAGTTCCCCGGCGGGCCGCGGAGGCCGGTAAGGCGAAGAGCCCAGCCCAATCCGGCGGCTCGAAGGCGAGCATTTGCCGGGCTGGGGCGAGCGCAGCCTCGATCTCTTCTAGCGGGGTGGCTGCGCCGGCGGTCAGGACCAGCTCGCTCGGCTCGTAGTCGCGGATCCCGGCAAGGCGTGACAGGTCGAGTGTGCGCGGCAGTTGCAGAGGACGGCCGAGCCCCCGTTTCGTCGCTCCGGCAATCAGCTCGAGCGGTTCTTCAGCGGCGAGCGCCTCGCCGATCACATCGCGCAACTCGCCGAGGTCAGCGGGGGCCACATCGGTCGCGTCCCCCGCCAACTCAAAACCGCGGCAGGTCGGGAAACGGCAGTCGGCCCGCGTGCACATGGACGCGGCCGAGTTCGGCACAGCTGTGCAGCTGCGGAAACACTTTGCCTGGATTAAGCAGGCCGTCAGGATCGAACGCACACTTCAGGCGCTGCTGATGCGCTAGATCGCTCTCGTCGAACATCGTGCCCATCAGGTCACGCTTCTCGACCCCCACTCCGTGCTCGCCGGTTAGGACACCGCCAACTTCGACGCACAACCTGAGAATGTCCGCGCCAAAAGCTTCGGCACGCTCAATCTCGCCGGGCTTGTTGGCGTCATAGAGAATGAGTGGGTGAAGGTTGCCGTCGCCAGCATGAAAGACGTTCGCCACCGCGAGCCCGTACCGGTCCGAGAGTACCCTTATCCGGGCCAGGACCTCGGCCAACCGTGCGCGCGGGATCGTGCCGTCCATGCAATAATAATCAGGCGAGATCCGCCCGACGGCAGGGAAGGCGGCCTTACGCCCGGACCAGAAGGCGAGTCGCTCCGCCTCAGTGCGGCTGAGCCGAATTTCAGTGGCGTGGTGATTGCGCGCGATCTCTTCGACCCGGCCGGTCAGCTCCTCGACCTCGGCCGGAGGGCCGTCGAGCTCGACAATCAGCAGCGCTTCGACATCGAGCGGGTAGCCGACCTTGACGAAGGCCTCGGCGGCGTGGATCGCTGGGCGGTCCATCATCTCCATCCCCGCCGGAATGATACCGGCGGCAATCACCGCGGCAACGCATCTGCCGGCATCCTCGGTCGTGGCAAAACCGATCAGCAGCGCTAGCGCCGCCGTCGGTTTCGGCAGGATGCGCACGGTAACCTCGGTGACGACCCCGAGCAGCCCTTCGGATCCGGTCATCACGCCGAGCAAGTCGTAGCCCTCGGCATCGAGGTGCCTGCCACCGAGGCGGACCAGCTCGCCGTCCATCAGCACCATCTCGATGCCGAGGACATTATTCGTCGTAACTCCGTATTTGAGACAATGCACCCCGCCCGAATTCTCGGCAACGTTGCCACCGATCGTGCAGGCGATCTGGCTCGACGGGTCCGGCGCGTAATAGAAGCCTGCATCCTCTACGGCGCGGGTGATCGCGAGATTGGTGACGCCGGGCTGGGCGACGACGCAACGGTTGTCGTAATCGATATCGAGGATGCGGTTGAACTTGGCCATGCCAAGGAGCACGCCATCGGCCAGCGGCATAGCGCCGCCAGAGAGCGAGGTGCCGGCCCCGCGCGGCACGACTTTAATACCCATTTTCTTGCAATAGCGCAGCACCGCCGCGACCTCTTCGACGCGCGACGGCAGCACGACCACCATCGGCAGCTGGCGATAGGCTGTCAGCCCGTCGCTCTCGTAGGCTCGACGCTCTGCTTCGGAGGCAATGACGCCTTCACCCGGGACGATATGGCGGAGCGCCTCGACGATTTCGGCGCGGCGCTGTAGAACCGCGGCATCCGGGGTCGGCATCTTCATGGGCGCGTTCCGCCCGCCTCGGTGAAGCCTAGCTCAGCCCTGGCGCGCCTTATATCGCGGATTGGTCTTGTTAATGACGTAGGCGCGCCCCTTACGGCGCACAATGCGGCAGTTCTTATCGCGTTTCTTCAGCGACTTCAGAGAATTGACGATCTTCATGCCCATGTCCCTCGACGAGGGCGGAACATAGAGAGCGAGTCGGACGAAGTCAAATCCGGACGGGCGAGTATCCGCGCTCCGCCCGCGGCCTCGCGGCGGGTTTACGATGCTGTTAGGGGGATATTGCGCTCGCTGCGGCGCAGTTCCGCGACGTCGTTGCGGCCGGAGATAAAGGCCTTGATGTTCCGCGTTGCCTGGCGCAGGCGCTGGCGGTTCTCGACGAGAGCGATGCGCACGAAACCCTCGCCATATTCGCCAAACCCGATCCCTGGAGACACCGCGACATTGGCCCGCTCGAGCAGCAGCTTCGAGAAAGCGAGGCTGCCGATGCCCCGAAAGGCCGGCGGAATCGGTGCCCATGCGAACATTGTCGCCTCGGGTTGCGGCAGCTGCCAGCCGGCTTGGCGCAAGCCGTCGATCAACACGTCGCGCCGGGCGCGATAGCGCTCGCGGGTTTCGGCGATGCAGTCCTGCGGGCCGTTCAAGGCCGCGGTGGCCGCGACCTGGATCGGCGTAAAGGCGCCGTAATCGAGGTAGGATTTGACCCGCGCCAGCGCCGCTATCAGCCGCGCGTTGCCGACGGCGAACCCGATCCGCCAGCCTGCCATCGAATAGGTCTTGCTGAGCGAAGAAAATTCGACAGCGATGTCGCGGGCGCCGGGAACCTCGAGGATCGAGGGAGGCGGCTTGCCGTCAAAGTAGAGTTCCGCATACGCGATATCCGACAACACGACGATGTTGTGCCGGCGGCAGAACGCGATGATCTCGCCGTAGAAATCGAGGTCGACGGTTTGGGCGGTCGGATTGGCCGGGAAGTTGAGGACGATCGCGAGCGGTGCTGGAACGCTGTGCTGGACCGCCTTTTTGAGCTCGGCGAGAAAGTCGAATTCCGGGCCAACCGGCACGTGGCGCACCGAAGCGCCCGCCATGATGAAGCCGAACGCGTGAATCGGATAGCACGGGTTCGGGACGAGGATAACATCGCCCGGCGCGGTGATCGCCTGAGCGAGGTTAGCCAGCCCTTCCTTCGAGCCGAGGGTAACGATCACCTCGCTTTCCGGGTCGAGTTCGATCCCGAAGCGGCGCGTATAATAGGCGGCACAGGCGCGGCGCAGGCCGGCGATGCCGCGCGATACAGAATAGCCATGAGTTCGCGGGTTCTGTACCGCCTCGACGAGCTTGGCGACGATGTGGGGTGGGGTCGGGCCGTCGGGATTGCCCATACCGAGATCGATGACATCGCGACCCGCGGCGCGAGCCTTCGCTTTCAGCCCGTTGACCTCGGTAAAGACGTAGGGGGGAAGGCGCTTGATACGATAGAATTCTTCGGGCATGGCACTCGGCGCGAGTTGAACGCCGAAGTCTAGGCCGGCCGCTCCCGGTTTGGCGAGGATGATAGTGTCGCAGAACGCGCCCTTTTCATCTCATTCGACCCGACGCCCACGACCGAAGCTTTGACCCTGACCCATGCATGAATCTGATCGAGACGATCGTCGCCCTTGGTGCTAGCGCGCTGCTACTCATCGTTGCCGTCGTGCTCGATCGGCGGCCTTACCGGCCGGGCAAGTTCAACTACATTCCGCTGATGATCATTTGCCTAGCGGCATGTCTCGTCCTGGGTCGTCACTTGTTCACTTTAATTCGGTAGCAGTGAGCTGCGGTTGAGCTGGTCGGGTATCGAGTTCAACGGCAGAATCGGAGGTCGTCGCGCTCGTTCTCGTAATCTTCCATCGCTTGTTGGAGGACGTTGTCGGGCGGTAGCGCGCGCAACGCCTGGGAGATCTTCTTTAACGTCGCCTCGTCGTAAGCGACCGGCTTGGGGCACTGGCATGCACTCGAGCGTGCACTGCTGCAACCGGCCACGACCAGAAGCGCGGCAAAGGCCGCGATCCCTATCCCCGTCCTCGAAGCCATGCAAGTAACTCCCCCCGCCCCACCGCACGATGGCCAGGGCCCGCTACGCAAATCAAGTAAGAAACGCACCGGCGCGGCGGGGCCTGCTCAACTATGGGGCAGCAGCCGGCGTCCGAGTTGGATCCGCACATCGTTCAATATGTCGGTCACATGAGAGATCGCCGACCGCATTTCGGCCTGGAATTCGTGCGCCTCTCGGTGCTGGTCATCGATGGCGTGCTCGATCGTGGCGATCCGCAACTCATGTTCGCTCACCTTAACCGTCAGATCGGCACGCACCTGCTGGATATCTGAACGGAGGCTCAAATAGCTGGTGATCGCCCCTCCTCCGATCGTCACCAGGATGACGGCGGCCTGAAGGATGTGCCCGAAGTTGATTTCCGGGCTGAACCTCGGCCACAAGCGCTTGTCGTCGGTCATCTTCGCCGCCCGACGATCCTAATTCCGCCGGGGCCGAAGCTCATCGTCTTGGTCTCGCCGCCGACGACGACAGAGCACTCGCCGGTGGTCTCGTCCGCGGTGACGATCTCGCCCGGGACATCGGTGTAGTTGTCGGTGCGCACGATCTTCCAGCGGCGCTTGTCTTCGCTGGTGTGCCACGATTCGAGTTTCATCTGCGGGCGACTCCGGTTTGGCGGCCTACATTGCGGACAAATCTGCGGACCGGCCGTGTGCCCGCAGATTAAATGAGCCATGTCACGGATAGCTTCAGCAATTTCAGTCGAACGTCTGGCTCGACTATAGAGACGAGCGGGAAAGGATAGTCAGCGAGAAGGGATATTCAGCGGAGTCGGCTGCGACAGCGACCGCGAAAAGATGGGAGGAGCAGAATAATGATCATGGCGTCGGTTGTTCCACCATTGACCCAGTTGCGCGATCGTGTCGGCGAAGCGGCTACGGCCGCCCAGCGTCCGACGCCAGGAACCCGCACGACGGTGCCCTCGATTTGACCATCAGTGTGTTGCCACGATTTCCATTCCGACCGGCGGACAGACCGGACTGGACCCGTATTCGGGGAGCCAAAGTGCACATTGCTAACAGTTCGAATTGTCCGGAATCACCTCCCACCGACGGGTCATTCCTAACTCGATCCGATAAAGGTCCAGGCAAGATTGGTCAGTGTTGGATCCGGGGTTAACGGAGCTATCACGGTCAATACATCGCCGCTCATGAAGGTGGTCGCCGATGGCATCCCAAACGTCGCCGCCGTTGCCGAGGCTGCAAACACCATAGTTCCGACATTGGTACCGTTCTTCTGGATGTCGTAGGTCGTCGAGGTCGTCGCAGCGACCCCGGCGGTGCCCTGGGAGCCGGAAAGCCCGACCGGGAATATAACCGTTCCCGCGAACACATAGCGCTGCGCGACTTGGTTGGCGGTGGTCGTACCGGTATAGGAGCCCGACACTGTGGTCGACACCGCAGCTTTGCCCGAGCCGGTCGCCGTGTAGGTATAGGCAGTCACCGAGGTAAGGTTCTGCAACGCGCCACTCACGATATTGAACGACAGGAACTTCAGATAAATCGTCTGGCCGATCAGCGTATTGGGGTACGGGAAGCGGCCGATCGACTGATCGATCCGTGCGAATTGCGTCCCGGCCGGATGACTCGCCGCAGTCGTACCGTAGGCACCGCGATAGAGTGTCGTAAGATTATAGTGGTAAGCGCCCGTCAGGCTCGCAGTCTGATAGGCGAAGAGCTCTCCGCCCACATAGCAAAGGGTAACGAGGTTCGCGGCGTCGGTGGCCGAGACCGACAGAAGCTGGCCGCGGCTTTCGCTCAGATCGACCGAGCACGTGTCGGTGGTGTCCAGGTTGCCGGCGCTGTTGCTCATCGTCCCGATCAAGACACCCTGCGTTGCCGAGCCGGAAACCGTGCCCGCAAAAGCATAAGAACTGCCGTCGCTCGAGATCCAGACCTGCGCGCCGCCCCAATTCGGGCCGCCTGACAGTGCGATCCAGATTTCGAGATCGCCCGACAGTAGCGCCGCCGGCGGCTCGAAGATCAGCGGCGGGTTGACATCACCGGGCGCCGAGCTCCAATTCGGCACAAAGCCGCCGACCGCGCTGCCACTCGCCTGCTTCACGGCCGGGCTCGCCGTGCCGCCGCCCACCCCGAGGATTGAGGGCGAGTCGGATGGCGAATAATTGGCCGGCGGGTAGAGCACGGTCGGCGAATAGGCGCCAAAGAAATCCTCGGCGGTAATCGACAGCATCCCTTCGTCGTCTTCCTCGACACCCGTGATCCGCACCGTCAAGGCACTCGCACCCAGCCGTGAATCGGTGATCTGTACCAGATCCATCGGCTCCAGCAGGATGTACTTCCAGCCGAGCTGAAAGGTGTACGTATTGCGGTAGAGGAGCTGGCGTTGCAACATCAGTTGAGCGACCATGCCGCCGACATAGAGCGGGTCTGTGATCAGCCGCGCCTTGGTACTGGTATCGCGCCGCACCCCGTAGAGATCGATCGAACCTTGGTCGGAGGCCTCGGCAATTGCGGTATTGTAGTTGTTCTGTCGATCGAGACACTCGACCTCGATCATGTTGTTGGCGTCGGCCGGGGTCGAGCGCATGATGTGCAGCGGATCGTCGGTGAACCCGCCGGTGATCGGTGTCGCGCCGGAACGCAACGCCGGACCGCCAGCTGTGACACCCAGATTGGTGCCGACACTCGATTCCTGAACGATGTAATCGTCCTCGCCAAGGCTGTAGACGGGCATCGTGTTCGGCGTGAAAATGGCGGTCGTCGTTGCCCCGACGCCGGCCGCGGAGATTCCGGCGCCGCCCGCTTGGCCGATCGTGGTGTTACCCGTCGGCTGCGACTGGATTATCATGACGCCGTCGGCACCGGCGCCCGACGCGAGAATGCCGAACCCGGTGACGTTGGCGTCGCCGTTGACGGCTTGCGCGAGCCCGGCCATCGCCCCCGGCATCTGCAGGTTCGCCAAGCTTGTATACGAGACTGTATAGGGCGAGCCGCCATTGAAGCCGGGATCGATAAATGTCAGGCTGATCGTGTCGCCGCCCGCCTGGGTCGGCGCTCCGCCAAAGCTCACCAGGGTGAAGGCGTTGGTGACCGGATGGTCGCCGTACGGAATGATCTTCAACAGTGCGCCGGACCACACGATCGCGCTGTTGGTCACTTTCGTGATGTCGGCGAGCCATTGCTGCGCCTCCTGCTGCTGGTCGAGCAGCGGCGACAGGAACAGGCCGACTGCTGCGCAATAGCTGGCGTAGGACGAAGCAGCGCCGGATGTCATCGCCGGGTCGAGGTTGGCGGACGGGAAATTTGCCCCATAGCGGGGGTTGGTCAGAAAATCCTTGACGATCTGCGCCGGGTTTGCGTCATAGCCGTTGGGCGAGGCACCCGAGATGCCGGTTCCGACACCAAACACCTCAAGATTGAAATTCGGCAGGGTCGCGGTGTTGCCGAGCTGATAATTCGAGAAGACAATGTTTGCCGTGCCGGAATAACCGATCGTCTTCGCGGGATGGGCGCTTGCCCAATAGGGGTCGATCGTCTGCCCGTCGGAACCGAGATTGATGCTCGAAATGCTCTGAAGACCGGTGACGACGCCGATGTTCTTGTCCCACCAGGCTAGACCGAAACCGGTGATCGGCCCCTGGCATATTCCCATTATGAAAGAGGCCGAATACATGTACTGCTGGCCGCCGCCTTTGCCGCCGCCACCGCCTTTGCCCTTACCTCCGGCTTGCTTGCTGGGCGTCGCGGTAAAATCGTCATAGTCGAGCAGATTGGGGCTGACCTTGGTGGTGCCGTAGATCAGCGGGATGACACCGCCCGCTTGAGAGGTCTGGAACTGCAGAGATCCGACAGCGCGCTGCTGCTTGGCGTTGGAGCTGCCGCCGAGAATTCCGCCCATCAGACAAACGGGTCAAAGAAGCGCACCGGGCGCCCCGCCAGCTGCGGCTGCTTCGCGTCGGCATAGAGCACGCCGGCACTGTGCCAGGCGTGGATCAGGCGAGGCCACTCAATGACGATCGCGCCGTGCGCGAAGCAACGGCCGAATTTGAACAGCGCAACGTCACCCGGCTCCGCCGGCCCCGAAATCTCGCGCGCATACCGCATTATCCCCTCTAGATAGCGCTCGGCATCGCGATGCAGGTGCCAGTCGGGTGGATAAAAGGGGACTTCAATGTGCGGGACGACACCGGCCGCCTCGAAGACCTCGGCGAGCATCATCAGGCAATCAGTGCCGACGCCCTTGACCCGGCCCATATGGTGATAGGGCGTGCCCAACCACCCTTGGGCCTGCTCGACGACCACAAGCCGCCGCGAATCCATCCGAGCAGGAAGGGTCATACGGCGGTCTCCGGGGTCGGGATATAGGGAAAACCGCCAAAGTGGACGGCGTTGTTGAAGACGTTGGTACAGGTCGCAAGCGTGCGATCGCAGCCCGGCAGAAGCTGGAATTGGTCGCCGACGGCGACCGGCGACAGAAAGGCGAGCTTGACCGTTACGGCGCCGCCGCCGACAAAGGTCGATATCGTGCGACTGTAGCCGGCATTGCCTCCGGTGACGGCGACTATCGTCCCTTGTGCGTAGGGCGTGGTCGTCGTTGGCGCCCCCTGGATGACCGTCGTCGTCGATCCACTGGCGGCCGAGAACGTTGCCCCAAGGCTCGACCGGTTGAAAAGGCACAACGCGTCGCCGAAGACATGCGTGCAGCTCGATTGCCACAGTCGCCGTGGCATCTGGATATTGAGCAGTTCTAGGTGCGATCGGCATTTCATGTCGACACCGGTGCGGCTGCAATCGATGTCGGAGATGCGCCCGGAGAACAAGATCACCGTTCCGGCGCTGGTTTCGCCATAACCCCCGCCGGCAGCGCCCATAAAGGCGCGTTCCAGCTGCAACAAGGCGCCGTCGAATTGTCCTTGCCACGCTGCTTCTAGGAACGGCGTCGAGCCGACGAGGTCGCTCGTCTCCGGGTAGATCTTGATATCGAGCTCGTCGACCTGGGTGCCAATCACGATCTTGGTCTTCGAACGTTCGAATTTTGGCCCCGACGTGAACAGGTACCCATTGGCGACGATCGGCGTCAAGGCTGCCGAATAACGTAGGATCGTCGCGCCGCCGACGAGGGTGAAGGTGTAAAGGTCGGCCATAATGAATTGTTCGCCGCTGTTGAGCAGCGCAATCAGGGCGGGGGAAGCGGGCTTCACGAACGCACCGAGATGAACGTAAGCTTTTTCAGCTGCCACAGTTGAAACATGAAATTCTCGAAAGCATAGCTGTCGTCGATGAATCGGCATCGAAAGTAATAGCTGTAGTCGGCGGTGATTATTAGCCCGGAGCTCGGCGCCGTGCTGAACGTCACCAATCCGGTGTTAGGATCTACGCTGTAGTTTCCCGGGTGTTGTGTGATACCGTCGAGGTAGACCGCACTGACGACGTTAGGCGCTAAGATCGGTTCTAGAAAGCCGCCGCCGGGCAGCGTTGCGCCCATCGCCCGCTGCAGTTGGAAGACGGTCGTACTGGCATTGCCGACGCCGATCTGCTGCCCGGTGACCTGATCATCGCTCGGGTCTCGAAACAGGAACGTGCCAAAGGCGCCCTGGCAGAGCATGAAGAACCCCATCAGGGTCCGCAGTTCGTCGTAGCCGGCTGCCGGGTTGTCGCGCAGTAGATCAAAGACCAGCGTAAACTGCCAAAGCGGGTAGGGATAATCGAGCGCTCGCAATTCCCGCCCGGACACCGCTCGCTGGATTCGGGTCTGAAAGGTCGGCGTCTTGATTACGCTCCAGGCGAGACCGGGCAGCGACGGGAAAACTCCGATGTCCGCCATCAGCTCGTCCGCAGCATCGATCCGTTGCGCATAGCGTTGTTGATCGCCGCAACGAGCGCACCGCCGTTGCTGCGAAAAAACCGCGCCACGTCCTGACTATCCATCGCTGAGACGCCAAAATTGACGACAACGGGTGCACCGCCGCCGCTGGCATTGGCGCCGCTAGGCGCGGCAATCAAGTTCTGCAGACCCTGGGAGATATTCGCAGGCAGCACCATCTCGTTGCTGTGCAGCTGCGCGAGCACACCTCCCGGCCCAAGGCTTGGCACGGCCCACCCGCCCTGCGCGCTCGGCACAATGCCTCCATGCTCAAAGCCGAACAGAGTGCCGATCCCTTTGAAGAGGCTGCCAAGAATACCCCCGGAGGCGAACAAGCTGCCGAGTCCCAAGCTGTCGGCGATGCCGCCGCCCAGCGCTTGCTCGCCAGCGCCGGTGAGACCTCCCGAGAAGTTCTGATCTCCGCCGCCCCCGAGAAGACTGGCGCCGAAGAGACTACCAATTTCCCCAAAGACCCCCTTCACCGCTGAGTTGACGAACTCGGCGATGATCGATTGTGCCAGGTTGGCGAGCGCCTTCTGCACCGTCGTCGTGCCCAGGATGATGCCGGTGACCGAGGTGTCGATCGCGCGTTCGACCGGGGCAACCAAATCGTCCCAGGCCTTCTTGTTTGCTTCTGCCAGTTTGGTATCAAGCGCTTGAACTTCGCCGACATATTTCTCGTAGGCGAGCTCCTGCTCCTCGATTAGCTTTTGCTGGGCCCGGACATCGTCTTGTGCCGCGTCGAGCTTCGTCGCGTAATAGGCCTGGTCGTAAGACCATTTGAGATCGAGGAGATCTTGCTCCTGCCGGACCTGTTCCGTCGCCGAAATTTGGCCGAGCGCGGCCTCGTTACCGATCGCCGCCTTGTAGTTGGCAAATTTCGCGTCGGCGACCTTCTGATCGGCGTTGAGCTGGTCGAGCTGATCGCGTTCGCCTTGCACGGCGAGCTGCTTTTCGAGCTGGTAAATGTTGCGTTCGACCGCCAAGCGGGCATTCGATCCGGCTTCGGTCAGCGCCAGCTTATCCTGCCAAAACGCCAGCTCTTCGTCCTTCGATTGTCCGAAGAAGCTTTGCTCGGCCAGCAGCTGTTCCTGCAGCTGCGCGCGCCACGCCGACACGCTGTCGGAACCGGCCCCGCTGCGAGCAGGTGAGGTTGCGTTCGATCGCCCAACTCCCTCGCTGCGGGCATCCCCTGAGACGGAGTTTGGGATCGTGCCGTCGCCGACCGACCCCGCGAGGCTTGCGGCCTTGGACTGCAGCGCGCCGATGCTCGATCCGACCTGCGTAGCAGCGGCGTTAATCTGCGATTGCGCTTGCTGAGCAGCGGCCCCCAGCCCCGCGAACTGAGCTCGCATCGCATCCGTCGCCACCTGAACGGAATTTGACGCAGCCTCCATCCCGGATTGGAGGTCGTCGGTTTGGGCGCTGATGACGACGCTGGTTTCAATGTCGGCCATGATAGCCCCTCAATGACGTGGGCATCCGAGCGTGTCATTTTCTCGCCGCTGGTGGCGTCCTGCGAGCTTCAATCGCCGCTTCTCCCTCGGCTTCGTAGCTCAGCAAAATCAAGCACCACCCCGGGCAGTCCGGCGTGAATGTCACCCGCGCCAAACCCGGGGCCGAGCTCGGCGAGGATCCCTTGGAGATCCGAGCTTGCCCCGAGCCCCGAACTGGGACGGGCCGATGGTATCCGCCTGCGCTGATGTCCGCCGACGCCGAGATACGCCCCAACCAGGATGTGAACCGGCGGATGCTCGACCCAATATGCCGTGAGCTCTTCGAAATCGAAGAGCGTCATCTCGTCGATTACGGGGTAGCTGTAGCCGCAGACGGTGGCGAGGAGGCCATAAATATGTCCCCAGCCGTCCGCACCTCCTGAACCGGGTCCGATGGTAGTCCCGCGATCGTCCGGCCTGCCCCCGGGTTCGCCCCGGGGGCCGCCGCTTCCCCCAGGCGGCTATCGCGCAGCTTTAGCCCCGAGCCGGTGAGAACCACGTTCAGCACCGCACTGGCATTACCGAGGTCGAGCAGGTCCTCGACCATCTCTGCCGTTGCATCGGGATAGTTACGTTGCAGTGCCGTGGCGACGATCTCGACGAGCACACCGATTTGCGCTTCGCCCATTGATGCGCCGATCTCGGTCAATTGCCGCACCTTGGGCATCAGTCGGCGGAGCTGACCGAGAGTGAGCGGTGGTACCAGCCAATCCCGGCCGCCCATTGCAATCGTCACGCCGGGGATCATTTACTCCACCGTGCTCAGATAGCCGATCGTGCCCGAAGCATCGGCGAAAGCCGAGAAGTCGAGCTCTTGGATTGTCCAGTCGTCGACTTTGGTCGGCAGCGACAATTTGTCGGCCATGCAGGCATTGAGACGCAAGGCCGTCCCGCTGCCGGCATAGGTGGTGTAGAACGTCGCCTTGAAAGTCGGCGTTGTTCCCATGACCTGGTTCGTGATCGTGAGCTTGCTGCCCGACGTCGTTAGGCTGTAAGTGTACGAGATCAATACGGCAGCACTCGCATCGGCGGACGAAAAAGTATAGATGCCAGTAGCGAAGTTTACGGAGTATTGACCCGCTACGGAGGGTGTGGTCACCCGATTGAAACGCCTGCCGGTAGCAGCGTAGACGACGCCGAGATCGTCGTTATAACTGGCCGCGTTGGCGACGGTCACGGTGTAAGGCGTCGTCGCCGGCACGCTGGCGGCCTCGAGCTGCGAGACAGCGAACTGGCCGGTGGCCGCGGTCAGCCCGAAGAAGATATCCGAATAAAGCAACCCGAGAATCTGGGCGAACTTTGCCTTGCCGGTGATCTTGCCCTGGCCGCGCGCAATCGCCACCGGGAATTGCAGCTGGCCGTACAGCGCCTTGTCGGTCCAATCAAAGTCAATCTGAATATCCTGGAGCACGCCGAATTGGCGCGGGCCAATCCCGGAACCGGTCACATCGGTGCGTTCGCCCCAAACCGCACCCGAGCCGAAGCTCAATTGCATGTCAAATACTCCCTTTCAAAACTTTGTCCTGGCCATGAACCAGGAGCCGCTTCAGCGTCTCCTTGGCGGCATGGGCGACATTCCAGGCCTGCGTGTCGCGCGCGATCGCCGAGCCCGGGAAATGGTCCTGCCACCAGCGCTCGATCAGCTGTTCGATCGTAACAATCCTGCCTCCCGGGGCGGTTGGGCTTTGCTCGAGATCCTCAAAAAGAACCGGGCTTCCCTCGGAATCTTCCACAGCCATCGGGATACTCCTATGAGCAGGACTTACTACAGAGGCAAAAGAACCCGAGACTTCGGGCGCTTCTCTTTGGTGTCACTCGGCGTGGTCAGACGCATAAGATTTCGACCGGGACGATCGCGATCGCCTGATCGCCGAGCACGCCTTCGTCCGTCTCGATCTTTCCGGTGATGTAGGCGTGCTGCACCATCGCGGGCAATCCGAGATTCTGAATGCCTGTCGCCGGCGATGGCGCTAGCGCTGCTTCGAGCGCATCGAGCAGCGGGTTCAGAAGCATCGCCGGCGCCAAATAGGGATCGCTCGAATGGACGTAGACATAGAAATCGGCGTAGAGCGTCCACACGATCGGCGCCCCCAGGGCCTTGGTCACGGCGTGTCCGCCCTTTTCGCTCATGAACAACGCGGGCTGCTCGACCGAAGCCACGTCGGCCCAATGTCGTAGCCGCCGGTTCGCGCTGGCAAAGCTCGCCGCACCGGCCCCAAGCGCCCAGAGCGCGGCATAGATCGATTCACGGATGATCATCAGCCGTGCTGCCACCTTTGAGACCTGTGTCCGACGCAATCATTGCGATACCGCCTCCGCCAAAGCCGCCTCCACTCGATCGCGGATCGTCGGCGTCATGTCCTCGAGCGCCGAACGCAGGAAAGAGCGTTCGGGGAGATCCATGCGGCGATCGTACGCCCGCACGCTGATCGCCCTCTCGGCGATCGGCCGACCGAAGGCCTCTCGGATGCGCCGAAGGCTGGCCCTGACACTGACCGTTCCGGCAAAACCGCATTCCTGTACGCCGGCATATCGGCTGTCGGTAAAGAGGCTCGCAGTGATGGCACCGCCGCTCTGGTCGACCCGGAGGTCGATGCTCGACTTCAGTGATCCGGTACGGCTCCTGAGCACCTGTCCGCTCAGCTTGTCCTGCTGCACGTCGCGCTGAAGCTCGATCCCGAGCTGGGTGATCCTGCGAAGGAGGCCCGAATTGATTGCGTCAGGCAGTGCGCGCAGTCGCTCCAGCAACTGCTCGTCGCCAACAAGATAGGCCGTGATCACGCGGCACCCGCGAGCGTCGCCGTATCTGTTTGGGTCGGCGCCGGCATCAGGAAGCCGGTGATCGGCGCGACAATGCGGTATTGCTGGATCAGTGTCTTTATCGAGTCGCTCATATCCTTTTGCGAATAGGACACCGTCTCGCCGCCGCCGATCGCTCTCGCAACTTCGCCGATGCGGGAGCGCTCGCGGTAACGCAGTGCCACGAGCTCGATGCAGGCTTGGGCCAAGTCGGAAGGTGTCACCGCGTAGCCGGCGGTATATTGTACGGTCACGCATCCCACCTTTCGCGGCACCTTGTACCCTCGGATCACCAGCTGCGTCGGGGTAAAGAGGTACCCCGCTTGGGTCGCAAAGGTGCTAACGACAGCGAAGCCGGGTGACACCGGTGGGAAAGCCGGGATCGGCGGAATCGTCAAACCATCGACGATGACGAGGCTGACGGCGCTCACTGGGAATGCCGCGAATTGGTAGCGCACGTCGTACGGGCCGAGGGCGTTCCCCGTTCCATCGCGGGTCTCGATCCAATCCTGCGAGGCGATCTGCCGGTTGAGCCAAGTCTGTATGAATTGACTCGCTGCGGTGATCAAACGGGTCAGCAGCGCGTCGTCGGTCGCCGGAAAGGCGCTCTGCCCGATCTGCAGCCACGCCTTGACATCGGCGAGAGTCGTCAGATCGGCAAAGCTTGCCCCAGGCGAGGCAAAGTTGGCCATCATGCGTGTCCCGGCTCGTGATCCTCCGCGGCAGCGACGGCGCCCCACATATGAGCGACCGGTGCCGCATTCGCGGCGATGTCGCCGAGCGTTGCCATCGCCACCTTCTCGCCATAGAAGGCAGCGAGGTTCATGATCAGAAGATTGCCGAGCCCTTCCAGCGCCACCGGCACGCCGAGACGTTGGGCTGCAGACATAAAGGCGGGGTTGATCTCTTGCATCGCCTTGAACACGGGGTCATCGGCGGTCACCGCGATAGTCATCGTGTCGTCGGTAGTCATCGCGTCACCGACGGGTC
>Ga0074045_10000263_pt1 | contig 50208 bp, 58 predicted proteins | sample BogForMeECP23OM2_FD_94442 | JGI IMG/M metagenome (GOLD analysis project Ga0074045, IMG submission 94442) | Bog forest soil microbial communities from Calvert Island, British Columbia, Canada - Bog Forest MetaG ECP23OM2 | ecosystem: Environmental > Terrestrial > Soil > Wetlands ... | reverse complement strand
TTATAGGGAGGACTAAACGTCAAGTCTCATCTTCCGAAAGTGTTCAGTACAAATGTTAATCTTGCTTAACAGCGAGATAAAATATTTATCGGTCTCAGCGATATATTCGGCTCTGTCTACGATGCCTTCACGGATCTGGTCCAGAGTGTCTCGGGTGCAATATCGATGTTTCCAGGCCATACCACAGTACCATATTGGACGGTCGCCTTGAAGAAAAGTGGGGAATTAAAGAGTTTGACGAAAGGCTTTTTATCGAAAAAGGGGTTCATATCAAATATACGCTTTTCCCCATTTTCAAAAACTATTTCTAAAGTGTGGTTGTCACGAGGTTTTACGCTGATGACATCAAGTAGTATATTCATGATACACTCCTCATTGAAGCGGTGCTATACGAAACGGTTCATCACCGTTAACAGCGAGTTCCCAGTCAGCCATAAGCTCATCCCTGTGAATGTCGACCAGACCTGCACCATCCTAAGTTGACGAGGCGGAAAATCTCCGGCAAGCAGTTGACCGTCTTCAATCGCTACCGAAGCTTTTTGCCCTTGGTATCGCACATGAATGTGCGGTGTATGGTGCTGCACTGTATCTCCATAAAAAATGGAAACTAAAATTCCGAAAAACATTGAGATTGTCGGCATCATTTCTCCTTTCTACCGAAATTATACCATTTTACCCAGTATTATACGTTGGTTCTCGTGTAATGTTTTAGGCTGCCGAACAGGTGGTAGTGCTCATCGAGGAAGCTGTCTTCCATACGCCGAGAGAGACTTGGGACGAGCGAGTCACGTCGGTTGTTGTCGAGTTCGTATGCGTGCTCGCAGGTGAGGTTAAGATCGAAGCCTTTTCCGCTGACCCAGAGATCGACTTGCAACGTGGAACCATAATCCCTTAGTTTGGCAAACATTTCCGTGGAAAGACGCCCACCGTAATATGGCCGAGCAATCGGAACACCATCTGCCCCGCGTAGAAAGGAAACGACTGCCTTACCGACTGTCTTCTTTTTTATGAGGAGCCGGTTTCCCTCACTATCGACCCATTCGCCAATAAACTTGTCAATGGCAGATTCCATTCTCGTTATTTTATTCCCGGGATTTCATTTGAAGAATTGCTTTGGGTTGTCCGTAGAGACCACATTAATTCGATATTGTGTGGCATTAATGGGTTCTATGCCGGCGTCCACAATTACCTTTCTTACGGAAGGGAACATCTGCAATTTCTTCACTATTAGAAGACGTATGTCATGCATAACATCATCTGCATCATCAATACCGGGATTAAGTCTTGTATATTCTTTTCTGTGATGACAAAGGGCCTCTTCACGAAGGTGCTCAGGCAAAACAGCTATGTTCCATGCGGTGCAAGCCCCGCGGAGATAGTTTTCACGTTCTTCTGTGGTATCTCCTCTGTTGATATAATCAGAAGCGTATTCTGCGATAAGCGTCGACATTTTAATCGATGGAGACGTGTTGATAATAATATCTTTCTTATGCTTTTTCTTGATTTTTTTCACGGTAATATAATGACGCCTACGTTATCTGTTCTTTTTCTCCGCCGCCCACACTAAGTTTACTTCCCTATCATGCCTTCTTTGCCTTGAACCAAGAACTGTCACTCAGATGAAAAAATAGCTTCCCGTAAGGCCCTTTGTCCTTATGAGTAATCCAGCCTCTTCCTGTCACGGTATCCATCTCATCCATGCCCTCCCAAGTGAACTGCAATCGCTCTTCATTCCCTATATTTTCAACAACGTAATCTATTTGCCCCTCTACAAGACCAAATTTAAAACTACCGTCGCCTTTCTTGTTTATTTCAATATACCCTTCTTCTTCAAGGTCAATATAGTCCTTGTCCCATTGTTCCATTTCAGTAATAATCCATTTTCCCGGAAAGCTTGCTTTCATGGTCGCCATCCTCAACTTATTTGACTGTCACAGATGCTTCATAGATTACATAATCATATGCTGCAGTATCAAGGGTATTTTAACAAGACAAAATGCGACGATGTTTTCTTGATTACGGATAGAAAACATAAATTTTCTGGCGAATGTTTTTTTGCGCATTTTAGGGAGAAGGGGTGAACCGTTGTTCCTTCCAAAATGTGTTGACTACGACAGGCATTCATCAGATATCAAAAAGTTAAACTCGCATTGATTACAGGAAGGACATTGCCGTGCATGTTTCGGACTCAAGTCGAGATTTTCCCCTGGCGGGGTAGCAGGTTTGCTCAGGAACGGATCGTTGGAATAAAACGGAACAGTTGGACGGAACGACTCGGAATCAGTGGCAGGAATGATCCGTAAAATGCATCCAGATGATACAACGCTAAAACAAACTGACGCACTCCCCCTAAAACACATGGATAAAAGTAATTTGCTATAATTAAAATAGTATGAAGGGTCAACACCGGCAGGGGGGTATCCCATGATTATTGAATATGTGCAAAAAGCAATAGAGAAAGCAGAATACAGGAAATTAGCGGACGACACCTGGTTTGCCGAAATCCCTTCATTTGAGGGCGTTTGGGCAAATGGCAAAACCGTCGAAAAGTGCAGAAATGAACTTGTTGAAGTTTTAGAGGAATGGCTTATATTAAAATTTAAGGATGGGGATACTATTCCGGTTGTCGATGATATTGATCTGAATATCAAAAAAAAAGCTATGGCATAGCCTTCTATGTCAGCCATTCATAGAAGAGACTTGGTCAGAAAGTTCAAGGCACTCGGATATTCGGGTCCGTATTCCGGAGGGAGGCATCAATTTATGATCAAAGGCCTGAAAAAAATCCGCATCCCCAATCCACATGAAAGCGGTGATGTTCATATAAGCCTTGTTAAAGAAATACTCCGGCAAGCCGGCATAAGTATCGATGAATGGGATAAGGCTTAATTTTTAATACGATAATGCTGAAAAAATAGATGCACCCGACTCTGATTCCAAATCTGTAATTTCAGACGTGGTCCATTCTTAAGGACAGACTATTGAAGCCCCCGGAGATATTCTTCCCATTCCATAGGGAGCAGATATTTCTTTTTATTGTTGCAGGTTTTGCAGGCAGTAACAATATTGTTCTTTACTGACTTGCCGCCGCGGATAACCGGTACAACATGGTCCATGGTGAGCAGGCCTGCGGAAACCTTCGAATTACAGTAGTAGCAGGTGCCGGCGGCGCACTTCCTTTTCCACCAGGTGCTCTGGCGGAGGCCGCGGGCCATGTTCCGCTCTCTTTTAATCTCCTCTCCGGTGATATCCGATGTGAAAACCATAACTACTTCCGGCCTTTTTTGGCGTCTTCCTCTTCAAAAAACTTTCTATACATGATTTCCCACTCAGGGCTGCCCTCGACAAGCTTTTTAGTATAAGACTGGAGCTTTTTCCTCACTTCTGCATCAAGGTCTTCGCCGAATTTCAGCTCGTTGGTGATAGTTCGTTTTATTTCCCTCCTCACCAGGCTGTCATCCTCCTTCAAGATAATCAGGCCCTTTTCCATCAGTCCTTTCAGCAGCACATGGGTAGTATGGGTTATCTTATCGTCAGAGAGCATCATAGTACTATGTTCCTTTCCCTGACAAGCTTATGTTTTGTCATATCGAAGAGTTTCCTGAAATCAAGCCTTCCTTTTTCTATTTCGGATTCGTACTTCTTCAATAACTGCCGCACTTCATCATTAAGCCTGTCTTCAGCCATAAGCTCATCGAGGAGCAAAGTCTCAGTTTCTTCAATGAGCCGTTCGACGGCAATCGCCGGCTCAATAAGGCCCTTGCTGACAAGATTATTGACAATCTGTTTTGCCATAAAAGGTACCCAGCTCTTCGGAATGCGCATTCTATTTTTCCATAAAAGGCAAAAGTGCAATATACCGTGCTCTCTTGACAGCAGTGGTCAACTCCCGCTGATGGGCCGCACAGGTTCCGGTCATTTTCCTTGTAAGGATCTTCCCTCGCTCAGTCATATAACTCCTCAGGCCTTTTAAATCCTTATAATCAATAAATGCTATCTTGTCGGCGCAATACCTGCAGAATTTCCTTTTCTGAAATCTCTTCTGTTGCATGTCTTCTCCTTTTCCTTAAAATAAAGGTTGTGGTCAAGGTTGAGGTTGAGAAAGATTTATTGTAGGGTTCTGACTTAACCTTAACCTCAGCCTTAACCTGTTTTTTTAAAACGGCTCTAAATCCGTTGTTTCATCAGGCGGCGCCAGATCAGCAATATTAGATCCTTCGGCATGGGCTTGCCGCTGCTCCCGCTTCGGCAAGAATCTCACATTGTTCGCTACAACTTCAAATTTGCTCTTCTGTACCCCTTCCGTCTCCCATTTCCGTTCGCGGAGCCTGCCTTCCACGAGCACTGGATTGCCCTTGCTCAAGAATTTACCGCAGCTCTCGGCCTGTTTCCCGAACACAACGGCATTGATAAAAAGCACCTCTTCTTTTGTATCATCTCCCTGTTTGTACTTGGAGTTGACAGCAATTGAGATCGTGGTCACAGGTGTCCCGCCCGGAGTATACCTCACTTCAGGATCTCTTGTAAGGTTCCCTATAAGAATGATCCGGTTAAACATTTGCGCCTGTTTTCACCTCTGCTGAGGGCTCAACCACCTGGGCTGCACCCTCAAAAGTCTTCGACTTTTCCTGGACCTCGGTTCCTGCGGCAACAGCAACCCCAAGCACCTCCTTGGGAAGCGCTTCTATCTGTTTACTGCCGAGTCTGATAACCATGAATTTGAGAACAGGGTCAAAAACTTTAAAGAAACTTTCTATCTTGACAATGGTGGAGGAAGGGGCCTTGAACAGGTAGAAGATATATATTCCCATCTTCTGTTTATTGAGCTCATAAGAGAGCTTCCGCCTCCCCCAGTTATCTGCCTTGAAAACCTCGCCGTCCGCCTTAGTTATCTGTTCTGAAACCTTATCAATAGCGGATTTTATTTCCTCGTCATTGAGGGCAGGATTCAGAATGACCATGCTTTCGTACCAATTCATCAAACACCTCCATATGGATATAAAGCCCTTTCACAAAGAAAGGGCATGGAGCATACACCAATTTCCAAGAGAAAAAATTTGGGGCACCCCGAGAATTAATTTTATAGCACATTTAACACTTAAAAATCAAATAAGTTTATACTCTTTCATCTTCTTGATAAGGGTGTTTCTGTTGATTCCCAGGGCCTTTGCCGCCTTGACCTGGTTTCCACCGGTCTCCTTCAACGCAATGCCCAAGAGGGCTTTGTCGACTTCCGCTATGATCGTTTCATAGAGATCGGAATTCTCAATCCTGGTCATTTTTTTCAATAAGCCGTCGAGCTTTACCTCCAGAAACTCTTTTATAGAACAAGCATTATAATCATTGGCAAAGAGTTCCCTCCTTTCGATCAGCCTTCCCCTTGAAAGAATCGCGGCACGTTTTACGCAATTTTCAAGCTCCCTCACATTGCCCGGCCAATCATAGCCGGATAGCGACCTTTCGGCATCTTTAGAGAAATCTTTTGGAGGCAGCCCAAAGGCCTTTATTGCCTCTTTAAGAAAATAACGCGCTAATGGGAGCGTATCTTCTTTCCTTTCCCTGAGGGGGGGCAGCTTCATCTCAACAGCACTGAAACCGTGATACAGGTCCTCGCGGAAGAGGCCGCACCTGACGCACTCCTTGAGGTCCTTGTTGGTGGCCCCAATAATCCTGACGTCGGCTTTTATAACATTGCTGCTCCCCAGCGGGCTGTACTCCCGCTCCTGCAAAACTCGCAGGAGTTTTGACTGGAAGTCTGCATCAAATTCTGAAATCTCATCAAGGAACAACGTGCCGCCGTGAGCATCCTGTATCTTGCCTTCCGTTCTTTCGACTGCACCGGAAAAAGCGCCCTTCTCCCAGCCGAAAAGCTCAGCTTCCAGAAGTTCCCTGGGAATCGAAGCGTGATTGACAGCAACAAAAGCACCTACTTTCCTTCTGCTGTTTTTATGGATGGTCCTCGCGACAAGCTCTTTGCCGGTACCGCTCTCGCCGGAAATAAGCACCGTAACATCTTTTGGCGCTACCCTCCCGATTTCTTTGAAAACTTTTAGAATGCCGCGGGATTTGCCTATCATCTGGCCGCCATTATGAAAAGGCATCGACTCTTCTTTGCTTTGCCTGAGTTTAAGAAGTTCTTCGCGGATGGCTATGTCCCTGAAAGCCTTATCTGCAGCAATTTTCAGCTCCTCACTGTCCAACGGCTTTTCAAGGTAATCATAGGCGCCCTCCTTCATGGCATCAATAGCGCTTTCCCTGCGTCCACGAGCGGTAACGACAATCACGAGAGTATCGGGATTGAAGACCTTCAACTCCTTCAACGCATCGATACCGTTGCTGCCGGGAAGCATGAGATCCAGCAACATGAGCTTATATTTATCGGCAATTTTAATGCCCGCCCTGATGTTGCTCCTTGTCTCTATCTCATAGCCGAGGGGTCCCAGTGCCTTACGTACGACCCGTATTACGCTCTCATCATCATCTATAACAAGCAACCGTTTACTCATTTTCTCCCGCATTCATTAAAAGACCTGATTGTCGAGACTTAACCACAGCCAACAGTAGGGGCTCTTAAGCAGGGGCTTAAGCCAGAGCATAGAGAAATTCTTTTATATAAAAAACCTCCCCCCACGTCTGTCATTTCGAGCGGAGCGAGAAATCTTAACTTCCTGCACCGGCAAAGATTTCTCCCTTAGGTCGAAATGACAAGGAGCGAGAGTCTTTCGGAGTGCTCAAAGTATTTCTCTGTGTCCTGACTTAAGGCCCGGCTTATGGCCCGGCTTAAGAGCCCCTACTGTTGGCTGTTGTTTAGTCTTGTTGTTTCATTTTTATCCCTTTTCCCCGCGTCTCACATCTTTACCGGTATAAATTATGTTTTTTTATATACCTTTCCACCGATGCGGGCAAAAGGTATTTGATACTCCTCTTCTCCTCAACCAGGCGCCGGATGCAGGTCGACGATATATCCATCTGCGTAACAGGCACTAAAAAAGCGCTTCTGCCGCTGACCAGAGAGCAGCAAGTGCAGTCGCCAAGATCAGGTTGCACGGAGGCGCCTTCATGACTTTTGACCGATACTATATAGGGCGAGTCTGCAATGGCATCAAAGCTAAATCCGGGACGCCCCACGATAATAAAATCCGTCATTCCTGTCAGTCTTTCCGGCTCTCGCCATTTCGGCATATCCAGAAAAGCATCGCTGCCGAGGATAAAATACAGTTCATCTCCGTGATATCTCTTACGAAGCATCTGCAGAGTATCAACAGTATACGACTTCCCCCTCTTGACGGCTTCGAAATCGGAAACGATGAAATCTTTATTGGAAGCAGCAGCAAGGGTTGCCATTGCATACCGGTGTGACGCAGCAACCGCATCGCGCTCCTTAAGAGGAGGATTCCCTGACGGCACAAAAATCACTTTATCAAGACGGAGTTTATACCTCGCTTCCTCAGCAGTCCTTAAGTGCCCCGAATGAACAGGATTGAATGTGCCACCAAAGATTCCCAGTCTCATCAGCGTACTGCGTTCTGCGTACTGCGTTCTGCGCAAAAAAAACTTAAATCTAAAATATCTGACTCAGAACTCAGCAGGCTGACCGCTGTACGCTGCACATTGTACGTTGTACGTTGTACGCTGAACGCAGAACGCTGAACGCAGAACATTTTATTATTGCTCCAGCCCCATTTTTTTCAGCGCCTCATCCCCCTGTCCTTTCATTGCAGGAGCATCTTCCGGAAGGTATAGCATAACGCCGCCCTTTACAGGCCTTATAACAATCTTGCCTTCCTGCGACAGCTGAGTTGTCACCTTGACCGGGTCTTCGCCTTCAAAGTACTTCTTAAACGCCTCGTTAAAGCCGGAATACACCGTATGAATCCCCTTATACCCTTCCTTCCTGAGACTGACAATCGCCTTCTTGACAAAATCTTCGTGTCCCAGCTTCTCTGACATTCTCAATACCCTCCTTTATTCTCTTAATTGTCCGTTCCCGAGGACCACAAACTTTGTACAGGTCAACTCTTCAAGCCCCATCGGTCCCCGCGCATGGATTTTGTCAGTGGATATGCCGATTTCCGCGCCAAGACCGAACTGATAGCCGTCATTTAAGCGGGTAGATGCATTAATCAGTACAGCAGAAGAATCCACTTCCCGCAAAAACCTCATAGACCTCTCATAGTTCGTGGTAACAATCGCATCCGAGTGGGCTGACCCGTATCTGGCAATATGCTCCATCGCCTCATCCATGTCCCCCACTATTTTCACATTCAATACCAGATCAAGGTACTCGCGGTAATAGTCTTCCTCTGTCACCGCTTTAATATCAGGAAACAGGGCGATGGCGCCAGGGCACCCGCGCAATTCAACCCCGGCCTCCCTGAAACGCTTTAGCATTGCTGGAAGGAAACGCTCCGCAACGGGTTTGTCAACGAGCATTGTTTCCATTGCATTACAGGTTCCGGGTCTTTGGACCTTGGAATTAAAACATATGGCCTCCGCCATTGCCAAATCAGCATCCCTGTCAACAAAGACATGACAGATCCCTTTATAATGCTTAAGCACGGGGATTCTCGAGTTTTCCGTTACGGCTCTTATGAGCCCTTCTCCTCCACGAGGGATAATAAGGTCTATGAGGCCCTCCAGTTTCAACATCTCCATGACGGCTTCCCTTTCAGGAATGTCTATAAACGTGATGGCCCCTTCATGGACCCCCTCCGCTCTCGCAGCATCCCTTAAAATAGCTGCAATTGCCCTGTTTGAGTGCAGTGCCTCAGAGCCCCCTCTTAAAATGACCGCATTCCCCGCCTTCAAACACAAACCGGTTGCATCAGCCGTCACATTCGGACGCGCCTCATAAATGATGCCTATTACCCCTATCGGCACCCTCATCCTGCCAACGGCCATGCCGTTGGGCCGTTGCCGCATGTTAGATATTTCTCCAACGGGATCAGGAAGTTGAGCAACCTCTGTAAGCCCTCCCGCCATTTCCTCCACCCGTTTTTCAGTGAGGGTCAATCTGTCGATCAGTGCCTTTGAAAGACCCTCCTTTTCAGCATATTTAATGTCTTTTTTATTTTCAGCAATAAGCTCTTCCCCTCTGGTACTGAGGGCCTCAGCCATCTTGATTAAAACAGTGTTCTTTTGGTTGGAAGAAGCCCTGGCAAGACTGCGCGCCCCTTCTTTAGCCTCCCTCGCCTTACACTGAACAAACGCCTTTATATCCATACGGACTCTCCAAGAATGCAGGTGATAGGTAAAAGGCAATACAAGGCTAAGGGCTAAGGGCTAAAGGAGCAAATAGACTTCGATTTTCTGTTTTGTGTTTCTCCCTTAGCCTTGTATTACCTTTTAGGTATACAATTATCAGGCAAACAGTACAAAAAATCAATATATATTTAGACAACCTTTGCAACACCCTTACTTCACAGCCGCAGTTTTTATAGATTTTTGCTATAATACAACATAACAATTTTTCAGGAGGTTTTTATGGCAACACCTGTCGTTGATGTTGATTTATGCATAGGCTGTGGCTCTTGCGTTGAAGTATGCCCCGAAGTCTTCGAACTCAGGGATGAGAAAGCCTGGGTAATCAGTGATAAGTGCGATTCCTGTGATTGCACTGAAGCTGCCAATGTCTGCCCCAGCGAAGCAATCAAGATCTAGCAGATGAGTGAATGGGTATATGAGTTAATGAGAGACCATTCTTATACTCATATACCCTTATACTCATTTATGCATTTACCCGTTCGCTATTCCTAACTTTTTTTTCGCCAGTTCAGCGAGCCCGTAAATTTTCAAATCTATAAAATCTCCTCTCTCCCGAAAGGCCGCAAGACTCTCATCTATGGCCGAAAGAGGCATTCTTATTACTTCGATATCTTCAGACTCGTCCGGCAGGTACAACTGTTTAAGAAGGTCAGTCGCGGGAGTTACATTTTTTGCAAGGAAAACAGTCAACACTTCTGTTGAAAGCCCTGAAGAAATGGGGCCTTCGGCGAGCAAAATAAATTCTTCGGCATTACAGCCTGTTTCTTCGACCAACTCCCGCCGGGCCGCTTCCTGCAGGCTTTCATTTCTGTCATTAAGTCCTGCGGGGAATTCCACAACAAAGCCGTCCATCACCGGCCTGAACTGCCGCACAAACAGGATATAACCCTCAGCCGTCACCGGAACAATACAAACGATACCCCTGCAGTTCACCCTCTCGACAGCTTCCCAGGTCCGCAAGCTGCCCGCCTTGTCGGTATAGGTAATGTTCAGCGCTCTGAGAAAACTGCCCTCCCAGACAATGCGCTTGTTGATTATATGCATGCCCGGATCATCCCAGAGGCCCATGCAGCTTGCGTCCGCCAAGCACATGCAGGTGGAGATGATACACCACCTGTCCGCCCTCGGGGTTGCAGTTTGATACAACCCTGAAACCACTTTCTGCAATGCCCTTGTCCATGGCAATCTTTTTACAAACTCCCAGGAGATGGCCCATCAACGCTGCATCCCCATCTCCGATATCGAGAATAGTGGGGATATGCCGTTTCGAAATAACCAGTATATGCACAGGAGCCTGAGGGTTTACATCTTCGAACGCCAGGGCTTGCCCGTCCTCATATACGATCTTCGCAGGCATCTTCTTTTCAGCAATCTTGCAGAAAATACAGTCACTCATAAAACCTCCGGGTTTATAGATAATGGGCTAAAGGCTAAGGGTGTAATAAAAACAAAAAAAAGTTAAAAGTATGTCTATGTTTTGGTTTTTATCCTTTAGCCCTTTGCCTTTAGCCTATTGCCCGATTCTTCGATAAAAACAGGTGCGCTCACCCGTATGGCACGCACCTTCGCCATGCTGTATCACCTTTACGAGCAGGGTGTCGGAGTCGCAGTCGTAGAAAATTTCCTTGACCTCCTGCAAGCTGCCTGAGGTCTCGCCCTTTTTCCAGTACTTTTGTCTTGACCGCGACCAGAAATGCGTAAACCCTGTCTCAAGGGTCGTTTTCAGGGAGGTCTCATTCATATATGCCATCATCAGGATGTCCCCATTCGAGGCGTCCTGAATAATAGCGGGAATGAGCCCATTTGCATCATATTTAAGTTCCGGCAATATCATTATCCACCACTTTTTTATAATACCATAAGAACAGCGTACAGCGTTCAGCGCAAAAAATAACGGACTGCGAACTACGTTCCGGGAAGGACGTTCTTTTTATCTTTTAACGCAGAACGCTGTACGCTGCTCATCTCTGTCTCTGTGGTATAATCAAAATAAATTTTGGTAATATGTCAAGCAAAAAGTCTTCAATAAAAATATTGTCCCTGCTGGTGCTCTTTGAGCTGCTGGTATTTGTCAGTTCAGGTAATGCGGCCGAAATTACCGATATAGGTTTCAGACTGGCAGATAATGAACTATACGTATCAACCGTTATCCGGCCTGACCAGAAAATTCTGGATGAACTAAATGACGGGTTATCAAAGGAATTCACTTTTTATATAGATCTCTTCAGGGTGTGGAATATCTGGCCGGATGAGTTTGTCCTCGGACAAAAAATAATAACAACGTTACAAAGCAATCCTATCAAGAGAGACTATGTTGCCACCAGGGTCACCGGCAACATTTCCCTGAAGAAGCGGTTTACCGACCTGGAAGCCATGGTCAACTGGGCCATGGCTCTTCCCGAGATAAAACTTAAAAATGTTAAGGAGCTGGAGGCCGGGACTTATTTCATAAAGGTCACTGCTGAATCCCGAATAAGGAAGTTGCCGCCGGTTATAGGCTACCTCCTTTTTTTTGTGCCGGACAAGGATTTTTCTATTTCTAAAAACTCCAGCACCTTCGGGATAAATACAAAAATGACAACGCCATGAGGCTGCTAAAACATTTCTTAACAGTTTTCGGACTGCTTTTGCTAATCGCGGCAATAACGGGTGTTGAACTCCATTTTATTAAGCTGCCTTCCGTTGATATAACTACACGGTTCATTCTTATCAGCCTGCTCACATTCAATGTAGTAGCGCTCCTGACCTTGATGTTTTTTGTAGGAAAAAACATCTTCAAGCTTTACATGGAAAGACGCTATAAAGTCCTCGGCCACAAGTTCAGGATAAAACTCATGACCATTTTTGTTATCCTCACGCTTATCCCCTCCTCTTTTCTTTTTATTGCGGCAAGCGGACTAGCCACTAATTATATCAACCGTATTTTTTCTCCGCAGTTGAAAGAACCTTTTAAAAAATCTATCGAACTCGTCAGGGCCTTTTACGATTTCGGGCGACAGAGAGTGCTCGCCGCGGCAGAGCATGCCGCAGGCAGCAGCCAGCCCCTTCCCGGCGACATGACGGTCCATAAATATGCATCAATGCCGCGGGATGCAACAGACATTGTCAGGGATGCATTTAAAGGCCTTAAGGGGACCGAAATTATCTCAACGGGCAACGGCGATATCATTAGAGCGGCGGTGCCGGACCGCTCACATGGCGGCAAGGGCGCAGTCGTTGTAGAAATGCTCCTGCCCAAGAGTATTTCAGGGAAAGCGGAAAGCCTGGAAGAACTCTATGAGGATTACCTGAAGATCGAGACTTTCAGGAACCCGATGCGGCTGAATTATGTTCTTATCCTTGGGTTTTTCACGCTCCTGATCGTCTTTGCCGGGCTCTGGGTTTCCCTGAAAATATCCGGGGGGATTACCACACCGATTCAGAACCTTGCAATGGCAACTGAACAGGTAGCTTCAGGCAATCTTGACGTCAGGGTCACGGCGAAGAGCGAAGATGAGATAGGCCTGCTGATCACCTCATTTAATGAAATGGTAAAACAACTCAAAGACAGCAAAGAATCTCTCGAAAAAGCATATATTGAATCGGACAAGAGGAGGCTCTACCTCGAGAACATCCTTGATAATATCAATTCCGGAGTTATCTTTCTTGATAATAGCGGGACTATCCTTACCATCAACAAGGCGGCGTGCTCCATTCTGAACGTCCGGCAAGAGACTGTAAAAGGGCATAATTACCTGTCGTTTATCTCGTCGCTTAATTCCGCGGACATTGCGGACATGGTAAAAGAGATGGAAGGCAGGGTGATACTCGAAATCAAACGGCAAGTCAAAGTCAATATAGACGGCAGGATCGCCATACTCAGGCTTTTCGTGTCGGGGATCAGGGAATCGTACACGTCAAAAGCCATCGGCATGCTCGTAGTCTTCGATGACCTCACTGATATAATAAAGGCCCAAAAGGTAACAGCCTGGCAGGAGGTTGCCAGGAGATTGGCCCACGAGATAAAGAACCCCCTGACGCCTATCAAGCTTTCTACTGAACGCTTGATAAAGAAATGGCTGCAAAAGGACGAGGATTTTGACGCTGTGTTCGAGAAATCAACCCGGACAATCATCTCTGAAGTTGAGAGCCTGAGAAAACTGGTAGACGTATTCTCCCGTTACGGCAGACTGCCTGAAATAAACAAAGTACCGGTCAACATACCGGACACGGTCGATTCTGTTGTCGGCCTGTATAAAGGGTTTAAGGACATAGAAATATCAACCTCCCTGCAGTCTGAAATTCCTCCGGTGGCGCTCGATGCGGAACAGTTCAAGCGGGTAATAGTCAATATCATAGACAATGCGATCAAGGCAATGGAAAGCAAAGGCGCTATCGCTATTTCCTTAAATGCATATGAAAATAGTAAACTAGTAATCGACATAGCCGATACTGGACCCGGCATAAAGGATGAAGAGAAAGAAAAGTTATTTTTGCCCTATTTCTCAGGCAGAAAAGGCGGCACGGGGCTCGGACTGGCCATAGCAAACAAGATAATCGCCGACCATGGGGGAAGAATACTGATCAGGGACAATGTCCCCCGGGGGAGCATATTTACCATAGAATTACCGCTATGAAGACAGGTTAAGGCTGAGGTTAAGGTTGAGGTTAAGAAAAAGCTATAACCCATGAATCCAAAAATTCAGTTTTACGTATTATCTGTTATGTTTTATCTCAACCTTAACCTTAGCCTTAACCTGTCTTTTGAGGAGTTGTAATGAATAAAGAAACTATACTTATTGTAGATGACGAGGAAGGCATCAGAGAAAGCCTTTCCGGAATATTCGAGGACGAAGGCTATGAGGTAGTGACCGCTGCTTCCGGTGAGGAGGCGCTGGACATCATAAAAGAACATATGCCTTATATTCTTCTTCTTGACGTCTGGCTTCCCGGAATGGACGGCCTTGAAACCCTGTCAAAAGTAAAAGAAATTGATAATGACATACCGGTTGTTATTATTTCAGGGCACGGCAACATAGAACTAGCTGTCAAGGCGATCAGGCTGGGCGCTTATGACTTTCTCGAAAAACCCCTTTCCCTTGAAAAAGTGCTTATCGTTACAAAGAGGGCCCTTGAAAAAAAACAACTCGAAACAGAAAACCGTGCCCTCAGGGCGGATTTAACAAAAAAATGCACATTGATCGGGGATTCGCAAAAAATGACTGCATTAAAACAGCAGATAGAGATGGCCGCCCAGAGCAACAGCAGGGTGCTCATATTGGGAGAAAGCGGTACCGGCAAAGAGCTTGTGGCCCGCCTGCTGCACGAGAAGAGTGCCCGGGTACGTGGACCCTTTGTAGAGGTCAACTGTGCAGCAATGCCGCAGGAACTTATTGAAAGCGAACTGCTCGGTCACGAAAAAGGCTCGTTCACCGGCGCGACTGACAGGAAAAGCGGAAAGTTCGAGCTTGCAGACAAGGGCACATTGTTCCTCGATGAAGTCGGCGATATGACCCTCCAGACCCAGGCGAAGGTGCTCAGGGTGATTGAAACGCAAGTTTTTCAGCGCGTAGGCGGCAGCAAGAACATAAAGGTTGACGTGAGGCTGATAGCCGCCACAAATAAAGACATTGCCGAAGAAGTAAGGAAGGGTAATTTCAGAGAGGACCTTTACTTCAGGCTTAATGTGATTCCCCTGACATTGCCGACCTTGCGCGAACGTCTTGAGGACCTGCCGCAGCTTACGCATTACCTCATCGAATCATTTGCTTCCGAAAACGGGATGAGACCGAAAAATATAGCCCCTGATGCACTTAAGCTATTTCAAAACTATGATTGGCCCGGCAATATCAGGGAACTGAAAAACATTGTCGAAAGGCTTATAATAATGGTGCCTTCGCCAATCGTCACGGGCGAAGACATTGAAGCTCTGGGGATATTCCGGCCATCCGGGATATCCGGGGCCGGGCTGTCCTTAAAGGAATATGACTATTTCAACCGTAAAACTCTGAAAGATGCGCGGGACGCATTTGAAAAGGACTTTATTATAAAAAAGCTCGAAGAAAACAACTGGAACATATCAAAGACCTCTGAGGCCATTGCCATAGAGCGAAGCAATCTCCATAAAAAAATTAAAGCTTATGATATTAACGTGTCGCCGAACTGAGCCATGAGCGCAATTCACATGAAAAACAGCAAACCACAGAGCACACAGCGCTTTTTATTAGAAATCAAACCACAAAAATTAACCACAGAGGGCACAGAGAAATACTCTGAGCACTCCGAAAAAACTTATACAGCTTTTTATATAATAGACTTCCTCTGTGCCCTCTGTGGTTTACGATTGATCTCTGTGTCCTCGCTTAGAAGCGCCTACTGTATGGCTGTGGTTAATTTTTGTGATTTGATGGTGGATTCTGCATGAGCGCGTTGATTGCCATTGTCGGAAGACCGAATGTCGGGAAATCAGCCCTCTTCAACCGTCTCGTGAAGCTAGGCAGAATCCCCTCGCAGTCGACAGCAATTACGGAAAGCACGCCCGGTGTTACGCGGGACAGGAATTATGGGCGGACCGAATGGGAGGGGAAACTAATTACCATTGTCGATACGGGAGGTTTTTATGCGGAAGGCATACCCCATGAAACCTCTGAAATAGCCCGCCAGGTAAAAGAGCAGGCCTTGTTGGCGGTAAACGAGGCGGATGTGATAATACACCTTCTCGACGGCAAGGAGGGGCTGAATCCGACAGACCTGGAACTTGCAGGCATACTTAGAAAATCAGGGAAAAAAATCCTTTGGGTAGTCAACAAGATAGACAGCATGGTAAAAGAAAGCAGGGCCCTGGAGTTTTACAGTATCGGTGCGGAAAAAATTGTCCCTGTTTCCGCTATAACCGGGCTGGGCATTGACGATCTGATGGACGCCGTCATTGCCTGCCTTCCTGCCGGCAACGATAACGAAAGCGATGCATTTGAAGAGACCGGTATTCCGAGGATTGCTGTTGTCGGGAGACCGAATTCCGGAAAATCCACCCTTATCAATTCGCTCCTCGGCAAAAGAAGACATATAGTCAGCCCTGTTCCCGGGACAACCAGAGATCCTGTTGATTCCGTTTGCACCCATTATCGTAAAAAATATCTCTTTGTTGATACTGCCGGGATCAGGAAAAAACAAAAAGAATATTCCCTGGAAAGTTTTTCGATGATCAGGGCGGTAAAGAGCATAGAACGGGCGGACGTTGCTGTTATCGTTCTCGATGCCTCAGAAGGTATAACTGACCAGGACCAAAGAATTGCCGGCCTTGTCGACGAGTATGGCAAGGGGGCGCTGTTTCTGCTTAACAAATGGGACCTGGTAAAAGATCCCGAAAATGCCTATAAAGAAATAACGAAACAGCTCAACCGGAAAATGTGGTTTATGCACTATGCTCCCGCCGTTACTGTTTCCGGCCTCGAAAAGACAAGAATAACCAAGATATTCTCTTTTATTGATGAAATCATCGCCGAAAGAAGGAAAAGAATACCCACAGGGGAGTTGAACAGGTTCCTGGAAAAGCTGGCCGCAGCAGGACCGCTGCCCAGATATAAGGGCAAAGAGATCAAACTTCATTATATAACGCAGGCAGAGATTGAACCACCGGTCTTCGCCATTTTTGCAAATTACCCATCAATGCTCAAAGCGCCGCAAATCAAATATATAGAAAAAAACCTGAGGGATGAATACTCCTTTAAAGGGACTCCGATAAAAATTCATGTTAAGCCACGGTAAAATATGCTAAAATACACGTTAAGATTAAGGTTAAGGTTTAGATGGAGTCGATTCTGGTTTTTCTCAACCTCAACCTCAGCCTAAACCTGTATTTCAAAGGGGGGAATAATGCAAAAAATACTTGTGGCCCATGATGGCTCCAAATCGTCCGATAAGGCCCTGAAAAAAGCCATTGAATTATCAATAGGCTTTAATGGATCTCTTACTGTGGTTGCCGTAGTTCCTGAGCTTTACCTTACGGAACTTCCGGACGTTGATAGAAACCGTGTCTTCGAATCATTGTCGAATGAGACGCGGGACGCCATGGAAAAAATTAGAAAATCCCTGTCAGGCAAGTCAGTCGATGTCAAAACCCTGATCAGGCAGGGAGATCCTGCTGAAAAGATATTGGAAACCGCTCAAAAAATGAAGGTTGATCTTATTGTAACAGGATCTCACGGCAGGCACGGAGCAAAAAAGTTCCTGTTGGGCAGCGTCTCATCCAAAATTGTTGATTATTCCAAATGCTCGGTCCTTGTAGTTAAATAGTGTATGGGTGAATGAGTGAATGAGTAACAACCCATATACCCATCTACTCTTTCACTCATATACTCATTTGCCTGCTTAACAAATAATTTCAGCGCCTCTTTGTACCGGACAGGTTCGAACCAGAAATGCCTTTCCACTGCATCCGTATCGCAAATATTGTCGGTCTCCAGCAGCCGCAACTGCTCGAATGACATTGCCATTTTTGTCATTTCGACTGAAGGGAGAAATCTTACCTCTGCCTCTACCTGTTTTGCCTGTTTTATTACCATATCAGCCTTCCCCTTCTGTGTGCCCAGCAGGCAAAAGAAACATCGACAAAATACGATTCGGGATGGCGGTGTCCAGCCGCAATCTTTACGCCGAGCACGGCGGTCTGACCCGCAACCCACGGAGGCCCGAGGTCGTAACTATTTACTTCATTAAGTATCCTCACTTCAAGACCGGCAATTGCCGGATCAGGGTGAACATCATGAAGTCTTCGCATCAACTGTCTTTTAGACAGAAACGTTACCTGGTCCCTTGCACCGCCTATCGCTACCCCTATTATATAGGGAGGGCAGCTTCCGCCCCGGGCCCTCGAGACTGCATCGAGAACACACTTCCCGACACCGTCAAAGTCCCTCCCGGCAGAGACTTCAGTTCCACCCACGTTCAGCAAAGCCGGCAGATTATATGTCTGCCCCAGGTTTTCGCTCAGTCCGCTTTTTAACATGAGATCAACCGTGAGTGTCTGCTCATCGGTCTCGTCAATATACACCAGGGGAAAGGCGTCGCCGACATTGTCACCTGAATTCACATCCGTGATACTGCTAACGGCATTGGGAGTGAGAGGCACTCTTTTCGTAGCCAGCCTCGTTGCATCAATAATGACCTCTCTTATGGCCCTGTGGCCCAGGCCCATCGGGACCTTGACGAAAAAAACCGGGGAACCCGTATCCTCACATAGGGGACAGCTTCCGGCCCTTGCAAGGGAGACTTTTTTCAGTACACTATCAAGGGATTCCCCGGCGAAGACCCCGGCCTCCTTAGAACAGGCTGCTTTTAACGCCTCCTCTATATCCTTGGGAACGGAGATTGCGACCTTCCTGTAAAGTTCGACTATACCGTCGCGCAGTTTCAGCAAATTATTCTCCGGCACGCATTGTTAAAAAAATTAACCACAGCCAACAGTAGGCGCTTCTAAGCGAGGACACAGAGCTTAATCTCAACCCACAGAGGGCAGAGAGGAATTCTTTTATATAAAAAACTGCATAAGGTCTTTCGGAGTGCTCAAAGTATTTCTCTGTGTCCTCTGTGGTTAAGTCTTGTGGTTCCATTCTTTATCCCTTTTTCAGGATAAATCGGCGGGAGAAAAGATCACTTCATCTCTGAACGCCTGCACCATATAGACTGTTTTCATAGTCTCCGTCTGCGTAACATCAAGCAGCGCTGCATCCAGTCCCGCACCTGCAAGGTAGCTCAGAAGGGCCGAGTTCACATGGGGCTTGAGTGACTGCTTCAGCCCGCTTGACACATTTGAAAGCCATACAATCGTGTTTATCGGCGGATCGACCAGTTCGTTCAACGCAATAATGCATTCGTGTGAGTTAAGAAGGTTTTCCTGCCCCAGGCCCTCCGCTATATGAATCAGCGAAGGGTCTGCAAACAGGCGCTCGTTAGGGATGTCGGCGGCATTGGCCCTGTCTATCAACTCCTCAAGTATAAGGAGTTTGGCCTCATAGGTCGCAGGTACAGTACCTTTCAAGGCCCTGAGAATAAGGTTGGCTTTTGAATCCCGGACGAGGGACAGAATTTCATCGCTGTTTTTTTCGTCGCCCGAAAGATAATTTATTATAGGAGGCTCCGTGCAGAATACGAGGGCCTTTTTCAACGCCGCAGCATTCCGCGAGTCCAGGCAGAGTGGAAGGCCGGAGCCCTGCTGAACTGCTTCCGCCACTGCAGGAAGGGTTTTCTCGTCACCAACCCCGTCAGAGGAGCACATAACATTAATAAGGTCTGCGCCCCTGCCGGCAAGGTCCCTTGCCATAGCTTTAATAGCATTCGTGTCAAGACTCCTGACGGCCTGCATATACGCCTTGTTCCTGATGTTCAAATTTTCAGCAATTACCAGCATGGCATCCCTCCTTTAATTCAGGTAATAGGTTATAGATAATAGAACGTTATAGGCTACTGCATATCTTTTACCAAAGTATATCAGAATAGCGAAGATTTGGGAAAGGCAGCTATCGGGAGCATTAAAGATTTACCGCTTTTTTATCATCGGGTATAATGTAACTATGATCAGTCTTAAAGAATTCTTAAAGGTTTTCAGGGATGCAGGCTTTGAACGTCCGGTATTAGAGAACTTTTACCGGTCCGTACGAAAATCAACAATCCTTTTGCACCTCGGCAAACGCTCGTTATCTGAAATATTCCAACAGGAGGAAAACCATCAATGGCCCGTATTGCAGCGAATCGCCGACCCCGGGCTGCCCCTCTACCGTGGAGCCGACAGAGCCCTGTTGGATGCGTTCATAAAGACTATTCAAGATGAAAAAACTCTGAGAGAGCAGAAAAAGCATAAGGAAAGAGTCAAATATTGGAACTCGCTTCTTGAAATCATAGAGAAACGTGCAGAACTTTTCAGGAGTATCTTCAATTTTTGCAAAAAAGACGACAGGCACTGTGAAGCAGTGGCTGAGCGCTATAAGCGGATTGGGGACCGAAGAGCAAGGAAAACGCGTACAGCGTGGGGGATAGGAATCGGAGCTGGAACTGCAGCAGGGGCCGCCGCCTTATGGTACATTACAAAAAAAGAAAAGAAATAAAAGACGGGCAAAAGGCTAAAGGCTAAGGGCGAAAGGTTTAACAAAAGCACAAAAAAAAATTAAAAATCTGTCTGTGTTTTGGTCTTAACCTTTAGCCTTTTGCCATTTGCCTTTAGCCTGTATTTTGCCTGCTTTTATTGCCTATTGCCTGTGCTTAGAATACGGCCTAACTCTTCAAGGGCTTTTCCGGCTTCCGCATATTTACCCTGTCCCATAAGACTGCGGTATTGCTCATAATACTTCACAGCAGACTTAATTAATTCTTTGCCGGTGGCTTCTGTTTTAACCGTGGTCTCCGGGGCGGCTTGAGGCGTGTATCCGTTGGCAAAGAACTTGTTCAGGGCCTCTTCGAAGCTGGCGCCATAGGAGAGCTGGTCGCCGAATACAACTACCACTCTTCTCAATTCAGGCATTTTACCGACCGAGGCCTGAAGATAAATAGGCTGGACATACATCAACCGGTAATTTGATAAAGGGATGGCCAACAGATTTCCGAATACTACGGAGGACCCCTGTTGGTTCCACAAAGTCAAATCCTTGCTTATGACCTCATCCTGGTTTATCCTGATTCCTATCTGGAGAGGACCGTACACAAGTTTATCTTTCGGGAACTTGTAAAGCATGAGCTTGCCATATTTATCGCCGTCGCACCTTGCTATGAGGAGGGCGACCATATTGTTTCGCGGATTGGCTTTATCGCCGGAATAAGGAGAGAACGGCAGGGCCAGCACGAATTCTTCAGTTTCGCTGTCGGGCAGGCGCGATATCAGGTAGTAAGGCGCCACATGCGGCGCTTCCTCAGCCTTTGCCGCAGCGCGTGACACCTCCCATGCATCTTCACGGTTATAAAAAACATGGGTATTGTTCATGTGGTAAGTCGTGTATATTGAACTTTGGATGTTCAACAGGTCCTCAGGGTATCTGATGTGCAGTCTGAGCGATGCCGGCATTTCTGAGATGTCCCTGAACATCCCCGGAAATGCCTTCGCATAAGCCCTGGCAATCGGGTCTGTCTTGTCCGCTATATAAAAAGATACCGTCCCGTTGTAGGCGTCAACAACCACCTTAATGGAATTACGGATATAGTTCATCTTCTCGTTCGCTGCCGGCTGGGAATAAGGATAGGTATATGCCGTTGTGTAGGCATCCCAGATGAAATATATCCTGCCGTCGGCTACAACATAGTAACTATCTGAATCATAGCTGAGAAACGGCGCAATCTCCAGGACCCTTGAACGTATGTCCCGGCGGAACATCACACGGCTTTCAGGGGTCAGTTCCTGGGTAGAGAACATCCTGATGCCTTCAAATCTCAGGGCAAAGGCAAGCTTCTTGAGGAATGTATCAAGCTTAATCCCGCCTTTGCCGGCATAATTATACTCAACGTTTGTATCTCCTTTCGGATAGTCGAATTCCTTTGCCTTTGTGTTTACATATATCGGGTTAAAGGTTTCCGCGCCGAAATAAATCCTTGGCTGGTCGAGCTTAAGTTCCGGATACGATGTGGCCGGCGGTATATCTTTCAACAGGTAATCGGGAAGTCCTTCCGGCCCAAACCTGTTGACGGCCGCGGCGACAGCGCCATAGCCGTGCGTGTAGACAAGTCTCAGGTTCTGCCATGTCTTGGACTGCGGGGCGAGCCGGTCGACATTGAGTTCACGGAGGGACAGCATAAGTTGAGTGAGTTTTCCGTTCAGGACATACCTGTCCACCGCAACGTCGGAAAAATAATAATAGAGACGCAAGGCCTGGTTCTGGTTGTTCGCTGCCTGCAGAATCTTGGGGTCCCAAAGCCTGATACTGTCTACAATGGCTTTATCATTTTTTGAAATAGGCTCAACCGAGGTGTTAACGGGGTAGTTTATCTCTGCAATGTCATTCAGTCCATAAGCGTCTCTTGTAAACGCAATGTTCCTTTCCAGGTAAGGGGTTTCAAGAGGGAGTTCGTTGGGGGACACTCTGAAATGCTGCATGACCTCCGGAATAATGCCGACGCCAAAGATTTTCACAACAAGAAACAAAGCTACGCCGACGCCAAAAGTAGATATTGTTCTCTGCGTTGATTTCGCAAAGGCCGAAATCAAAAAGGCAATCGCACAAATGCCAAGGACCGCAATCATCACATCATACGCAGGCAGCTGCACATTCAGGTCAGTCCACCCGGCCCCATAGACAGCCCCCCGGTGAGAATAGAGCAGCTCCCACCGGCTTACCAGGGTATTCACCATAATGATGAGAGCGCCCGCCACAGACAGTAGGGAGAGGTGAGTTATCAGCCTGTGAATAAAAGGGTCCATCAGGGAGCGCAGGGAGATCCTTCGCAAGTTTCCATACTGCTCAAATAATTCAGAAGCGTCCCTGAACAACACTCCTTCAAAAAAATACAAACCGATAGTCAGGATTACGGTGTATAAAAAGATAGTCTCCGCAAAGCCGGCCAGGACCTTGATGAACGGCAACGTAAAAATATAAAACCCCAGGTCTGTGTTGAATACCGGCTCTATTTTTCCAAAAGGCACCGCATTCTGGTAAAGCAGCAGTTCGTTCCAGTAAGCTGAAACCCCTAATCCGAACACAATAAAAGCAAAAAACTGGGCCAGTATCCCGATTTTTATCAGCAGTACCCGATTGTTATTCCGGACAAATTCCGGCTTTGCCTTCTTAAAATAGTAATTCCATGTCAGTACCGTAATAATGCCCATTATGGCGGCAAACAAACCGCCTGAGGAGAACAGCATTACTTTTAGAAGTACCAACTTCCAGAAACGCTGTGTGTAGCCGACCTCCTGGAACCATAGAAAGTCAGTGTATATATCCTGGCCTAAGTATATCCCCTTAAAGACAAAAATCCCGGCAAGGGCAATCAAAACGGCCCTGCCGTACTGTCTCCTGCCCGCACTCCGAAACGCCGGCAGAAAGAAGATCAGGCATACAACAATCAATATTATTAGATCCAGCACACCTTCCTCCCGACTGTCAGATGCTTAATGATACAGCAAATTAAAAAACTATGCTATTTATATTAATGTCGCCATTACAGGCACTATTTGGTTATAATAATAAACTAATTTATGATCTATAACCACAAGGTATCCTGCGTGTTGAGAAAAATTGCCTTCACAGTAATGGCCGTTTTGTTTATCTTGCCCGGTAATTCATGCAACAGGAATAAAATGCAGACCTTCAGGGAAACACGCGTTTCCCTCTATACCATTGTTACCATCACAGTATATTCTGAGTCCGGGCAGAAAGCAAAAGCTGCAATCGATGCTACCTATGCCGAATTGGACAGGCTGGGAAAGCTCCTGAACTTTTACACCGAAGACAGCGAAGTATCAATGATCAACAGGTTTTCGGGTATTAAGCCGGTAAAGGTTTCAAAAGATACCCTGGATGTAATCGACAGGGCACTCTATATATCACGGATTACGGATGGCGCATTTGACGTCACCATCGGCCCCATCGTCAAACTGTGGGATTTTGAAAAGAAAATCCTGCCTGGTGACAAAGAAATAAAAGAGAAATTATATCTTGTAAATTACCGGAACGTTGTCGTCGATAAGGCGAACTCCACGGTTTTTCTGAGAAAAAAGGGAATGCAGATAGATTTGGGCGGCATTGAAAAGGGCTATGCTGCCGAGAGGGCCGCCGAAGTATTAAAGAAAAACGGAATAACAGCGGGCATTATAGCGGTAGGAGGAGAAGTCAGGCCTTTTGGGACAAAACCGGATGGAGGCCCGTGGAGAGTCGGGATCAAAAACCCTCACCAGAAAGACAAAAACGACGAGATAATTGCAATCGTGGACCTTGCCGGCCAGGCTATATCAACATCGGGCGGGTATGAGAAATTTTTCATAAGAGATGGGAAATGGTACCATCACATACTGGACCCTGCAACAGGTTATCCGGCCTATGAATGCCAGAGCGTAAGCATAATAGCGAAGAGGGCCCCTGATGGTTTTCCGACCGGGATCTTCGTTCTCGGTCCTAAGAAGGGCCTGAAAATCCTCAAAAAGCTCGGGCTTGAGGGCATTATAATAGACAAGTCAGGAGAAATTTTGACTACCGAAGGAATAAAGGACAAACTGGAGATTGTCCATTGAGTCAAAACGATCTTTTGGCCTTGCCGCAAAGGATTTTAAGCATAACGCAAAACCTTAGATATTATATTTTTCACAGGGGGTCGCAATGAAAAACTTTTTTCTCAATCTGCGCATTAAATATAAGATCTTCTTTATTGTCATTATATCGGTCTTATGTGTAACAGCCATTAGTATCGGATTCCTCTTATCTTTCCGGAACAGCCTTGTTGAAGAGAAAAAGGACAAACTCCGCAACGTTGTGGAAACAGCCTACGGGGTAATCGCTCATTATCATCAATTGTCTGCAGACGGGGCCATGCCTGAAGACCAGGCCAAGTCTTCCGCCATGGCTGACCTCAAGGCACTGCGCTATAATAAAAACGACTACTTCTGGATCAACGATGACAAGCTCCCCTATCCTGCAATGATCATGCACCCGGTAAGTCCTGCTCTGGATGGGAAAGTCCTGGATGACTCTAAATACAACTGTGCTACGACCCTGCAGTCCGGCTTGAAAGGCACTGAAGAGAAAACTGACGGGAATAAAAACCTGTTCCAGGCAGGAGTTGAAGTAACAAATGCGGCAGGCGAAGGCTTCATTGCCTATCAGTGGCCCAAGCCGCTTCCCGGCGGCGGTGTTTCCGAAAAGCGCTGCCCTAAACTATCTTTTGTGAAGAAGTTCCCGGCCTGGAACTGGATTATAGGGAGCGGCATCTATATGGACGACATCAATACCATTTTTCTGCATGAGGTGGAGTTCATCGGGACTGCTATTGTCTTGTTTAACGTCCTGCTTGTTATTATCGGATGGTATGTAGCAAGTTATATCACCAAACCTCTTTCTGAAATAAGCCGAAAGGTTGAAGATCTGTCCAACGGAGATTTGACCGTTCAAATTCAGTATGCCAGCAGGGATGAAGCAGGCTCCCTGGCGCAGAGCATGAATCTCATGGTTTCGTCTATCAGGCAAATAGTCGGTTCAATTATTGAATCCTCATCGGACGTTATACATTCCGTCGGCTCACTAAAGGCAGGCTCTGAAAGGACCCTGGAAGGGACGAATAGCCAGTCGCTGCAGGCCGCACAGATTGCGACCGCCGCCGAGGAGATGAGCCAGACCATCGGTGACATCGCACGAAATTCTTCAATTGCAAGCGAATCTTCAAAGGAAGCGATGGATACCGCCGCCAAGGGGAAAGATGTCGCAGACGGAGCGGTTGAGACTGTTCATCGGGTCTATGCCTCCACCGTGGAACTCTCGTCCATGGTGGACAAGCTCAACAGGAGAGCGTTGGAAATCGGCGAGATCGTCACAGTGATAAAAGATATCGCCGACCAGACCAACCTTCTGGCCCTCAATGCTGCCATTGAGGCCGCACGCGCAGGGGAACAGGGCCGCGGATTTTCCGTAGTGGCCGACGAGGTAAGGAGGCTTGCTGAAAGGACCATCAAGGCTACGGTGGAGATAACGGACAAGATACAGAAGGTGCAGACAGAATCTCAGCAAACAAGCCGTTCCATGGAAGAGGCTTCCACAGAAGTCACAAAAGCGCAGGATTATATCCGGCAGGTGGGCGATTCACTTACCCATATCGTTGATTCTGTTAAAAAAGTGGAAGATCAAATCACTCAGATTGCCACAGCGGTTGACGAACAGGCGAGCGTTGCCGGTGAAGTAACCAGCAACATTGAAAAGACCTCCAGGATCTCACAGGACATGGAAAAAATGGCCCATGAGGCGATGGATGAGGTGAACAGACTTCATGGAGTTGCCGAATCCCTCAAAATATCGAGCGCCGGGTTTCATCTCGATCACAGTCCCGATCAGGCAAGTCAGGATTTCATTCAGTGGAGTGACGTCTTCAGCGTCAACATAAAATTGATCGACGAGCAGCACAAACAGCTTTTCCGGTTGATTAATGACCTCCATGCCGCATGGAAAACCGGCAAGCCGCGGGAAGTCCAGGGGAATGTTCTCAGCGGGCTGCTCGATTATACCGATAAGCATTTCAAGCAGGAAGAGGAAATATTCACCCAATACGGATACCCCGAAACCTCTAAGCACATGGAAATCCACCGGGCACTCGTTAAACAGGTGGTAGAGACAAAAAACAAGTTCGACAGGGGGGAAATAAAGGTAAATGCCGACATAATGAATTTCCTCAAGAACTGGCTCAACAACCATATCCTGAAGGTAGACAAAAAATATTCGGCCTTCTTAAACAGCAAAGGCGTTGTGTAAGAGACCCTATTTGGCTTCGATAAGAAACTGGACCAGCGCCGTTGCAGCAATTGCCGCAGTTTCTGCACGGAGAATGCGCTTTCCGAGTGTTGTCCTTACAAGGCCCTGCTCTTCAGCCTTACGGACCTCTGCCGGAGTGAATCCGCCTTCAGGGCCGATAAAGATATGGACAGTCCGCCCGAGGTCTATAACTCCCACCGCTTCTGAAAGCTCCCTTCCGCCCCCTTCCCAGAAAAGCAGGCCGTTCACTTTTTCCCCATCCAATATGCCGTTCAACTTCTCCGGATCCCGGACCAGCGGTACAACCGCTCTTCCACACTGCTCGGCAGCCTCTTCAGCAATAGCATGCCATCTCTTCACCTTTCGGGTTCCTTTAACAATACTGCGCTCGGTAACAAGCGGGACAATTTCGGAAACACCAAGTTCTGTGGCCTTCTGAATTACGAGGTCCATTTTTTCACCTTTCAGCAGGCCCTGGCAAAGGGTAAGCAGCACCGGCAGTTCTGCATTCAACCTGAGCTCTCCCGTTATATCGATAAAAACGTCCTTCTTGACAATCGAGACAATCCCGGCGGCATATGCGCTGCCCCTGCCGTCGATGACCGTAACGGCGTCGCCTTTTTTGCATCTGAGGACCGCTAAAAGGTAGTGGGATTTTTCGAGAGGCACTTTAATGTGCCGCCTCTTCGCTACGATTTCAGGAGGGATGAATATTGTCATCGGATACTTTCAAGCCGGAATTACTCTACTCCACTGTAACCGATTTTGCCAGGTTCCGCGGTTTGTCCACATCCGTGCCTTTAACCAACGCCACATGGTAAGCCAGCAGTTGCTGCGGGACCACATGCAGCACCGGGCTGAGCAATCCATAATGCTCGGGGAGGCGCAGTATATGTACGCCCTCAGACTCGACCACCTCGGAATCGGCGTCGGCAAACACATATAATTCCCCGCCGCGCGCCTTCACTTCCTGCAAGTTGGACTTCAGCTTTTCGAGCAAGGCGTCGTTGGGCGCCACGGCGATGACAGGCATCTCGCTATCCACCAGCGCCAGGGGCCCGTGTTTCAGTTCCCCCGCCGGATAGGCCTCAGCATGTATGTATGAGATTTCCTTGAGCTTCAAAGCTCCCTCGAGAGCAATGGGATAATGATGGCCGCGACCGAGGAACAGGGCGTGCTGCTTCATGGCAAACCCCTGGGCCCACCTTTTGATCTCCGGCTCCAGGCCCAGCACCTTCTGCACCGCCACAGGAAGATGGCGCAAAGCGGCAAGGTGCTTAGCTTCTTCGCCGGCAGTGAGGCGGCCTTGCTGCCTGGCCAGCGTCAAAGCCAGAAGAGCCAGTGCCGCCAGTTGGGTGGTAAAAGCCTTGGTCGAGGCAACGCCGATCTCGGGACCTGCCCGGGTCAGAAATCGAAGGGCTGTCTCGCGCACCAGCGCAGATTCTGCCACATTGCAGATAGCGAGTGTACGGTGCATACCCAGGTCCCTGGCATGCTTCAGTGCCGCCAGGGTATCCGCCGTTTCGCCCGATTGGGAAATGGCTACCACCAGGGTTTCGGGATTGGGCACCGAATCCCGGTAGCGGTATTCGCTCGCAATCTCCACCTGGCAGGGCAATCCTGCCAACTGCTCCACCCAATAACGGGCAACCAACCCGGCATGATAACTGGTGCCGCAGGCAAGTACCAGCACACCCCGCAGATTGCCAAGCATCTCGGGGGCGGAAACACCGAACAAGTTGGGGGAAAAACTCTGTGCGCCTCCAAGCATTTCGAGGGTGTCGGCCAAGGCCCTGGGTTGCTCGAAAATCTCTTTCTGCATGTAGTGGCGATACTTGCCCAGTTCAACAGCGTCGGCGGAAAGACTGCTTTCATGGGCCGTTCGGTCCACGGCTGTCCCGTCCGGACGAACAACGCGATGTCCACGACGGCCAAGCTCGGCAATGTCGCCGTCTTCCAGATAAACCATAGTGCGGGTGACTTGCAGCAGTGCCGAGGCGTCTGAGGCAGCATAGACGCCGTCTTTGCCAAGACCGAGCAGGAGCGGCGCGCCGTGACGAGCTACCAGGATCCGCTCCTCGCCTTCCTTGAGCACGGCTATGGCGTAAGCGCCGACCAGGCGGGCTGTCGCTAAGCGAACAGCCTCCAACAGATCCGGCACGGTCTTGAGCGTGTGTTCTACAAGGTGGGCGATGGCCTCGGTGTCAGTGTCGGAAGTGAAAATGTAGCCCGCCGCCTGCAATTCGAGGCGCAGCTCGGCGAAGTTCTCAATAATGCCGTTGTGCACGACCGCTATGCTGCCGGAGACGTGCGGGTGGGCATTACGCTCGCTGGGGACGCCGTGGGTTGCCCAACGGGTGTGGGCGATGCCCAATTCGGCATACAGTCCTTCTGCCTGTGCTTTCAGTTCGGCCACACGGCCGACCGACCGGAGCCGGAACAGACCGGGACAGAGCACAGCAAGGCCCGCCGAGTCATAGCCCCGGTATTCGAGCTTAACCAGGCCCTCGATAAGAACAGGAACGATATTTCCGGCAGCGACTGCCGCAACTATGCCGCACATCAGTATTTCCTCAAACTCTGTCTACAATAGCCAAACACGAAATCCACCATTAATCATAACCCATGGGGTTGCCGCTCTGCCACCTCCAGGCGTCCGCGCACATGGCCTCCAGCCCCCGCTCCGCATGCCAACCCAGCAACTCAAGCGCCATTTTCGGATTAGCGTAACAGGCTGCAACATCGCCGGTGCGCCGCGGAGCAATCCGATAGGGGACCGGTCGACCAACAGCCTTCTCAAAAGCCCGCACCATGTCCAGCACACTGTAACCAATGCCTGTTCCCAGATTCACCGCCAGACATCCGGCCCGCCCCTGCAAATATTCCATGGCCTTCAGGTGCCCCAGCGCCAGATCCACAACATGAATATAATCACGCACCCCGGTACCATCCGGAGTCGGGTAATCGTCGCCCCACACATTGAGAAATTCGAGCCGCCCCACCGCCACCTGGGCCACGAAAGGCATCAGGTTGTTGGGGATATCTTTCGGGGACTCCCCAATCAAGCCGCTGGCATGGGCGCCCACCGGGTTGAAATAACGCAGAATGGCAAACCGCCATGAGTCATCGCTGCGGTGCAGGTCACGCAGGATATCCTCAATCATCAGCTTGGTACGGCCATAGGGATTAGTAGCTGAGAGGGGGTGGTCCTCAGTCAGCGGCAGCCACTCAGGATCACCATAAACGGTAGCGGAGGAACTGAACACGAGCGTCCGGACCCCGCACTCGCCCATAGCCTCCAGCAGGCGCAGAGTGCCGACGACGTTGTTATCGTAATAGGTCAGGGGCGTATCCACCGACTCTCCAACAGCCTTGAGGCCGGCAAGATGGATCACAGCACTCGCGCCACTTTCCCGCAGCGCCACGGCCAAGCCGGCGCGATCGCGCACATCCCCACGCACCAGTGCAGCCTTCCTGCCGGTAATGCGCTCCACCCGGGCCAGAGCTTCAGGATGGCTGTTGCAGAAATTGTCGAACACCGTGACATTAAAGCCGGCGTTGAGCAGCTCGACGCAGGTGTGCGAGCCGATATAGCCTGCACCGCCCGTGACAAAAATCATATATATCTCCTTTAATCTTGTAAAAATTAACCACAGAGAACACAGAGACAACCTAACCACAGCCAAAAGTACCAACAGTAGGTGCCTTAGGCAGGCGCTTCTAAGCGAGGACACAGAGAAACTTCTTGATTATAATAGACAACAAACTTATTCATGACTCTCTGTGCCCTGGCTTAAGGCCCGGCTTAATAGCCCCTACAGTTGGCTACTGTTGGCTGTGGTTTCATTTTTCTTCTTCATTTTTTCATGAAGCTTTTGGCGTCCCCCATAAAGTAATCGCATCCTTTCCTGCAATTTTGCTTTTGTACATGGCCTCATCAGCTTTTTTCAGGAGTTCATCAACGGAAGACCCATCTTCGGGAAAAGACGATATGCCCGCGCTGAACGTCACAGGGACGTCGATACCGGAAGATCCAATAAATTTATAAGTCTTCACGGCTTCCCTTAATTTTGTGCAAAGTACGTATGCGTTCTCTTTGGAAGTTTGAGAGGCTATAACCACAAACTCCTCCCCCCCATACCTTCCAATTATGTCTGATTTCCTGCAGCACTCTTTCAGTACCCGCGCAAAGTCGCTAAGAAGCTTGTCTCCGAGAAGATGACCTTGGGTATCGTTAAACATCTTGAAATTGTCTATGTCCAGAAAAATAACACTTGTTGACTGCCCATGCCTGACAGAAAGATTAACCTGCATATCTAAGGATTTAAGCAATGCTTTTTTGTTATATATTCCAGTCAACTGATCATATGTGACCTGCCGTTGCAGATCCCGTACAAGGCTTGTTTTCTCAACAGCTTTGGCTGCCTGCGAAGCAAATATACTCAATAACAGCAGATCGTGCTCTGCAAAAGCAATCGCCTGTTTCTTGTATGCGGTGATGCAGCCGCTTGAGCCTTCTTTGGACTTCAGTGGAACACATATGAGAGCCTTGATACCTTCGAGCCTGGCAAGTTCTTTGTTGACGCAGTGCGGCACTTGCGTAACATCATCTGTCGAAAAAGGCTTCCCCTCCAGCACCACCCTGCCTGTAATACCTTCGCCAATCCGGAGAGCGGGCTGAGAGAGAAATCCATCAGACAGTCCGTATCCCATGGCGATATCGAGGGTCCCTTTTTCAACATTAAAAACCCTTATAGTAGCCGCGTCAGCCATGGTAAGAGATATAGATGTTTTAATTAAATGATCAAATAAATCGTCAGCTCTGTCAAATACAATCAGCTTTTCTGAAACAAAGAAAATGCGATCAAGAACTTTCTGATAATCATCACCATCCATAATTCACAGTTCTCCTGTTGTTCTTTACCTTAAACGGCTTAAGAAGGACAGCCGCCGTGTATCGACGCCCTGATACCGTCCCTGCCTGAGGAGATGAATAAAATTGTCGTCAGTCACTTCATCGTCAAATTCGGTGTAACACGAGCCCACTTCTGCCGGGGAATGAGCGTCGGACCCTCCGGTATAGGGAAGGTTGAGTTTTTTTGCCGCTTCCACAGCCTGAGCATTGCAAGAGGGCATGTTGCAGCCGTTGTGTCCTTCCAGTGCGCAAATACCCTGCACCGTTAGAACCAGGTCTCCCAGGCTAGTCCCCTTTCGGTACGCATGGGAAGGGATAACAACGCCCCCTGCTTTATTCACAATACAGCCCACCTCTTCCACCGGCATGTATTTTGACAGCAGACTGTCGGTGTCTGCACCAAAAATGAGACAGTGTCCTTCGGCGCTTGAGTACTCTACACCCCTTAAAATACGCAGCATGCCCCTGTACTTTTCCTTCAGGGCCTCGCTGTGACCGGAAGCAGCGTAGGAATAATGTTCCGTAAAAGCCAGGCCGTCCAGTTTCAGCTCGATGGCCCGGAGTATCATCTCTTCTGGATCTGCGTAGTTGTCCTCACTGTACAATGAATGTACATGCAGATCCACCCTGCATTTCATCATTACATAATAACCGATTGTTCCAATAATGACAAGGGGGGGAAGGCAGGCAGACGGGCTAAATGGCGACCAATTTCACAACTTTTTATGAAAACGCAATGCCTACTCTATAGCTATCAGAACCAATCATATGGGAACTCTTAACGATACCTACATCTTGCCCCTCGATATCATTTAATAGTAATACCTTGCCCGGTTCAAGCTCGAAGCTTGTAATCATTCCTAAGCCTCCGTAACTGATGTCAATGGCTTTGCCTTCCAGCATAAGCATTTTATAATCTGCGGGATAGCAAAATGTATGATTTGCAAGTGAGGTTGAATAAGTGATAATTTTCTCAAATTTTTCTCTTTTATACATTCTTTTCTCAAGAGAAAAGTTGTTTCCGTTTGTTAGTTTCTCATCCATAGCTTATATAAAAAGCAATAACTGTGCCATTTTATATGTCTTTAAAATACATCAGGAATAAGATTATCTTCCGTTCATTTTTTGGTAATTTCCCCAGAATTCCGGAAAACGGTACACTATATGACCAAAAAATAAAGAAGTAACTGTGTGTGCCTTATTAAGTTGTTCATGCGTTCTTTAGTTCTGCCCTTTTAATATGTCATTAAAATACATCCCGGAAAAGATTATTTTCTGTTCAGCTTTGGGACACTTTTTCGGAATTCTGGAAAAGGTTACTCAATTGCCTTAAGGAAGATTTGCCGGCACTGTATTTTTGGATAGCAGGGTGTTGATAAAACGAAAAGCGGCGGAAGATCCTTCTTCCGCCGCGTAATGATGATAAAGAGCAGATCGGGGATGTGTCCCCGATTAACTCCTGGGCCTTCTGAAAAGTATTCCGAGCAGACCTGCACCGACCAGAAGAAATGTGGAGGGCTCAGGCACAGGCGTTGCTGGATTGTACAGTTGGTTCTGAACATCGGTTCCGTTGCAGTCGACAATGTTGAGCACCTCGGTACCATATGACTTATTTTGCAGACCATTGACGTTGTTTATATAATTTTCGTAATCAGCGTACCACGCTGTTTGATCGTCAAGATTTACTGTTACCGGGGTAGTGTCCGACCATGCCTTCTCTGTCGTCCCGATATTAGCGATTGAATACTCCCCTTGTGCATACCAGAGCAACTGTTGGAAATCGGCCTGGTTTAACAGCGCCGCGCTGCTGGTACCACTAAAGGAACTGTTAAAAGTTCCAACTGAATACAGATAAAAAAGGTAGTTGACAGCACCACTAAGCGGAGTACCGTTAAGTGTACCAGTAGCTTTAGTGTTACCAACGTTGTTCGTTATATTTACAATGTTATACGGTGTGCTTTCGCTGATGTATGTGGTATTCTGGATACAAAAGGTATTATAGGTAAATGTGCCTTCCGTTTTATCCGTTACACTGTAGGTCATTATGCCGGCCAGATCATCTGTATTGTAACCTGTGAGTGTAATTGTATCACCAGAATTGATTGTGTTCGCCAAAGCTGCCGAAGCAGCCACCATGAGAAATACCGACATCAAACAAATTATTTTTGCTAACCTTTTCATCTTACTCCCTCCTAAAGTATATTTAACTTTTATGAAAACGCAATTCCTACTCTATAACTATCAGAACTAACCATATGGGAACTCTTAACAATCCCTACGTCCTGCCCCTCGATATCATTTAATAGTAATACCTTGCCTGGTTCAAGCTCGAAGCTTGTAATCATTCCTAAGCCTCCGTAACTGATATCAATGGCTCTGCCTTCCAGCATAATCATTCTATAACCTGCGGGATAGTCAAATGTACGATTTGCAAGTGAGGTTGAATAAGTGATAATCTTCTCATATTTTTCTCTTTTATACATTCTTTTTTCCTGAGATAAGTCCTTTCCGTTTATCCGTTTCTCATCCATAACTTAGTTAAGAGCAATAACTGTGCCATATTAAATTGAGATCGCTTTTTTCACTAGCCATAGCATTTATGGAATTACACTATACTAAAGTTTATACCGGTGGACATTTCTTGCAACAGTCGTAATATTAGTGACAATACAGCCTGTTATGAGTGGAACGATGGAGCTCCGGCATTCATGCTTTTCGATCTGGCCTTGACAATCCCTACTATATACTTTAGTTCAGACCTCGTCGCACATCGTTAAAACAGAGCATGAAAATATTATTTTTCTGTTAACTTGTTGGACACTTTTCCGGAAAACCTTACACTATAAGATATTGGGGAGCGTTAAAGCAGCCGGAGGGCCGGCACTCCCGTGCTTAAGAGCACCTACTGTTGGCAGTGTTTAAGCTGGAATTCATTCTTTCCAAAGTAGCCCCAATACACCATCAAACCACAGCCAACTGTAGCCAACTGTAGGGGCTATTAAGCCGGGCCTTAAGCCAGGACACAGAGAAACTCAGGGAATTAAGAAGACATAACATCAGATCGGCCCTTCATCTTTGTGCACTCTTTAGTGAAAGTTCAGTTTTGTCTCTTTTTCTCCAAGGCATTGAGAACATAGAGAAAAACTCTGCGGACTCGCTTAAGCGCCTGCCTAGAGGCACCTACTGTCGGTACTGTTGGCTGTGGTTCACCGTCAGGTGGTGTAGATACCCACGCGTGTTGACAACCTGTAACCACTATGGTTACAATTAGACAATGATCACGTCATTCGTACATAAGGGGCTTGATAAATTTTACCGGAGCGGAAATACTTCAGGAATTCAGGCTATTCATGCCAAGAAACTGAGGCTGATTCTCACTCTCCTTGATGCGTCTACGGGTGTGAAAGGAATGGAGGCCCCCGGCTTAGAACTACACAAGCTAAAAGGGGATAAGAAAGATATCTGGGCAGTGACAGTGCAAGCCAACTGGCGGGTTACGTTCAGATTTATTACTGGAAACGCCGAGGTTGTTAACTATGAAGACTATCATTAAAAAGGGGGAATTACTTATGGCTATGCATAATCCGGCCCACCCTGGCGAGGTTTTAATGGAGCTGTGGATTGAGCCTATGGGGATAACTATTACTGATGCCGCAGAACGCCTCCGCGTAGCGCGGAAAACTGTTTCCAAAATTGTTAACGGTCATGGATCTATCACGCCGGAAATGGCACTTAGGATTGAAATTGTGTTTGGTTCGACTGCGGAAACATGGTTGAATATGCAGGCTGCCTACGACATATGGCAAATGAAGGATATTCGAAAGTCCCTCCAAAGGACCCTTCGCCATGCTCACATAACCTTCTGACGGAACACCTGACCGAAAGGGATCCGATTGGCGGCAGATTGATTGGAACGGGTGGCAGGTTTGCGTCGGAATAGATGGCGGGATTCCGTCGTAAACTCCAGAACCTCAAACTACCGGCTCAACAACAAAAAAGGGATACGGATGTGTATGTGTCCGTATCCCTTGATGCTTTTATGGAGGAGCCCCTGAATGCTCCTAATGATTGGAACTAACTATTGCTTCTGATTCTCTTCCTCAAGAATGGTAAGCCGCACAGACCGAGTCCAAGGAGTACAAAAGTTGATGGCTCTGGAACAGGTGAGAGGCTAACGTCAATGCTGCCGCCTTCACCGCCCGCTGTCGCGACGAGATCAACAACTGTTGTGAGAGAGAACGGGTTATTAGGGTCAACAGATGCTGACGCATCTTGACTAAAGGAGCCTGTACTGAAAGGCCCAATGTCGGCAAGCTGAGTGGTCAGGCCGAACAGCGTAGTGTCTTCATAGGTTTGAGCCTGCAGATATCCGCCGTCATTAATCGATCCACCTACCGATGTCTCAAATGCAGCAGGGGAAGACACGGGACCGTAACCGGTATCACTTATGCCGACTATCATCTTTCCTGCAGACGTACTGGTAAAATCAACCGTAAGATGCTGCATTGGATCAGTTGCTGAGCCTAAAGCCGGCATTGTCGAACCAGTGTCAACAGTAAACGTGAATCCACCGAATGAACCAGCATACACTATTATTCCCGGGGTTGTGCTATCGTTAAGCGGGCTACTGAAAGGAATAATTAAGTTATCGCTTGGGTTATTCGGGTCGATCAGCTCCATCGTGAAAGCGTGAGCGTTCTGGACATTGACCATGATCAAAAACATTGCAACCATTGTAATCATAATTCCTGTAAATCTTTTCATTGTTTTCACCTCCGTTTCATTTTTGGTTTTGTCTAAAAACAAGCTCTTGATTTTCATTTTATTCGCCTCCTGGCGGATTATTTACTTGAATTAATAGAAGCAAGAGATGTGCCAAAGTTGTAACTTATTGATTTTAATTGATTATGATAAAACATCTCGATAGAATGGCATCTGGAACTGTAAGGAAATCCGGAAAAGTGTCCAAGAACTTAACAGTTAACCACAAAAACAGCAACCACAGCCAAAACCTTAATTAACCATCAAACCACAGAGGACACAGATAAGGCCTCTGCGAAAAAGATTAATAAAAGGGGCAAAAAAGAATGTGAGAACACAGAGGGGGAAAGAACAGATTCTTGTTCAGATCCTTTGAGCTTGATACTTTCTCTGTGTTCTGGTTTGAGGCCCCTACTTTTGGCTGTGGTTAAGCGTTTTTAAGCCTCGTTATTTAGAATTTTCTGTCATAGAAGATAGTCAGCTTCAACATCACAACGTTATCAGAATAATCAGCGGCCCCATTCACCCTGTTTTTGAGACTCAAGTATGAGTAATTCAGCGCAAGATCGGCCCAGGTGTTTATTTTATAAGTCAGACCTGCACCTGCAGACAGAGTATCAGTATCCGCAAGGGCAGTATTGGCAAGGGATGTTTTAATGGAGTTGTATTGACTATATGATGCCATTAATGATGCTGACAGCGATTCAGTCAGCGGCCTCGCAAATTGAATGCTGACTTGCTGTTGCTTCATCGGCTCACTGTCAGCAGCACTCGAAATAATACTTTGGGCAAATGAGATGGAAGCTGTACCTGACTGAAATTTCTTAGTCAACGCAGCGCTTCCGTTGAAATTGGGACTGCCGGTCCCTGCGTTTGCAAACTGTGTAACGGAGAGCCCCCCGTTCAACCCCAATGTCACTGTAGGCGTGAGCACGTATGTAAGCCCGAGTCCATAATTTTGGCTGTTTGAATCGTTCCCGGCCTCATAATCAAACTGGGAATAGCCTGCAGTCCCTGAAACGGTGGTCCTCTCGCTCAAGGTATAATTGAGCCCCGCATTCCCGGTATATGTCTCTGAATTGCCAGATGCAGTTCCCTTAATGTTGGTGGTTGTAGCTCCCCCTCCTAAAACGAGATTAAGATTGCTGCTCAACTTGAATGTAACATTGCCGGCACCGTTATTAACTGTTTCTTCCGTCAATACTCTCACCGGGCCAATATTGGCGATGCCGCTAAGATCAGAAATTTCGCTCGACTTCATAAACGTATCATTTATTCCGACAACAGTTGCGTCTGAAAGATTGAACGTACCGGCGGCATGAACATTATGCGAGGTGTTGTCCAGGTTAGTGTCTTTAATATAATAGTTGAAACCGGGCGTATAACCTAAACTCAGAGTGGTCTTTCCGGATTGAAGAGAAATGTCGAGGCCCGGTGATACCGAGGTCTCGAAATCGCCTTTTCTGTCAGTTTTTTGGAGAAGTACGTTGTCGTTATATTGCTCAGAAACTGAAAGCGAGAGTTTTGGATTAATCTCAGCAGCATGTCCGACTGAAATCGATAAAAAACCAACCACAGAGGCACAGAGGCACTGAGAAAAAATAAAAACCTTAATAAACTTGTTCATTAAAAAAGCCTTTCTTTTTCTAAAGGTCATCATCATTTCTCTGTGCCTCCGTGTCTATGTGGTTTCATTCTTTATCCTCCTTTTCTTTCATAGAATTCCTAACCCATTTTGTGGCTAATGCCATGTTTTTTCATGAGTTCATAGAGCGTCGTCCTGCTGACGTCCAGGGCCTCTGAAATTCTCGCTATGTTGCCTTTAAACTTCTCATTGGCCGATACAAGCAAGTCAAAATCAACCCTGTCCCTCGCCTCTCTTAAGGTTATGGGCATTAATGCAGGCCCTTCGGGACCATCTGAAAAACCAAGATCATGGACCCCTATAAGAGAAGTTTCAGCCATTATTATGGCCCTCTGTATCCTGTTTTCCATCTCCCTTACATTACCCGGCCATTGATAGGCCATAATGAATTCACTCGCATTCTTGCTGAATCCTGTCGCTTTCTTATTTGATTTTTCGCTGAATTTTTTCAGGAAGAGGTTGGCCAGCAGCATTATGTCGCCTCCCCTCTCCCTTAGCGGAGGAAGATCCAGAGTAATGACGCTCAACCTGTAGTAGAGGTCTTCCCGGAATTTCCCCTCTTTAATCGCCCTTGTAATATCAACGTTTGTGGCAGCTATCACCCTTGCATCCACCTCTATGTCTTTACGCCCTCCAACACGCTGAATACTCTTTTCCTGCAGGAACCGTAAAAGCTTGACCTGCAGGGGGAGGGACATTTCACCGATTTCATCCAGTAATAGAGTACCATTATGCGCATATTCAACCTTGCCCTGCATTTGCGAGTATGCCCCGGTAAACGAACCCTTTTCCGCCCCGAAAAGTTCGGACTCAAGAAGATTTTCGGGTATGGCGCCGCAGTTAATGGCTACAAACATCGCATCTTTCCTGAGACTCAGCAGATGTATAGCCCTGGCAACCAACTCCTTTCCTGTCCCGCTCTCGCCCGTCACCATAACCGAGACGTCGGACGGGGCTATTTTCCGTATGGTTGAAAAGACCTTTTCCATTGCAGGGCAGATGCCGACCATTCCGCCCATGTCCCCAACCCCGACCGTAACGGCCTTCTGGAGTTTTGCATTCTCTTCCTCGATATTGGACAGATGCATGGCCCTGTCTATTATAACCTTCAGTTCTTTAAGATCGATAGGCTTCCGGTAAAAATCATATGCGCTCATCTGGATGGCCTTCAGCGCGTTTGCCCTCTCATTTTGCCCCGTCACAACAATGACCTTTGTGGAAGGGATGGTCTGAAGGAAAAAGTCCAGACATCTGAAGCCTTCCTCTGTGCTCTCTTCATGAGGCGGAAGCCCAAGGTCAAGTATAACGACCTTCGGCCTGTGTTCTTCGAAAAGAGGGAAAGCCTCAGTGGCGTCACTCGCCAGAAACACCTCCCACTGCTTCGCAAGGCCCCATTTGAGTTGCTTCCTTATATCTTCACTGTCATCAACAATCAGCAACGGTTCCATAATACACCCCTTTAATCATACAAAAATAAACCACAGAGAACACAGAGAAAGTATCAAGCCCAAAGGATCTGAACAAGAATCTGTTCTTTCCCCCTCTGTGTACTCTGTGGTTTCATTTTTCTTGACATGACCAATCATAATTCCAGTAACGGAAGATAGACTGTAAATGCAGTCCCCTTGCCGGGTTCACTTTCGACCTCAATCCTGCCTTCATGCGCTTCTGCTATCTGACGGCACTGATACAGGCCGACGCCAAGCCCTTTTTGTTTTGTCGTCCTGAAAGCCTTAAATAAAGAGTTTACTATGAAGTCGCGCGGCATTCCGCAGCCGTTGTCTTCGACCCTGATATAACATCCGTCGCTGTTGACGCCGGTTTCGGCCTTGATGATACCGTTGCCTGAAACGGCATCACAGGCATTCAGCAGCAGATTCAATACAATTTTTTTAATTTCGTCCGTGTCCACCAGTGACATGGCAGAGGACCCGCCAAAGCAGATCTCAAGGCCTTGTTTCATATTTCGCACATCGTTCACCGTGTCTCTGACCAAAAGCTGCAAATCAGCCGGCGCCATGCTCAACGCGGTTTTATCCGGTACATGCCTCAGCTTTTGAATAAGGCCCTTCATCTTTGAAACACTATTCCTGATCGTTTCAATCATGTCCTTCTGAAATTCCGGTTCGCTTATATATTCATCCGTATTTTCGAGCAGAAGACCCATGCTGTAAGTGAGGTTTTTCAAGTCGTGGATCAAAAAAGAAGAGATCTTCGCCACTGCCGCAATCTCTCTTGTCTCGCCAAGGGCCTCGGAGAGCTTGAAATTGGCAATGGAAAGGGCCGCCTGCCGGGCAAGGGTCTTCATAAGATCATAATCTTCATAGATGAACTCCTCCGGTGAAATCTGCTCTGCGAAGACAGCGAGCCCCTCAATATTCTCGCCGGCTATCATGGGGACTATCAGCCGGGCGTCTGTCTTTTTTATGAAATCGGCCTCTTCCGGGGTTGGAGTATACTCACCATCCACAGGATTCAACACCCTGTTGCGCTCAATGAAATATGATACGAGAGACGGAGATAACTGAAGGGTCTTCTTCTGATCGGCCTTCGTCTCCCTGTTTGCACTCAGGCGATATATGGTGTGCTCATAGTCAAGCGTATAAAGTGCGGCCCCCTTTAACCCAACAGCGTCAATGAACGTCGCTAAAACCGTCTGGTTTACGTCCGCGAGTGTTCTGCATATTGCCAACCTGCCCGTAAACTTCAGCCATTCCTCTCTGTAATCATACTTGTGGGTAAAGAAATGCTTGTTGAGAACGACCCTTACCCGTCTTCTTGCCCCCTCTGAAAATACAACGCCAAGAATAACGATACCTATAACAAAAGCTGTCACTATCAGGGCGTTTTTTCCAAAGCCGGACCCGAAATATTTCATCCCCTCCCCGAACAGACCAAGGAGAAGCAGGTAGATCCCAACCAGCAGAATAGTCAGCGACCTATACAGCACGTAGCGCGAGACCGCGACCCTGGTACCATCGCCCCGCATCACTTTTGAATAGGCGGTCACGAAGGCGCCCACAATTAAAATGCCCGACCTCACCGGAATCAGGTTCATGTTAATGGTCCTGTATAGCAGACCCTGGCTGAAATAATAGATCATAACCGACAGGATGCTGCAGAGGCCGAGGTACTCAAATTTGATCTTCCATCTGTCCGGTCCTGTTGTTGAGGAAAAGACGGCCTCCAGGTTTACCATCGCTATAATGCAATACGCCATGATGCCGAGGTAAAACCAGTATCCGGCATGACCGAGAAAGAGCATTTTGTCTCTCTGGAAATCAGGCGCATAAAAAAAGTTGTCAAGAGGCGTCATAATAACGACAACAGGGAAAAGCAGGGCTATGAGGACAGGCGCCCACCAGGCGGGGGGCAGCGCCCTGATCGGATTTTTGCCGGAATAGCTGAGACTGAGCATTAAAACTGCAATGGGCAGAAAGGCTTCAAACAAGAGGACGGCCCTTTTCATGAGCAGCGCGTCAAACGTCATATTCATGGCCAGCTGGTCTGCCGCCTCTATTACCGCAAGCAGAAAAAAGACGAGGCAGAGGCAAATGTTCGTATACGTCCTCTTTCTAAGCGTGATTATAAGGGCTATGAAAAGAAGAAGGAAGACCGCCAGCCAGGAAAGGCCCATGTCCAGGGTCTCAAACATGCTCATTTCGGCAGGAACTCCTGTATAACAGGATAAAAATCTTTGAGGAATTTCATTCCTGAAAGAAAAGCCTTATTTTCATCGTCGCCGACCGGCACTGAAATCCGTATGAAAGCCGCATCTTTGCGCCTGAAGAGAATTGAATTCAAAAGCTCATAAATTTTCAGGGAATATTCATCAGACACTATCTTCCCCTTGACCTGAAACCAGTAAAGGAACAGCTCCTTATCACTGCCTTTCTGATATACAGTTTTTACAATATTTATTTTATTGTTGTCAATGCTGACTGCCATTTGCTGCCCGGATACCATGTACCACCCCGCCCCGGGCATGCAGTTCCTGGGAGAATGGAGCTCGCCGCTCTTTGTTCCACCGCTGTGATAGCCGACATACAGATCAACAGGCAATCCATCAGTCCCGAGGTACCTCCTGAGCATATAATCGGTAGGTTTTAATACATTAAGGACGGCCTCGCTGAAGGTGGTCTGGGATGTCATTTTCCAATTCAGGTGGTCAGTGGGAAATGCGTCAAAAGGCCTGTTCATGGGCACTGAAAGGTCCGAATGCAAATTTATAAATAAGGCCGCCGCGGCAAGAAGAATAAATACTATAACAAAGCGCGATTTTGGAATCATTTTCCTATACGCCTCAACAGCGCCCCCAGAGATACAAGCAGCACTATGCCGAGCCCGAAGACCGCCATACCCGCAAACTCATGAAAAAACCCCTCGGCTGCAGCAGCTCCCCAGTGCTGCGCGAGAATTCCTGTAACAATGACCCTGCAACTGTTCGTGACAATAGCGATAGGTATTGCGGAAAGTATCAGTATCAATCTTTTGGCCTTCGATCTTTGGGAAACAAATGCAAAGGCAACACTCAGGGCCAAAAGCGACATAATCGATCTCATACCGCTGCATGCATCGGCAACCTCAAGGACAGTGTCCGGGAGCATTATTATATTCCCCTCTCTCCAAACGATAACGCCTGTCGCCTTAAGAAAAAGGACCGAATATTTAGTGACAAAAAGCTTCAACGGGAAGGCAAAAGAATCATAGATTACGGCAGGCAGCGGCACCATGAAGATCAAATAGCCGACAGGCAATGCCATTGTCTTTAAGACGTCCGTCCCGAATAAATACAGGATAATGCCTGCAACGACCACTATCAGTGACGCCCTCATCGTAAAAAGCTCTGTCCCGACATAGGCCAGCGCAAGCATCAGGAGGCCGGAGATAAGGAGGAAAAGCCCCTTGCGCGCGGGCCTGACAGGCACTTTTTTAAGGTCTTGAAGCCGCAGGCTGAGAAAATATCCCGCTATCAAAGGCACGAGGAACCCGTGTGAATAGTTGGGATCATCGTACCACTGTTTGACCATAGAGGGCACAACAGGATAATAAAGCCCCGCAAGGAGAAGAAGGGTGACAATAAATTGGACCCTGTAAGTTTTTATGGAATCAATGAAAGTCATAAATGCGTTCTGCGTACAACGTCAAAAAACAGCGTTCTGCGTACTGCGTTCTGCGTTAAAGGCAAAAAACAAATTATACAGAGCGACATAATTGATACCGCATAGAATAACAGGCGACTGTCATGCCGGCTTGTCCGGCATCTTCTTTAAAAGAAAGATTCCCGACAAGCGGGAATGACGGACAATTGGCGATTATTATGACTTTATATAGCAACGTAATACAATCTTTTTTTTAACGCTGTACGCAGAACGCTGTACGCGTTTTTTTTCGCTGTACGCTGTTTTACCAGAATTTCCATAGTCCTGTATTCAACACATAAACACCCAGTGCAAGGTTGGTGACTGCGTGGGCAAGGATGCACTGGGCGATGCTCTTCGTGTAATACAATATCACACTATATGCCGCGCCTGCCATCATGCCCGCGAGCCACAAATTGTGCTCCAGCCCGAAAAGGACGGCAATAATCACAAACGAACTCCAGGTGAATTGTCCTATAGGCACCTCTAAAAACCCGGGATTAATTACATAGCGTATCATAAAGGAACGCCAGAAGAGCTCCTCCATCACAGGCACTACCACCACGGCTCCCAATAAACGCGAGCTAATAAACGCATACCTCAGACCGGGGCCCTCTATATTCATTGGACTAGATCCAACCGGATTTCCAAAAGTCGCAAAATGCCAGGTCATATTTATCCAGAGAATAAAAACTGCCAGACCTGTTAAGACACCTGCGCACGTATGTACCGGCTTTAACAGGTCCCTGAGACATATCTCCCTGTATTGGGGACCATAAAGCAACAACGCAAATCCCACGCACGCTATTTTTACGGGATAGAGAAAAAGGAGGCTTTTGTCACCAAGATGAATCAGCCCATGTTGATTTAAAAAGTGCAAAGCCTCTTCAATGGCGATAAAGGCCATATAAAGAGCAAATGGAACCGTCCTCGGAACAATTTCTCGTTTCATTGAAAAAGTTTATACCAGACTGTCCTTTCAATCTCCCCCAAAACTGTTTTCGCACTCTCCCGATCTTTCCACCAGCCCCTGAGTCTTACAGTGGAGTCCTGTACAGGGCAAACATATATTGCCATATTGTTTTCCCGTGCAAGCCTGGCGTAAACATATCTTGCACGTGCCGTATGATAGTCAGAGGTGACCAGGATAAATGATTCTGCGTCCATTTTTTTCAGCAGCGCAATGTTAACCTGCGCCTCCCCCCACGTGCTATTTTCGATCAGCCTTTCGCCAGACCAGAGCGCAAACTCAGGCCCAATGCCGCTTTCTTTTAACTGCCTCAGGAATAGTTCTCCATTCGTTATTTTCCAGTAGACAGGACCGCCCCAAAATACTATTTTTCTCCCATATCCCTTCTTAAACAGGCTTATCCCCGCCATAAGCCGTTCGCCGGTATGATCTCCCGCCAGAACAACAATAGCATCTGCCGGTTTTAGCGCGTCTTTATATACAAGTTGATTTGCAAGGCCATTCAGGAGAGGCTGATGAAACAGGGCAAGCAGAAATAGAATGCCCAGGAATAAAATAATAATTTTACTTCTATAGCGAGGGTGTTCCCTTTTTTCTTTCTTGATCACGCTTTCTCTTTGCAAAACCCCACATACCAATCCATAGCCTCCTGAAGTCCTTCGCGGATACGATGAGCAGGTGAATAATTCAACAAGCGCTTTGCTTTGCCGATATCCGCCAGGGAATGAAGCACATCTCCGGGCCTGTGCTCACGATACACAGGCTTCAGATTCCCCAGATGAGGTAATCGCAAAGCCAGGTTCGACCTCAGATAGTCAAAAAGCTGGTTGAGGCTGGTGCGTTCGCCCACGGCAATGTTATAGACCTGATTCACCGCATCCGGATTACCGGCTGTTGCGGAAAGCAGGTTGGACTGAACTGCATTGCCGATATAACAGAAATCCCTGCTCGTTGCTCCATCGCCATTGATATATACCGGCTCGCCATGAATCATGGCAGCAATCCATTTGGGTATTACCGCCGCATATGCCCCGTTTGGGTCCTGGCGTTTGCCGAATATATTGAAATAGCGCAACCCAATTGACTCAACCCCATAGGCACGGGCAAAGACGTCTGCATAAAGTTCGTTGACATACTTGGTAACGGCGTAAGGTGAAAGCGGGCGGCCAATCCGGTCCTCGACCTTGGGCAGATCCGGATGATCGCCGTAGGTAGAACTCGAGGCGGCATAGACAAACCTCTTTACCCCTGCATCCCTTGAGGCCACCAGCATATTCAGAAAGCCGTCTATATTGGCAGAATTGGTAGTAAGGGGGTCTTCCAATGAACGCGGGACACTCCCCAGGGCTGCCTGGTGCAGGACGTATTCCACCCCCGCGCAGCTATTACGACAAGCAGCAAGATCACGTATATCGCCTTCGAGCATGCGGAACTTCGTCCACTGTTCGGGGGTAACAGCCGCGTGTATTTGCTCAAGATTCCTCCTGTGTCCGGTTGAAAAATTATCCAGGCCGACCACCTTCTGGTTCAGGGTCAAAAGCCGCTCCAGCAGATTACTGCCGATGAATCCGGCGACACCCGTTACCAGCCAGGCATGAGGCTCATTTTGTAAACGCACTAACAGCTGTTCATAGTCCACTATTATAGCCTCCAATAGCGATATTCCGGGGACTTCACTCCACCGTTGCCGTAAAGACCTTTTACATCTATGAAAACAGGACACCCGGAAGAAAGGGATTTATAATAATCCATAGAAAGGTCTTTAAATGCATCATGTCTCACTGCGCCAATAAATCCGGCATAGGGAGCGAACTGTTCCGGTCTGTCAATCAGTTCAATGCCATATTCGTGCATGGTGGAGTCCCTGTCTGCAACCGGGTCATAAACATAGGGCGTCACTCCATATTCCCTGAGCTCATTATAAATATCTATCACCCTTGTATTCCTCGTATCCTTAACATTTTCCTTAAAAGTGAATCCCATAATCAAAAGCTTGCTGCCTTTGATGGCACATTCGGCTTTGATCATTTCTTTTATTGTTTGTTCAGCAATATACTTTCCCATATAATCATTAATTCTTCTTCCTGCAAGAATTACCTCCGGGTGATAACCGGCTTCCTGCGCCCTGAAAGTGAGGTAATAGGGGTCAACACCGATACAATGGCCGCCTACAAGACCCGGGGCAAAGGGGATAAAATTCCATTTTGTCTTTGCGGCCTCCAGTACTTCATGCGTATCAATACCGAGCAAATGGAAGATAATAGAGAGTTCATTGACCAGCGCTATGTTCAGGTCCCTCTGGATATTTTCGATAACTTTAGCGGCTTCAGCCGTTTTTATATTGGGAGCTTTGTGGATCCCGGCTTTTGTCACTTTTCCGTATATCGCGGCCAATAGCTCAGCCGTTTCGTCATCCTGGCCCGAAACTATCTTTATAATATTTTCGATGGAGTGCGCCTTGTCGCCGGGATTTATCCTCTCGGGAGAATAACCAAGCTTAAAGCCTGTTCCGCTCTTCAATCCCGAAGCCGCTTCGAGAATGGGTCCGCAAAAATCTTCGGTTACGCCGGGATACACCGTTGATTCATACACAACGGTAGCTCCCCGTGACATTTTTCCGCCTACCGTTTCAGAGGCGGCCTTGAGACAGGCAAGGTCAGGAATCTTGTGAGAATTCACCGGTGTGGGAACTGCAACTATTATTACATCCGCCTCTCTCAGCCTTTCAGGGTCCAAAGTAAAATCAATAGAAGTTTTATTCAGCTCTTCTGATAATACCTCCAGCGTCCTGTCATAACCTGACTTAAGCTCGCGTATCCTGGCAGCCTCCGTGTCAAAACCGATGACATGTTTAAATATTTTTCCAAAGCTCATACATAGAGGCAGACCCACATATCCCAGTCCAACTACAGCTACTTTTCTTTTACCCGAAATAAAGTCTTCTATCATTGCAACCTCCTTGGAATTAAATGCGGATTATCAAAATTAACCACAGCCAAAAGTGCCAGAAGTAGGTGCTTTAAGCACCAGAAGCAGATGCTCCTAAGAGAGAAAACGGGTGCAGCGGATTGGGTGTCAATAAAAAAGGTCGCTGTCCCTGATTTTACAAATGCTTTTTCCCAAAGTACGCCTCCTCGTATTTTCACTTCAAGGTTGATATGTCCACCTCCAGAAGTTGTCGCGCACTTTTACCTGGTCCGATTTCAAGGCTCCCGGAGGACTTGTTCACCTTTACTCCGTTTCCGGGAGGCTTTACCAAACCTCAAGCCGGAAGGTTTTAAACGACATAATCAGTTCGAAATCTGTCCTGTTTGCGGTAATAACTGTTGCACCGTAATTTCCAGAGGTAAGAGCTATAAGAACGTCAAAATGCAGATCCCTCAGTTTTTGCGGACCAAATCCCTTTGCTTTGTATATCTTCGACAATATCATGCCGGATTCCAGCCAGTTTTTTTCTGTAGGTGTAAGAATTGGATGATTTCTTGCCAGTGTTGCCACAAAATCCTCTTCTGTTTCTTTTGTTGTTCCCCGCGACAGTTCGGCAAGAACCACTGAAGAATTTCTTATAAGCCCATTCACGTTTTGGATGGGCTTGTCGTATTTATTGGTTCGCAGATGGTCGATGAAGATTGAAGTGTCAAAGATGATGATCCTATTAACCATGGGCTTCAAACTTCATCTTTCCTCCGTGCTTTGCCATCAGATCCTTGAACTTCCTGAGAGCAACTACTTCTCTTAGTGCAATATGGACAGCCTCACTTCTGCTTTTTGCGCCAAGGGTCTTCACGGCATCATCTGCGAGCTTAGTGTCAAGTCGTATGGAAGTCATTCTTACACCAGTTTTCATATATATTCCCTCCCGGCAGTTGTATATACGTATCTTATTAATTGTATATATATATTTGTCAAGTCGTCATTCCGCTGATTTAAAGACAGTCCGGCGATAATTGCCCCTCTGCGTTATGTGACGCGGAGATCCGACCGCAACGGCACGCGATATTCCCGGCATGATTGGATGAGTACAGATGCAGCGGAATGGATGTCAACAAAAACGGTCGCTGTCCCTGATTTATCATCAAAGCAGACTCACTGTTCCGTCGCGTCAGTATATCAGGGCGAACGCACTAAGTGTTTTATTATCGATCTTCATTGAAGTACTTCCCTGCATGCCATTTCGGGCCTCTCTTCCCTGTCATTTCGAGCGCAGCGAGAAATCTTACCTGCCTGCACTATAAAAGATTTCTCCCTCCGGTCGAAATGACATAGTGTAGAGTGTCGAAATGACATAGTGTAGAGTGTCGAAATGACATAGTGTAGAGTGTCGAAATGACATAGTGTAGAGGGGAGTGTCGAAATGACATAGTGCGTTCGCCCTGGTCGGTATATGATAGACTGACCTTTTGGAGCTACTCTTGCGGTCCACGGCATGATTGGATAATACGGGTGCAGCGGATTAGATGCCAATAAAAACGGTCGCTGGCCCTAATTTACCCGTCAGAAATCCGGTAAGCCGGCCTGAAATGCTTCAATGTCTCTGAAAAATGATTCACACACGATGGGACCTTTTTCGGCAAGCTCCTTCAATCGTTGCGGCAACAGATTATAATGATAGATGTGAGTGTATAAATGCCTGAATCCCTTCATCTCTTGAAGCAGTTCATAGGTTTGTCCGCTGATTATAGCAGAGCGTTTGCCGGGAATCACCGTGGCAGCCCGATCGAGCAAAGCCTGATGATACTGTTTCGTTTCAGGCATAAAGCCGTCGATCGTCCTTATAATCCTTTCAAATATTTTCTCGATTCCAGTGTAAATGCTCGCCAGGCAGCTCCCGATAGCTCTTTTATGAGAATCATAATTCACCGGATCTTTATCTGTAGTAAGTCTTTCTATTTTAGGCCTGATCGCTTCGACTTCCCTCCTGATGCTTGCGATATCCCTGTTTATGTCGGCTATCAGGACTTCTCTATACATATCCCATCCCGTTTAACAGCTTCAATTATCTCTTCCCTTGCAATAACATCTTTGCAGCCAAGAACTATAAGATCAAAATCGTAGGGGTAGAGAATATCGATAAGTCCGGCTTCAACAATCAAAGATTTGTCATCAGGCAGCCCCTCAACTGCAATATCAATATCAGAATCTCTCATAAAAAGTTCCGGCTTCACAATGGAGCCAAATAAAAATACCCTCCGGGCACCCTGTTCATAAAGATATTTTACACCCGTGAGGGCCTTAACGTATGCATCATCATATAACCTTCTGTATGTCTCAAAAATACCTAACTGCACTTTTTCCATTGCATACTATAGCATAAAGCGGAATCACTATTCCCTCGCGTCAATATATGATAGACTGCTCTTTTGGAGCTACTCTTGCAGTCCTCGGCATGTATTCCAGGCATGATCGGCACATGGAGATTTTCCTTAAGTCAGCGCCATTCGTCGCCGTCCCTAATTTTTGTGCGTTGTCATTTGTTGCCAGATTAACGAGATGCAGATCTTTTATTGCAGCCACAACCAGTTTGTTATCTCATACTTAACGCAAGCTTGCGTTAAGTATGGTCAGTCCGACAATCTTATTGCCGTCTTTCCTGATAAGAATATCATCGTCGGTCTCTATCGTTTTTGTGGCCCTTTGAGGCTTTCTGAAGCTCAGATACAGGACGTCCGCCCCTCTGTCATAATCGATCCACAGGTGCTCAAGAGGCAGCTTCACTATATCAGTAGCAAGATCAAGACAATTCTTAAGCAAATGTTCCTTTGTCAATGTTTTGGCCATACTATCTCACCCTTCGGCTTTTTATCCAGGAAATAAGCTGTTATTACAAATCCGTCCGTTTCGGACAACTCTCTGTACACTACCAACAGCCAGTTATTCTTTCCAAAGCAGCGCCCTTTTCTGCTCCTTAAGGTAAAAACTATAGACATCGACTATTTATTGAAATGCCCTGCATTGATCAAAAATGGTCGCTGTCCTGTAACCATATTTTCTGTTCAAATCCCGGTTCCCTTCTTCAGCGTTTCAGCCATGTCCGTGTGTTCCCACGTAAACTCTTTTTCATCCCTGCCAAAATGCCCGTAGGCCGCAGTTTTCTTATAAATAGGCCT
>Ga0074045_10000262_pt1 | contig 50385 bp, 45 predicted proteins | sample BogForMeECP23OM2_FD_94442 | JGI IMG/M metagenome (GOLD analysis project Ga0074045, IMG submission 94442) | Bog forest soil microbial communities from Calvert Island, British Columbia, Canada - Bog Forest MetaG ECP23OM2 | ecosystem: Environmental > Terrestrial > Soil > Wetlands ... | reverse complement strand
TGGTGAGACGGGTCGATCAAGAACTTCTTGTAGGTACCGGTGGTTCCCGAGCTCAGCAGGATATGTCCTCCGAACGAGCCCTTCAGCTCGGGCAGATCCGGGGCGGCATGTTGCGCGGCGCCGGCATAGATGTTAGCAGGCACGCTGATGAACCGCCAACCGGAAGCCGCACACAGGCCATCGAGGCCCGCCCGGTGCTCGCCCGCGACGGCGACGACGCAGCGGATGTCGGGCAGGCCGAGCCCGGCGATCTCGTCCTGCGAGCCGACGACGAGCGTGGTCAGCCCCAGGCTGCGCAGGGCCAGGCCGAGAGCCCAAGTGTTCACCATCGAGCCGGTCGGCAGAACCGCGACACCCTCGCTCGCCAGACCCTGCGCCGCCAGGTAGCGTCGGGAGATCTCGATCAGGTCGGCAAAGAACCGATAGGAGAACTTGCGATTGTTGAAGACGATGGCAGTCTTGTCGGGCGTCTCCCTCGCCTGCGTATAGATCTTCGTCGTGAGCATGATCCCCCGGGCGCCGGCTCAATTCCGCTTTTCTCTCCCTAAGCGGGCAGGTTTGTCGAGCTTTCTCACCAGCCGCTGCCGGCCCTCGCCCGCTGTCGCGAAGCGCGAGAGGAACTTGCATGCGCGCAGCAATCCTTGGCTTCCCGGGTGACGTAACTTTGGCCGCTAGGTCGGAGAGGCCGCTGCGGTCTCAACCAAGGCGCCCCTGGTCGAGCTTGGCGCCGCGCCGCCCGTCGAGCCGGCGGCCCAAGGCTGCCGCCACGGCGGGGCACCACTGGCGCGACCGCTGGGGCTACCGGCATTGGGGCCACTGCGTTCCGAAATGGTGATGTGGTAGCCACCTGCGGGCGATCTGCATCAACCTCGTCGGTGATCCCCTGCGCCAACTCCTTTCCACCAATCCATCGAGCAAGGCGCGCGGATGGTGTCCAAACATCCACGCTCCGAGCCTCAGAGGCTACTGGCGACCGTGCTGAACGTGCTGCTGAGGTTGGTCCCGACCGTCTGCATGACGGCAATCGCGGCAATCGCGATCAGGGACGCGATCAGGCCGTATTCGATCGCGGTAACACCGTTTTCGTCCTTGATCAGACGGATAATCAGAGTCAGCACTGATCATCTCCTTTTGAGAATTGGTTGTAATGGTTAGTAGTATAGGAGTATCTTGATAAAATACAGGGCAAAATGTAGTTAACGCCCAACCATTTATGGTAAACACTTCGCTGCGCTGGTCATTTCGCCAGGGGTCAGTACAACAGAAATAACGGCTTGTTAGGGGGTGGGCAGGCCGCATCAGGTTGTCGGTCTTGGTCCTATTGCCCGCTCAAAGGCGACACTGCCGGTTCTTCAACTGTGTCCCATCGTACATCAGATCACGCCCTCCTCGGCGAGCCGTCCCACCTCGGCGCGCGAGCGGCCGAGCAGCTCGGTCAGCACCCACATATTGTCCTCGCCATAGCATGGCGCGCCGCGGTCGGTCGGGCCGCCGATATAGGCAGGTGTGGCGCTAAACTTCATCGGCAGCTCATAGATCGGCCAGGTGCCGATTTTCGTGCCGGTGACCTCGGTCAGCCATTTGAGGTGGCGGAGCTGCGGGTCATTATCGCAGCGGTCCTCGGCGTTCTGGCACACCCCGGCCGGCACCCCGGCGCGCTGCAGTTTGATCATGCAGTCATAGCGGTCCTGCGTGCGGGTCCACGCTTCGATCGCCGCATCGAGCGCATCCTGATGCAGCAGCCGGTGCTCCAATGTGCCGAAGCGTCGATCATCGAGCCAAGCGCCTTGCTCTGCGACCCGCACCAAGGCGTGCCATTCGGCATCGGTAAAGCAGGCGATCGCGATCCAGCGGTCCTTGCCGGCGCAGCGATAAGCGCCGTGAGGTGCGGCCGCCTTATAGGGTGAGCGATTGCCGTAGCGCCGCCATTCGCGCTCATTGGCCGACCAGTCGAGGATCGTCGTGCCGGTCAGGAAAATGCCCGACTCGCACTGCGAGGCATCGATCCACTGGCCTTCGCCGGTGCGCTCGCGGTGATAGAGCGCGCCGAGCAATGCGAGCGCATAGCCATAGGCGCCCATCCAGTCGAGATAGGAATAGCCCCAGCCGACCGGCATCGCCGGCTCGGGAAGGCCCGACATGTCGCCCTGCCCGCCAAAGGCCGCGGCAACCGGCCCGACGGTACGCATCCGTCCGTAGGTCCCATGCGCACCCATGCCGGATTGCTGGATGTAGATGATGTCGGGCCGAATGCTCTTCAGCACGTCGTACCCGAGCCCGAGGCGCTGCAATACGCCCGGCGAAAACCCCTCGGCGACAATGTCGCAGACGCGCACCAGGTCCTTGGCGATCTCTAATCCCTTCGGATGGCGGATGTTCAACGAGATGCCGCGCTTGCCGGCATTTTTATTGTTGAACTGCCCGCCCATATCGGAATCGCGCACGCCGGGAAGCGGCCCGGTCGCGGCATCGCGCGCGGCACGGCCGCCGAGCGGCGCCATGGCAGCCAGTCGCGTATCGGGATTGTCCTTCCATTCCACCTTGAAGCTCTCCGCCCCCATAGCGGCGAGGAAACGGGTGCCGCCGGCGGAAGCGAGAAACCAGGCGAAATCGAGGATCTTTACCCCTTGCAGCGGGAACGGCTTGTTGTGCAATGCCGAGAGCCTCGGCTTCGCCACAACCCGGGGCTCGGCGGGCACGCTGGGACGCCGGCTCGCTTCGCCGAGAACCGCTTCCGTGTCCTCGCCGAGCAACGGCGAGCGGCGACCGACCTGCCAGCAGGTTTTGGTACTGAGCCACTTGCTGGTGGGATAGCGGAAATTGCGGCCGTGCTCGGGGTGATCGACATCCGCAAAGGTCTTGCGTGTCAGCCAGTGCTCGTCGAGCGCGTTCTCGTGCGGCTTGCGCAACGGCGCCCAGAGGAGGCCCGCATCCTGGGCCTCGCGCCACGGCAGGTCTTTGTAGGTCCAGGCGCGGACGAAGCGCTGCACAATGTCGAGCATATGCGCACGCCTTTCGTCACTGCCGGCGGTGCCGGGCACTTGACGCGCCCGCAAATCGGCATCCGGCGGCGGCGGCTGCAGATCGGCCTGGGCGCCGTATTTCGACAATAGCGGCACCAGATTCTTCAGGTCGCGCGCGCCCATGCCATGAGTGATGAACCAGCGGCCGTCTTTGGTGTGGCAGATGCCGGGCGAGTGGTTCGGGATCTCGGCGGCGTGCCGGTTGGTCAGCCGCCACAGCGGCACCCGGCGCATGACCCAATACATGATATCCTGCTCAGGGTTCTTCGACACCGCCTCGTGCACGGCGACCGATACGTCCTGCCCCCGGCCGCTGCGCTGCCGGTGGATCAGCGCGGCAATGATCCCGGTCGCCAATTGCTCACCGGCGATGTGATAGGCGTGCCAGACCTGTGGTGCAATCGGCGGCGTGTCGTATTGGAGGTTCGGATCCGGGTCGTAGCCGCAATTCATCATCACGCCGCCGAGCGCGAGATGGATCAGGTCCGAACTCTTGAAATGCTGCCACGGCCCGTCGTCGCCGAACGGTGTCATCCGCGCCGTCACCAATTCGGGAAATCGCGCGCCCAGTGCCGCACGATCGAGCCCCAGCGCCGTGTTCAGCGCGCCGCAGCTCGCATCGAGCAGGACATCCGCTCCCCCGAGCAGGCGGAGCAGATGCTCGCGCGCCGCCGGCTCCCGCAGATCCAGCACAACGGATTTCTTGTTGCGGTTGTAGTTCCAGAAGAACAGTGAGCGCTCCGGGCCCGGCTGATCCTCCAGGAACGGGCCGATCCGCCGCGTCGCGTTGCCTTCCGGCGGTTCGATCTTGACCACCTCGGCGCCGAGGCCGGCGAGCAGGAGCCCGGCATATTCGGCGCGTTCGTCGGCCACCTCGATCACGCGCAGTCCGGCCAGCATGCCGGGACCGGCATTGCCCATCATCTCGCCCGGTCCACGCGCGACCGCGTCGGCCTCCGACATGGCCTTTCCTCCTCTCAGTGTTGTGCCCGAGAACTTCGGCGGGGCCACCTTAGAGCCCGTCCCACAGCTCGCGGATCTGCTGCCGCTGGCGCGCATTGGGCATCCGGCCGAAGCCGGCGGCGAGATTGTCCTTCATGTGCTCGGGGTTGCCGGTCGCCGGGATCACGCAAGTGACGGCCGGTTCCGCCAGGACGTATTTGAGGAACAGCTGCGCCCAGCTTACGCAGTCGAATTCTTGCGCCCAGTCGGGCAGCGGGCGGCCGCGCATCCGGCGAAACAGATCGCCGCGCTCGAGCGGCTGATTGGCGATGACCGCGACGCCGCGCGCCGCGGCAACCGGCAGCAGCTCGGTCTCGGGCGCGCGCATCGCCAGCGAATAGCCGAGCTGGACGAAATCGACGTCCGGTTCTCCGGCGAGGATGTCGGCCAGCTCGGGTAGCGCTCCGGTCGTGTAATGGGTGATCCCGATATACCGTATATGGCCGTCGTCCTTCAGCCGCCGCAGGCTCGCCAGATGGGTGCGCCAATCGACCAGATTGTGGATCTGCATCAGATCGATCACCTCGGTCCGCAGCAGCTGGGCCGAGCGCCGCATCTGCTCGATCCCGCGCTCGCGGCCTGTCGTCCACACCTTGGTCGCCAGGAAGACGCGCGGCCGCGCCGCCAGCTCGGCGAGCAGGTCACCGGTGACCGTCTCGGCGCTGCCGTACATCGGCGAGCTATCGATCATCCGCCCGTCCGCATCGATCAGCAGCCGCAAAACCTCGCGTAGCGGCCGCTGCGCCCGCTCGTCGGCGCCGACATCGAAAGCCCGCCAGGTGCCGAGGCCGATGACCGGCATCGGCTCGCCGGTCGATGGAATCGGGCGCGTCAGCATCAGCGCAGCGCCGGCATCTCGCGGCTGGAGCCGACGAACTCCTGGAAGAGCGCGTCGCGCACCGTCTCGAGGTCGAGCCCGTGCTCCGCGATCAGCTGGCTTGTCTCGACGATGATGTCGTCGATGTCCCCGATCAGCTTGAGCCGTTTGTAGAGATCCTCGCTGCGCAGGCCCAGCCCCTCACCAAGGATCTCCATGAAGTTGACGACCTCGAAGCTTCGCCCATCCCCGACATCGCACAGCTCGCGATGGCAGGCGTGGTAGATCGTGGCCAATGTCGTTACCCCGGCATCGGCGACCGCTGCGAGCTCGCGCGCGGCGAGCTCGCGCTTGAAGGCCGGCAATACCGCGAGGCTGTTGGCCTGGGTCCCGACACGCGGCACATCGATCTCGACCAGCTCGACGCCGGGGACGATCGAGAGGAGCCGACGAACCGCCGCTTGCACCGACGGCAAGACCGGCCGCTCGTGCAGCGCCACACGCTTCTCGACACGGTGCCTCATCAGCCGGGCGAGCGCCTCGGCATGGTCGGCGAGAAACACCAGAAACGGATTGAGATCGAACGGCCGTACGCCAAACCGGGTCTCATAGCTCGGCAATGCCACTTCGCCGATCTGCACCTGACAGCTCGGGCACCAAGACAGCACCGTGGAAGTCCCGGCCGCGGCGAGCCCGTCGATCGTCGTGTAGCCGACCCGCGCGGTATTGTCGAAATCGCCTTCGCGGAACTGGTAGACGCCGCAGCATTGCCCAGGGCCACCCATGACCTCGTAGTCGACGCCGAGAAGGTCGAGGGTGTCGAGGCACAGAAGCGCGATGTGCGGGGTCTTCAGGATATTGCAGCCGGTATAGAAGACCACATCAGGCGGGTTCCGGCGCGGCGGCGCGGGCTGTCCTCTAACGCGTGCCAGGGTCTCGGGCGGCAGCTGCAGCCGCGACAGGATACGCACCCCGCGGCTCATCTTCTGGAAACCCTGGCGCCAGCGCGCCTTGAGCGGGGCCTCGCCGGTCTGGCGCCGGGCAAAGCCGCGAGCGAGCTGTACCATGAGTCGCGGGTTGATCCCGTGTTGGCACGCGGGGATGCAGTTGCCGCTGCCGCTGCACACCGACGCCCAGCGGATAGCCTCCGTGGTACCACTTCCGCCGGAGATCAAATCGACGATGCCGGCGGCGGTTTCCGTCGCATCCGCCTGCCCGAGACCTGCGGGGCCCACCATGGGGCAGGCGCGAAAGCAATCGCCGCAGCGGGTGCTGGCATCGGCGATCGCCTCGCCACGCGCGCGGAAATCATCGACATACCCGGCCGCTGAGCTGCTGTTGCTCATGTTAACTCCCAGAGTTTGTCAGCCCAAACTAACGAGGAAGCCCCCCGAATAAAAGGCGCGCGAGGCGCTTTGCTGCAGCCTGCCAGGCGTGTAATCCTGCGCGCGATCCTGAACGGGTCGCTTGGTCATCTCGAATATTTCGGGGTCGTTGGCGAAAGGAGGCAAGTGCATGCGGTTCCTTGTGAAAGTTTCGTTCCCGGTCGAGGCAGGGAATGCGGCAGCGAAAAAGGATGGTTTCAAGGTTATCCAGACCATTCTTGAGCAGCAACGGCCTGAGGCCGCCTATTTCATCGCCGACGGCGGCCAACGTACCGGCATTCTTATCATCGATATGAAGGACGCGTCGGACCTTCCCCGAATCGCGGAGCCGTGGTTTCTGGCGTTGAACGCCAGCATCGAGGCGCACCGGCCATGGTTCCCGAGGATCTACAGAAAGCAGCGCCGGCCATCGAGCAAGCAGTGAAGACGTTCGGGTAGGACTGCACCCGTCAAGCCGACCCGCCCACGCGCGCTCAACCACCGTAATATCGACCGTGACATGTGGGTTAGTTGAGTCCACTGGGTGCCCTCGTCAATTCCCGATCAGCTCCTGAACGTTGCCGGACTTAGTGGCGTTGGCGGTTTTTGCCTGCCCGCTTGAGGCCGGCAGGACCAAGCGTTCGTGCCCGCTTAAGAGCGGCGATGCGCGCTCTTTGCTATCGTAAAAGTGCGCCGAGAGGCCCATCCAGCTTTTGGCTTTTGGCTAGTCACCTGGGATAGGTATTCCCGAAGCTCTTGGGCGCAATCAGAATTATCCCGGAGATCCCCGGAGCCGGCTGCGGCCACAATTTGCTCGATAATGAACTGACCGATTGCATTCGGATTGGACGACCATAGTGCGAGAGCGGCGTGGAGTTCTTGGTCTCGAGAAAGCGATTGAAAATTGTTATTAACCTCGATGTTCAAAGCGGGATGACAAGCAGCGTATCGATCTTTTGGCTGTCGAGTACGACGAGGCGCTCGATGAAGCGATAGGGCCGGCTCGTCACATCGATGCGGTCGAGATAGCGTCCGGCGGCGAAGAGGCTCATCTCGCCGTCATGCATGATCCGCACCGCGATAAAGTTCGAGTGCGCCTGCGCTACAGTCGCGTCGGCCCGATCAATGCGGATCGGGCCGACAATATGCCGATAGCGGTGCGGCTCGAAGATGTTGGCGCGCCTGAGCGCCGTCACCCGATCGACCAGCATGCCGCGCGAGGCGGCATAGACGACGCCGTGCGGCAAGCCGGCCTCGTGGCTCGTACGGCTGGTGATCAGGTAGCGGCACTGCTCGACAAAGAAATCGGGCCACTCCTCGAGCCGGTCTTCGTCGATGCAGTCGACATAGGCGGCGATCAGCTCATCGACGCCGAGCCGCACGGCGAGATCGTTCATGACGCGAAGTTCGTCAGTCGCCGATCAGCGCGCGATATTTCTTCCAGAAGCCGCGGATCGCGGCTTCGCTGGAACGGAAGGGCTGCGACTGGGCATCGTAGCCGCCCATCATCACCACCCCGCTGTCGTCATCGTTGAAGCGCAAGGCGCGCTGGACAAAACCGCCGACGCAGCCGTCTTCCATCGAGATGTAGCCGGCGGCGCCGACCAAATTCCCTTGCCGCAGGCGCCGTTCGGTCATCGCGTCATCATCATCCGCGAAACCCAGATGGATCCAGTCGAGCTCGGTCTTTTCCAGGCCGCACGGCCGGATCACCCGGACCGCGATCGAATTGCGGATCTGCTGCAAGATCATGCCCGGGAAGATCGTCAGGATCTGGACCGAAACACCGTCCCCATATTCGTCGACGGATTCGATGACCGAGGGATCCTCGAGGTGGATGTCGCTGTCCGACCGGAGCCCCTCGCGCTTGTAGTCGGCGTCCTCGGCCGCGTAGTCGAGCTTGGCCTGGCTGAAGTGATGGCCGCCGCTGTCGTCGATGTGGATCCCGCCCGGCATGCTCAGCCGGTTGATGCGGAACGTCGTCAGGAACAGGTGCAGAATGCTGGCGTGATAGGTGTCCTTGGTGTTCTCGGCGTAGAGCTTCCAGTTGTTCGGCAGCACCTGGGTGCTGCGGCCAAGAATGCGGGCCGGCCGGTTCAGCACGCGCCTGATCCCGCCGACGACCTGCGGCCCGAGATAGGTTTCGAGATCGGGCGCGCTCCGGCTGAAGGTGCCGAAGACCAGGCCGGCGAGTTCCGCCACCCGCAGCCGCGGCAAATCGTGGTCGTCCTTGCGGAATTCGGGCGGCATACCGCCCTGCCTTTTGACGCCGCGCTCGAAGGCGACGCCGGTAAGCTTGCCGGTCAGGTCATAGGTCCAGCCGTGATAGATGCACTTGATCTCTCTGACGTTGCCCTGGCGCTCGATACACAACAGATTGCCGCGATGGGCGCAGCGATTGGCGAAGGCGTTGATGCCGCCCTGGGTGTCGCGGGTGACGACCACGGCCGTCTCGCCGATCGTCGTCGCAACGTAATCGCCCGGATTGGCAATTTCGGTGGACAGACATAGGAAGCTCCAGGTCGGACCCTTGAAGATCCGCTGCTGCTCGAGCCGGTATTGCTCGGGATCGGTGTAGACCCGGAACGGGATCTCGGTGAGGCCGTTCGACGGCCACGGAACGCCCCGCATCGTATCGGCGCCGAGTTCTGACATGTTGCTGCCTCCTCCTCGCGGTAATGGCAGCCATGATAGCAGCAGGACGGTGGCAAAGGGAAATTCGCTTGCCGCCACCATGCCGATGGCCGACCATTGCCGCATCAAGCTTCCGCCGGAGGGCCTTGGGTATGGATGATCTCTATCTGCGCAGCGGCATCTTTTTGGCACCGTTCCACAATCACGACGAAAACCCGACGCTCTCGATCGAGCGCGACCTCGAGCTCCTCGAGCTCCTCGATCGACTGAACTATCAGGAGGCGTGGATCGGCGAGCATCACTCGGGCGGCTTCGAGCTGATCGCCTGCCCCGAAATGTTCATCGCCGCGGCGGCCCAGCGCACCCGCCACATCCGCCTCGGCACCGGTGTGGTCTCGTTGCCCTACCACAACCCGTTCATGCTCGCCGACCGGATGGTGCAGCTCGACCACATGACGCGAGGCCGGGCAATGTTTGGCGTCGGCCCCGGCGCCCTCGTTCACGACGCGCTCAAGATCGGAATCGACCCCGGCGCTCAGCGGAAAATGATGAACGAGGCGCTCGAGGTCATCATCCCGCTATTGCGTGGCGAAATGGTCAACCGCAAGAGCGACTGGTTCGATCTCGTCGACGCGCAGCTGCAGCTGCGCTCGTACACGCGGCCGACGATGGAATTGGCGGTCGCTGCGGCGCGCTCGCCGGCAGGCTCGCTTGCCGCCGGGAAACATGGCGTCGGCATGCTGTCGATCGGCGGCACAAGCCCCATGGCGATGGAGCGGCACACCGCCAATTGGGGGCTTTACGAGGAGACCGCGCGCGCCAACGGTCATGTCCCCGATCGCAAGAACTGGCGGGTCGTCGGCATGTTTCACATCGCCGAGACGCGCGAGCAGGCGCGCAAGAACGTTCAGTTCGGCGTGCAGGCCTTCGCCAACTACTTCCGCGACGTCGCGACCTTCCCGATCATCCCGCCCGACGTGCCCGACCCCTACGAGTGGCTGGTCGAGACGGGGACCGGGTGCATCGGCACCCCGGACGATGCGATCGCCTATATCGATCGCTTAATGTCCGGGTCGGGCGGGTTTGGGGTGATTTGCGAATTGGCGCAGAACTGGGCCGATTGGGACGCGACCAAGAAGCACTACGAACTGATGGCACGCTTTGTTCACCCGCATTTCCAGAAGAGCCGGGAACTTCTGCGCGCCAGCTACGATTACGCAACGAGTCGTCACGAGGAGTTCACCGGACAGGCCGGGGCCGCGATCCAGGCCGAAATCGATCGTCACGCCGCCCGCCGCCCGGCTGAAGTAAAGAGACCGGCGGCGGAGTAGGCTGCGACGTCAGAAACGCTGCGTCAGCCCGGCAAGAAACGTCCGGCGCGGGCCGAATTGCGGGGCAAAGACGCCGAGCCCGGTGCCGCTGCGTATATGGTAGATCTCGTCGAACAGGTTGATAACGTCGAAACGCAGCTCCATCCCCTTCCATAACCCGGTGTCGATCGGCTGGACAATGCTGAAATTCACCTGCTGATAGCCGGGTAAGGCGGCCCCGTTCGGAGGCCCGCCCGCGAGGGTGGTTCTGAGACCGCTGCCGGCGGTGAGGTCGACGGCAAATCGGGTGGTATAAGGAGGAAGCGTATACTTGATGCCGGCCGATGATGTATAGGTCTGGTCGTGATCGGTGTGAATAGCATGATTAGCTATTAGGGCTAAGTCGTCTGGAGAAAAGTTGAACTGGCCCGAAATGATATTTTTTGCCAGCTCTTGTCCCGCGGAGAAATTGCCATAAAATGACCAGTTGTCGATCTCATAACTGAGGGTCAGTTCGACGCCTTTAACCCATCCTTTCTGGTAATTGAACGGGGTAAAGAAGACGGGCGCACCGAACTGTCCTTCATCGATCAAATCGCTGGCGATCTTGTAATAGGTATCGATCCCAGCTTTGAGCCCGGGCAGGATAATTTGAGTGGTGCCAATATCAAAGTAATGCGATCGTTCCGCCTTGGGCGTCGAATCGAGGGTGACGGCGGGTGCCGCGGTGGTGTTGGCGAACAGCGAAATCGTCGGGGCTGCAATCAGTTCGAAGGGGGGTGGCTGGAAATAGCGCGAATAGCCGGCGTGAAGGGTTGTCACGTCGCTCGGCTGCCACACCAGATTGACCCGAGGGCTTAATTGTCGCTCGCTCAGAAATTCGGCGAACTGGTCGTAACGCGCGCCGAAATTGAGCGTAACAGTCGGAACAATCTTCCATTCGTCCTGCAGATAGTAGCTGTAAATCCAGCCGGTCTTGCTTCCCGAATCGAAGATCGAGATTGGCTCGTCGGTCGTTTGAACGCCGTCCTGGTCGAGCGGCAGGACGTTTGAGGTGGTATCGAACGGCGAGCGCTCGCGCTGGATATAAAAGCCGCTGCGCAAGGTGTGCTCGGGAGAGGCCCGCCAGCTGCCGTCGCCCTGCACCCCGCTCGCCCAGTTCTGGCGAGACGCGGTCTGGGCGATGCCGTTGAACAGAAGATCGCCCGTGGGATTCCCCGGAGAAAAGTAGAGGCTACTGTACCGGCTGAACCCGGCGATCTGGAAATCGATGTCGTCGACATGCTTTTGCCAGGCGAGGATCTGAAAATTGTTGATCTGGGTCTGGTTCTCATTGACCGCGGCCGAGGGGAAGTCGGTGATGCCATTGACGGTGAGCCCCAGGCTCGGGGTCTGGCCGGCGACTTGCGGGATTTGATACTGACTGCGCGAAGCGCCGAAAATGGCGGTCAGTCGCGAGGTCGGATCGATGATTCCGGAGACATAGGCAAATCCCTTCGGCTGTTGGGAGTTGTCGTGGATCGCGTTGAAGGTTGGGGCAGGGTTCTCGATCCCCTCGGCATTTTGCAGGTACTCGCCGGTGAAGTAATAATCGATCTGCCCAACCCGGCCGCCCCATTCGGCGCTCGGCTGGAGCGTCGACTGCTGGCCGCCATACATCGTCACCGAGCCGCCCGGATCGAGGGTCCCGGTTTTTGTCTGGATATCGATGACCCCAGTGGTGCGCAGCCCGTATTGCGCTGGAAGGCTGCCGGTGATCAGCGACACGGAATCGGCGAGTCTCGTCTGCAGCGCTTGTCCGAAGACATTGATCCCTTCCGGCAGCTCAACTCCGTTGATACGGAATTGCAGGTTCGCGTGGTCGTTGCGCACATGCAGCTGGCCGAACGAGTCCTGAGCGACGCCGGGCGCCTGCAGCAGGAGCCGATTGAACGGCTGGTTGTCGCCCTGCGGCTGGGTTTCGATCGCTTGCCGGCTGAAATCGTAGACCGTGGCACCGAGGCTCGGCTGGATTTCGCTGCGGGCGATGTCGAGTTGCTTGGCGATGACGTTCACGTCGAGCGAGACACCGGCTTCGGGAATCGAGGTTTCTCCCGCTGCCGGGGTTGGCGTTTCCTGCGCCATGGCGGGGCCGGCAGCGAGAACGGCAGCAAACACAAAGGGCAGGATCGTGGAGACGCATTGCATCCCCGCGCGTATCGGATTCAACATCGAGTTCCTCGCGTCAAAGGCTTGCCGCAGCGATGCTGCGACGCTCGGTCAGGGGGATAAAGCCGACCTCAAGCGCGAGGAGGTGCGCGCGAACGAAACAGAAAGTAGGAGGCGACGGGAGCGAGAATCGCCTCGACGGTGGCCGGGGACAACGACGCGTGGTCGGGTGGTGGTGGCGGTGCCGCGGGGAAGTCGACGGGGGCGGCGCTGTGGTGGCTGAGCGCGAAGCAGATCGGGCAATCGTCATCCGCTAATACCGGCGCTGTGTGGCCGGTTGCCGGCGCCGCCAAGACGATTGGTACGCCCTGCGAAGACAGCGGAAGCGGGTGGTGATGCCAAGCGAACAGGACCGCTTGGAGGAGGATCGCAAAAACGGCGAGAAGCGCCGTCCCGCGGCGCGGCGCCGGCGGACTCGGCTTGGCAGTCCAGGTCCCCATGGCCAAGCTCAGATGCACGTCAGTACCCCCGGCGGCATAACGATACAGTATAACAATCGCCCCGCCCTGCGAAGCCCTTTCCCGGTAGCGGCTCCCCGTCCTATCTTGAAGGGCACCGAACGGGAGGAAGCCCGATGAGATCTGCTCTTGCTGCCGTCCTAATTCTGGTTTTCTTCTCTTTCTCGAGCGAATTGCGCGCCGCCGGGGGCGATCTCGAGGTGATCCTCGCTGCCGATGTTTCTCGCAGCATCGATGACGCAGAATTCGAGCTGCAGCGCAAAGGCTACGCCGCAGCGCTGACCGATCCGCGCGTCCTAACCGCTATCCACGCCCGAGCGAACGGAGTGGTCGGTGTGTGTTTCATCGAATGGTCCGGCGAAGAGGACCAGCAGGTCGTGGTCGACTGGACGCAAATCCATGACGAGGAGGATGCCGGCAGCGTCGCCGCGGCCATCCTGGCCGCACCGCGCTCGTTTATGGGGCGGACCTCGATCAGCGCCGCGATCGATTTCGCAATGGCGCGCTTCGCCGCGGCGAGGTGGCAGGCCAACCGGCGCGTCATCGACATCTCCGGCGACGGAACCAACAATTCCGGCCGCGCCATAACCGAGGCCCGCGATCAGGCAATCGCCGGCGGCGTTACCATCAACGGGCTGGCGATCATCAACGACAAGCCCAATTTAGGCTACTCCGCCCACACCCAGCCACCCGGGGGTTTGCCCCTTTATTACAAACAGAACGTAATCGGCGGACCCAACGCCTTTCTGCTCGTCGTCCAGGATTTCAATTCCTTTGCCGACGCGATGGCGAACAAGCTCGCCAAGGAGATCGATGTCGCCGGGAGCGCCGCTGAGCGGCGGGTATCGTCCTTGCGGCGATGGTCCGAGTAGAGATCCTCGCCACGCGGCACTGGAGGCGCCTCTGACACAGAGACAGCGATGAGCCGTTACCTGATCACCTCCGCGCTGCCCTATATCAACGGCATCAAGCATCTCGGCAATCTCGCCGGCTCGATGCTGCCGGCGGATGTGCACGCCCGGTTCCGGCGCATGCAAGGCCACGAGGTCCTGTTCATCTGCGCCACCGACGAACATGGCACGCCGGCGGAACTCGGCGCCCTCGAGGCGGGGCTCGATGTGCGCAGCTATTGCGATCAGCAACATTCCTTGCAGCGTGACGTCTGCGCTCGCTTCGGCCTGTCGTTCGACTTCTTCGGCCGCTCCTGCAGCCGGCAAAATCGCGAGCTGACCCAGCATCTCGCCGAGCGCCTGGAGAAGGCCGGCCTGATCGAGGAACGGACCACCCCGCAGGTCTACTCCATCGACGACCAACGCTTTTTGCCCGATCGCTATGTCGAAGGAACCTGCCCGGTCTGCGGCTACGAGAACGCGCGCGGCGACCAGTGCGACAATTGCAGCTCGCTGCTCGACCCGGTGGATCTGATCCGTCCGCGGTCGAAGATCTCCGGGTCAGAGCGCCTCGAGGTCCGGGACACGACGCATCTCTTCCTGTTGCAGGACCGGATGGCCGAGCGCATCCGCGCCTGGGTGGATGCGGCGCAGGAATGGCCATCTTTGGCCCGCTCGATCGCCTATAAATGGCTCGACGAAGGGCTGCAGCCGAGGGCTATCACGCGCGATCTCCACTGGGGCGTGCCGGTCACAAAAAACGGACGGCCGCGTCCCGGTTTCGATAATAAGGTATTCTACGTCTGGTTCGACGCTCCGATCGAGTACATCGCCGCGACCGCGGAGTGGGCGGACGGGACCGGCGGGGAATGGCGTCGGTGGTGGCTGCTTCCGGAGGGCGCGGGTGACGTCACCTATGTGCAGTTCATGGGCAAGGACAACGTCGCCTTCCACACGGTGAGCTTTCCCGTGACCCTGTTGGGCAGCGGCGAACCGTGGAAGCTCGTCGATCGTCTGAAGGCGCTGAACTGGGTGACCTGGTACGGCGGGAAGTTCTCGACCTCCGAGCGGCGCGGCGTCTTCATGGACCAGGCCCTCGACCTACTGCCGGCCGATTACTGGCGCTGGCGATTGATGGCCAACGCGCCCGAGAATGCCGACAGCGCCTTCACCTGGAGCGACTTCCAGAACGGGGTCAACGCCGATCTGGTCAATGTGTACGGCAATTTCGTCAACCGGGTGGTTCGCTTCGGCGAGGCGCGCTTCGCCGGCGTCGTGCCCGACGGCGGGACGCCGGGACCGCTCGAACAGGCGCTGTTCGACGACCTGGATACCCGCCTGCGCGCGCTGACCGAGCATCACGAGGCCATGGAGTTCAGGCGCGCCACGGCGGAAACGCGGGCCATCTGGGCAGCCGGAAACCAGTATCTCCAGCGTGCAGCGCCGTGGTCGGCGATCAGGGCCGATGTGCCGGCCGCCGCCTGCAGCACCCGCACGGCGCTGAACCTCGCCTGCGTCATCGCCCGGATATCGTCGCCGTTTTTGCCCGACACGGCGCAATCGATCCTGCGCGCGTTCGGGGTGGCGGATCGCCCGCTCGTCTGGCCTGCGACGGCGGCCGTTGCGCTCCTCGACGAGTTGCCGCGGGGCATGCCGGTGGCGCATTTGCCGCTGCTGTTTCGCCGGATCGAGGATACCGAGATCGCCGACTGGGCCGCGCGGTTCGGCGGCGACCAGTGACTGCAGGGGATTCGCCTAGCCGGTAATACAGCGTTGGACTACGCTGCTATCCCGTCATACCGGCGAGGGCCGGCACCTATGATTGGGATAGGTCCCGGCCTTCGCCGGGAAGACAAGGAAATATTACATCCTTCTCAGTCAAGTTGTGCAATCTCATTTTCGAGACGGGGCTCTAGTTTAGAGGGGCTGGATAGATCCAAGGCGGCTTTTTTTGTTTAATGCGGCAAAGCCGTGGATGGCAGGGCTGATCCTCAGCGCGCCACATCGGTTCATATCGATTGGCGGATATTCCCGGAACACATTGGTGGACGAGGACGGGCAAGGGCTCGCCTTCGTCGGCGCGGCGCTCGGCGAGAACGTCCCGCTCCCGACATTTGCTCCGGTCGCCCTGCCCCCGGTTTTATCCGCACCTGTCGGGCCACCGGCGAGGTCGCGCCGACTCCGGACCTTCCCGCCTTAGCCGCGCAACGGGGAGGACCGGCCCTCAGCGGACCTTCAGCGCGCTTCCGACTGCCGCGCGAAAGATGATGGTCACGTTCGGCTCGACTACCCGCCGGTCCATTTGCAACCGCTGTCGAACAAAATCTCCCGACACCCCCAGTGGAGCCTGTGTACTAATTTGCGATCGGACTAAGAAATCTAAGGTTCGTCAAGATTAGGCTGGGGAATAAGTGTGAGCCAAGGCGTCGGATTTGGTTTAATGACCTGCGCTCTGGCCGCCGTCCACGTGAAGGATTTCGCCAGTCACGAAGGGTGCCGACTCGAGGTAAAGGATCGCGCTGACAATGTCGGAGATTTCGCCCATATGGCCGACGGGGTGCAGGGCATCGAGTTGCGCATACGTGTCGACGGGGTTCATCGGCGATTTGATGATCCCCGGCGCGACGGCGTTCACCCTAATACCGCGCCTTGCATACTCGATCGCGAGCGATTTGGTCGCGGCGGCCAGGCCGCCCTTCGTAAGGGACGCGAGCACCGAGGGTACGCCGGCGATCGCGTGATCGACCAGGCTCGTCGTGATCTGCACGACATGGCCGCTGCCTTGCTTCTCCATCTCGGCGACGGCGAACTGCGTGATGTGAAAGAACCCGGCGACGTTGACGCCCAGGATCGCCACGTAGTCGGCCTCGGTGTACTCGGTGAACGGTTTGGCGATGAAGATGCCGGCGTTGTTGATGAGCGTGTCAATCCGCCCGAACCGGGCCACCCCTTCGGAGATCGCACGCTCGGCCGTCTTCCGATCGGCGATGTCGCCGGGCACCGCGAGGACTTGATCATCGTCCGACGGTCTGATCGAGCGCGCGGTCGCGACGACCTGGTAGTTGCGATCGCGGTACGCCCTGACGAGGGCCGCGCCAATGCCCTGCGAGGCACCGGTAATAACAGCAACTTTCTGGTCGGTACCCATAGCAAACCTCCTTCTTCTGAAGATCGTGGGACAAAGGCCGATCGGGCCGCGTGGTAAAGGTTGGTCTGAAGGCGTCATCAGTCGACCGGTGCGAAAAGTCTCCCTTCACAGCGAACCGGAGAGACGCTTCAATATTGCTTTAGCATCCCCCATCATGGTCTCTACGACATCCTTCGCCGGCCGGATCTCGTGGATAAGGCCGACACCTTGACCAGCTAGCCACGGCATCTCCTCCCAGTCGCCGTCGGTGTCGGCGGTCGGCAGCAGCACGTTGAACTTGCGCATTTCTGTCTCCTGCCCGAGGAATACTGTCCGCCCGATCACCGGGAGATTGTCGCGGACAGTCGGGACCTCAGCGAGACGGTCCGTCCATTCATCGACTACCCGGTTGCGCAGGACCCGCATCGGATTGAAATGCGGCCATTCCGGGCCAAAGATCGACGAGCGGACCGTCTGCTCGCCCTTGCCCTCCACAAGGCGTCGCTTGTGTTCAAAGTGGACGGCCGCCTCCCGCGTTGCAACGAGCCGCGTCCCAACCCAGACGCCATCGACGCCGAGAGCGAGCGCTCCGGCAACGCCCCGTCCGTCCACGATACCGCCAGAGGCGAGCACCAACGCAGGTGACACAGCATCGAGAATTTCCGGCACCAACACCATCGTGGGCAGGCCACCGTAATTATGGCCGCCGGCTTCCCAGCCCTGGGCCACGATGACTTCGACACCGTCGCCTACGGCCCTCCGTGCCGCTTCGACATTGCCGATCTGCTCCCACACCGACACGCCGGCATCGCGGAGGAGGGTCAGGTGCTCGGCCGCCGGGTGACCCCAGTGGAACGAGGCGACCGGCACTTTCTCTTCGGCGCAGACGCGGATCTGGGCGTCATTGTCAAAACAGGTGAGGAAATTGATATTGAAGGGCGCATCGGTGGCCGCGCGGATCTGACGGATGATGGTCCGAATCTTTTCCGCCGGTGTAAACCCCACGCCGATAGCTCCGATCCCGCCGCCAGCGCAGACCCCTAGGGCGAGGTCGGCAGTACCGCCGGCAAAGGCCATGCCGGCACTGGCGAAAGGATGGCGGCAGCCGAAGCGCTCTGTCATACGTGTCGAAATGCTGCCCATCTTATCTGACCTCCCCCAAACGGATCTCACTGACCGAGTAGTTGACCGAAGCCGAAGGTATGCTTTCGTCGCTCGCGCCCAAACCCTGGCGACACCAACGAATGACCGGATAGGCCCCCCGCCTTCGCGAGGGCAGGCTCTTGAACCGGTAGATCGCCCGCCGTGGCGCTCGCGGTACGTGTAGTCCATCGTGGAGAGCAGGTGGGGCGCCCACGCCAGCTCGAACTCCACGATGACCAGCGGCTCGCTCACGGGATATCCTTACTCGGCGCCTGACTGCGACCATATGCTTCGGAAATCATGTGGCCGGACAGCGTGCCATAGGCGGTGCCCCACGCATCCGCCACTTCCGGCGTCCAGCCATCCCCCAGGCCCTTCTCGAGCATCCACAGCAACGCGGCGCCGACCACCGGTAGTGCTCCGCCTTCGCACCGTAGCTGACATGCCGCTTTGCCAGTGCGCCGGCGACCGGCAAAACCTGTTCGAGATTGCCAAGACCTTTCACCACCCCAGCCAGCATTGCCATCAGCTTGCGGCGCTGCTCGATCATATCGTCGGGAAACATTGCCTTCATCTGCGGGGCGATGTCGAACAGACGATCATAAAACAGCACGGCCGCGGCTTCCGAAGTCAGTGCAACTTTGGCAAAACTGTCCTGAACCAGTGCGACTTGTTTCGGCGTCATTGCAATCCTCCACGCGCTCGAATTTGGTTGTGAAGCGGTAAACGGGACCGCAAAGGCGGCGCTATCACCCGCATTCCAAGCGTCGATCATTCGCCGATGGATGGCACGGATCGTATCCTCGTCTGCGGCAGTTTGAGTTGTTGGTTCTGAATTCATGACTTGCTCCGCTGAATTCGTTTGCTGTGCTGGTTGATATTGGCGCTCATCGGCACTGAAGTCTGAGCAGCCCCGCTGCGCTTACAATGCCACCCGCTGCCATCGGGTGATCCAGGATGCCCATCTGGGAGAGCAGCGTCGCCTGATCCCAATAGAGATGCTCGCTGGCTATTTTGCCGGCCTCAAACTGAATGACGCCAGCCAGAGCGAACTCGGCACTTCGACCCGTAGGGCGCACGCCCGGAAGTAGCCAGTCCATTCCGATCGTGTGCGTGAAGCGCATCACCATTTCTTCGACGATGCGATCGGCGCCGAAGGTCTGCGACAGGGAGGTGACTTCGAGATCCGCCGGGATGTTCGGCAGAAACTTATTGGCGTAGAACTCGTGGACGGCGGCTCGACCGACCCGCGCCACGCCGGACGCGACGAGAAACACGTATGGGTTTTCGGTCATCGTCGCGAGCGCCGCATCCGCGTCTTTGAGTACGAATTCGGCGTAGGTATGTTGCTGCCAGATGGCCAACATGGCCTGCTGATCGGGCGTGAGATTGTGTTTGTCGATCACGTTGGTCATTTTTCCTCTCCTTTCGGTCGAGCGGCGCGAACCCGTCGTTCAGCGCGCCGTGAACTACGACTTAGGAAGCGGAGAGCGACCGATCGTGAAGATTCCTGCTGTTTGGAGCTGGATCAGCCGACCAGTTTTGTGAGTGGCACGCCGTGGACGCGCCGAACCCAACGCGACAAGTGGCTCTGGTCGGCAAAGCCGGTCCGGGCCGCGATTTCGGCCAACCCAAGCCGCCCGTCGCGAACAAGCTCGGCCGCACGCTGCACTCGCACATACACGACGTAACGGTATGGGGTCAGGCCGACCGATCTTGTAAACACACGCGAGAAGTGGAAGGGGCTGCGCCCCGCAATGTTTGCGAGCTTGGCGACCTCGATGGGCTCGTCAATGTGGGCAATAATGTAGTCTCTGAGCCGCTTGAGGACAGTTTTGCCCAACATGCCTCGCGCCCGGGTCTCGACCTCTGAACAGTGACGAGCAAGCAAGTTGTCGATGAAGTCGTCGGCAGCCTCGTTCCAGAAGAGCGGTCCATTGGGGTAGTCGGCTGTGCTCTCCAGCGCCAAGGTGCGGGCAAGATCGAGAAGCCCTTGGTCGTAGCCGAACAAGCACCCGATCAACTGCGCGTCGAGCGCCGAGTCCTCTGCGGCGGCGAGCGAGAACCAGCTGGGATCGATCGCGACGAGAAGCCCATCGACGCTTTCTTCGACATCGGCAGCACAATCGAAACCGGCAGGACAGATCGCCAGCGACCCCGGCCGGCGCCTCGCGCCGAAGCGCCCGACCGGCCATGCGGCGCTCAATGCGCAATTGAGGCATCTGAAAGCAGACGCAGTGGCGTTGCGGCGTCGCGGCGAAATGCATGCCACCGTGGAACCGCATCCGGAGCACGGAAACGCCACTTTCGCCTGGCGCGCTGCCGGCGGCCAACGGTGTTGGCGGACCGCCGTCTGCTTGCGCGGCGTGAACTTCGCCGATTCCTGCCCACATATCTGCTCCCACGGGTTCCTCCAGGAGACAACAGCCGACCGGCGTACCACGATCGAGATGGCGATCGTGCCCGTCCTTAAGAAGTGTTCTAAACAAGGATCAACAGGTATGATCACCCTGGTCGACGTCAAGACCGACGATCACGGCGGATCGGGCTGGACGATCTCGGGACGCCTCGATCGCCGCCGTCCGAATGGCCGGTTTCGGCGCACAGCGCTGTTGCGACCATCAGGAGGGCTTCCGGTCTACGTCGATGTGGAAGTGTTTGGCCCAGGTGCGGCTCGGGCTGCCTTTCACTCGATGATCAGTGTCGGTGCGACCGGGATGGCGCGGCTGACATTGTAAAAGTTGGGCGATGTCGCCAGCACCAGCTCATGGATCTTCTGGAACTGCTCTTTCGTGCCGTCGCCGGCAATTACCACCCGGGTGTTTAGCTCACGATAGCCGGCATCGACCGCTGGATCGAGCCCGAAAAACCCGCGTAGGTCGATATCTCCTTCGGTGGTGATCTCCAGCTTCTGCAGCGTGATCCCTTGCAGTGCACAGAGCGCCGTATAGCCAACAATCATGCACGCGTTGAGCGCCGCCAGCAGGTACTCCTGCGGGTTAGCGTAGGCATTGGAGCCACCGAGTTCGAATGGTTCGTCGATGTCGATCGAGAAATGGCGCGGCACACTCGCGCCGCCGATCATGAAGCCCTCTACTTGCGCAAGCGAGCGTGCGCCACCTTGCCAGGCACTCGCGACTCTGGGTCATACCCTTTGCAGGCTGGGCCTCAACGCTCTCGATCAACGCGTGGACGGCGTCGGTATCGATGCCGTTGACGACGCCGACGGGTGACGTGAAATCGGTCACTGTTTTGGTAGTTGTCAACATGGTTTGGATCCTTTCATGTATTAAGGGCCGATGCCCTTCCCTGCGGTGTCATGGGAAGAGCGCACCCTCGGCACTCCGCATTACGAGGTGATTGCAGCGGGGCGGAAACGCGTTACCGCCGTAGCACAGCCGAGCCTGGAGCCTGATCCGTTCATGTCAGTGAGTTCCAGTGCGGCGCGCGGCAGCGTGATTTCGCTGCGCATCAGTGCACCGGGCTCGGGTCGATTGCCGACCAGGCAGCAATATTCGAGCGACAGGCCGTTGGGATCCTTGAAGTAGATCGATTGGGCCAAGCCGTGGTCGACGATGTCGGTGGTCTCTACGCCCTTGTTGCGCAGCTCGTCACGCTTCCCCGCCAGCGCAGCCGTCGACCCGGCCTCGAAAGCAAAATGATAAAAGGCTGCGGGAACACCAAGGCCGCCGTTGATCCCCGCATCGTATTTTGCGGGTACATTGGGAACTCCGTTCGGTTCCAGAAAGCCAATGAGCTGACCGCCGCCGACATCGAAAAACATATGCCGCAGGTGACCGCCTTCTTCGATCGTTATCGTGTCGGCGCCAACCGGCTCGAAACCCAGCACGCCCTCGTAGAACGCGCGGGTCTTGTCGAGGTCGAGGGTCGAAAGGCCGAGGTGTGAGAAGCCTCTGTGGGTCATGGTAGTTACTCCTTGGGGTTCAAATCCGACATCGAAACAGGCCGCGCCGGTCTTTCAGGCGGCCTTGATTGACACCCCCTCGATACGACGCAGGATGTCCGGCTCATGCAGCCGATGGTGTGACTTCAGCAGCAGGGCCACTTCCATCACGGCGCGATGAACGACCGGGTCGGCGACGGCGGCGCGAAAAAGGGCGGCCTCGAATTGCCGCGCTTCCGCGAAATCGGGAGGCCGTTCGCCGCGCGTCTGAGGGAAAGCGAGATCGGCGCTCGTTGACATGGTCCAAGGTGTCTCGAGCACCGAGGCGACTTCCGCCATTAACCTTGCTTGCACGGCCGCGATCGGATCCGGCTCTGCTACCGCCCGGGACAGCACATCCTGAAGCAGGAGGGCCTGCTTGGCGGCGGACGACATGCCCTGGCCGTGGATCGGGTTGAAGCGGCAGAATGCGTCGGCGACCGGCAGCACGCCGCGGGGCAGGCGGGGCAACCGCTCGAAATGCTTCCAGGTGCTGACCGGGAAACGATAGTGGCGAATGCCGTCGGGCGGCCGCGCGTAACGGAGCGCGTTGGACAGCGTCGGCGTGGTCAGCAAGCGCGACGCTTCGAGAAAGGCGTCCCAAGTGTCTATCCACGACGTTCCGCCGTGGGCTGCAATTACGATGATCCAGCGGCCGTCCTCGGTCGGCGCCATGACCGCATGGAACAAGCCGTGCGGCGGGTCGGGCAGGGTCAGCACGAGCTTCCAGTCCGCTGTCGCGCCCGGAGCTATCTCGACCACAACCGTTGCGTAACTGATATCGACGCCGATCTCTGTCATCTGCGGCCGGTCCCAGCCCAAGGCGTCGAGCAATGTCAGGGTCGGCGCACCGCGGCCGGACGCGTCGACCACCAGATCTGCGTCGAGGATTTCCGAGCCTCCCGAGCCGTTGACAAAGCGAATCCCGCGCACGCCCGCGCCATCGGCCGCCGGGACGATCCCGGTTACCCGCGCCGCTGGCCGCAGCGTGATGTTCGCGATCGCCTCGGCCTGGCGCCGCAGCACCAGCTCGATCAGCGGCCGCGTTGCGCACAGTATTGATATTCCGAAATCCCGCTTCGGCAGCGCGCCGACATCGGGCCGCTCGAACTGAACGTCGCGCGCGAACCCGACCGGGACGGCGCCGGCTGCGGCGAGACCGCTCTCGAAACCGGGGAAGATCTGATCGAGCGCGCGAAGGCCGCCGGCGAGCAGGCCATGCGGGTGCCGATCCTGCGGCGTGCCGGAGCGCGATCCGGCGGTTGCCGCCAGCCGGTCGCGCTCCAGGATGTCGACCTGTTCGAAATATTGGGCCAAGGCGCCGGCCGTCGCCAGGCCGCCGATCCCGGCTCCAATGACGACGGCGCGCTTACCCAGCTTATGCGAACCATCAGGCCTTTGCTCAGTAAACGACAGTCCGTGTTCGATCAGCTTTGCCATTTTCCACTCCTCAGGATGCAGTCGCGCGCATTCAATCGTGTGCGCGCCGTGCGATTTGGGGAGAAGCAGGCGGCCGTTCGTGAAGATTCCTGCTATTTCGCTGGCGGTCCGGCGATTGGCAGCTGAAAAGCGCCATTGGCGCAGGCGGACGTTGAATCCGCTCGCAGAACGCCGCGAAGGCCGTTGCCCGCATGTGCACGGCTCGCGAGGCCTTGCCGGCACGAGATGGGCTTCGGCTCTGCACAAAAGTCCCAGTCACGCTCGCTGTTTAGATTGAGGAGCCATTGACCGCGATCCGCAGCGCTGGACGCATTCTCGCTGGCGCCGGCTTCTAGTAGCAACACGCTGACGTCGGGCGGCGCTGATGCCTTGGCGCGGGCTTCGCGCCGTGCGGGCGATTTAGGAAGAAGAGAGCGACAGTTCGTGCAAATCCTGCGCACTCGGTGGGCTCAGGCAGTGAGCCGAGACAGCGGAACGCCATGAACGCGTCGGACCCAACGCGACAGGTGGCTCTGGTCGGCAAAGCCGGTGCGGGCAGCGATTTCAGCCAGCCCAGACCGACCCTCCCGAACAAGCTCGAGCGCATGCTGCAATCTGAGGTGCACGACGTAGCGATGCGGGGTCATGCCGACGGATCGGGTAAACACCCGCGTGAAATGGAATGGGCTGCGTGCCGCAATATCCGCGAGCGCCTCGACCCCGATCGGCTCATCGAGATGAGCGGCGACGTAATCCCTGAGCCGCCGGAGCTGGTCTTTGCCGAGCGAGCCGCGCGATCGGGCCGGCATCGCCGCGGTGTGGCCCGCCACCAATCCATCGACGAAGCTGCTCGCGGTCTCGTTCCAGGAGAGGGCTCCGCTCGGATAATTGTGTACGTTCTCGAAAGCCAAGGTGCGGGCGAGCGCGAAAAGCGCAGGGTCCTCACCGCCTAGGCGCTCGATCAGCTGCGCCTCCGGCAGCGCGCCCTCCGCGGCTGCAAGCGCCATCCGGCCCGGATCGACCGCGACGGCAAGAATCTCGACGTCCTCGTCGGCATCGGCGGCAAAATCGTACCCGGCCGGATTGATCGTCAGCGACCCGACCGGACGCTCGTAGTGAGCGATGCGGCCGGCCATACGCTTTTCGACGCGCACCTGAGACATTTCGAAGCAGATGCAGTGACAGTGTGGCGTAGCCAGCAAATGCATGCCGCCATCAAAGCGGAAATTGAGGATGGAAACGCCGCTCTCGCCAGGCGCGCTTCCGGCCGCCAGGGTGGTTGGCGCGCCACCATCCTGCTGCGCCATGCGAAGGGCGCCGATATCCATCATGGTATCTCCTCGCACAAAGCTTCCGCAGGGGTCCCGCTCGATATCCCGAACTCGGCGCTGCGGCCCGGCTGGGTGGCCAAATTGCTTGCTTGGCTCTCGTAATTAGAATGATTCTAAACTAGGTCAAGTCCGAACCGTGACGGCAAACTTCGGTCCTCTCCAACGGTGTGCAATCGGGCGCTTCGCTTGATCTGTGCCGCCTGCATCGCGCGCGCCTGCCGGGCCCGACATGCGCAGGAAGTGATATTCCATTCGCGTGAGGCCGATATCGCGAAGCGTGTGATCGTCGAGGTAGACCGGCGTGCGGCGCGCGCGGGTACTTACGCGCCCGCCGAACCAGTGAAACATTTTTCTAATCAGGTATGCCATTCTCGAGCCCCTTCGTTTGCCGGCGCGCAACCGCGACTCCGCGCGGCCGGGGCTCGACTTGGGCGGGCGAGAGCGCCGGATCGTGAAGATTCCTGCGATTCAGTTCCTGCCCGTGGCAATCGCCGATCGCCACCGCCTGCGTCAGTCAGCAGCGGGCGGGCGGCATACTCGCTGGACGTCGGGCAAATGACCGCTATGGGGCATGGGTCGTCGTTGCCGTCGACGGAAACGATCGACGGCTTCGGGACGACTGCCGCGGTTCGGGAGAGGCCCGGTAAACGTCGGCTCTTGGCAGCTTCCCGCGGTGTCAGACGGCGGGCTTGGGAAGGGCAGCCATCAGAGGCACGGCGGACTCCCCGCTAGCCTTGCACGTTCATGCTTCGTCCAGGATGTCGGATATCTGTGTCCCAATAATGCACTAATGCCTACCCGCTCCTTTTCGCCCTTTCGGGCGGATCGGGCCGACGATCCGCGGCACGACGACGGTGCCGCTCGTGCGCCCTCGCACCGTCGCCAGGTTGTCGAGATCGACCCCCGAGAGGGCGGTCGCAAAGCGGTTCGAATAGCTTTCGCGGCGGATCTCGCCGTCGGTGATGATGTCGATGCCGGCGCGCTCCATGTCGCGGATCGCGAGCCGGGTCGCATCGTCCTGTGCGGCCTTGAGCCACGGCTCGGGCACGCGCCACAGCTCGCTCGCCCGCACCCGCACCGGCGGCAGATGCGTGAGCTTCTCGCGATCGATCAGCCAGTCGGGCTGCGGGTAGCTGCCGACCACCGTGGTCGGAAGAAGGGTCTCGGTCATGATCGTGGCCTCGTCGGATCACGCCATCTTGGCGCCAAAATCGCGGCGTATCATGCGCCACTCTTACAGCGGAAATGTCGATCCGCTCGATTCCGCTGCGATTCCCCTGCCATCCCGCCGACATTCCCCTGCCATTCCGCTGCCTGGGGGCACGACGGAAGCGACCGAACCTCACTCGTAACCCTTTGATCAGGAGCGCCTTTTCGCGGAGGCTTGGCGCCCGAATTGAATTTTTTTTGCAGATTTTCCCTGCCGGCAGCGGAATCAGATCGCCGCCGCCGGCTCGGCGGATCGCTGCCTCCTTCTTTTTGCGGTTGCCCTCCACCGGCAAGAGCAGCGCGGCCTGGCGGCGTGTCACTGGACGCCATCTATCCGTCGAGCAGCAGATGGGCGCCCGCTCCGGATTCCTTCACCCGCTCGAAGGCGGGGGTGGCTGAAGGCTCCTGACCCGTTGACCCCGACGATGCCGTGGCTCGTTTCCATGAAATAGCCACGATCCCTATCTCGTCTTCCAGACCGCCGGCGCGCAGCATTCGGCGCGCTTCGGGACTCATGAAATGAAAAGCAGAGGATCATCGTGAACGACCCCGCCGCCTCCCTCTCGGTCGTCAAGCTCTTTCTCAATGCCGACCCCGTCGTCAAAGGCGTTTTGCTGCTACTGCTCTTCGCGTCGGTGTGGAGCTGGGCTGTGATCATCGACAAGCTCTGGCGTCTCGGAGCGGCAAGCCGATCGGCCCGCGGTCACGAGATGCGCGCCGCCGCCGCCCGGTCGGCGCAAGAGCTGCTGACGACGGAGGCCAGAGCTGATGCCGGGGATCCCGCCGGCCTGATGCTGTCGGCCGGGTGGGCCGAGGGCACTACCGAGCCGTCACCAGAGGCCGAAACTCCCGTCGAGCGGCGCGACCGCATCGAGCGGGCGATGCGGCTCGCGCTGAATGCCGAGCTGCGCCGGCTCGAGGTGCGGTTGCCGTTCCTTGCGACGCTCGGTTCGGCGGCTCCTTTCATCGGTCTCTTCGGCACCGTCTGGGGGATCATGCGCAGCTTTGAAGGGATCGCAGCGGCGAACAACACCAGCCTCGCGGTTGTCGCACCGGGGATCGCCGAGGCCTTGTTCGCCACGGCGATGGGGCTCGCCGCGGCCATCCCGGCAGTCGTCGCCTACAACAAGATCACCGTCGATCTCGGCCGTTTCGCCGGGCGTATGCAAGGTCTGATCGGGCGTGCCGGCAGCCTCTTGTCCCGCATCCCGGTAGAGGCTTGAGCCATGGCCTTTTCGCTGCCCCCGTCGGGCGAAGTCGGCGAGGACCGCTATCAGCCGCTCGCCGAAATCAACGTGACGCCGATGGTCGACGTCATGCTCGTGCTGCTGGTTATCTTCATGGTGACGGCCCCGCTGCTTACCGTCGGGGTGCCGCTCGATCTGCCGAAGACGCAAGCCGCGGCGATCACCGAGCCGAAACCGCCGGTGATCCTCAGCCTGAACCGGGTGGGCGAGGTGTTCATCGGCGACGAGCGGATCGACCCCGGCGATCTCGAGGGCCGGCTCTCCAGACTCGCCGCGGAGGATCCGACCCGCATCGTCTTTGTGCGCGGCGACCAGACGATCAGCTACGCGCAGCTGATGGACGCGCTCGGCCTCGTCAACCGCGCCGGGTTCTCCAAAGTCTCGCTGGTCGCCGAGGCGACCGCTTCGAAGTGAGCGAGATAAGATTTCCGCTGGTTTTGTCGGTCGCCGGGCACGCGGTCTGCCTAGCGCTGCTGATCCTGCTGCCGCCAAACACCGCGCCGCCGGTACCCGAGCCGCTCGCCACAGGCGGGATCGAGGTGGTCTTCGCGCCGTTGCCTAGACCGGAGGAACCGCCGACACAGGCGGAGACCCCGCCACCCGAGCCGCCACCGCCGCCCGAGCCGGAGCCAGTGCCGCCACCGCCATCGGACCAGCCGGTCGCCACGACCGAGCCCCCGCCGCCGGCACCCGAAGCCCCCGCCCCCGTGGTCGAGCCCCCGCCGCCTCCGGCGCCACACAAACCTGCCGTCAAGCACCCGCCAAAGCCGGTCGTGCGGCCTTTGGAGCAGCCGCAGCCAAGTCCTGCCTCCGCGCCGACCCAACCTGCGGCGGCTGCGGTCGCTGCGCCGCAGACCGCTTATGCACCGACGCCCGTTCCGGCGCCGGTCCCCTCCGCCGAGGTTAGCCCGGGCTACCGCGCTCTGCTGAGCGCATGGCTCGAGAGTCACAAACACTACCCCGACTCGGCCCGTCAACGGGGTGAGGAGGGGCGTGCGGTGCTGCGTTTCGCGGTCGACCGCAGTGGTCGCGTCCTCGACTTTGTCGTCCTCCACAGCTCGGGTTATCCGGACCTCGACGCGTCCCTCGAGGAAATGATGCGCGGCGCCCTGCTGCCGCCGTTTCCCGCGAGCATGCCCCAGTCCCGTATCGAGGTCTCGGTGACGCTCCGGTTCAGCCTCGCACGGTGAAGCAGGCAACGCGGCGTTAAAGGCTTGCGCTGATCGTCCTTCCCGGGACGAGAAAGGCTCTGTCCCACCTCGACCATCTTCCAGGAACCGGCCGGCCGGGGTTCCGATCGCTGCGCCAGCAGACATCCGCGCCGGGCGGAACGTCGATGAACCTGGTCGCGTTGTTCGGCATTGTAAACTCGAGGGTCGAGATATAGCCGGCGTCGCGCGCGTCACAGTCCGGGTTCGCGGTGATGACGGCCTCGACGTTGATCAGCGGGAAATCCGGGTTGCTCAGCAGCAGTCTCCCCGGCTCCGGCGCAGATGGCGCGCATGAGCCGGCACAGAGCAGCACGATGGGCAGGAATCTCTGTCGCACAGCTTTGCTCTCTCAGTCGACGGCATCGGACCCCAACAATTCCCGCGCGGGTTCCGCGCCAAGTTGGTTGCCGGTTACGTTATATAGCCGCTGCCGCAGGCGGTTGAAATACCGGCTTCAGGCATGGATTACCGGCCGCGGCGCTGCGCCGCCTCTCGGCGGCCACGTCACTCGAACAGCGACAGGTCGATCGCGTCACCCATCTTGTTGTAGCCGAGGTCGCTCGGGTGGAGATGGTCGCCACAGTCATAGATCGGCAGCATGCGGATCGGGTGTTCAGGGTCGCCCAAGGCCCGGTCGAAATCGACGACCGCGTCAAAAGCGCCGCCCTCGCGGATCCATTCGTTGACCGCTTGGCGCGTCCTTTCGCGTTCCGGCGTCCACGCGCCGGGGAGGAAGGTCTCGTTCTCGAAACCGGTCAAGGTGGCGCCGAAGATTTTGATGCCGCGGGTATGGGCGCGCACCGCGAGTTGCTTCAAGCCGGCGATCATCTGGTCAGCGTTGACCTCTTCCTCGGGCTTCGCCCACCGGTTACGGAGGTCGTTGGTGCCGAGCATGACGATCACGTGCATGACACCCGGTTGAGCCAGCACATCGCGGTCGAAGCGGCGCAAGCCGCTGTCGCCCCGGATGTCGTGCAGGATCCGGTTGCCGCCGAGCCCTTGGTTCATCACCGCCATCGGACGGCCCCGCGGCCGCGCCTGGAGCCGCCTGGAGAGCTGGTCGGGCCAGCGGCAGTGCGCATCGAGGGTCGAAATGTTGGCGTCCGTCAGCGAGTCGCCGAGTGCCACCACCCCGCCCGTATCGGCAGAGGCGACGACATCGACCCCGCTGACAAAAAACCAATCCCCGGTGATTTGGCCGACCGGCATGACGACCGAGGCGGCGAAGTTACCCGGCGGCGAAATATAATTCGTCTGGCGCGCGTAGCGGCCGGTGATCCCGAAGCTCGAAGGCAGGTCCTCTGGCAGATAGATGCTGACAGCGATGTCGGCCAACGGCGGAAGGTCGAACGCGATGGGGTCGCTGACCAGCAGCGCGCCCGCCGCGATCGTGGCGGAATCGGCGCCGCCGAAAGTAAGCTTCCGATCCGAGCCGGACCTGATGCCGGGACCCGAATCGCGCAGCGCGACATGGAGGGCACCGATCGTCAGCTTGCGGCTGCCATAGGCGTTCGACAGCCGCACCCGCGCCGTGTTCCCGCCGAGGCTCGTACGCGCGTTCATCCGCAAGGTCTGATTGCTGAAGGCGGTTCCCTCGGCCGGCGCGGGAGCCGTGGTCCAGGTGCCGACCCAATGCTGATTGTCTGACATAATCTCTCTCCCTTACCGGATCTCGAAATGTTTGACGGCAGTCGGCAAATCTTATGCCCGAAGATATACCCTCGCCAACGCAAAGCGCAGGCGGCCCAGGCGAGTTTGGCCTGGCGCGCTTTCGTGAAGCCGGATAGCTGGTGAACCCCGAGTCGAACAACGACGCCACACCGGAAGAAGGGCGCGGCAGTCTGCTGGTGCTGGCGCTTCTGGCGCTGGTCGCCGGTGCGGGCGCGGGGTTGATAGGTGCAATTTTCCGGCTCGCGCTTGCACAGGCCGACCACTTTCGTGATGCGCTGATCACCCGGGCACATGGCGAAGAACTCGCCGGTCTGTTGTTCGTCACGGTCGGGTGCGCAGGGGCGACTGCCCTGGCGGCCTGGCTGGTTCGTCGTTTCTCGCCCCCGGCTTCGGGCAGCGGTATCCCCCACGTCGAGGCAGCGCTTGAGCAACAGCTGGCGCCGGCGCCGCCTTATCTGATTCCGGTAAAATTCTTCGGCGGGTTGCTGGCAATCGGCGCCGGGCTGGCGCTCGGCCGCGAAGGGCCAAGCGTGCAAATGGGCGCGGTGATCGCCCACATCGTCGGGAAGATGTCCGGCCGCGGGTGGCCGGACCGCAGAGCGCTCCTCGCCGCCGGTGCGGGAGCCGGGCTCGCCGTGGCCTTCAACGCGCCGATCGCGGGGGCGATTTTCGTCCTTGAGGAGCTGGTGCGGCGGTTCGATACCCGTATCGCCATCGTCGCGCTTGGTGCCTCCGCGACGGCGATCCTGATTGCCCGCCTGTTCCTCGGTGACGCGCCGGATTTCCGTGTGGTGATAACCGCGTACGCCACAGTGGCGACCGGCCCGCTCGCCTATGCCGCCGCTGCGACTTGGCCGCTATACGTCGTGTTGGGCTCACTCGCCGGGTTGTTGGCCAGCTTGTATAACCGGGCGCTGCTCGGGGCTATCGCGCTGACCGACCGGCTCGACCGATGGCCGGTAGAGTTGCAGGCCGGAGTGATCGGCGCCGCGGTCGGAATTTTTGCATGGTTTGCACCCGATCTGGTCGGCGGCGGCGACCAGATCACCCAGCGGATGCTCGCAGGCGAAGCGACGGTGGCCGTGATCCCGCTGGCTTTTCTGCTTCGTTTCGCTCTGGGCACGGTCTCCTATGCGGCGGCGACGCCGGGCGGCTTGTTCGCCCCGCTACTCGTGCTCGGAGCGCAACTCGGTCTTCTCTGCGGCGCTCTCTGCCGCATGGCCTTTCCCGACCTCGGTATCGAGCCCGAAGCATTCGCCGTGGTCGGGATGGCCGCCTTCTTCACCGGTGTAGTGCAGGCTCCAGTCACCGGCATCGTGCTCGTCATCGAGATGACTGCAGGCTTCACGACGCTCCTGCCGATGCTCGGGGCATGCTTTGCCGCGATGCTGGTGCCCAGCCTGCTGCACAGCGCGCCGGTTTACGAATCTCTGCGAGAGCGAGCCGTTCGCCGGCAGCAACTTGAAGATCTTACTCGAGCGGCAGGTGCACAATCAGGAAATAGCCGTTGATCATCAGCAGCGACGCCACGACGGCGAGGCCGCCACTCAGTTTAACGAGCGCACGGGAGGCTGCGACGATACTGACCGAGCCCAGCACGATCGCGATCTGGAACAGCACCTCCGCGAAATCGAAATTCGGATCGCGCTCGGCGGCTAGATCGCGCCTGGTCTCCCATTCCTTGGCTTTGGCGAGAAGCTCCTTTTTGCCCTCGCCGGTCGACGGATCGGTTTCGTAACGCTCGGCCCTGTCACTATAGCGCCTGACCGCCGCCTCGATCTTGGTCTTGGCCTCTTCCGGCATGCCTGGTTCGGCGAGAAGCTGCCGTTCGAGCTCCTCGGCTGTGACGCGATAGATCGTCTGACGAATATACTTCGACTGATAATAGCCGTAGATGTCGGAGGCCTGGATATTTGCGTTGAGCATCACCTTCGTCGCATTCGATCCGCCGAGCGACGCGATTGCGAGCAGCATCGCGATGACGCCGAGATAAATGGCGGTTAGCCTGCGGAATCTTGCGTCAGACTCGGCGCTGTGGCCCTCGTGAGCCTCTTCTATCTTCTCTCGAATTTCAGTCGCTTCCACCTGGCCCCTCCGTCGCGATGCCGTCAACCGTCCAGGAAATCGCGCACGAGCCGCGCCACCTCGTCGGGTTGCTCGAGATGCGGCATGTGCCCGGCGCGGTCGATCAACTCGACGCGGGCGCCGGCTATCCGCTGTGCAAACTCTTGCGCGTAGGCAGGTGCGATCAATTGATCCGCATTCCCCCAGATGATCAAGGTCGGCGCCGCAATCCGGTGGATGCGCTTCTTGAGCCCCTTGTCCGGGATCGGCCAGACAAACTTTCCGGTGCAGGCCTGCGACCAGATAAAGTTGGCCTGCGCCTCGATCCGAGTCGCCGCATCCGCGGGGAGCTCGAAAAACCGCTCCGCTGCGGCTCCGGCGGGGTCGGCAAAAAAAGCGCCCCGCGGCGTTGGTCCTCGGGAAGGATCATCCAGTTCTTGACCGGCAGGTCGTCCCGCCAGAGGCCGAGCGGGTCGATTAGGACGAGCTTGTCTGTTCGCCCCGGCGTCACGGCTGCGATCTCACAGGCGAGCATCCCACCGAACGAGTGACCAACTAGAGTGAGCGCATCGAGGCCGAGACGGTCGAACAGCTCGCCGTAATAGACGACGAGGTCCCACCAATCGTCGAGCTGATGGATCGCATCGGGATCTCCGGCGTTGGTCCCGGGATGACGCGGCGCATAGGTCCGATGAGCCGTCGCGAGGCGTTCGAGAAAGTCGCCGTCTCCGCGCAACCCCCACGGACCGTGCAGAAAGACGAGCGGCGGCCCCTCTCCGCTGACCTTGACCTCAGTTTGATCTTGCCCTGCCAGAGCCGGATTCTGCGCGCTTCGACTGCCGTCATGCCGTCGCCTCCGCCGCCTCAGAATTCCGCGGCCGCCTCAGCGGCGACGGGGTGATGGGCCTGCAGCCGTTCCGGCCACCAGCGGTCGTCCCATTCGTCGTCCCAGATGTCTTCGAGGTATGGCATGGTCCTGGTAACCGGGTATCGCCTGGTAATACTGGGGCGTGTAGAGCAGCTTGCGAAAGAAGTATTCGACGTGCGGTGCATATTCTTCCGCCGCCGCATCGCTTTCGGAGACCCCGATCAGCTGTAGAAAACCCAGCCGATAGGGGTTGGCATCGCGCCCCCGTTGAGCGACCGTGTCCCAATAGTAGTCGCCAAGCGTCTCATTCTTGGCGCCGAAATAGCTCAAGTGGCAGAAGCAGTCGTCGCGTTCGACCACGAATTCCACGGTCGTAGCGCTGCCCGAGCCGGGGATCCAGATCGGCGGGTGCGGCTGTTGGATCGGCCTCGGCCAGAGGTTGACCATCGGCAGTTGGTAATGCTTGCCGTTCCAGGCAAAGACCTCACGCGCTTGCCAGGCCTTCAGCACCAGCTGCAATGCCTCGCGGTAGCGCTCGCGCTGCTCGACCGGGACCACCCCGTTGGAGATCGTCGCGTCGGTCGGCAGACCGGTCGGGAACCCGGCGACGAGCCGCCCGCCGCTCAGGCAGTCGATCAGCGCGTATTCCTCGGCAATCCGCGTCGGCGGGCTGGTCGAGGGGAGCGTCGAGCCGATCTGAATGATCGCCACATTCTGCCCGCTCGCAGCTTGGCGAGGGCGGCGCCCATAAGGCTCGGGTTGGCCATGAAGCCGTAAACGTTTTGGTGGTGCTGGTTGGTGCACAGGCCGTGCATGCCGGCCCGCGCGGGGTATACCATTTCATCCAAGGTCCAGTTGTAATATTGGCCGACCTTGTCGGGGTCCGCCACGTCGAACCAGACGGGATATATGTAGGCCGATTTGTAACGCTGGTCGAAATCCGGCGCTAGGTCGCGATAGGGCATCAGGTGGAACATGCAGACTTTCACGGCATCACCTCACCCCCCCCCGCGGTCGCCCGACCGCTTGCCGGACCGCGCCCGAGAATTATACCATTCTTTCTTCTATCCCATCGCCAGATCTCCAGACCCTGTAACCTGCGGTACTATCTGCCATGTTTAGCTATATCGTGCGGCGCCTGGCCTATGGCGCGCTGACCATCATCGGCGTATCCATTATCGTGTTCATAGTCTTGCGGATCCTGCCGGGGGATCCCTTGGTCGCGATTTTTGGCCCGGAAGGCTATACCAAGCTGAGCGAAGCAGAGCGCGCGCACTATATGGCGGAGCTCGGGTTGAGCGACCCGCTGGTCATGCAATACCTGCATTGGGTGGGAGACATCGCGCGCGGCAACTTCGGTCGGTCGTTCTTCCGCGCCGAGAGCGTAGGCGAGATGATTTTGCGCCGTGGTCCGCTGACTGCGGAAATCGGCATCATGGCGGTGTTCCTGTCGTGGATCGTCGGGATCCCGGTGGCCATCGTCAGCGCGCTGCGTCCCAACAGTCTGGGAGACAACGTCTCACGATTCATCAGCATCGTGTTTTTGGCAGTTCCTGGGTTCTGGGTGGGGATGCTTATCGTGCTCGCCTCGCTGTTCTGGTTCGGCTATCGCGTGCCGCTGGCCGGCGCGCCGCTGTGGATCGACCCGTGGGCGAACCTGCAAATTGTCATCGGACCAGCCGTGGTGCTCGGTCTGGGGCAAGGGGCCTACATCGCCCGCATGGCCCGCTCCAGCCTGCTGGAGGTCATCCGCGAGGATTACGTGCGCACTGCCCGCGCCAAAGGATTGAGCCGCCGTCCGGTGATCGCCTTCCATGCCTTGCCCAATGCGCTGCTGCCGGTTATTACCCTATCGGGAATTCTGCTCGGGTTCGTCCTCGCCGGATCAATCCCCGTCGAACGCGCCTTTGGTACGCCAGGGCTCGGCTATGCGATGTTCACCGCGGTCAGCGAGCGCGATATCTTCGTTATGCAGAACCTGGTATTTCTGTACGCCGTCGTGTTCGTGGGGTTGAACATATTGGTCGACCTGACGATTGCCTGGCTCGACCCAAGGATCCGTTATCAATGACGACGACCGAGCCCGACGCCACCTATCGCTCAGAGCCCGGTCTGCGGTCCGTCGAGCCTTCGCGGCTGCGGCGTGGCGGGCAGGGCCTGAGCCGGTTCATCAGACGCTCTCCGTTATCGGCCTTTTGGGGATGCATCGCCGCAGCCATCCTGCTCATCGCCATCGCGGCGCCGGTTTTCGCGCCCTATGAACCATTGAGATCCGACTTCAGGGCAATGTCGAAACCGCCCGACGCAAAGCACTATTTCGGCACTGACCAGATCGGGAGGGATACGTTGAGCAGGGTCATCTACGGCAGCCGTGCGTCGCTGACCGTAGCCATCGGCGCCGTGCTGTTTGGAACTACCTTCGGCGCTCTGTGGGGGCTGGCGAGCGGCTACTTCGGTGGACGCTTCGACATCGTCAGTCAACGGATCATCGAGTTTCTGCAGTCGTTTCCGGATCTGATCCTGGCGATGGCGATCGCCATGGCGTTGGGTGCCGGTATCGGAACCGTGATAGTCGCCATCGCCATCACCCGCATCCCGTTTGGCGGGCGGGTGATCCGGGCGGTGGTGCTGTCATTGAAGGAAATGTCCTATGTCGAGGCCGCACGCGGTCTCGGCGCCTCGCACCTGCGCATGATGGCGCGGCATATCCTGCCGCAGTGTGTGGCGCCCTACCTGATCCTCGCGACGACCCATTTGGGGGTCGCGATAATCATCGAGGCAGCGCTCGGCTTCCTTGGGGTGGGCATTCCGCCGCCGACCCCGACCTGGGGCAACATGCTGTCGGATGCCTTGAACGCGGGGCTGGTCCCGCCATGGTGGCTGGTGCTGTTCCCGGGGGGCGCCATCACCATCACCGTGCTGGCGTTCAATCTACTGGGCGACGGCATCCGCGACATCCTCGATCCGCGACTGCGCAGCGCGGTGTGACGAAGAGGGTGTCCTGGCGATCGTCAATTCTCGGCGTCAGCGAGGGCGATGCCTTCGTACAGATCAGACATCGGGATTTCGATGCCGACCGAAGTCAGTGCGAGAACGCTCTCGCCGCCGCGCAGGATCTCTGTGATCCACTGCCCGCCCGCTCGCCGGTGCGTCCCAGCATAGGGCCCGTCCGACGCGATTAGCACGATTTCCTGTACTGTTGAGATCTGCCGGTAGACGGGCAGCTTTACTCGCCGGTCGTGGCGTTCCGTGCTTGGCGACAGGATCTCGACAATAAGGAACGGATCCTTTATCGCTTGGCGCCCGGGTTCGTTGCCCTCGCAGGTCGCGGCGATGTCGGCTTCGAAATAGGTGTCGGCCCGGTCCGGTCGGACCACCCCGGCTTCGACTTGCGCATTGCACGGGCGCTGGCCAGCAAGCGCAGCATCGATACGCGTCACCAACCGCACGGCAAGAATTCGGTGCGCTTCCGCCGGCGGCGTCATCGCCACCGGAGAGCCGCCGATCAGCTCGTAATGCGTTTCGGTACCGTCGTCCCAGCGCAGGAACTCGTCGAGGGTCATCGGCTTGATCGCAAGTTCCGCCATCGGATCCTCCGTATCCGGCTACGCTCCCGCCGGCTTGGTCAGCGGAAACCTCACGCCGCCGTCATGCAGGTGGCATGCGGCCCAGTGCCGCGGCTTGACCTCGCGCAGCGCCGGCACCTCGTGCCGGCAGCGCGCAAACGCGTAGGGGCAGCGCGCGTGGAAGTGGCAACCCGGCGGCGGGTTGATCGGGCTCGGCACATCGCCCGCTAGAATGACCCGTTTCCGCGTTCTCGCGCTCGCCTTCGGGATCGGCACGGCCGAGAGCAACGCCTCCGTATAGGGGTGCAAAGGCATCTCGAAGAGGCTGGTCTTGTCCGTGGTCTCGACGATGCGCCCGAGATACATCACCGCGACCCGATCGCTGATGTGCTCAACCACCGCGAGGTCGTGGGCGACGAACAGGTAGGACAGCTTCAATTCATCTTGAAGGTCCATCAAGAGATTGATGATCTGGGCCTGGATCGACACATCGAGCGCCGACACCGGCTCGTCGCCGACGATCAGCTCCGGGTTCAATGCGAGCGCGCGGGCAATCCCGATGCGCTGGCGCTGCCCCCCGGAGAACTCGTGCGGGAAGGCGCTCACCAGCTCGGGCCGCAGCCCGACCCGATCGAACAAATGCGCGACCCGCTCGCGGCGTTCCTTGGGGGCGGCCACCCGATGGATGATCAATGGCTCCCCGACGATCTCGCCGGCCGACATCCGCGGATCGAGCGAGGCATAGGGATCCTGGTAGATCATCTGCATTTGGCGCCGGTATGGCAGCATCTGCGGCCCGTTGAAACCGGTGATGTCCTCGCCGTTGACGAGGATCTTCCCCGCGGTCGGCTCGACCAGCTTCAACAGGGTTCGGCCGACGGTCGACTTGCCGCAGCCGCTCTCGCCGACGAGGCCCAGCGTCTCGCCGCGATCGATGTGAAACGAGACGCCGTCCACCGCATAGACATGGGCGGAAACGCGCGAGAACACACCCTTGTGGATCGGGAAATGCTTCTTGAGGTCGCGCACCTCGAGCAGCGGGCTCATGCTGCACCTTCGAGAAGGCGTTCGGCGTGCCAGCAGGCTATCCAGTGCCCATCTCGGTGTTGCACCAGTGGCGGATAAGCCGCATGGCATTCGGCAGTGGCGAAGTTGCAGCGCGATGCAAAAGTGCATCCTTTCGGCAGACTGGCGAGCGAGGGGACCATGCCCTTGATCTCGTTCAACCGCGCGCGCCGGGCGTTGGTGTGCGCCGCGACCTCGAGATTGGGGAGGGAGCCGAGCAACCCTTTGGTGTAGGGATGGCCCGGACATTCGAACAACTCCTTGGCGCTCGCTTCCTCGACCTTTCTCCCGGCGTACATCACCACCACCCGGTCGGCATTCTCGGCGACCACGCCCATGTCGTGGGTGATCAGGATGATCGCGGTGCCGAGCCTGTCCTGAAGCTCGCGCATCAGGTCGAGGATCTGGGCCTGGATGGTCACATCCAACGCGGTCGTGGGCTCGTCGGCGATCAGGACTTTTGGATCGCACGACACCGCCATGGCGATCATGACGCGTTGGCGCATGCCGCCGGAGAGCTGGTGCGGATAGGCGTGCACGCGACGCTCCGGCTCGGGCATGTGCACGCGGCGTAGCATCTCCACCGCCCGGTCCAAGGCCTCGCGCCCCGACAATCCCCGATGCAAGGCGATCGCCTCAGCGACTTGGCGGCCGACCGTGAGCAATGGATTGAGCGAGGTCATCGGCTCCTGAAAAATCATCGAAATATCGTTGCCGCGGATGGCCTCCATCTCCCGCTCGGTCAGATCCAAGAGATTGGTGCCTTCGAACCGGATCGCGCCGCCGACGATCCGTCCCGGCGGGTCGGCGATGAGACGCAGGATGGACAGCGCGGTCACGCTCTTCCCGCATCCGGACTCCCCTACCACCCCCAAGGTCTCGCCGTTGCGCACGGTATAAGACACACCGTCGACCGCCCGGACGACGCCGCCTGTGGTAAAAAAATGCGTCCGGAGGTTTTCAATTTCGAGAACGGTCTCGGCCGGCGTCACGCCGGGTTTTGTCATATTCTGCTCGACCAACTTTGGTTCATACAAGAGGTGCCTCCCCAATTCTCCATAGGATATTCGAGACCTAAGGAACCGACCGGCGACGATCAGAACACGCCGTGCTCGTTGCTGAAAAGAGCCAAAGGGAGGGACCCGCGCTCCGGACGGCCGCGCGGCACACTCTGTCGCTCACTCGCCCATCTGCAACAGCGCGCCGCGCCGGCGGGCGTCGTGGAAGGCGAACAGAAAGGCGCCCGCACCGAGCGTCAGGTAAAAGACGTCGAGGGCCAGCGCGGTAAGCAAGTAATCGGCGCGAAAGATTCCCGAGAACAGCACCGCCCGCATGCCCTCGAACACATAGGTGGAGGGCAATGCCCACGAGGCGTGCTGCAGCCAGGCCGGTAGGATCGAAACCGGGTAGTAGACAGCACTGATCGGAGAAAGGGTAAAGACGACGGTCCAGGCGAGGCCCTCTGCACCCATTCCCTGGCGCAGGATCAACCCGCAGATCGCCATGCCCAGTGCCCAGCCCATTACCAGAAGGACGGCAAAGAACGCGACCAGCGGCAACCCCATGGAGAAGATCGAGTAGTGATAGAGCGGGATTGCCAGCAGCGCCGCCGGCATCATGCCGAGCAAGACCCGAATCAGGCTCATCGAGAGGAGCGACAGCACCCACTCATAGGGACGTAACGGGGTGACAAAGAGGTGCCCGAGATTGCGCGCCCACATCTCCTCGAGAAACGACATCGACAAGCCGAGCTGGCCACGGAAAAGTACGTCCCAAAGCATGACCGCGGCCAGCAGTACGCCAAAGGCACGAAAGACGTAGCTGCTGTTAACATAAAGAAACTGGCTCATGAAACCCCAGATCAGCATCTGCAAGGTCGGCCAGTACGTCAGCTCGAGGGTACGCGGCCACGAGCTGCGCAGCAGGTAGAGATAACGCAGCAGCATCGCCCAGACCCGGCCGGCCGAAAATCCCCGGCGATTCACGACACCGGCTCCAGCTCGGCCCGCGAACCACGCGCGATGTGCAGGAACACCTCTTCGAGATTGGTGCGGCCATAGCGGTCGATCAGCGCCGCGGGGCTGCCGCGATCGACGATGCGCCCGGCCTTCATCATCATGACCTCCGAGCACAGCCGCTCGACTTCGGCCATGTTGTGCGAGGCCATCAGGATCGTCGCCCCGGTTCGCGCGCGGTAGCCTTCGAGATAGCAGCGCACCCAGTCCCCCGTATCCGGGTCGAGCGAGGCCGTCGGCTCGTCGAGCAGCAACAGCTCGGGCTCGTTCAACAGCGCCTTGGCGAGTGCCACGCGGGTCTTCTGCCCGGCCGACAGCTTGCCGGCCGGTCGGTCGAGGAATTCCCCGATCTGTAGGTCTTCAGCCAGGTTCTCGATGCGGTCGTGCCGTTGCGGCAGGCCGTACAGCCGGGCGTAGATCAGCAGGTTCTGGCGCACGGTCAGCCGGTGCGGCAGGTCGACGAAGGGCGAGGAAAAATTCATCAGCGGCAGCACCCGGTAGCGATGCCGCAGCATGTCTTCGCCGAGCACCCGCACCTTGCCGGCGGTCGGCAGCAAGAGGCCGAGCAGGATCGACAGGGTCGTCGTCTTGCCGGCGCCGTTACCGCCGAGCAATGCCGCGGTGACGCCACGCCCGACGGCAAAGCTGATCCCGTCGACCGCAACGGTAGCGGGATAACGCTTGACGAGATTTTCGACGGTGACCGCTGGCTCGATCATCGCCCCTATATGGCGGATCGCGGTCCGACCGGCCAGCTCGGGGCTGGCGCCGCCGCCGCGGAACCGCCAGAATCGTGAATTAATCGCCAAGACCGACCAGACGAGATCATTTGGTGGCCGACACCAGTCTTATCGCCCCGAGCGAGCCCTCCGGCCCGATCAGCCTGCGCACCCTGATCCTCATTCGCTGGGTCGCGATCGCCGGACAGGCCTCGACTATCCTGATCGTCCATTACGGGCTCGGCTTCGGGCTTCCCCTCGTTCCGGCGCTCGCCGTCGTCGCCTCCTCGGCGCTTCTCAACCTCGTCCTGATCGTGCTCCGGCAGTGGGCGGCCCGGCTCGGCGAGCGCGACGCCGCGCTCTATCTCGCCTACGACACCCTCCAGCTCGCCGTCCTGCTCTATCTGACCGGCGGCCTACAGAACCCGTTCTCGATCCTGATCCTGGCGCCGGTGACCGTCGCGGCGACGATCCTGTCGCGGCGCGCGGTGGTCGCCCTTTCGATGCTCGCCGTCGCAGCGATCAGCGTGCTCGCCCTTCAGCATATGCCGTTGCCCTGGCGCAACGAACCGTTGGTGTTCCCGCCCGAGCTCGTACTCGGGATCTGGATCGCGCTGGTGCTCTCGACGGTGTTCATCGGCGCCTACACCTGGAGCATCGCGCAAGGGGCGCGCCGGCTGCGCGACGCGATGGCTGCAACCCAGCTGGCGCTCGCCCGCGAGCAGCGGGTATCGGCGGTGGGCGCGCTTGCTGCGGCGGCGGCGCACGAACTCGGCAGCCCGCTCGCCACGATCGCCGTCGTCGCCAAAGAGCTGGCGCGGGAGCTGCCGGGCGACAGCCCCTACGCCGAGGATGCGGCACTGCTCTTGAGCCAATCCGAGCGCTGCCGACGGATTCTCGCGGAGCTCGCGCACCATCCGGAGGAAGACGGCGGCTCGCCCTATACGCGGCTGCCGATTTCGGCCCTGGCCGAGGCCGCGGCTGCGCCCTACCGCGATCAGGGGGTGAGGCTGATTCTCGCGACGGCCGGCGAGCCCGCCGGGGAGGAGCCGCTCGTCCGGCGCAGCCCCGAGATCATGCATGGGCTCAACAACCTCATCCAGAACGCGGTTCAGTTCGCCGCTCGCGAGGTGAGCATCACCACTTTCTGGGATCCGGCGACGGTCACGGTCGAGATCGACGATGACGGACCGGGGTTTCCCCTCCACTTGCTGGGGCGCCTCGGCGAACCTTATCTTTCGACCCGCGCCGGTGTGACGGACCATATGGGGCTCGGCATCTTTATCGCGCAAAGTCTGCTCGAGCGCAGCGGTGCCAAGCTCGCCTTCGATAACCTCGCCGATGGCGGCGCGCATGTTGCGATTTCCTGGAACCGTGCCAATCTGGAAGCGGTAGAAAGAATTCGTACGCCCGCGACGGCGACGCATGAGCGTCGGTAGCGGGCGGTGAACCCGGGAGGGCGCCCGCGGGCTAACGTACCGAGGGGCAAATGTCATGAACGAGAGCGAGCGACCGAATCGCGGCGGCTCCATAGAGGGGCTTTCCACTGTGCTGCGTGGCCTGCCGGAATCCGAACGGACATTGTTGATCGTCGACGACGATGCGCCGTTGTGCCAACGGCTTGCCCGGGCGATGGAGCGGCGCGGCTTTGTCGTCGCTACCGCGGACAGCGTCGCCGGCGGGATTGCCGTAGCGGCTGATCAGCTGCCGGCCTTCGCCGTTGTCGACATGCGGCTCGGCGACGGCCGGGGGTTCGAGGTCGTCACCGCATTGCGCAACACTCGTCCGGGCGCCCGCATCGTGATGCTGACCGGGTACGGCAACATCGCGACTGCGGTCGCGGCGGTGAAGGCGGGAGCGATCGACTATCTGCCCAAGCCGGCCGATGCCGACGCCGTCGAGCGCGCGCTGCTCGCCCAAGACGACGGCGCCCCCGAACCGCCGGAGGATCCGATGTCGGCCGACCGGGTGCGGTGGGAGCACATCCAGCGGATCTTCGAGCTGTGCGACCGCAACGTCTCGGAGACCGCGCGCCGGCTCAAGATGCATCGCCGTACCTTGCAGCGCATCCTCTCCAAGCACGCGCCGCGCAGCTGAACCGCGTAGAGTGGGCGGCTGGCCGAAAGGCTCGCGACGGATCAATCGTCACTCCCCCGCCGGCACGGCTCCCAGCCTCTTGTGCAGCGTTGCGCTGCCGGCGCAGAAATGCAACCGGAGGATCAGCATCAGAGCAACCGCGGCCAACCCTGCCGCCAAGCCCGACCAGAGGCCGATAGGGCCCCAGCCGCCCGGGAAGGCGAGTAGCCAGCCGCCGACAAAGCCGACCCCCCAATAGCCGATAACCGCGAGCAGCAGCGGCACGGTGGTATCTCGATAGCCGCGCAGCGCACCCGCGGCGATCGCCTGCACCCCATCGAAGATCTGGAGGAGCGCCGCGATCGCCAACAGGTAAAGCGCAATCCCGACGAGACCTCGATTGGCCGGGGCGTCGATATCGACGTAGATCCTTGCGATGGCACGCGGAGCGGCGACCAGCACGACTGCCATTAGCGCCATATAGGCCACACCGAGCGCGATCGCGACAAAACCGGCTCGGCGCGCCGTATCCGCAGCGCCGGAACCGAGCGCCGCAGCAACTCGGACGGTGGCCGCCTGGGCGATGCCGAGCGGCACCATGAAAATCACGCTGATGCAGTTCATGACGAGCTGATGCGCGCCGAGCGCATCCGCTCCGAGCAAGCCCATCAGGATTCCGGTGGTGGCGAAAACGCCGATCTCGAGCCCCAGGATCCCGCCGATCGGCAGACCGAGGTGCAGGATACGCCCGGTCTCGTCCCAGCGGCGCGAAAGCGGCCTAATTCGGTATTTGGCGAGGCTCGGCATTACCTGGGCGTAGACTGCGAGACCGCCGAACATCAGCCATTGGATGATCGCCGTCGCGCAGCCCGAGCCCGCAATGCCGAGTGCCGGTACGCCGAAGTGGCCGAAGATCAGGATCCAATTCAGACCGGCATTCATCGGGATGCACAGGATCAGCACCACCATCACGGTCCGGCTGTGCGAGGCCGCAACAAGTAAACTTCGCAACACGGCGAAACCAAGGAAGCCCGGGGCCGCCCAGGCGATCGCACCGAGGAAGCGGCCGATTTCTGCAGCGAGGGCAGGATCGTAGCCGAACCCCGCAAGCAGCCGATTGACTACCATCAAGGTTGCAATAACCGGTACCGCCAGCAATGCCGCGAGAACCAGGCCTTCGCGGGCGACCTGTCCGGCCCGGCGGCTGTCACCGGCACCGATCGCATGCGCAGCGAGCGGCGCCACCGCGGTCAGAATGCCCGAACACACGAGGGCAATCGTAAAATAGAGACTTGTTCCGAGCCCCGCCGCGGCGAGTGCCGCGCTGCCGAGGCTCCCGACCATAACCGTGTTCGTGAAACCCATCGCCATCTGCGCCAGATTGGCGGCGGCAAGCGGGCCGGCGACCGCGACGGTCGCGCGTATTTCCGAGACGATGGTCTGACCCGCAAGCATCGGTGAAACGCCGCTTTTTTCTCGGAAGAAATCGTGCTCAACCGGGATGGACGCGCCGCCAATGCTCGGCAATCTCGCGTCCGGTGCAGATCCACACACGATCGCGCGCGGTGACGTGATCGAGAAACTTGATGAGCCCGGTGAGCCGCCCGGGGCGGCCGATCAGCCGATCGTGCAACGCCAGCGACATCAGCTTGGGGTGGTCGACGCCCTCCGCATACATGACCTCGAAGCAGTCGATCATGTACCGGGCGAAATCCTCGCCGGTAGAGAAACCGCGATTTTCGTCGAACCGATTGTCGTTGGTCTCGAAGGAATAAGGGATGATCAGGTGACGCGCGCTGCCAACCGAGATCCAATACGGCAGTTCGTCGTTCAGCGAGTCACGGTCATAGAGAAAGCCGCCGAGCTCGAGGTGGAGGCAGCGGGTGTTGGCGCTTGGCCGGCCGGTCATCCAGCCGACCGGACGGATCCCGGCGACGCGTTCGATCGTATCGATGCCGAGGCGGACATGCTCGCGCTCGATCTCTTCCGGGATTGTCTGATAGTCGAGCCAGCGGTAGCCGTGGCTGACGATCTCGTGGCCGTCCTCGACAAAGGCCCGGGTGATCTCGGGGTTGCGCTCGGCCGCCTTGGCCACCGCCAATAGCGAGACCTTGATCCCGAACCTGCGGAACAGGCGCAACAAGCGCCAACCGCCGACGCGCGAGCCGTATTCGAAGACCGATTCGACTATCGGGCTGCGCACGCCCGGCAATGAAGGCATGCCGATATCGTTCAAAGCACCTTCGCTGCCCCCGTCGCCGTCCATCACCGAGCGCTCGCCGCCGCCCTCGAAATTGAGGTTGATGTTGACGGCGATCCTGGCCCCGCCGGGCCATTGCGGATCGGGCGGGTCGGCGCCGTAGCCGACATAGTCGCGATCATCGATCATTGCTGTGCTCCACGCTCCCGCCTTCGTATCATATTCTCGATATCGCGGCTGTTGCCCGCCTGCGCGACCGAGCTGGACTTACAACTTTTCATTGAGCGGTATTTGCCGAGCCGCCTGCTATTGCATGACGGGATCAGGCGTATTCTCTCTTTGATTGCAATGCGACCGAGCCCCGCAGCAGTCGGTCATTCGGCAGCCTCCGGTCGGACCGCTGTTTCCCCTGCTCCTCCGGCGATATAAATAGCCATCGTACCTCCTGCGTATCTGCGAACATCGCAATTATATCATGCCGTATAAGCAATTGCAAGGTCCACGTCGAGTCAAAGCCCGGGCGGCGCTGACCAGCAGCTATCCATGCACAATCATTAGGTCCCTTTCTGGGCCGCAAGGCGGGGGTCACCTAGATGGAGGCAGCGCCTCCGGGTCGAATGCCCCGACCTTATCGCGCTGTTCGGAGGACGCGGCGGGATATGCGGCAAGGCACCTCGGCTCCTATGGGGCAATGGTCTGCTGCCGATGCAAGACGGCTGGGGCCCCGGTCACCAGGGAGCAGGGCGCCTTTGTTCCTCGGAAACCCTTTAAAAGCCGGTCGCATCATTTCGCTGCGCTGGGGCCTTTGGCGACAGAAGGCGGCGGGGTTGACGGCAGGTAGCTATTGGTCCACCCAGTCTCTTTGGACTCGTCCGTCGTGACGATTTGGGTGCGTGAAGGACCGTCGTGACCCAGGATCTGGATGCCCGTCTGCTTCCGGATATTGTGGCAGTCGGGCGCCTGTCCCGCTGTTGGAGCACTCGCGCCATTGACGATTTGCGTCTGATATCTGACGAGATCATCGCGCGACTTGCATATGAGCGCGCCATCTTCTAGCCGTGGCCATATCTCCGGCAGCGAGGGCGTCGTCGGCGCCGGGGACTGTTGCGGTGTCTGTTGCTGGTTCTGTTGCCGGCGGCCATGACTGCCGGCGCCGATCTGTGCATGGGCCGAGGCCATTGCGCCGAGGAGCAGCAGCAGCGCCATCGCCGGCCGACGCCAAGGCAGACGCTCCGGTGTGGCGTTGCCTGGTGCTCGGTGCGGATCGGGTGGGTCGGCGCCGTAGCCGACACGCTCGCAATTATCGATCATTGCCGGGCACCGAGCCGGCGCCGGCGAGACGGTGCTTGGCCTCGTCATAGAGTTCTGGCGGCAGCGGCCCGTGCTCCAGGGCGTCGAGGTTGGTCTGCAGGTGCGCCGGGTTCACCGTGCCCACGATCGTCGTGTCGAGGTCCGGATGGGTGAGGGTAAAGCGCAGAATGAACTCCATCGGACTCATGCCCCCGAGCAGTTCGTCCAGCTGCGCCTGCCGCCAGCGCTGCCGTTGCAGCCCGCTCTGCTTCCCTTCGGACGGCGCACCCTTCGCGGCGCCGCCGCGGACGACGATACCCGCCCCCGCCTCGGACGCGGCGCCGATCACGCCTTCGTGCTCGCGCTCGACCGCAGAATAGGGGATCTGGAAGACGTCGAAAACGCCCATCCCGATGTGGTCCAACAGATGAGGCAAGGTCGCGGACATGCCGATGAACCGTACCTTGCCGGCCTCTTTGAGTTCCAGCAACGCATCGAGCGCGCCGTGCTCCTCCAGGGTCTCTTTGGAGGGCGAGGCATGGAACTGGACGACGTCGAGATGGTCCGTCTTCATCCGGGCGAGACTCTGCTCGACGCCCTTAACGATATTTTCCGGCGTGAAGACGTGGGCGCCGCGCTGCCCGGGAGCGGGCAAGGCCCCGACCAGACAGCCGCATTTGCTGGCCAGATAGAATTCCGACCGCCGGTGCGCGATGTAACGGCCGATCCGCTCTTCGCTCAGCCCATAGTCGATCGAGGTGTCGATATAGTTGATGCCGGCATCGAGCACGGCGTTGAGAATGGTTTCCACCTGGGATTCCGTGACGTCGCGGCCGCGCGGCACCCCGCGCAGCTCCATCGCCCCATAGCCCAGCACCGTGACCGGAAGTCCGGTGCGGCCGAGTTCCCGTTTCGGTATCGCCATGCTCTTCCTCCGGGCCTAAATCTCGCTTGTCATCTTAGACCGGGCGTTGACGCTTCGTAACCCGATCGTCAGTGATCGAAATTAGTCGCTATCTGCGAGACGGCTTCGGAAGGGGGGAATATGCGGAAAATGTCGGCATGGCTCGGCTTCTCACTGTGCACCCTGCTGCTGACCGCGATCGCGGACGCTGCGCAAACCGAACCCCTGACCTTCCTGTCGACGCAACTGAGCCCGATCGAGGAGGCGCAGAAAATGCGCAACTTGATCCTCAAGGATTTTCCGCGGGAGGTCGACTACATCACCGAGCAGCCGCAGCAGTTTCAGGTGCGCATCGAGGCAGAGCTGCAGGGCGGCGCGCACACGATAGATGTCGTCGGCGCGCTGCACGGCGATCTGGCGCCGCTCGTGCCGCTGGACGCGTTGGTCCCGCTCGATGACCTCGCCGAAAGGCTGACAGGCCGCGGCGTCCCGGAACGGCTGTTGAGGCTCGGCAAATTCGGCACTGCGCACCAGCTCTATGTCCCATGGATGCAGGCGAGCTACATCATGGTCGCCAACAAAGCGCCGCTGCCCTATCTGCCTGATGGGGCCGACATCAATGCGCTCGACTACGGCCAGCTCGCGGTCTGGGCCGGCACCGTCCGGCAAAAGACCGGCAAGCCCTCGCTCGGCTTCCCGGCGGGGCCACAAGGGCTGATGCACCGCTTCTTCGAGGGCTTCCTCAACCCGTCCTACACCGGCGGCGTCCTGGTTCGGTTCCGCTCGGAAGCGGCCGAAGCGATGTGGACGCAGTTCGCGTCGTTATGGAAGAGCGTTAATCCGAACTCGACCAGCTACAATTTCATGCAGCAGCCGCTGCTCTCCGGCGACGTCTGGATCGGCTTCGACCACGTTGCCCGTGTGCTCGACGCGCTGCGCCAGAAGCCGGACGAATTCGTTGCCTTCCCCGCCCCTGCCGGGCCAAAGGGGCGGGGCCACATGCCGGTGATGGCCGGCCTCGCGGTATTGAAGGGTGCACCCGACGTGAATGGGGCGATGGCGCTGATCGACTACCTGACCCAGCACCAGACGCAACTCGTCACCGCCCGCAGCGTCGGCTTTTTCCCCGTGGTGCAAACAAAGTTGCCGGCGGACCTCGAAACTGGCCTGAAGGTGGCCGCCGCTGCGATCGAAAAGACGCAATCGGCGAAGGATGCGCTGCCCGCGCTGGCGCCGATCGGCCTCGGGCAGCGCGATGGCGAGTTCGACAAGGTGTTCATGGACGCGTTCCGGCGCGTCGTGCTGGGCGGCCAGAAGCCGCGCACGGTGCTCGACCGCGAAGCAGAGACGCTGAACCGCCTGATGACCGAGACCGGCGCGCCGTGCTAGCAGCCCGATCCTCCCAGTACGGGTGCGTGCCAAGTGCAGTAGCCGGAGGCTCGCCCTGACAGAGCCGCGCGATATTCCCTCGCCCCGCTTGCGGGGAGAGGGCCGGGGTGAGGGGCATTTTGGCGACAGCACAGCGGCCAAGGGTGGGACGGGAAGCTTGCCCCTCACCCGGCATCCGCACTGCGCGCGGCTGCCGACCTCTCCCCGCAAGCGGGGCGTGGTGATTGGCTGCGTGGTCACCGCTGGACCTCGCAACCAGATAGGAATGGAACCTCAAGCTCCCGGCCGCGCCTTCATGCAACTGCTCCGACCAACTCATAGACGCGCGTTTCCGTCGTCATCCCCTTGGCGATCACCCGAGGCGACGGCCTAAGCCCGCGACGCGTTGCGTCGAACACGATCTGCAGTGTCCCGCAGGATCTCATCGATAGAGCGACTGCCGTCGACGGCGGCGAAGATCGGCTCCTGTGTTGCATCGACGGGGAGGGCGAGATCGGGGTAGGTGTGGGCCCGGTTGATCAGGACGGCCACGGAACCGGGAGGCACCGGGCCCCGGATGCACAGGGTCCATGGCAGACGCAGAGAAACGTGGGCCCGCCAGGCATCACCGTCGAACGTGATCGGCTGGCTCTCGTCCAGGCGATCGTCGCGATAGGCGATGAAGTTCTGCTTGGCCATGGTCCCGCGCAACAGCTCGACTGCGGCGTGCTGCAATGGCAATGACAGCGAGACGAGCCGCGCGGCGTGTGGCGTCCTCGCGATTGCCCCGCATTGCGGGAGATAGGAGCCGGCTCGAACCAGCGCCCGAACAATCGCCGGCGTGGCGAGGCGGGCGAAGGATTTCAGAAATCCGGACGCGCTCGCCGATGCGCTGCTCCACCCTCAGGATCGCGCCTATATCGTGGTGGTCAGAAAACAGCGCACCGATCGTGGTGCCGAGGTCCCGCAACTCCTCCTCCGGGGCGCCGACCCCAAGACCGGTGACAATGGCGACCTTGCCCTTTTACGGCATCGCTCACTTCCTTACTTTCGACGCTCTGCAACCCCGAGATTCATCAGAGCTCAAAGGCCGCCTCCCGCCCGCGCTCAGGAAAGGTCCGGGCATCGAGGAGCCCGAAGATCTCGATCAGCGGCGCCACCAGCCCGGTCCACCCGGTTTGGTGACTGGCGCCGATGCCGGCACCGTTGTCGCCGTGAAAATACTCGTAAAACAATAAATGATCCCGCCAATAGGGATCGCTCTGAAACTTCTCGGCTCCGCCGAACACCGGCCGCCGGCCAGATTTATCGCGCAGGAAGATGCGGGTGAGCCGGTTGGCAATTTCGCGGGCAACCTCGAACAAGTTCATCGAGTTGCCCGAACCCGTGGGACACTCGATCTTGAAGTTGTCGCCATAATACAAATAGTATTGAAGCAGAGCGCGGATCAACAAAATATTGACCGGCATCCAAATCGGCCCGCGCCAGTTCGAGTTTCCGCCGAACATGCCGGTGTCCGATTCCGCCGGAAGATAACGCACCTGGTATTCCTGGCCCTGCACCGAAAAGACATAGGGATGGTCGACGTGATAGCGGGACAGTGATCGGATCCCGTAGGGGCTCAGAAACTTGTTCTCGTCGAGCATTCGGGAGAGTATTCGGCGCAGCCGATCCTCGTTCGCGAGCGCCAGGATACCGCGTCCGGAGACGCCGTGGTGGTCCGGGCCGGTTGCATGGAGGGACGCGAACAGTTCAGGCATGCTTTGCAGGCGCCTGAACATGTGCTCTGTCAGTCTGGAAACCCGTTCTCGCTGCCACTGTTCTACGACCGTTACGGCGCAGAGCGGTAACAGACCCACCATCGAGTGGACCTTGAGCCGGGCTGTGACTCCATCGGGATGGCGAAGGACGTCGTAGTAGAAGCCGTCTTCCTCATCCCACATGCCGTCCGGGCCGATCTCGTTCATAGCACGGGCGATCAATACAAATTGGATCACGAAATTGGCGGCCAGATCCTGATAGGCCGGGTCGTGCGCCGCCAGCTCGATGGCAATCTCGAGCATGGTTTGGGCATAGAGGGCCATCCACGCCGTGCCGTCGGCCTGCTCCAGATAGCCTCCTGTGGGCAGTGGTGCGCTGCGGTCGAAGACGCCGATGTTGTCGAGCCCAAGAAACCCGCCTTCGTAGAGGTTGTTGCCAGAGCTATCCTTGCGGTTCGCCCACCACCCGAAGTTCGTCGTCAG
>Ga0074045_10000259_pt1 | contig 50675 bp, 49 predicted proteins | sample BogForMeECP23OM2_FD_94442 | JGI IMG/M metagenome (GOLD analysis project Ga0074045, IMG submission 94442) | Bog forest soil microbial communities from Calvert Island, British Columbia, Canada - Bog Forest MetaG ECP23OM2 | ecosystem: Environmental > Terrestrial > Soil > Wetlands ... | reverse complement strand
CGCTAATCGGACAAGCGGGTAGGGGGGCGAATTTGTGGGTTGCAGGAGTGGGACTTGAGCTGGAAATTGGGATAGACTGCGGGACAGCCCGAGGAAAATAGAGAGTGACGCTTGCAGGTTTTCGGGGAGAGCGCTGCGAGTGCATGTAATTTGTTGGTGTGTGTGTCCTTGCAGCGACTTCATGTTCGGCTAAGACATTTCGAGAAGGAGGTCGTCATGTTTGAAGCGCCGGTAGACAAACAGGAAAGCAAAATGACCCAAGAGCGGATTGGCATCTCCATCGTGGTGCTCCTGGTAATTGCGGGGATCGTGTATTTTGTGATGTCTAAGCAAAGCGCCAAGCCGCCGGCTGCCGCCGCGGCAGCTGCGCCGACGGCACCGGCTGATCCGGTCCACGACTTGAAAATTGTGCGCGCGACCATGAATAAGGACCCGATGGGAACCACCGCGGTTTGGTTGGTTACGCTGCAGAACAAATCCACCGCTTACACCTATAGCAATATCCGTTATGAGAGCAATTACATCGGCCCGGACGACAAATCGCTGCTGGTAAATCAAGGCAGCATCCCGGGAGCGTTCGATCCCGGCGAGGAACGAAACTCGGAAATTCGTGACACCCTGTATCCCAATGGCACCGCGTGGTACAAGTTCAAGATCTTGGACGCAAAAGCTTCGCTACACTGATCGACAAAGATAACTCGGCGCTTTCGCTCCAAAATGGCGGCGAAGAGCGTTCGATCACGGCGTTTGACCCGCTCGGAAATAATTCACCTGCTTGATAAACGAACTTAGCGGACAAGGAGATCCTTGCGGCCGGGAGAGGGTGTATCCGTTCTTCCGAGCGCGCCGGCTGAATTTTCAATGCGATGGCTGCGGAAACCTTCGAGAGTCCAGAGGTCCTGGGCTTCGACGTGGCGGAGGAGATAGCGATCGCCGGATGGGGTGAGGATGCGGAAGAAGGTTTCGCCGGGGGAGTACCAGCGGTCTTCGATTTGGGTGATGGGCACGGTGGAGTCGTCCAGCTTCAGGAAGCGCGGGGATTCGTCGGCTTTGTGGCCGGAGTAGGAAAGGACTTGGACGAGTTTCATGGATGATCTCCGGCAGGGCGCTAGGCGTTTTCCCGGGTGATGGCAGATTCGGCGTTCCAGGCTGCGCCGAGGAAGACAATTATGGCGGAGATTTGCATCCAGACCAGCAGGCCGATGACTGCGGCGAGGCCACCGTAGACGAGGCTATAAGGGACGCGGCGAACGTAGAAGCCGAAGGTAGCGTTGACCAGCCACCAGAGCAGCGTGGCCAGTGCGGCGCCGGGGAGGACGTGGCGCAGACTTTCTTCCTGATTGGGGCGCGCGACCCAGTAAAGAACGGAGAGCGCGAGCATGGCGAGAATCATGGCCACGAGTGGAAAGAAAACCAGCCAGAGACCGTTGACCATCGTGTGAGTGCCGATGAGCCCGGTTAGCCAGTGGCGCAACGGGCGGCCGAAGACGCCGAGGATACCGGCGATGAGGATGGGAGCGACAGTGATGAGCAGGAGCAGGAGCCCGCGAAGTTGGCGATGGAGAAATCCAATGCGCTCTTCGTCGTCGTAGATGAGGTGGATGCCATCCATGATCAGGGTCATTACCTGAGAGCCACCGATGAGGCTGCCGGCCCAGCCGAGCACGGCGAATTTCCAAACATCGGGGCCGCGGCGGCTGAGGAAATCGGTGACAATGCCCTGGCTGCCGGGCGGAAGAAATTGGGTGAAATCGCGGATGGCGTCGAGGAGGCCGGAGCGGCTGCCGATCCAACTGGAGGTGATGCCGACAGCGAGGAGCAGAGTGGGAAAGAAGGCGAGGAAGACGTTGAAGGCGATGGCTTGCGAGATCATGCTGCAGCGCGGAAAGACGCGCCGGAACATTCCCCAGATGCGGGAGGAGAGATTACGCCGGGTAGGCATTGGTGGACATTATAGCCGGAGAGACGGAAATAATTTTTTTTAATGGAGCTAAAGATTTGGAGGGGCTGGGCAATTAGTTCGGCAGGTTACGCCAGAGCAGCGGAACGTAGAAGACATCCAGAAACCAAGCTAGGGCGAAGATTACTGCGAATCCCAATAGGGCGTAAACAAAGAGGCGTACCGGTAGAGTTTGTGTGAGCGGAAGTTTGGGTTCGGAGATGTGGAAGAGCAAGCCGCTGGCGAAAGAGACGCAGGCAGCTAGGCCGATACGCGCGACCGAGGCGATTAGGCGGTCTTCCCAGGTGGTGGCGGTAACGAAGAAGGCGGAGTCCAGCAAGGCGCAGAGGGAAAGAATGGTCAGGATGAAGGAGCTGGCTTTGCCGAGATCGAGGAGCAAACCGTCGGCGTCGTTTGCGGAGCGCTGGGACGCTGGTATTCCTTGCATGCGGCCCTCTGAGGGTGAGTATAGCGCCGGGTGAGATTTCTCAAAAGAGGCCAAGGCCGGACGCGTTGCACCTATTTTGCGGCGACAAATTTTAATGGCTGAGTGACTGAGCCGGGGTAGCTGGGTTCCCAGATTTGCAAACTGGCTAGCCCTGAAGTTTCGGGGAGGAATTCGATGTCATAGGTTTCACCTACGGTGATGCCCATGTCCGCGGTGGAAGTCTTCAATTGCGCGGGTGGGAGATTTACACCATCCTTTGCGATCACTTTCCACTTCACCGGGAGGTCATTCACGGTCAGGCGCACTCGTAAATCCGCCTCGTTGAGGCAGATGTTGATGAAGCGCAGGCGATAGTGGGTGCCGGTGTGCAATTCCATGATGTCGGGCTGGGGATTGCCGTTCATGAGCATGAGAACGCCGAAGGGAGCGTATTTGCCTATGCTGAAGACGAAGGTGCGGTCGAGATCGGGGTCATATTTCTGGCCGGGCTCGAGGACGATGAGCGGACCGTACAAGCCGTTCTGTATTTGCTTACGATCGTGCCAGTGGGTGTGATAGATGAAGGTACCGGCTTGGGGAGGAGTCATGCGGGCGACGAAGGAACCGCCGGGGGCAATCGGTGGAGAAGTTTGTTGGGCCGAGCCGGTCCAGCCGGGGACGCCGTCGTAGTAGCTTTCCAACTGGATCCCGTGCCAGTGAATCGCGGTGGGATCCGTGGTTTGGTTCTTGACTTCGATTTCGGCGGTTTCGCCGCGGGTGAGAATAATGGGCGGGCCAAGCAGGCTTGGCGGACTTCCCTTGTCAGCGGCGGCCGGAACTTTTGGATCGTTCACCTCGAGCTTGTAGAACGGGACCTTCTCTGGATTTTCTGAGATTACCAGTTGCAATTTGTGGATAGCGGTTGCTGAGGCCGGGACAGGAGCTGGTGTCGCGCCCGGAAGGACGGTGATGCCGATGATCAGGCCGCTCATTCCTGCACCGAGCTCGTGAGCAGCCATGTGCGCGGGAGCTTTGGCTTCTTCGGGATGAAGCACGTCCATGGACGACATGTGGACGACCATGTGGCAATGAAATAGCCAATTCCCTTCGCGGTCGGGCGTCCAGGTCATTTCGAAGACATGGCCGATATCAATATGCTGGGTGACCTCAGTGATCCGCTGGTCCGCGGCGTAGGGTTCATAGCGCTCACCATCTCCCACGCCATCGACGGTGAAATAGAAACCGTGAAGATGCATGGCATGGTCCTCTTTCGTGGGATTGATCACGCGCCAGTGGACGCTTTCGCCGCGTTTGTAGGTCAAGCGGTCGGTGTATGGCCAGGCCTTGCCGTTGATGAACATGAAGGCGTCGGAGAAATCCAAGTCCTTGGACCAGACGCCGAGGACGAAGATGCGGTCATCGGGCTTCGCGCCGGGCGGGTCGATTATGAAGGCCCCGGAGAGGAGATCTTCTTTGTCGACGCGATTGTCGAGGGAACTGGCGGAGGTAGTGGCCCAATAGAAATAGGTACCGGGATCGCCGGCGAAGAATTGCAATTGGCGGGTTTCGCCTGGAGCGAGTTTGATTGCTTCCTTGGGGTCTCCTGGATGTTGATGCAGACCGTAAATTTTTGCCGCGAGCGGAAGCGTGTTGTGGAGGCTGAGGTGAATTTGCGTGCCTTGCGGGACGCGGAGGAGGGGGCCGGAGCTTTGGGGGGCGCGGCCTTCTTCGGAGAAGGCGTAGAGGTCGCGATGGCCGCCGTCTTCTTCCTCGGGATACCAGGTGGCTTCGGTGAGGGCGAGATGCAAAACGAGGACGGCGTTTTTGAGTTGGCCGGCGGGGGTGCGGTTGTCGTTGGCTACGACTTTCGGGAGAGAGGGGGTTTCGGCGGCTCGGCTGGATAACGATGGAGAAGACAACACGAGTAGGGCGATCCCACAGAGGATTGCAATCCGCATCTAATCTCCTTGCCGAGGGGCTGTTGTTCGATGACTTCCACGTTGATTGAGAAACTAACCCGCCGGTTGGCGACAGTCAACAGAAACCGCGCTTTCGGAAGAAATGGTTTGTTGAGCGGGGAGTGCGTTTTCCGGAGTGGCGGACATGTCGTACACTGCTGGGAAGCATTCGCGAGGAAAACGAGAATGAAAAGTTCCACCGGAGAGATGGCGAATTTCAAGTTGGACGTGGTGCATTTTGTAGGCTACGGGTGGCGGGAGAGCGGTTTCGGAAAGTGAAGATTTCAGGAATAGCGATGCGATGCGTGGTGGGCGCCGTTCTGGGCGTGGTGGCGTTGCCGTGCTTCGCGGCGGCGCAGGCGGTGGCGCCAAAAAAAGTTTCCTGGAAGTCGGTGGAGTTTGCGATTGTGCGGTTTAACGATCAGGCGCCGAATTCGTGGAACATCTATCATTCGGAGAAAAAAGGGATTTTGTTGGTGCGCCTGTGGAAGCGGTACATGTTGGTGCGGATTCCGGATGAAGAGGTGTATGACATTGACCCGCAGAAGATTGCCGTGCACGGCGATTCGGTGGAGTGGTCTTATTCGGACGTTCCGGATAAGCCGATCGAGGTGGTGGATTGGAAAGAGAAGAACGTCGGTTCAATGCAGCGGGTGACATTTCGTTTTGGGAAGAATGGGCATGTGTTGGAATTACAGATTCCGTTGACGGTGAATCACGAGCCGATGTATTGAGCAGGAAGCGAACAGATAGCAGCGATCAGGAATCTTGTGCAGAGCGAGCCTTCACCGAGCGCTTCCTCCGAACGCTCTGAGATAAATCCCTCACAGTTCGAAATTCGGCTGGAACGAATGTCCGCGGCGAGGCAAATCCGACATGAGACTTAGTCGGACCTGCGGTAGACACCATAAAACCAGGGGATGCCCAGGGCACCGGGGGCCACGCCTACGTTGACTTTGTCGCCGGGGCGAAAGCGGTCGAAATCGTCGGCGTCGACGGGGAGACGTTCGAGGCGATGGCCGGCGCGCCAGGAAGGGACGAACAGGCGGCGCGTGCCGCGCACTACTCCTTTCATTTGGTAACGGCTCTCCACGATGGAAGCGTGATATTTGACGTTTTGAGATGAGTCGAGCTTGCCGTTCAGAATTAGCGCGGCGGCGAGGATGAAAGGGATGGGGATAAGCCCGGTAAAGAGATGGCGAAGGACTTCGATTTCTTTGCGCGCGCGGGCACGGTTTTCGAGGATGATGGCCAGGGCGAGGGCGACAAAAAAAACTACGCCGAAGAAAACGAGCATGGCGTCAATGTCGAGCGGCGGATAGATCTGGCTGATGTAGGGAAAGAGGAGCGAGCCAGCGAGGAAGACGCTCATTTGGAGGATCAGGCGGCGGCGAAAGACGAGTTCGGCGGCAGCGGAGGTCAATCCGCAGACGGGGCACTGATCGCTGGCGCGTTCGGAGCCACAATCCAGACAGTGGGTCATGGAAAATAGTATAAAGCTTTAGGGGTTTTGGGCGAGCTTGGCAAGAATTTCGTGAAATTCGTGGGGGTTTTGATCTTCAGGAAGGGCAACGGTGACTCCCATGCCCAGGCCGGGCTCCACGCGCTTGACGGAGCATTCCAGCCACATGGGCTGGTCGGTGACGAGGCGGGCGCGAAAACCCGCGCCGACCCAGAGAATGTCTTCGGATTCGATGAACATACCGCCGGCGCTGATGTCACGAGTACGGGCTCTCAAGCGTGCGGAACCCCATTCGATTTCCAGGCTGGCCTGGTAAGGATAGCGAGGCGCCCTGCGGCGGTCGGGACGGCGAGGTCCCAATTCCTCCATGGTCATAGACCGGGCGCTCCTTCAGGAAGGGTATGGCGCGCAAGAGTCGAGCCCGAGCTGCGAGCCTATGCCCTGAAGATACGCCGAAAAGCCGCATAATGTTTCGGACACCGAGGGGAGATGTTTTGTTCCCGACATTTCCCAGTTAGGCACAGGCTGTCGTCGGCGGCGATTGATTGGACGCGCGCCGCGAGAGATGGTGCCGCGCGTTTCGCCAGTGGTACCGGAAATACTTCTTCGTGGTTTTTGCTGGCTGGCGTATCGTACTTCTCTGGCGCGGGGCTGAGAGGCATGGCGGAGCCGCTCCTGGCGCGCGGGAGGATCTACTTGCAAGGGAGTGCGAGCGACTACCTGGCGGCGGAGCGGACGGTGCTGGCGTGGATTCGGACGGGAATCGCGCTGATGGGGCTGGGATTTGTGCTGGCGCGGTTCGGGTTGTTTCTGGAGGAGTTCAATCACTTGCAGCCGGACGCCCCGGTGAAATCGTATGGGGTTTCGCTGTGGATCGGGATCGCGTTGATCCTGATGGGAGTGTCGGTGTGCCTGCTGTCGACGCTGCGGCATTTGCGGATGCTGAAACAACTGGAGGCGGGTGAGTCGCTGTTTGGGCGGAGCCCGCGACTTGTCGTTGGCGTGGCCGTGGCCCTGATCGTTTTGGGGCTGGTGATGGCGGGTTATCTGATTTTTGCGAATCCAAATGCATTGGTTCACGCATCCGGGAGAGAGGAGAAGCCTATGGCAAGCGACGCGGAGAATGGAATTGTCCGAATCGCAAGCAATCATACGGTTGATGAGACCGTGGCCAAGCTGCAGGGGATCTTGCAGGCGAAGGGCGTGAAGTTATTTGTGGTGGTGGACCACAGCGGCGAGGCGGCCAGCGCGGGCTTGAAAATGCCGAACACGAAGCTGCTGATTTTTGGGAACCCGAAAGCCGGGACGCCGCTGATGCTTGCGGCGCCCAGTGTGGCACTGGATTTGCCGTTGAAGATATTGGTGGCGGAAGACGCCGCGGGGAAGACCTGGATTTCTTACAATTCGCCGAGTTATTTGCAGGCGCGGCACGGGTTTCCTGCGGAATTGCTGCCGAATATTGCGGTGATTGAGGGACTGGCGGCGAAAGCGGCGGAGTAGGTAGCTCCGAAAGCGCCCGCCTCCCTTCCTTTGTCAGGGCAAGCAGAAGGCGGCCGCTACGTAAGGGGACATTCGGGCGCTCGGGAGGATGAAGCTTTGGACGATTTGCGGCGAGTGTGTTTTGCCGTGGTGTGACGCATGTGTTAAATTAGTAGTTCAGGGCTCCAGTTCAAATTGCAGCTGAGGGAGAATTCATGGGTTTTTTCAGTACGGCTTCGCGCCGGCTTGGTATTGCGGGAGAGTTGCTCTCGTTTTTTGCGCGGAATAAGCGCTGGTGGATGATGCCGGTGATTCTGGTGGTGCTGTTCACCGCGGTTCTGATTGTGCTTGGACAAAGCTCGGCACTTGCGCCGTTCGTCTACGCCCTGTTCTAGGCGGAACGCGCTGCTATGGCCAATCCTCTCACCGAAAATTTAAAAACTCTTTGGAACGCATGGAAGCGCCTGGCCCACAAGATCGGGAACTTCCAGGCGCGCGTGATTTTGACGGTTATTTATGCGATTGCGGTGCTGCCATTTGGGCTGGCGGTGCGGTTGTTTTCCGATCCGTTGCGGATCAAGACTCGCCCGACGAAATGGATTGAGCATCCCGCCGAAGTCCACGACATGAGCTGGGCCCAAAGGCAATAGTTCATGCACATTCTGGGAATTTCCTGCTATTACCACGACGCTGCCGCCGCGATTCTGCGCGACGGGCAGCTGATTGCCGCCGCGGAAGAGGAACGCTTTTCGCGCGTCAAGCACGATTACGGCTTCCCCAAACTGGCGATTGAGTTTTGCCTGCGCGAGGCGAAGATTGAGGCCAAAGAGCTGGACTACGTGGTGTTTTATGAGCGGCCGTTCCGCAAGCTGGACCGCCTGCTGGTGAGCGTGCTGCAAACTTACCCACAATCGTGGAAGGTGTTTCGCGAGTCCATGATTGGGTGGATGATCGACAAATTGTGGATCGCCAGCACCTTGGAATCGGAGTTGGGAGTCGGCCGGGAGCGGATTCTTTTTTCGGAGCATCACCTGTCACATGCGGCGAGCGCGTTTTTTTGTTCGCCCTTTGAGGAATCGGCGATTCTGACGGTGGATGGCGTGGGCGAGTGGCTGACGGCGGCGTGCGGAGTGGGACGCGGCACGCAGATTCAATTGACCAAGCAGGCGGAGTTTCCGCATTCGATCGGGCTGCTGTACAGCGCGTTCACGGCGTTTCTGGGCTTTGAGGTGAATGAAGGCGAATACAAAGTGATGGGCATGGCGCCTTACGGGACGCCGCGGTATGTGGACAAGGTTTGGAAGACGGTGAAGCAGAACGAGGACGGCTCGTTTTCACTGGACATGGATTACTTCTCGTTTCACTACGCAACCGATCACATGTACACGCAGAAGTTGGTTGAGCTGATGGGCGAGCCGCGGCAGCGGGAGACTCCTTTTTTTACGGAGGCGACCGGGTTTCCGAAATACTTTGGGAAGAAGCCGGCGGATTACATTGCGCAGTGCCGGGTGAACGAGCATTACGCGGACATCGCCGCGAGCATCCAGCGGGTTACAGAAGAGTTGCTGGTGGGCATGGCGAAGAATCTGCACAAAGAGACGGGGCAGAAGAAGCTGTGCATCGCGGGCGGCGTGGGTTTGAACAGCGTTGCCAATGGAAGGATTTTGCGCGAGTCGGGATTTGATGAGCTATATATTCAGCCTGCGGCGGGGGATTCGGGCGGAGCGTTGGGAGCGGCGCTGTGGGCTTACCATTCGGTGCTGGGGAAGCCGCGGTCGTTCCGGATGGAACATGCGTATTGGGGGCAGGAATTCGGGGCTTCGGAGATTCGGGCGTTTCTGGATGGCGAAGGGATTCCTTATCACGAGGCGGGCAGCACGGATGAGTTGTTGGACCGGACCACGGATTTTCTGACGCGGAGCAAGGTGGTTGGGTGGTATCAGGGGCGTTTCGAGTGGGGGCCGCGGGCGCTGGGGCATCGCAGCATTTTGGCTGACCCGCGGGGCGCGGATATGAAGGATATTGTCAATTCGAAGATCAAGTTTCGCGAGCCGTACCGGCCGTTTGCGCCGTCGGTGTTGGCGGAGGCGGCGGCTACTTATTTTGAGCTGGGGAGCGCGGAGAATCAGTATCCGCTGCGGTATATGCTGTATGTGACGCCGGTGAAGCCGGAGCATCAGGCTACGCTGCCGGCGATTACGCACGTGGATGGATCGGCGCGGGTGCAGACGGTTTACCGGGAGCAGAGTCCGCTGTATTACGGGTTGATTGAGCGATTTGGGCAGGCTACGGGCGTTCCGGTGCTGCTGAATACTTCGTTTAATTTGCGCGGGGAGCCGATTGTGACCACGCCTGCGAATGCGTATAGCACGTTTTCGCGGAGTCAGATGGATTGTCTGGTGTTGGGGAATTTTTTGATCGAAAAACCATCCTAATTTTTCGCGGGCATTTCACTTAAATGGGCCAACCAGGGTTCCAAGACCTCAGCAGCAACCTTGCTGCCGTTCGGCGTCCAGTGACCATCACAACTTAAAAAGTAATTGTGAAAGTTTCCGCCGGAACGCGATTCCATTTCGGATAGTAGATCTTCTACGGGGATGCCCTTTTCCTGACCCCAGGCTTGGACGACGGGTCCGAGGCGATTGGTGCCGGATTTTTCGAGGCGGGTGAAATCGTTGGAGGTAGGGATCAGGATTACGGCCATGCGGGCGTGGTGAGCGTCGGCGGTGGCATGGATGTCATCGAGGGCATGTTTGAGTCGAGCGATATCGACATCGTTGAAATCGTTGTAGCCGGAATAGGGCGGGAGCGTGCGCCAGTACATGCTGGAGTAGAGGAACTGGCCGACGTGGTAGGAGGCCAGGTAGGCGCGGAGGTAGGATTCGACGCGATCCCAGAAACCTTCGCCGGCCTGGGGTTGCACGTGGTTGGTGTAGACGATGGAGAAATCGTCGGCGTAGTAGGGGCGGTAACGGTCGGCGTGATGGACCTTGCCCCATTCGAGAGACATGTCGTGGAAATCGTTGTCGGGAAGGACGCCGACCAGGACGGTGTCGTGATCGAATTTGGCGGCCAGCGTTTTGTAGAGCAGGGCGTATTGCAGCGGGCCGAAATCGCCGCTGGTGGCGAAATTCAGGTATTCGCGGCCGGTGTCTTTTTCGAGGATGTTGGTTAGGCGATCTCTGTCGGCGAGGCCGAGGCCTTCGATCATGGAATCGCCGAGGAAGATGGTGCGAGGCTTCGCGGAGTGCAGGGTTCGTTCGATATCGCGGGCGCCGTAACTGTTGGTGGTGTATTGCACGCTGAAGCAGCCGCCCTGGTGATAGAAGTGGCCGTTGGGGCGGTGCCAGACGCCGAAGTCGGGATTAATGTCGGCCCAGAAGTTGTTGTAATTGACGTGATAGGTGGGCTTGCTGGAGTGCCAGTCGGTGACGTTGATGTAGATGACGCAGACGAGTTCGACGAGCACGGCAAAAAGAAGAAAATTACCGACGATTAATTTCAATGCATAAAGAATGGATTTGAACCGCGAGCGTTTCGGTGGAGCAGCAGGATTCCCTTGATTCATTCCTTCTCCCAATGAATGTTCTCTAACAGGTTGCTGAAAAAATAGGTTTGATTGTGATTCCGAGCAGAGCGAGGAATCTACTTTCTTCAAAAGGCCAAGAAAAAGCAGATTCCTCGGGCAAACCCCGCCCTCGGAATGACAAGTTGAGTAGTTTTTCAGCAGCCTGCTGAAAAGAGTATCGCGTTTTGGGGAGGTTCGTCACATCGCGCGAGCGGGGCGGCGGATTTACTTGCGCTTGCCGATCATGATGAAGAAGCCGCCGTCGCGGCCGCCGACGAGCATTTCGCCGGTTTGCACGAGGAAATGATTCAGGGCGGTGCCGGGGGCGTGTGGTTCGAAGAGCTTTTCGTCGGTGGCAAATTCCTCGCCCTGGGCTTTGGGGATGCTGTTCATGAATTCGAAGCCATTTTCCTGGAACCAGCGCTGGACTTCGCCGAAGGTGTGCTTGGATTCGTGCGGGTTTTTGTACTGGTCGAGGAACCAGGCTTGTTTGCGGGCCTGATTGGCGGAGCGGTCGCGGATTTGTGGGTCGAGGAATTGCATGCGATCGCCGGAGATGCGGAACAGGAAACGGCGGAGATCGGTGGCATAGCGGCTGTATTTGTTGTAGAGGCCGATGAGGATGAAGCCGCCGCGTTTCACTAGTTTGGAGATGGACTGGAAGCCGAGGTAGGGATCGCTGGTGTGGTGCAGAACGCCGTTGCAGACGACGAAATCGAAACTTTCGGGCGGGAAGACCGGGCGGAAGAGGTTCATCTGGAGGAAGCGGGTGGCTTTGATTTCGTTTTCATGGCGAAAGTTTTCGGCAAGTTGCAGGGAGTGCAGGCAGGCGTCGGCGCCGAAGACCGTGCGGCCCCAGGTCATGCCGAGGAAGTTGCTGAGCTGGCCGGTGCCGCAGCCGACTTCGAGGATGGAGGAGCCGTAGCGGATCTGTTCGTCGAGAAGTTTGGCGAAGACGCCGCGGCGGGCTTTTTCGCGGAGGGCTTCGGCGGAATCGAAATCGTCGTAGTTGGGGAAGGGCGTTTTTTCGTAGAAGGCCTGCATGGTGGTGGTGACGTCGGGCTTGTCGGCGGGCCAGTCGTTTTGCCAGAAGAGTTGGGGGATTCCAGCGTTCTTGGGAAAGACGTGATGGCAGCCTTCGCAGTTCACCTGATCCGGATAGGAGGAGAGCTTACCGCCGCAGATGGGGCAGGCGAGGGAGATTTCGAGCGCGGTACTTGTTTTTGCGTTCACTTTGTTTGGATTTTAGCACAGGCTGGAGGAGGGATGGACATACCGGGGTCGGGAGCGATCGGCCAGTTTCGATCAGCACCTTACCCAGGCACTTGCATAGCTGGGGATTCTAAAGGTCGGTTTTTTTGATAGCATTCTGCCGTGCTCGCACCACTGAAATTCCACAAGAGATTTGAGTTCTCCCAACTACCAAGAGATTGGACAGTGTCTCGCGTCGCGGTGGACTGGAACGGCGGTCCGCTTGTACTTATTGAAGAGGGAAAACCGCCTTACCGGAGTATGCACGCATCAACGGATACGCGAATAGCGTGGTTGAATACTCCACCGAAGGCTCGCCACTTGATTTACTGGGAGGGACCGTCTCAGCGAACCGTCCAGTTTGAAGATTCAACTGGCATTCTCACGTTGCACGTACAACCATTCGGCGAAGGATGGCTATTGGGTGACGTCCGTGGTGGCCGCGCGGGCGTTTACGATGGGGAGGGCCGACTTCAAAGTGCGCTCGATTTAGGCGATGCGAGCAACGATATTCAAACAACTCCTAACGGAAGGATTTGGGTGAGCTACTTTGACGAAGGCGTCTATGGAGGAGGGCTAGAGAGCCAGCAAGGGGTGGTTTGTTTTGATTCTTCAGGACGACTAATCTTCAAGTACTTCGATTTTGCTAAGGACAACAACCTGCCCTTTATCGATGACTGTTACGCCATGAATGTAGTCGGTGAAGATGAAGTTTGGCTCTCCTACTATTCGGACTTTCCATTGGTGTCCATCAGAACTTTCCGATTGCATCAGGTGTGGAAAGACTTTGGCTGCATGGATAGAGCTTTCGGTCTCCTGGATGGAGCTGTCGTCTTCTCGAAGTGCTACACGCGCAATGAAGGAGGCTCACAACTTCTGCGCCGCACACTGTCAGAGTCACCCCAAACCGAGCCGCTAGAAGCGACTGATGATGACGGCAGAACTATTCGCGGTCGATTCAGGGCAGCAGCTAGAGGCTCAAAATTCTACCTTTGGACTGAAACTGCTTTGTACGAATTGGGGATCGCTTAACGATTCGTGTTCGATGCCGCCCATTCGGTCAAATCCTGGTAGGTCGGGTTGCCGGAAATTGAGCCACTGGTGGACCGGCGTGCAGGTTCTGTATTGCGCGGGGGGCGGCGGAGTGCTAGCCTTAGCGAACAAAAGGCGAATTATTGGGGAGGTTAAGGAAGCGCCAAGATTGTTATTGGGTTGAGGGGATGGACCTGAAAAGCGGGAGCTGGGCTCCCGCACTCCAAAGGGGTGGCGATGGCTAGTAATGCTTATTCGTTGGCGCGGGCGGGGCGGAGTTCGACGCTGGCGCGAGTTACGCAGGTGTTGGATGGCTTTGCGGCGCGGGACCGGGATGGGGAGATTTTGACGGCGGTGCGGCACTATCCGGCGCGGGAGGCGCAGTGGGCTGAGTTTCCGGAGTGGGTGCATGGGGAGTTGCGGGGGGCTTACGGAGCGAAGGGGATACGGCAGCTGTATACGCATCAGGCAGCGGCGGCGGCGGCGGTGCACGCGGGCAAGAACGTGGTGATTGTGACGCCGACGGCTTCGGGGAAGACGCTTTGCTACAACTTGCCGGTGGTGGATGCGATTCTGGGGGATGACGATACACGGGCGTTGTATTTGTTTCCTACCAAGGCGCTGGCGCAGGATCAGTTGGCGGAGTTGCATGATTTGAATGGGAGGTTGAGCAACCGCGTGGGCGTGTTTACGTATGACGGCGATACGCCGACCGATGCGCGGAAGGCGATCCGGGAGAAGAGTCACATTGTGCTGACAAACCCGGACATGCTGCACACGGGGATTTTGCCGCACCATACGCGGTGGACGCGGGTGCTGGAGAATTTGCGGTACATCGTGGTGGACGAGTTGCACACCTACCGCGGGGTGTTTGGAAGCCATTTGTGCAACGTGCTGCGGCGGCTGCAGCGGATTGCGCGGTTTTATGGGAGCAAGCCGCAATTTGTGTGCTGCTCGGCGACGATTGCGAATCCGGGGGAACTGGCTTCGCGATTGATTGAGGGCGAGGTGGAAGTGCTGGCCACGAACGGGGCGCCGGCGGCGGAGAAGACATTTGTGTTTTACAACCCGCCCGTGGTGAACCGAGCGCTGGGGATACGGCGGAGTTATATCAACGAAGGGTCGCGGGTGGCGCAGGAGTTTTTGAAACACGATTTGCAGACGATGGTGTTTGCGAATTCGCGGCTGAATACGGAGCTGATCCTGACGTATTTGCAACAGGCCAACCCGCAACTGCCTGGGAAACCGGAAGCGATTCGCGGGTATCGCGGCGGATATTTGCCGGGCGAGCGGCGGGAGATTGAACGGGGGTTGCGCGAGGGGCGGATTCGCGGGGTGGTGACGACTTCGGCGATGGAGTTGGGGATTGATGTGGGCTCGCTGGATACCGTGGTGATGGCGGGTTATCCGGGGACGATTGCGTCCACCTGGCAGCGGGCCGGGCGAGCGGGGCGGCGGAGCGGGAGTTCTTGCGCGGTGCTGGTGGCTTCTTCGGCGCCGCTGGATCAATTTATTATCCGGCATCCGGACTATTTTTTCGGGAACACGCCGGAGCATGCGTTCATTCAACCGGACAATCTGGAGATTTTGATCAATCACCTGAAATGCGCGGCGTTTGAGTTGCCGATTGGGCCGGAGGAGAAATTCGGCGAGGTGAACGTGCAGGATTTGTGTTCGCGATTGGCGGAGGCCGGGTATCTGCACCTGGCGGGGGAGAACTATCACTGGACGCATGAGGCTTATCCGGCGGATACGGTGAGCTTGCGGTCGGTGACCAGCGACAATTTTGTGATCATTGATATTACGGGCGCGCCGGTGGTGATTGGGGAGGTGGATTTTCCGAGCGCGCTGACTACCGTGCATGAGAAGGCGATTTATTTGCACGGCGGGCAGCAGTATCACGTGGAGCATTTGGATTTTAAGGAGCGGAAGGCTTACGTGAAGCAAGTGAATGTGGATTATTACACGGACGCGATCCGGTATACGCAGGTGCGGGTGTTGGAGATTGCGGAGACGGCACGGAATGCTGGCCGGCCCTTCTCGAGTCAGGGTGAACAGGGTGCCGGCGCTACCAGGTCGCATGGGGATGTGTTGGTGAGGTCGCAGGTGGTGGGATTCAAGAAGATCAAGTTTTTTACGAATGAGAATGTGGGTGCGGGGCAATCGGAGTTGCCTGAGAACGAGATGCACACTACTTCTTATTGGATTACTTTGGAGCGGGCGCTGCTGGAGTCGCTACCGCATAGCATCAGCGAGCGACAGTCGGGGATGTATGGGCTTTTGTACGCGCTGGCGTCGGTGGCGACACTGCTGCTGATGTGCGATGGGCGGGATTTGGGGACGGCGATTGGGGAGCGGCCGCCGGTGCCGGGCGTGGAGAGTGAGGAGTTCGTGCCGATGCGGCTGGAAGAGGCGGTGGGGGCGCAGGCGAAGGAGTTTTTTGAGCCGAATTTGTATTTGTATGACGCTTATCCGGGGGGGATTGGATTTTCGGAGCCGTTGTTCCGGGCGCACGCGTTGCTGGTGCGGAAGACTCGGGAGTTGATTCAGGGGTGCCCTTGCGAGGCGGGGTGTCCTTCGTGTGTGGGGCCCGCGGGAGATTTGGCGCCTAAGGCTAAGGAGGCGGCGTTGGGAATTTTGGGGCGGTTGATTTCGGAGGAAGAGAGGATTTAACACAGAGGGCACTGAGGTCGGAACACAGAGGACGCGGAGAAGAGGACGTGGATAAATTTTCGAGGGTGGCGGCATTGCGGCCTGCGCGCGGCGTTGCGGCGCGGCCTGCGGAGTTGCGGGTGCCGGATGAGACGGATCCGCTGGCGCGGTTGCTGGGGGCGGGGATTGGGCGGAATCATTATGGGGAGCATCTGGCGATACGGAATTGGTTTTCGACGCCGGAGTTTGTGGAGCCTTCGGCGGGGGTGTTGGAGTTGTTGATCAAGACGGCAGGCAAGAGGACCGACCTAACCGACCTAAAGGTCGGCCACTACAAAAGAGGAGTGGTGGAGTTGGCGGATCCGGAGAAGTGGTTGTTTTTGGATACGGAGACTACTGGGCTGGCGGGCGGAACTGGGACGTATGCGTTTCTGGTGGGGCTGGCTTGGTGGGATGCCGGCGGGTTGCAGGTGGAGCAGCTTTTTTTGCGGGATTTTTCGGAGGAGCATTCGCTGTTGCACGAACTGGCGGCGCGATTGGCGGAGAGGCCGGTGCTGGTGACGTTCAATGGAAAGTCGTTTGACTGGCCGCTGCTGGAAAGCCGGTTCACGATGACGCGGGCGATCAAGGTGCCGGCGCTGGCGGCGCATCTGGATTTGCTGCATCCGGCGCGGGCGCTTTGGAAATTGCGGCTGGGTTCGGTGCGGCTGGTGGAGTTGGAGCGGCATGTGCTGGATGCGGAGCGGCTGGGGTGGCATCGCGGCGACGATATATCTTCGGCGATGATCCCGCAGTTTTACTTTGATTATTTGCGTGGGGGGATTGCTGATCCGCTGGCGGGAGTGGTGAAGCACAATCAGATGGATTTGCGGGGGCTGGCAGCGCTTTTCGGGAAGATCAATTCCCTGCTGGATGAGCGCGAATCTTTGGAAGCGGAAGAGTCGTTGGATTTGTTTGGCTTGTCGAGATATTTGGAGCGGCGCGGGGAACGCGAGCGGGCGCGATCGACTTGTGTGAAGGCGCTGGATGCAGGGCTGCCGGCGGAGATCCGACCGCGGGCGACGCGAGAGCTGGCGCTGATGGCCAAGCGGCGCGGCGATGGCGATGCGGCGGCGGCGTTGTGGCGCGAACTGGCGGGGGACCCGGCCGATGGGATCGAGGCTTGCGAACAGCTGGCAATCCATTACGAGCGGCGGGCCAAGGATTTCGTGAGGGCGCTGGAATTTGCACAACTTGCTCTTGCGAAATTAGGGCGGCAAGGTGTGCCTTCGCGCGACCCTTATGCGAGGGAACGCTGGCGGCGGCTGGAGGAAAAGCTGATGTGCCGGGTGGAGCGTTTGCGGCATCGGATACTCAAGTGCGACGCGACCGCTCGGGCTCCGTTGCTGGCAAAGTCGGTGGCGGCGAGCACGGGCAGCCGGTAGAGTTTGGCTGATTTTCCGTTCCTTCTGGTGAAACTCTCGAATTTGGAGGCACAAAACGGATGGAATCCCCAGGCACAAGGCAGCAAACTGTTGGGCAGACGAACATGGACACCACAACACAGTCTTATTTGCATTCGGAGCTGGAACGCCGGCGGGTGAGTTTGCAGGCGGCGACCAGCACGGGCGTCACCGACGCTTCTCTGAGGCAGTTGATTCACAGCGTGGATGAAGCGCTGGAGCGGCTGCACGCGGGAACGTTTGGGATTTGCGAAGTTTGCCACGACACTATCGAAGCCGACCGGCTGCTTTGCAATCCGCTGCTGCGGTTTTGTCTCGATCACCTTTCCACGGAAGAACAGCGAGCGCTGGAACGGGACCTGGTGCTGGCGGCGGGGATCCAGCGGCAACTGTTGCCGCGCACGGACTGGTCGCTGGGAAATTGGCAAGCGAGGTATCACTACGCGCCGGCCAGCGTGGTCAGCGGCGATTATTTTGATTTGATCGAGTCCGATGGTGGCTTTCTATTCTTGCTGGGAGATGTGGCGGGCAAAGGCGTGGCGGCGTCCATGCTGATGAGCCATTTGCATGCGACGTTCCGGACGCTGGCGGAGCAGAAACTTGCGATCGGAGAGTTGGCATGCACGGCGAACCGATTGTTTTGCGACAGCACTACGGCGGGACAGTATGTGACGCTGGTGATGGGTCGGGGGTGGCCGGACGGAAGAGTGGAGTACGCGAGCGCGGGACATTTGCCGCTGCTGCATGTTTCACAGGGCGGGGTTACCGCGCGGCAGGCTACGGGAGTGCCGCTGGGAATGTTTTGTACTGCAGAGTTTCCAGTGTGCCAACTGCAGATGACGCCGGGCGACACATTGTTTCTTTATACGGATGGGCTGTCGGAGATTTTTGACGCCAAGGGCGATGAGTACGGAGTGCGGCGGGTGGAGTCGCTGGTGGCGCGACATGCGAACAGGGCGCCGGAGGCGATGCTGGCGGCGTGTTTGGAGGAGATTGGTAGTTTTGCGGCTGGGGTTAAACGGACTGATGATTTGACATTGTTGGTAATGCGGCACGCGGAGTAGGGAAAAGCAAGAGGCGGCGTAAAGCGGCCCCTACACAGGCTATGGTAGGGCTAGAGCGGCCCGGCTCCCTACCATTGTCAGGGCAAGCAGAAGGCGGTCACCCCACGAGAGAGGGCAGCGGCGCGAAATTGCGGGGATTCTGGGGATTGCGTGGTGGTGATGCCGGGTGCGGGTTGGTGGGGGGCGATTTCTGGGGTTGGGGGCCAGTTTAGTTTTGCGAGCCACTGCTGGAAGAGCGCGGCGTCTCCGCCTTCGAGGCTGATGCATTCCGTGGCGCTGCAACGAAAGAACACGCTGGAGTCTGGCGTTTCGAAAGCAAAATAGTCTTTTCCCCACACGGCACGCGAGCGATCCGGGTATTTTGTTTCCAGAGCTTCGGAATAGAGGACGAAGAAGCGCGCCGCGGAACTGGCATCGGCGAGGCGGATGCGCGCAAATAGCATCAGCAGCTTGGAGTTTTTCTGCTCGAAGCTGGCGTAGACGTCGCCGTCCCAGGCGGCGGATAGTGACTTAGCGCGAGCATCGTCAAGAAATTGCTTGAGGACTTCCTTCCAGCCAAGCTCCCCCAGAAAATTCTCTTCGAGCAAAACCCAATGGTCGCCAGGCACGGCGGCCGGCAGGTCCAGCTTGAGTGGCGGCGGGACTTTATTTGCAAAATACAGGTCCGGATGGATGATTTGCTGGGTGTTTGCGGGCGGACGGGCGAAAATCGGAGTGAAACCGCGCCAGCCACCCGATTTCAACACGGCCACTGAAAATGTGAGGCCGCTGAAATAAGGGAACATCAGAGAGTCCTTGATGAATGGCGGAGCCTTTTGGAGGATGGGGCTGGCACCCAGATCGGCGACAAAAATGGAGGGGTCAAAATCGGGCAGGTCTTCGAGTTTCAGGTGCTTGTCTTTTAGTTCGTAATCGAGCATTGCGGCCATGGCACTGCCTTCAAGAACTGCCTCGCGAGCCATCTCGGCATCATCATTGGGACGCGCGGCTTTGACCCAGGGTTCGATGTTGAAGTGCTGGTCCTCGAGGGCGTGGGTCAGTTCGTGGGACATCACCATGCGCTGCTCGTCGACGGGAATCCAGTCGGCGATATAAAACTCGTGAGCTTTGGGATCGTAAAGGCCGGCGATCTGTTCGGTGAGGAGATCGACTAAAAATGCATCGAGGTTGAAGCCTTTGGGGATGAGGCCGAAGGCTTCGGCGCTGCGCGCGGAGGCGTATCGTTCTTTTGCGTCTTTCTCATCGTCCATTTCATGGAGGATATAGGCGTGAATTTCCGCGCGTGAACGGATGGACTTTTTCAAAGGAGTTTTCAGGTCCCAGCCGGTGATTTTGCTCATATCGTGAACGACTTCGTCGGCGGCGGCGAGGAATTCCGGGGTATTGATGGTGGCAGGCGGGTTGGGCGAAGCGGGGGCCGGAGTGGCTTGTTGGGCCCTTGTGCTGGGGCAGAACGCCAAGAAGCAAGTGCCCAGAAGGAAAGTGGCAAAACGCTGACAAAGCAAACGCTTACGGGGAAGCATAGAAATGCAGAATAGCAGATTCTTGGGAGCCGAGCCGGCGAAGAAGGAGCGGACTGTTTCATCTTGGAGCAATTCCCCCACATGTTTTCCACAGAGTCTTATGATGTTCTGGATGCGTAACGACTTGGTCATTTACTACATTGACTCTTACAAATACTTTCATAACCAGGGGGAGTCATGTATCCACCGGGGTTGCGGTTGCGGCAGACACGCGAAGCGCTGGGGCTGACCTATCGGGACGTGGAGCAGTCCAGTTATGAGATTGCGAGCAAGCGCGGGCGGCCCGACTTCATTCTGCACATCAGCCGGCTGGCGGATATCGAAAATCGCAACGTGGTGCCGACGCTCTACAAGCTGTATTCCCTGGCGACCATTTATCATCTGAGCGCTATGGAGATTTCCGGATGGTACGAGGCGCCGTTTCTGCAGACTTTTGACGACGGAGCGGCGTTCCCGGCGCCGCTGACGCACTTGTACGAATTCCCGAAAGCGCCGCCGGCCGCGGCGAGGAGCGATTCACCAATCGACAGCGACGGCACGGGATTGTTGCGCGAACTGCCCGGGAGCACCCAGCATTTTCCCGGAATGAAGGAAGCGGCGACGGAACGTTTCCGGTATGGATACATCGGACTTTCGGACCGGCGCATGACCCCGATATTGCGTCCGGGAAGCATGGTGCTGGTGGATACGGTGTTGCGAAGGATAGAAGATGCGGACTGGACCAGCGAGTATGACCGCCCGCTGTATTTTGTGGAAACGCGGGCCACTTACCGCTGCGGCTGGTTTCAGAAATATAAATCGCGGTTGATCATGCAGCCGCACACACTTTCGCGTTGCGCGCCGGAAGCCTGGCGAACACCGGAAGAGGCGGAAGTGTTGGGAAAAGTGGTCGGGGTGATTACTTACCTGAATGAGCCCTGGACTTCCCTTCGTGAAGCAACTCGCACAGAGCATTCAGATTGGACCTAAAAAGTTCCTTGAGATAGTCCGGGGCTTGCGAAGGAATCCAGGCGGAGAGAAGTTCACGGCACTTTTGGGGATCTCCCGGGAGCCCCTGGGGAAGCGTAGCAGCATAGGAGCGTAACTCTTCCTCTTGTGAGGCCAGCGGCAACTCCAAGACTTTCTCAAATAATTCTTCGTGACACTTGGCCAAGGTTTCGTGGACGGGTTCCCTTCCGTAGGTCGCGCTGAGTTGACCGTGCTCGTAAATTTCCGTGGATGCGTTTTTCAGTCCTGAGAGATAGGCGAGCCTGGCAAAACACCCGGGCAGCGGCTCCAGGCAATGCAGGGCCAGGTCGTAAAGAATCTGACGGTGGATGCGAAGTTGGTTTTGCATCTGGTCCACCTACGATCCGGGGCGTTCTGCCGCCGGAACTTTTTCAATCACTGAGAAGCAACCGTTCAGTTTTGGGGCACCCTTCGCGGCGAGGAGGGTCCCCATGAAAAATCAGTTTCTTATCCTGAAAAGTGTGCTTTCAGTAAGCCTAATCCTACTTTCCGTTGCCGCTCCGGTCAACCATCGGTTTGCCACCAGGTCCGGAATGGGTAACGCCCAGGTAGCCGACGGCGTACCGTTGCCAGTTCCAACAACGCCGCCACCGAAGGTGAATGTGCTAGTTGCGGACGGCGTGCCACTGCCGGTTCCGACCACTCCCCCACCGAAGATGAACAGCCTAGTTGCGGACGGCGTGCCTTTGCCGGTTCCAACGACGCCCCCACCGAAGCTGAGTGCTTAGGTCGCGCACGGGATGTCTTTGGTGTTTGTACCAACGAAGCAGCTCTCCGCGTTTTCGATGGAGTGATAGCGGGGAGCTGCCGGCCACGGAGCGAGAGGCGAGGACTGAGTCTGGGGCGGGCTTTATAAGAAGGTCTTAACCTCAGTAGCAGATGGACAACGATTTATGGGGCTCGACCTATTTACTGTCGAGTTAAGTCATGCTAGCATCTCGGCTTATGGTTGAGCCCCTTCAACTACGGAATCTGGCGTGGACTGTCACCACAACGGTGGAATGTGTTTTGCTGGCGCAGTTGGCCCGCCGAAAATTCCTGGACAGGTATCCGTGGTTCTCGTTGTACGTCGCTTCCACCATCGTGCAAAGTTTGGTGGTGGCGACTGCTTACCGATTCTTTGACGTTCCCAACATGGTGGTGTGGAAAATCGCGTGGTGCAGCCAATTAATTGTGGTGTTGCTCAGGTTTCAGGCGGTGATTGAACTGATGCGAAAGGTGCTAAGCCGGTATCTGGGCATCTGGGCCCTAGCCAGGCGGCTGCTATTCACGGTGGGAATCATTGTGATGGCGAACAGCTTGCTTTTTTCAAAGGGAGATTGGTACTGGATTTCCCATAATGTGGAACGCGGCCTGGAGTTGTCCATTGGGGCGATCATTGTCAAATTGCTGTTGTTTGCGCGCTATTACCGGCTGGCAATCCAGCGGCTGCACATGGCCCTGATGACGGGCTTGTGTTTGTACTCCGTTTTCTTTGTGTTGGATTACACGCTGCTGGAGAGGCATGTCCAGAAGTTAGTCAATTTCTGGGGCTTTCTGGATATTCTTACATACCTTGCCACTCTTTTGATTTGGCTCAATGCGGTTAGCCGCTACCCGGAATCGCAGATGGCGATGGCGTCAACGGCGATTCCGAAAGAACTCTATGGGAAGCTGTCCTCGGAACTGAATTTGCGCCTGCTTCTGCTCAACCAACTACTGAACCAACTGCTTCGTTCGGAGAATCAATCCCGGTGAGCGCCTCGCTGCTGTTCTTCATTCTCATCGCGCTGGTGATTCTTGCGCTGCTGCTGTGGGCCAGCAGGTCTCCAAAACCTCAATTCCCGTCCGGGTTGGACGCTTTCGAGGCGCTTTCGGAATCGCGGCATTGTTCCCGCCTGCCGCAGATCCTGCGGGCCTTGCAGCCGGAAGATACCGAATATTTGAGAAAGGACGGGCATGCTGCATTGATGCACACTGTGCGCCAGCAGCGCCGGCGGATTGCGCTTGCCTATGTGGAGCAGCTGCAGAATGAATTTGAGACGTTGCTGGAGATTTCGCGGGTGCTGGCGGTGATGTCGCCTGAAGTCATCGCGACGCAGGAATTCGAACGTTGGAAGCTGAGCACGGTGTTCGCGATGAATTGCGCCTGGTTGCGATGGAGGCTGCGGCTGGGGCTGCGGCCATTTGCGGGACTTGCCTTGCTTACAGGTATGGCTACGAATATTATCCGGCAGTTGGAAGCTGCTATTTCGGGCATTTCGCAGGCGGCTGTGATGGGGTCGGAAGTTCCGGCGGTAAGTCGCGAAAACCATGAAGACACATAACGGTTCCCGTCCAAACAATTCTGTGTTCCTAACCTCATTTGTCAAAGAGGGATGTCGATTTTTTCGAATCGGACGATCGCTGGGGGTTGTGAGATGGGCAAGCGGATTTGCGTGGAGTACAGGAAAGGCGCCCGCTACAAAGACGGGAGGTCGGTTGGAGCCACGTGCCTACGTTAGGTTGGGTGGTTGGGTTAGGCCGTGAAAGCGGAAGCTGGGCTTCCGCACTCCAAAGGAAGAGCGGACCGCCTCGGGAGACGGTCCTTACGAGCAAGATTTGGCATTTGGGAAGTACGGGCTAGCGGGTGGTGGAGACTTCGGAGAGTTGAGGGGGCTTACCCTCGAACTGTAGTGGAAGCTCAATGCGGAAGCTGGCGCCGCGGGGATGGGAATTTTTGACGCGGATGGTGCCGCCGTGTTCGGTGATGATGCCGTAACAGATGCTGAGGCCGAGACCCGTCCCCTTGCCAACCGGCTTGGTGGTGTAGAAGGGATCAAAAACGCGCGAGGGATCCTTTACCCCGGGGCCGCTGTCGGTAAGCTCGACAAAAATTGCTTTTTCGTCGACTCCGGAAGCGACCCACAAATCGCCTTCGGCGGATAGCTCCAAGATGGCATCAACGGCGTTGTTGATGAGGTTGAGGAAAACCTGTTGCAGCTGATGCGGGTCGGCGGGAACCAGGGGAAGATCGGCGGAGAGCTCCAGATGCACGCGGATCTGGTTCATGCGCAGGTCATAATCGCGGAGGGCGAGAGTGTCTTCCATAATCGAGTTGACGTGGACCGGCACACGCTCGGGCTTATGTTGGCGCGCGAAGCTCAAAAGATTTTGCACGATCCGATGGGTGCGTTGGGCTTGCTTGTACATTTTTTCGGAGTAACTCAACGCCAGCGGTCCAACCTGGCCGCTGGACTCCAGCAACTGGCTGTAGCCGAGAATGGCGGTGAGCGGATTGTTCAGCTCATGGGCCACGCCGGAAATGAGCTGGCCGACGGCGGCGAGTTTTTCGCTGTGGAGCAACTGTTCCTGGGTGCGCCGCAGATTTTCGTAGGCCAGGCGGGTTTCCTCGTAGAGTTGCGTCCGCTCGACCGCGCCGGCCACCTGACTGCCAACGGCGATCAAGAGACTGATGTCCGCCGCGGAAAACTCCCGGACGCTGCGGCAGCCGACCACCAGAGCGCCGACCATCTTGTCCTTTGACCACAGGGTGACGATATAGGCCGACTCGATCTGCTCTTTTTTCTTGAGATCCCACGCCAGGGCCGGCAGCGGCAGCCCCTGGGCGGAAAGGAAGGGAGCTCGCACCGCCTGGATCTGTTGGACCAATTCGGGCGGCACGGCCATGACCGGAAAACCCTTGGCAAACTCCGAGCGTTGGCCTACCGCAGCCACCCGGCGAAGCGACAATCCGTCGCTCTCAAAAAGATACAGCGAGGAGGCATCCAGATTGAACAGCTCCACAATTTGACGGAGAGTGCGCTGCAGCGAATCGTGAAGGTTCAGCGAAGAGACCAGGGTCTCGGCGATGGAGTTAAGCACCAGCAGTTCGCGATTACGGCGGCGGATTTCCTGCTCGGCGCGCCGTCGTTCGGTCACATCCAGAACAAAACCTTGATAGGCGGTGACATTCCCGGAGGCATCGCGAATGGCGGTGGAGGACTCACTGACGGTTCGAACTTCACCGTCTTTGCGGCGGAGTTCAAATTCGAAATCGCTGACGGAGCCGTGCTCCTGAAGAAGCTTCTTGAGGCGCTCGCGGTCCGCCGGATTTACGTATATGGCGGCAATATCAACGTGCATCAAGGCTTCGCGATCATCACAGCCGACGATGCGCATCAGGGCATCGTTGAAATCCAGGAAGCGTCCCTGGACGGTGGAGATGAAAACGCCTTCCTGAACGCTGGCGACCAGGTGACGGTATTTTTCTTCGGCGCGCTTGCGTTCGGTGATGTCTTTGAGGACGTGAATGGTGCCGAGTTTGTTACCCGCCGGATCGGAAAAGATGGAGTTGGAGGCCAGAAAGTAGCCCTGGAGCCAGGGATCGGGAGAATCGGCATCACCGGAGCAGCCTTCGCAATAGGGGCAAACAAGGAAAGCCGCGGCGCGCGGGCTGAAGAGATCGCTGACGGAGCGGCCGACGACCGAGACGCAGTCGCGGCCTAGAAGGTTCGCCAGGCGGAGATTCCCGCGCATGATGCGGCCTTCGTTGTCATGGACCAGGATGGGGTCGCCGATGGAATCAAAGGTATAGACCCACTGCTGTTGAACGGCCTTGATTTGTTCGAACAGGCCGACGTTTTCAACGGTGGTGCCGAGAAAGCTGGCCACATTGGCCAGGTAATTCAATTCATCTTCGTGGAAGCGCTTGCCCGGGAGCGCGCCGATGTTCAGAAGGCCAACGATATCTTTTTTGCCTCGCAAGGGGACGCAGACGAGCTGGGTGATTCCGGCATCCGCCATGGCCCGGCGCATTTTGGGATCCTTCTCTTCCTCAAAGCGGGAAAGATGATAGCTCTCTCGAAGGATGCCCTGGAGCCAGGGAGAAGAGGCGGCTAGTCTCTCTAATTGCTTCAGGTAGGATTCTGCATAGCCGACCGAAGCACGGCAGACAAATTCGGCTGCGTCGGCGTCTCCTTCTTTTAGACGGATGATTCCGTGGGTGACGCCGAGGCTGCTGGTAATTTGCCCAAGGACTTTCTGGAGCAAAACGGGAAGCGGCAGCGATTGGCTGCTGGAAGCGGTCAGCAGGGTGAATTGCCGCATCTTCTCACTGATTTCCAAGGAGCGGGTGCGCGCCGCCTCCAGCAACAACACGATCATGCCGATGCCCAGGCTGGCGTTGAGGAAGTGGTCGAAGGCAAAGCGCAGGAGGTGGATCTCCGCGTGAGTCCACTGAGGCCTGTCAATGTTGTTGAGCGCCAGCAAAGTAAACGCGCCGGCCAAAAGCTTTGTGCCGTGACCCCGAATGGAACTAGCCGCACGCCAGAGCAGCCAGCCGGTGGTGAGGCAGATGAGGCTTTGCAGAATACTACTTTCCCAACGGGTCTGCCCCCAGGGACCGGCTTTCGCCTGGTAATATCCGGCCGTCAGGGCCATCAGAGCGGAGAGCCAGATCATCGGCCAGAAGTAGCGGTTCTGGCCCAGGGTGAATTGCACAATCGAAGCGAGGAACAAAACCAGAGCGGCGATGCCCGCACCGGTAGCCAATATGTGCAGCGCCGGAGCGAGGCCGAAAAAGAAACCGAGTTCGCTGAAGGAAGAGAGGGTCAAGCAGATCCAGCCGAAAAGCCAAAGCCGATAGAAAATACCGGGGTTATCGCGTTTTAGATGGACAAAGAGGACCAGCAACGTCAGGCAAGCCGTGGCTTCAAAGAAAGCGATCCCCTGGATGCCTTGGGTTGCGATCACAACGGCCCCTCCTCGGGGTCTGTTTGATTGAAAGAGAGATGCAGCGCCGTGTACCTTGCGGAACCTGAGGCAACGGCACCACGCTGAATTGACGCTAACACGCTATTTTCTGACTGGGCAAGTGCACCCCAAAGGTCGTGTGCCGTCCCGTATAATGCTGCTTGGGAGATAAGCCAACGTGGAAATGGAAAACATCCTAGTAGTGGACGACGAAGAGGCGATTCGGGAAGTTGTCTCGACGATGCTGGAATCCCGGGGCTATAGCTGCACGGCGGTGAGCAACGGCCGCGCGGCCCAGGAATGCGTGAGGAAACAGACGCCGGACCTGGTGCTGAGCGACATGATTATGCCGGAAATGGACGGGATCAAGTTGCTGGACTGGCTGAGAAATCATGATCCGGAAGTTCCGGTGATTATGGTGACTGCCATTCACGATATTTCCACGGCGCTGGAGGCCATCCGGCGCGGGGCTTATGACTACATCCTGAAGCCATTTGAGAAGGATCAGCTGTTCCTGGGAGTAGGGCGGGCGCTGCAGCACCGGCGGCTGGTGCTGGAAAACAAGAGCTACCAATTGAACCTGCAGCAGCAGGTGGATGAGCGGACCGCGCAACTTACGGTGGCGCTGACGCAGCTCGAACAGTCGTATGATGACACGCTGGAAGCGCTGGGAAGCGCATTGGACTTGAAGGACGCTGAGACTGAGGGGCATTGCCAGCGGGTGACGGCGTTTACAATTTCGATCGCCAAGGCGGTTCCGGTGCCGCTGCCGTATTTGCCGGTTTTGGCGCGCGCGGCGTTTCTGCATGACATCGGCAAGATGGCGATTCCGGACTCCATCCTGCGCAAGCCGGGCCCGCTGGACAATGACGAGAGGACGATCATGCGTACCCACTGCGAGATTGGGTACAACATGCTGACCAAGATTCCGTTTCTGCGCGATGCGGCGGAGATTGTGCTGGCGCACCAGGAATTTTTTGATGGCACGGGTTATCCGCGGGGATTGCGCGGCGAGCAGATTCCACTGGGAGCGCGAATTTTCTCGCTGGCGGATGCCATGGACGCGATGATCAGCGACCGGCCGTATCGCAAGGCGCTGCCGTTGTCGCACGCGCGGGAAGAGATTCGGCGGTGTTCGGGGACGCAGTTTGATCCCAAGGTGGTGGAGGTGTTTCTGGCCATCTCCGAAAAGCACTGGGCGGAACTGCGGGAGAATCTCGGGTCGCCCTTCCGGTTGGCTCATTTGAAGAATTTGAATAATTAAGCGGATTTGGAGTTCGCGGGCTACCTTTGCGGCTTGTTCGAGTCGTGCTATCGTTTGGCAGAGATTCCCACATGGCGCTGATTCCACTGAAGACCGCATCGGAAACCGGGTATTGCGATTGTGTGTGCGGCTGCTATGAACTGGCCAGCTTGCGCGACGAGGACACCGGCAAAGGATATTGCCCGGCTTGCGGGAAAGATCATCTGGATTGGAATGCCGGCGTAGGCATCCCGCACGCGGCGCCGACGAAAGTCACAGCAAACATACTAGACACCAAGAGCGTGGCGGAATTGCCGCCGGGCGCCGATCCGCCGGCGCGCTTGCGCTGAAACATCTAAAAAATAAGAAAGGGGAGACCTAACGAATCTTTGTGACGATTGCGGAGAGCAAGCCCCAGCGACTTGCGCCCAAAATACTTGCGGACGCAAAAGGCGCGAAAGCCGGGCTGAGATTGCGCCTTTCACGGCCCGACTGAAGTCGCGCCATCCCGCCGGAATGATGTTCTCACACAGACTCTAACGGCTTCCCCTCCCCGATTGGCTGCCGGAAGAACGGGCAAAAATCAAAACGCCGAGCGAATGGCAAGACGCGCGACTACGAAAATCAGGATGGACTACCAAAATTGGGAATCGAGATTCTGGTGCAGAAGTTCGCGTAGTTCGGTGGTAGACTGCGCGGTACAAATTGCTACCTGGCAATTCGGAGCGCTGTTTTAGCAAGAGAGACCTTCGCGCAGAATCGGTTGCGCGGGAATTCCGGTCCGCAAATCAAATGGTGAACATGATGAAGTCTCGTGCCGTACTTCTGGCTGTACTGGCTGGGGTGTTGGCTTTTCTTTTCTGTATCGTGGATCCCGCGCGGGCGCAAACGGCGACCGTTGGCGGACGAATTATTGATCCAGCGGGAGAAGTGGCCGGGGATGTGAAGATAACTTCGCTGAATACACTGACCGGACAGACTCGCGAGGACGTAACTGACAATACCGGGCAATTCCGATTCAGCAACCTGGTGCCCGGAAACTATGCGTTGACGATTGAGAAGGCGGGTTTCAAGACCATCCACGTCAATGATCTGTTGCTTTCGGTCAATCAGGCGTTCTCATTTGAAGCGCAACTGCAGGTTGCCGACGCGGTGACCAGCACGGAAGTGAAGGCGTCAGAACTTCCGCTGATCGAGCTGGAGAATGCCCAAATCAGCAATCTTGTGGATTCCAAGCGTATTACCGACCTTCCTTTGATCACGCGGGATCCCTACCAGCTGATTCTGCTAAGCCCGGGAGTGATCCAGAGCAACAGCAGTTTGGGGGGCTTTTCCACCAACGGCACCAGCGAACGGAACAACAATTTTCTTTTGGACGGGGTGGACAACAACGATGCGGATGTGCCGGGCATTCCCGGGGGACTGAACGCGTTGAATCCGGATTCGACGCAGGAGTTCCGGGTGATTACGAACAATTTCGCGGCCGAGTATGGGCGGAATGATGGAGCGGTGATTCAGATATTGACGCAAAGCGGGACAAACGAGCTGCACGGGAGCGCTTACTGGTTTGGGAGATACAACGCGCTGGGGGCGCGCGATTTTTTCAATCCAGCGAGCGGTGGGCCGCAGGACCCCTACGTGCGTAATGATTTCGGAGGTTCCGCGGGCGGACCGATCATTAAGGACAAAACGTTCTGGTTCGGCAACTATGAGGGTCAGCGTTTTATCACCACGCTGACGAATGCGGCGACGGTGCCGACGGCGGAATACAAGACCGGGCAGTTTACGGTGATTGGGCAGCCGATCAACGTGAATTGCATTTCGGGAAGCAATTGCAATAACAACCAGCAACTGGCGCTGGACCCGACGGTTCAGACAATACTGGCGTTGTATCCGACCCCGCCGGCGTCGGCGCCGGATGTTTTTCCCGGTTTGTCGAAGCTGCTGTTTTTTCCGAGTGCCTCGCGGCTGCAAAATGACAGCTTTACGATCAAGGTGGATCACAATCTAAGTAAGAAACATCTTCTCACTGGGCGTTACTCGTTCCTGCAGGCCAGCGACCCAAATCCTTTTCATGACGATGTTCTGCCTGGCGGGCTGGGAGCGGTCAGTCTTTATCAGCGGACACAAAGCGCGATGGCCGGGCTGACTTCGACGTTTTCGGAGAGATTGGTGAACGAATTCCGGTTTGGGGCCAATCGCAACGACGCGCAGTTCAATTGCAACGGTCTGAACGCATTTAACAGCCTGGGATTTGTGGACCAGTTCGGGCGGGGAGCGGATTTCGGAATGCCTTTTGGGCCTCCGTCGGGCGCGTCAAGCGTGACCGTGTTTGGTTGCGGGAATCTGGTGGATTCGGATGCGCAGGACCGCTTTACGGGAACTTATCAGACGACCGATTCGGTGAGCTACACGAAGGGACACCACTATTTGAAGTTCGGAGGAGAGTTCCGCGACGTTTATTCCAATTCGTTCGACAACTTCAATACGCGGAGTTACTTCGATTTAAATTCGTACACCGCGAATGGCGGGAGCGTGGAGTTTCTGAACAACTTACCGGCGAATTCGCCGTTGTTCACGGATACCACGGGAGCGCTGGCGGCAACGGAGAACGCGGTGGCGGGCTTGCTGGGTTATGTGAATTTCCAGACGCAGAGCCAGTATTTCGACAGGAATCAGGCGCGGACGGCGAGTGATCTGCGCGGCTTGCGGCAAAGAGAGTGGGCGGGCTTTGCGCAGGATACCTGGAAGATGCTGCCGAATTTGACGACGACGTACGGGCTGCGCTGGGAGTATTACGGAGTTCCGTTTGAAGCGAATAACAATTTGACGACGCTGTTTGGGGATCCCAGCGCGGCGGTGGATTCGTTCATGTTCACTCCAGTAGGGCCGGGTACGGGACATACGCTGTATTCGAACCAATTCACGAATTTCGAGCCGCGCATCGGTGTGGCTTGGGATCCGTTCAAACAGGGCAAAACATCGGTGCGCCTGGGGTATGGGATTTTCCACGATCGAGCGTATGGAAATCTGATCGGGAATTTGCGGGATAACCCGCCGTTTGCGCAGACAGCGGCTGGCGTGCCGAATGCAGCGCTCTCTACCCTTTCGATCGCCGACACGTTGCCGACTTCGAACACGATTTTTAATGGGGCACAATTCAGCGCCACACTGATCGATCCGAATTTCAAGACGCCGTACAGCCAGAACTGGAATGTGGGAGTGCAACAACAGATCGCGCCCAATCTAGTGCTGGAAGTGAATTACGTGGGGGTGAAGGGCACGAGGTTGACGCGCGTGGTGGATGGCAATCCGCCGCAGCCTGCGCTGGTGAACCAACTGCTGGCGTACTGCGTGCCGGGGAACGCGTTCAATTGCGATGCGTCAACGCTGCAGTTCAACAATTTGTGGACCGGGGCGGAAGCGGGCGTGTTGCCAATGGATGCCGTCAATAACAATGCATTCGTGTATTTCGGATATCCCGGGGCAGTGCTGTTTAAATCGATTGGAAGTTCCATTTACCACGGATTGCAAGTGAATCTGCAAAAGCGCCTTTCGCAGGGCTTTCAGCTGCAGGCCGCTTACACTTTTTCGCATGCTATTGATAATGTGAACGACCCGATTGCCCCGGCGGCGGGGAACGGAAGTTTTCCTGTGAATTCGTTCGACCTGAAAGCAGAACGCGGCAACTCGGATTTTGATATCCGGCACCGGGCGGTGGTGAATTTCATTTACGAGCCGAATTTCGGCCGGGGGCGCGGCCATCTGAGCGAGGGAGTTGTGGGACGGGTGCTGGAAGGATGGTCGGTCACGGGAATTGTTTCCGCGCAGACGGGACACCCGTTCGACGTTTTTACTCCGAACCAGGATAGCGATCACACGGGGCTGCCTTCACGGCCTACGGTTCTGAGTACGCCGAATCAGCCGCCGGGGACGGACAAGACGTTTACGGGCCCTTACGCGGGAGCGTTTGAGCTCACTCCCTTTGGTGCGACATCGAATGTGGGGAAGAATGAATTTTATGGGCCGAACTATGTGAATGTGGATTCGGCGGTGTTGAAGAACACGGGGCTTACGGAAAAAGCGACGCTGCAATTTCGGTTGGAGGCGTACAACCTGTTTAATCATGCGCAGTTTGCGCAGCCGGGGAATTTGTTGGGGAACGGATTGTTTGGACAGTCCACCGCGACGATCACGCGCCCCGACGGCACTACGAGTGCGCGGCAATTGCAGGTGGCACTGAAATTGTTGTTCTGAGACGAGAAATCGGCGTCGAGATGGTGCAGCGTCGGAGCGGCTTGGATTATTTCCCGAGATAAAGCAGGGCCAGCAGGAAGAGCCACAAGGCGTCCATGAAGTGCCAGTAGTAGGAGGTCACTTCGGCGGCTACGGAGCGCGTGACTTGCGCTTGATCGAAATTGCGTTTGGCTACGTAGAGCAGGGCGGCTACTCCGCCGATTAGATGCAGGGCGTGCGCGCCGGTGAAGATGTAGAAGAAACTGCTGGCGGGATTGCTGGCGAGATAGATGCCCTCTGCCGCCAGTTGGCGCCAAGCTACGACCTGGCCGACGAGGAAAAGTACGCCGAGAGCGGTGGTGACCAACCAAAGATTCTTGTAGGCGGAGAGCAGGCCTTGCGAGAGGCGATGGCGAGCGAGTTCCAGCGTGGCGCTGCTGGCTAGCAGGACGGCGGTGTTGATCCACAGGAGCGTCGGGATATGTACGGGGATCCAGTCGCCGCTTCCCCGGCGCACCAGGAAGGCGCTGGCGAGGGCCATGAAGAACATGAGAATGGAAACGATCCCGAGCACCATGCCGGTGTAGTAGCGTTTGGGGGAAGGCCTTCTCTTCGGGGGGCGTTTGCCATCGTCGCCGCCGCCGGGGTGGTCGACGGGAGGGAGATTTCCTCCGCCGCCGTCAGTGGTTTTCTTTTCGATGACCAGTTCGATTTCTGGAGTAGTGATTGAGCCCGGCATAACATCCCGTCCTTTGGATTAGCTTTGCTTCTGAGACAGCAGCTCGGGCGCGAGGTGCTGCGGTGCGAAATCGTATACAGGACCTGCGTGGAACTCGTAGGCGCCGCGGTAGACGACGGGCTGGATGTTGCCGAAGTTGGATTCCGGAGGCGGCGAAGCCACACTCCATTCGAGTGTAGTGGCGCGCCAAGGGTTATCTGCTTCGGCGACTTTTCGACGCACGAGTGCCTGAACGAAATTAAGAACGAAGAGGATCTGCGCGGCTACGGTGACGATGGTGGCTACGGTTACAAGCGTTCGAATAGAGCCGCCGGCGGAAGCCAGAGTGGCGCGCTGCGCAGCCGGCAGAAGCTGCGATTGGGTGAGCAGGCCGAGCCAATGCATGGGCATGAAGATCAGGTAGACGCCCGCGAAGGTCATCCAGAAGTGAATTTTGCCCAAAGGTTCGTTCAATCGGCTGCCGAAGAGTTTTGGGAACCAGAAAAAGAGCGCCGCCAGGATTGCGAACGTGGCTGCTACGCCCATCACCAGGTGGAAATGGCCGATTACGAAATCTTCGCTGACGGCGGCGCTGCGCAAATCGTGGCGGGCGAGGAAAATTCCGGAGAGGCCTCCGGCAATAAATAGCGAGATGAAGCCGATGGAAAAAAGCATGGCGGTGGTGAGTTGGAGGCGCGCTTCCCAGAGGGTGCCCAGCCAACTGGCGAGAAGGAATGCTGCGGGGACGCCGAGCGAAGAGGCGAGTACGGCAAAGACGAGCGGGGCGTAGGGATTCATGCCGGTGGCAAACATGTGGTAGCCCCAGACGCAGAAGCCTACCAAGCCGACGCCACACAGCGCGAGGACCACGAGGCGCTCCTTCCACACCGGCTTGCGAGAGAACGTGGCTACCAAGTGAGTGATGATGCCGAAGCACGGGAGCATGGCTACGTAGACTTCGGCTTGCGCGAAATACCAGAAGAGGCGCTGCCAGAGGATGGGCTGGCTTCCCTGACGCACTAGATTCTGCGGTTGTGCGGCGAGGAAAGAGGTTGCGGAGAAAAACTGGGATCCGAGGAGGCGGTCCGCCAGCAAGGCGGTGCAACCTGCGAGCAGCACGCTGAAGATGAGCATGCTGAGGATGGAGTTGAGGAACCATGCCCACACGGTTACGGGGAGACGCGGTAGGGTCATGCCATCGGCGCGGAGATCGATGGTGGTGACGGTGAAGTTGAGCGCGCTCAGCAGCGCGGCAAGAGCGAAGATCGCTGCGCTTGCCAGCCACAGATTGATTCCCACGTCCTGCGGATAGAAAAATGACGCAGTCATGCCGAGGAGTGAGACCACGGTCATCCAGAAACAGAGGAGATTCAGAGTTGGAAAGGCCATTTCGGCGGCGCCGATTTGCAGGGGCAGGAGGAAATTTCCAAAACCGAGTTGCGGGGCGGCGGTGAGGACGAAAAAGACCATCAGCGAGCCGTGGAGCAGTCGGATGGCGGCGTAACGCTCGGGCGTGTTTTCAAAACCGGTGAGGAATGGAATGGCGGTGTCCGGCCAGGAGCTGTGCATGCGGAGAAGAGTGGAAAGAAGCATGCCAACGAGGACGCTGGCTAGGGCCAGCCAGAGGTATTGCAGGCCGATGGTTTTGTGGTGGGTGGAAAAGACGTAGCGCGCGAGGAAGGAGGGATGGGCGGAATGGGGCGCGCTGGCGCCGTCGTCGTAAGTGACCATTTTCTATACAGTTCCGCCGTGGGCGGGACCCTGAACCTGAACCCGTATCTTAGCGCTAACCGGGAGAATTGCAAGGCGGGGGAACAGCCGGGATTGCTATTGGAATTGCTTTTGAAAGGCGGCGAATTGTTCGCGCAGGGTGTTGAGTTCCCTTCTCAATTCGGCGAGATCCGATTCGAGTTGGGCGATGCGTTCGGCGTCTGGGGAGTTTCTTACGGAGCTTTGCGGTTCTGAGGCGTGTTCGGCTTCTTCGTGGATTGCGGGGATGGTTTCGCCAGAGAAGAGATGCATGTAGCGCGACTCTTTGGTGCCTGGTTGGCGGGGGAGGATTTTGACGAGGGGCGGTTCGCGGCGCATCAGGAGATGCAAGGCGGAGTGTACGGCTTCGAGGTCTTCGAAGGCGTACATGCGTTCGGCGCGGGTGCGGAGTTCGCCGGGGGTTTGCGGGCCCCGGAGGAGCAGAACGCAGAGGACGGCGATTTCGTGGCGGTGGAAATTGTAGAGTTCGTTGAGGCGATGCTCGAATTTGGGGACGCGGGAATCGCCGCCGGCGGAGCGGACTAACGCTTGTTCGGAGAGGGAGCGAAGGGCTTGGCGGACGGCGTCTTCTTCGAGGGCCATGACCGGGTCGCGGTTGGATTTTTGGTTGCAGGCGTTGACGAGGGCGTTTAGGGAGAGCGGGTAGTATTCGGGGGTGGTGGTTTCTTTTTCGACTAGTGCGCCGAGGATGCGGGCTTCGATATCGGATAGGACCAGGGTCATTCAGGTGGCTCCCGTTGCACAGGCATTGCGTGCGGTGTTCAGAATTCCAGTATAGATGAGGATTGGAGAGGCTTGCTTGCGTTGGGATTTGGTGGGTGGGCTTGGATGGATAGGTTGAACCGGGGAGAGGAAGTGGCGGAAGGCGGCGTCAGGCCGCCCCTACGTGGAAAACCCGCACCCTGAACGGCGCAGGGTGCGGCACCCATCTCGGTCGGGCTCCTGAGTTTAGAAGGGGTTGGCTGCAGACGAGGGAATGGCTGTGCTACCGGAGGCCTTCATGTGTCTCGAAGCACAGGTTCGCTGGAAAGATATCCCTGGTGGCGTAGTTCTGTGTTCTGCTGGGGAGAAGCGGGCCTGCTGGCCAACCCGAACATCTTCCATTTGAGGACTTACACCGATGGGACACCTCCCGATTTTTTCGCTTATTCGCGATCGTTTCTTTGCGCGCTTGCTGATTCTGGCCCTAACGGTTTTTGTGGCGCCTGCGTGCCGTGCGCAAAACGCTGCCCCGGTCCAGAGCGGCAAACCGGCTCATCCGGAACAGACTCATTCCGAGCAGGGGCATCCAGAACAGGCCTGGACCCAGGAGATACAGAAATATCCCGGCCTGCCGGAAGAGCTATCCCGTTTGCTCGGAAAGCTCCGGGAAAACGTGCACTTCCCCGCGGCCAGGACCGAGAGCGCTTTGCTGCCTTTGTTGCCGAAGGCGACGGTGGCGTATGTGGCGATCCCCAATTATGGAGATGCGGTTGCGCAGGCGTTGCAGGTATTTCATGAAGAGCTGCAGGAGAGCCAGGTGCTGCGCGATTGGTATACGCACGGACAGTTTGCGGCGGGCGGCCCGAAGCTGGAAAAGGCGCTGACGACGTTCTCCGAGTTGCACGAATATCTGGGCGAGGAGATCGTGCTTTCGGCGGCCATGGAAGTGCAGGAGCCGACTTTTCTGATTGTGTCGCGGGTGCGCAAGCCGGGTTTGCAGAAATTCCTCCTGGAGCTTGCCGGACGGAATGCCAGCAATGGGAAGCCAGCGGTGCGGGTGCTGGACGTGCAGCAGCTTGCCACGGCCACGGAGCGACCGCACGCGGAAGAACCCATCGTGGTAGTGGAGCCGGATTTTGTGGTGGCGGCGTTGGACCTGCCCACGCTGCGCGCCTTTAACACGCGGCTCGACGCAAGTCTGCACGAGTTTCCGGCAACGGCATTCGGGGAGCGCATGAACCGGGATTATCAGGGCGGGGTGACCGTCGCCGGTGGCGCCGATGTACATCGCATCCTGGAGAAAACCACGCCCGCGGCAAAAGACGAGAAGTCGCTGCTGCAGCGGAGCGGATTCGGCGACATGCAGTACCTGGTGTGGGACCACAAGAACATCGGCGGGAGACAGGTCAGCGAGACGGAGTTGAGTTTCCGCTCTCCCCGGCACAGTGCGGCGGCGTGGCTCGCGAAGCCGCGGACACTGGGCAGCGTGGACTATCTCTCGCCCGGCGCGATCATGGCGTTGGCCTTCGCTATTTCCGATCCCGTGCAGGTTTATGAAGAGAGCCAGACGCTCGGGGGCGCATCCTACGCGAACGCCACGGCCGCGGTTCCGGCGTTCGAAAAGACACTGAAGGTCAGCGTGAAAGACGATTTGCTGGCGCTGCTGAGCGGCGAGATGGCTTTTGAGATGGATAGCATGACGCCTCCGCAACCAGTATGGAAGGCGGTGCTGGGAGTGAAAGATGCCACGCACCTGCAGCAGACCCTGACCAAGATGCTCGCCGCGGCGAATATTCAGGCTACGGAAACTAGCGAAGATGGCGTGACGTACTACTCGGTGCGCATGCCTTCGCCGAAGACTTCGACCGAGATGGTTTATGCTTATAGGGATGGCTACCTGGTCGTAGGCTCTTCGCGCGGGGCGGTGGAAGAGGCGATTCGACTGCATCGCTCCGGCGGCGGGCTGGCAAAATCTCCCAAATTTGTTGCGGCTTTGCCGCCAGGCCGCGGGATAGAAGCGTCGGCCATGTTTTATCAGAATGCGATGGCGATGACGGCGCAGCAGATGAGGTCGCTGATGCCACAACTGGCAGAATCGCTCTCCGAGAGTGGAAAATCGGCAGCGACTTCCGTGATTGGGGTGTACGCGGAAGATTCTTCGCTGCGCAGCATCAGTTCCAATTCCACGTTTGACGCCGCAGGAGTGCTGGTAGTGGCGGCGATCGCCATTCCCAATTTGCTGCGCTCCAAGATAGCCGCCAATGAAGCCAGCGCCGTGGGGTCTGTACGTACGGTTAACACCGCGCAGGTCGTCTATGCTGCCAGCTATCCTAAGCGGGGTTACGCACCCAACCTTGCGGCGCTGGGTCCGGATCCCAACGGTGCTACGACCCCAAGTCCCACACACGCGGGAATCGTTGACGACGTCTTGGGTAACGCGACGTGCAAAGGCGATGCGTGGTGCGTGAAGTCCGGTTATCGGATTCGGGTGACGTCGGTTTGCAAGGTGCAGAATTGCAGCGACTATGTGGTGGTGGCTTCGCCGGTTTCGGAATCGACCGGGACACGGAATTTCTGCTCCACTTCGGATGGCGTGATTCATTACAAGATGGGCGCTCCGGTGACCGCGCCGGGCAGCGTGGCAGAGTGCCGGACATGGCCAGTGCTTCAGTGACGAAAGCGGGAAGGCGATCCCGAAATCAGAGCGGAGGAGTTAGGAGAAACGAAGATTGGGGTGCAGGCCGAAGGAGGATTTCGGGGAAGAGGCTCGGACTAGAGCGTTCTTTTTCTGGCGGGACCAGCCTTTTAACTGGTGTTCGCGTTGCCTCGCGGACTCGGCTTGGGGGTGGGGTTCGTACCAGGCGAAGATTGCAGGGGGATTTTCTTTGGTGTGGGCGCCGCCTTTGCCTTCGGCATGATCGAGGATTCGTTGGAGTAGGTTGTCAGTTGAGCCTACGTAATAGGAGCCGTCTTGGCAGATTAGGATGTAGGTGCACCAGCCGGAGGGAAGATTTAGGGAAAGGAGCTTGGATAGGAGGAGCTTGTGTTTGGAGAGGGGTGATATACCTCAGAGATAATATAACAATAGAGTAATGATTGGAATTAGGAGTTAGGAAAGGAGAAGAGAAAGAGAGGAGTCGGAGAAGAGCCCTTCGGCTGCGCTCAGGGCAAATCCTCCTGCGGAGGATTTGGTGCGGTCGAGTGGATTCGAACCACCACGGTATTGCTACCGCCAGCCCCTCAAGCTGGTGCGTCTGCCAGTTCCGCCACGACCGCACAGAGGTGAGACTTCATTGTAGCTGCGCCTTGGGATACGGGCAAGGCGGCAGGTGGTAAAAACGGATGGCATCGGAAAGCCGTCCTTACAGGGCGTTTTCCCGGTTACCGGTGAACGCCCAAACTTGAGTTACGGCTTGACTGGTGCCGTGGGAGTTGACTGCGCCGGCGCAGGGGTCACTGGAGCCGGGGCGGTCTTTGGCGCGGGCTTCGATACCTTTTCGAGGATCGAACTGCCGGTGGAGGTTCCCAGGCCGCGGTCTACTTTCACTACCATGGCCAGGGCACATACCATGAACATGACCGCGCACCAAGTAGTTGCCTGCGAGAGAATGGTTGCGGCGCCGCGCGGGCCGAAGGCCGTTTGGCTGCCCGCGCCGCCGAACGCGCCGGCTAGATCGGCGGCTTTGCCGCTTTGCAGCAGGACGACGATGATCAGCACGAGGCAGTTGAGCACGAAGAACGGGGTGAGAACGTAGCCGCCCCACGAAAAGTGAAATCCGATGTAAATGATCGCGAAGCCGATGAGCAGCGCGATGGTCCATTTCATCCAACCTGGCATTTCCTGCACCTCAAACTTGTAAGATTTCGTTTAAATCGTGGCCCGAAGTATTGCTTAGCGGGTCCAGTCTTTCACGATGCTGGCGAAGGACTTGGGATCGAGGCTCGCTCCGCCAACCAGCGCGCCGTCGAGTTCGGTTTCCGCCATCAACCCCTGGATATTGTCGGGCTTGACGCTGCCGCCGTAGAGAATCCTGAGGGCCGCCGCACAGCCGGCGTTGAACAACTCCGCCGCGCACTGGCGAACGAACCGATGAACGGCCGCAGCAATTTCCGGGGTGGCCGTGTGGCCGGTACCGATAGCCCAGATCGGTTCGTAAGCTACCAGAATACGGGAGAATTCCTCGGGGGTCAACGCGCCGACGCTGCCGTGGAATTGGGCCTGGCAGATGTTTTCGGTGCGTCCGGCCTGGCGGTCGGCGAGCAGTTCACCGAAGCAGACGATGGGGGTAAGGCCGGCGGCGAGGGCGGCGCGGGTTTTCTTGAGCACCGATTCACTGGTTTCGCCGAAAAACTGGCGGCGCTCGGAGTGGCCGATGATGGCGTAGCGGCAGCCGGCTTCGACGAGCATGTCGGGGGAGATTTCGCCGGTGAAGGCGCCCTGCTTTTCCCAGTAGACATTTTGGCCGCCAATGGCGATGTGCGTTCCCCTGGTGGATTCGATGGCGGCGGGAATGTCGGTGAAGGGCGGAGCGATGACGATGTCGCAATCGGTGACGCCTGCGACCAGCGGATTGAAGGCCGCGAAAAAGGCGCGAGTTTCCGCCTGGGTCTTGAACATTTTCCAGTTGCCGACGAGAACGTGGCGACGATTGGGATGGCTCATTTGTTGGAAAGGGCCTCCACGCCCGGAAGTTTGCGGCCGCCGAGGAATTCGAGCGAGGCGCCGCCGCCCGTTGAGATGTGGGAGATTTTGTTTGCGAGGCCGGACTGGTGAATCGCGGCTACGGAATCGCCGCCACCGACGATGGAGATGGCGCCGGCGGCCGTGGCAGCAGCCACGGCTTGCGCGATGGCCAGGGTGCCTTTGGCGAAGGCGGGCATTTCGAATACGCCCATGGGGCCGTTCCAGACGATGGTTTTGGCTTTGGCGAGTTCGGCGGAATAGGCCGCGATGGTTTTGGGACCGATGTCGAGGCCCATTTGATCGGCGGGGATGGCGGAGACTTCCACGATTTTGGTGGGCGCATCGGCCTTGAATTCGGGAGTGATGATGTTGTCGAGCGGGAGGAGGAGTTTGAAATTATTTTGCTTCACTTCGGCGAGGATTTTGCGGGCCAGATCGAGTTTGTCTTCTTCGACGAGCGATTTCCCGATGGAGAGGCCTTGGGCTTTCAAGAAGGTGTAGGCCATGCCGCCGCCAATGAGCATGGCGTCGGCGATTTTCATGAGATTTTCGACGACTTCGATTTTGTCGCTGACTTTCGCGCCGCCGAGGATGGCTACAAATGGGCGGGTGGGATTGCTGATGGCCTGGCCGATGTAGGAGAGCTCTTTTTCCATCAGCAGGCCGGCGGCGGATTGCTTTACGAATTTGGTGATGCCGACGACGCTGGCGTGGGCGCGGTGAGCGGAACCAAAGGCGTCGCAGACGAAGACGCCATCGCACAACGCGGCTAATTGCTTTGAGAAGGCTTCGTCATTCTTTTCTTCTTCGGGATGGAAGCGGACGTTTTCGAGGAGCAAAACGTCGCCGTCCTTCAGGGCTTTGCTTTTCGCTTCGGTTTCAGGGCCCACGCAGTCGGCGGCAAACGCCACTGGCCTGCCGAGCAACTCTTCGAGCTTCTTTGCGGCGGGCTTCAGGGAATATTTGGGATCGGGCCCACCTTTGGGGCGGCCGAGATGCGAGGCGAGCACCAGGCGGCCACCCTTTTCGATTGCGAGTTTCAGAGTGGGCAGGGTTTCGCGGATGCGGGTGTCGTCGGTGACCACGCCGTCTTTTAGCGGGACGTTGAAATCCACGCGGATGAAGACGCGCTTGCCGCGGAGATCGAGGTCTTGGATGGTGAGTTTGGTCATGGGCTTGTCCGGTGCGAGTTTTCAGTAATTAGTAGTCAGTAATCAGTAAGCGGATAACAGAGAACAGCGAACAGATGACAGGAGGCGGGCCTTGCCGCTGGCGGTACCGCGCTTAGGGAACGGTTCCTGTTATCTGTTGTCTGAGCGCTGTTATCCAGATGCAGCCCGCAGATTGCACGGGCCGCACGATCGAGCTTCCGCCAAATTTAGAACTTGGACGCCAACAGCTTGATCAGGTCGCGGCAGCGGCAGGAGTAGCCCCACTCGTTGTCGTACCAGGCCAAGACTTTGACGCAGCGATCGCCTACTACCTTGGTGTAGCCGGAATCGACGATGGAGGAGTTGGAATTGCCTTTGAAATCGCAGGAGACCAACTCTTCTTCGGTGTAGCCGAGGATGCCCTTCAGCGGGCCGTTGGCGGCGGCTTTGAGGGCGGCATTGACGGAATCCTTGGTGGCCGGCTTATCCACGAAAACGGTCAGGTCCACGACGCTAACGTTAGGCGTGGGCACGCGTATCGAGTAACCGTCCAGCTTGCCCTTCAATTCGGGGATTACGAGGTGCAGGGCCTTGGCGGCGCCGGTGGAACTGGGAATCATGTTGATGGCCGCGGCGCGGGCGCGGCGGAGATCCTTGTGGGGCAGATCGAGGAGCTTTTGGTCGTTGGTGTAGGAGTGGATGGTGGTCATGGTGCCGCTGTGGATTCCGAAGGTTTCGTGCAGGACCTTGGCGACCGGAGCGAGGCAATTCGTGGTGCAGGAAGCGTTGGAGATCACGTGATGCTTTGCGGGATCGTAGGTTTTGTCGTTCACGCCGAGCACGAAAGTGGCGTCGGGATCATCCGCCGGGGCGGAGATGATCACTTTTTTTACCGTGCCGTGCAGGTGCTTTTTCGCCTCCGGGCCCTTGGTGAAGAGGCCGGTGGACTCGACCACAATTTCCGCGCCGACGCTGGCCCAGTTAATTTCCGCGGGATCTTTTACCTTGAAGACCTTGATGGGCTTTCCTTCGATGCTGATGGAATCTTCGGTGTGAGTGATGTTGTGCGGAAGATTTCCGAGCACCGAGTCGTACTTCAAGAGGTGCGCGAGGGTCTTGGCATCGGTGATGTCGTTTACGGCGACGAACTCGATGCTCTTGTCATCGATGGCGGTGCGCACAATATTGCGACCGATGCGTCCGAAACCGTTGATTCCTACCTTAATTGGCATGCTTCCTCCGGTGCGGGTGTCTGGATTGCGGCGGCAGATCAGGTACGTAAGCCGCCGTGGGCGGAACACAAGGTGCTAGATAGAGTATAAGGAAAAGTCAACGAAAGACGAAGTGCCTAAGATCACAACTGGGGTGCAAAGTTTTCTTGTGGCGGGGAAACGGCAGGAGCGATGCTGTGCACGAGCGACCAAGGCGCGCGACGGGATGGGGTTATTCAGTCAACCTTACTGGCGTCATGCAGACGAATGCGCATGCGCGCTTCCTCGCCGAGGCTTTTCACGGCTAAGCGCGTCTCATTTACCATGGAGTAACAGCCGAAGCTTAGCCCGAGCACCGCGCAGCCGCCCGTGACCACCGCGAGTAAGGCTCCCAATTGGAACAAAAGCCTCTGACCATAAAAGGCGGCCAGGGAGCCGACCACGGAAATCAGCGCCGAGGAAGCGAACAATCCGAGCGCCGCGTAGAACAGCCGCAAGGCCCGAAGCAACATGTGCACGCGTTTTTCCAGAGCGCGCAATTGGGAGTTCCATTCCCGAAGCTCCTCGGATCCCGGTTTGCTAGCGGCAATATCGCCAGCCACGACCCGCGTGCGGTCCACCACGCGGCCCAAGCGGTTGCTGGTTCCCAGCGAGAGAACCGAACACGCATTGGTGAGGATGGCGGGCGCCACAATCGCGGTGAGAACCGCGAACGGATTGTTAGCCACAAATTGATATTGCATGTTGATCCGAGCTACTGCGGGTATTGCTTGATGGAGCTTACTTTATCTCCCCGGAAATGGACAAAGACTGTTTTGTCGGGGGGGTGGCCGTAGATCCAGTCTTCAGTGTCGTAGCCCTCGGCATCGCGTTCGCGGACTTTGCGATCAGGTTTGCCCATGGCGGCGACCACTTCTTCCTTATCCATTCCGAGAATCGCGTGGCGCTCGGTGATGGCCTTTTTGGTTTCCGGGGGCAAGGTATCAATCCACTGCACCACGGCAGACCGTTCTCCCGCGAAATCGAGAAATGGCGAGAGGAGATGTTTGAGGTCGTCGGGCGAGAGGTCGGGAATATTTTTCGGGAATTGGATGTAGAGCGTGCCGCCGGCGCCAGGTTGGAATCCCGGGGGGCCTTGTTCCTGGGTGACCGTGGTGCTGGACTGGGGGACCTGGGACGGCCCGCCAATGCCGAGTTGAATATGATCGCGCCAACTGTGCTTGGGGCGGCCGCCGCCGTTGATATCAACAATGATGAGGTGCTCGCGAAATTCGAGCTTGGTGATCTGCGCTTTGTCACCGGTGTTGATGGCCGCGCCATGCGTGGAGATGACGCGATCCAGATACTCCAGGTTCAGCGGCTTGTCGGTGTATAAGACGAAGCCTTCTTTGCCGCCGGGGATGGGCTTGCGGGCTTTGGCAAATTCGCCGGAAACATAGCGAATCAAAGCCAGCTTGGAGGGTTCCGTTAGGGTGGCGCTCTTGGCAGCGGCCGGATTTTGCTGACTGCCGGATTGCGGATCATCTGCCGCGAGCATCACGGGGAGAATCGGAATGCTTTCGCCCGCCAGGACATTATTTGGAGATTTGCGGTCGGTCAGCGGCAAAACAGGAAGCTTGGGCAAGTCCGCCGCTGCGAACAATGCGACCAACCCCGCAATGGGAAGCCAATTGGACATGGCAAGAGGTATGCCGCTCCCAGCGGCGCCTATGCCATTTTATGATGCGGCGAGCGGCTTGAGTAGTGGTGCGTGATAAAAACTATTGGGAGACCACGGTGACGCCCTGGCGGTCGATGTGCATGGGCAGGAGCTCGCCGCCGCACTCAAGCACCGCTTTTTCTACGCGCTCTCGCGCGCCGGGGTCAATCAGCAGGACCACGCAGCCGCCGCCGCCCGCGCCGCAAACTTTTCCGGCCAGTGCGCCATTGCGCCTTGCGCCGTTGATGATGGCGTCGATGGTTTTGGTGGAGATGGTAGGCAGGTTGCGGCGGCGGAAGGACCACTCCGCATGCATCAGGCGGCCGGACTCTTTCCAGTCGGCGGCTTCCAGGGCCACACGCATTTTTTGGGCGATTTGGGAAATGTGTTCGATATTGTTTCGGATGGCTTTCTTGCCGTCGATGTGCGCTTTGAAGACTTCCCAGTTGTTGATTCCCGATTGGCGGGGCTTGCCGGTGTAACAGACCACCAGGCGGCGCTCCAGTTCGTCGAGGTTTACGCGCAGTTCGATGCGGCGTTCACCCCCGGCGAGGAGCTCGATCGCGGCTGCACCGCCGAATGCGGGCGGATAGTGGTCCTGGGTGCCGGTGGGCACGCGGATTACGATGGCTTCGGCGTCGCGGCTGATGTGAATCCAATCAACTTTGCTCTTCCCTTCACCGATGAAGCGATCGAGCGCGGCGCAGATGGCCACGGCCATGGCGCTGGAACCGCCGATACCCGCGCCCGCGGGTGCCTCCGAATTTGTGATGAGGGTGAAGCCGCCCTCTGGCCGGAAAAATTTTACGATTTCGGCGAGCAAAGGCAGGCGATATTTCTTTGCCCGCACCAGCGCGGCGAAAGAGGGGAACGATTCGGAACGATTGGTGTCCAGGGAGACCAGTTTGATGCGCGAATCGCCGGCGGGATGGGTTTCGATAACGCAGTGAGCGTAACGCGAGATCGCGGCGTTCAGCGTGAGAGCGCCGGGATGAAAAAGATACAGCGGCCAGATGTCCAGGGTGCTGCCGGCCAGGTCGACGCGTGTGGGAGCTTTCGATTCGATGCGCATGGTTGTGTGTGGCTCTTCGAAAACGAGATGGGGTTAGAGTAGCGGAACCCCGGCTTACTTGCCGCCGCTGTTTGCGACGCGGTTGCGAATCAGCAGAGGTCCAGTTTCGCGCGCGGCTAGCGCGGGATTGGGCTCGAAGCAGCGGCGGCAGCGGGCTTCATAGGCGCCACCCGCGCCGACAACGATGAGTTCTTCGCTTTCGACGAGACGCTGGGTGTGCACGGCGGGGTTTCCGCAGCGGACGCAGATGGCGAGGAGCTTGGTGATCTCTTCGGCGATGGCCAGGAGGCGCGGCATGGGTTCGAAGGGCCGCCCACGATAATCGGTGTCGAGGCCCGCGACGATCACGCGTTTGCCGAGGTTGGCCAGCTTGGTGCAGACGTCCACGACTTCATCGCCGAGGAATTGCGCTTCGTCGATGCCCACGACTTCGGTGCGGGGCTGGAGCTTCTCAATGATTTCGGAAGCTTTGGTGACGTTATCGGAGGTGATGCCCAAGCCATTGTGAGAGACGATTTCGTTGGCGGCGTAACGCGAGTCGATAGCTGGTTTGAAGATCTGGACGCGCTGCCGAGCAATTTCCGCGCGCCGAAGCCGCCGGATGAGTTCTTCACTCTTGCCGGAAAACATTGGCCCGACGACCACCTCGATCCAACCCATGTTGCCCTTGACTATGTCCACGCATCGTCTCCTTGAACGACCGAACCTGGAATGCCTAGGAACTGGCGGCTGCCGCCTGCCGATACATCTTTACATTATAGAACGGTGCGAAGGCCACAACCACCGCGAGTCGGAACGACTCCTGCCGCGAAACCAGATTGTCGGTGAGCACGCCCCACGCGCCCTGGCCATCGCGGATGCCGATCGCACCGGCGTAGCGGTCTATCGCTACGGAGAGTTCTGTGCCGAGGATTAACACTTCTTCGGCCAAGGGCTCCGGGAGTTCGATGCTGCCGGAGCAGCCGAAATGCCCGTGCGTGCCATCGGTAACGTACGCCCAGCTTTCGAGGAAGACTCTGCGGCGGCCATTTTCGGACACCACATCCAGGCCGCCCTCGAGACCCACGCAAAAGTCGGGGCGGTCGGACGAAACAGCAAGCAGGCTGTGCAGAGCTTCGGCGCGCTGACGCGCTCCCTGCATCAACTCTTCGCGAGAAACCGGGGTGTGGCTGACGCCGCTCTCGACTTCGTGGCCTTGAATATCCAAAGGAGCTTGCGGGGAGAGCTTATCGGCAAAGCTGGCGGTGGCTGCCTGGACGGCCTGAAGTTTGGGCCGCCGGGTGCTCCCGACGGCGATGCGGCACGCGTTCATCGAATGGGAAGCCTGTGAGGGAAGTTTACTGGGAAACGCGCTCAAGATTCATAAAGAATTTCAATTGGCTGAGGAAAACGGGAGGAAAATGGAGCGGCCTATCGGAATCGAACCGACACCTGAACCTTGGCAAGGTTCCGTACTACCACTATACTAAGGCCGCTCTGACTATAACTTTTATAGCACGCTTCTCCGGGAAACGACAAGACGCTCCGGGTTGTTTTGAAACCACAGGTGTGTTTCAGGAAACCTGGGTGACGCGGGCCGACTTGACGATCGGGGAGCGGCGCTGGCGCTCGGCAAAGCGGGTGGCCTTTTCCTTGTCGGTATAGACGCGGCCAAAGGTTTCGCCGTCGGCGTAATTCACGGTGACCAAGAAGTGATGGTGCTTGCGGCGGCGATCCTTACCGAATTCGGATTTTTCATCCCGAACCGATTTGCGGGGACCTTTGCTGGTTGTTGACGATTTGGCCACGGACACCTCTGCTTTGAAATAATCGTAAATACCACTATCGCAAGAATAAAATCGAGGCGCAAGTAACCTGTGGGGTAGTAACAACGATTGCAACCTTAGATGTAGAAACTACCGTGAGGTCATTAAAATTGTATCCGGCCGCGGGCCCCAAAAGGGCAGGAATCCGCGGCTGGCGTGCACTAGATATTCAATACCACGCAGGCCGCTGCGGTCGTTGGAATCGACTTCACTGCCACGCCATGTGAAGGACATATGAATTCCCGCCATTTGGTCCGAGGGCGGAGTGTGGGTGGCCAGAAAGGCGTTGCCGAAGGCACTGAGGTTGTGGAGCGCACCCTGCCCGGGAAGCCCCAGCACAAAATTGGCGGTGGTCACATCGCTTTCGAAACCTGTGAGTTTCAGGCGTCCACCCCAGAAAGTGGCCAAAGGCAGCCGCACCTGATCGACGAATGGCGTGTCGTTGCAATAGAAGGCGGCTTCCATTCGGTCGATGGTGCCGGGCGAAGAGCTCCAGATGGCTTTATTGAAGTTTGGGGCATCGATCCGGGCACGCGTCGAGGAATAACCAGAGGAGTATGCCGGCATCGAATTGCTGCGGAAATTATAGGCGGGCAAGAGCAAGCTGAAATCGCCAGCATTTTGGGGGATCCCGGTACGAGCGGGCGACGGAGCAGGGTCCTGAAGGCTCACCAATTGTTGGGCATGGAGCGGCAGTAGCACAATTGAGCACGACAGTAAAGCGAGTCTGGCCAGTAGCTTAGCGGAGATCCAAGAAACCTTCACGAGACCCTCTCGAACCTGCAAAAACACTGCTTGCGTCGCAACATATCCTAAAGATACGCAGGTGTCTACACCGTTTGGAAGGATGCCAATCGTGCCTCGCGCCGCTGATCGGTGGTTGGCGATCGCGCATCACCGATGCAAGAGATGAAAACTTCTGATGTGCATTTCATGAAACATTTCGCGAACTTTTACGTCTTTATGAGTGAGGAAAGATTATGATGCTTGCGAGGCTAAAGGAAAGAGTAATGGTCAGTGTTAACAAGCAGCCGCCGATGATCGAGGATCTTCGCGCGCACGCGCCGGAACAGTTGGCGGAACTTCGGCTATTGCTGGATGCGGGAATGACCGGTATGCCGGACGCGAGCCGCCCGGGCTTCTTTGAGATCGATGGGGTTGCGAACGTGTATTACGTTTTCCGGTATCCCACGGGGCACAAGGTGCTGCTGCTAGCCGCATGGCAGCGGGAACTTGATCCGGTGGCGGAGATGGTCGCGTACTCCTGCCCTGCCGCGTAGTTCAACTTCACCAACATTTGGGATTTGAAGAAATTCGCCCGCCCGATTAACGTTTGTCTTTATCCAGCGCCAACGATGCGGAATTAATGCAGTAGCGCAAACCGGTGGGATCTGGCCCGTCGTCGAAAACGTGGCCGAGATGGGCATCGCAGCGGCTGCATTTTACTTCCGTGCGGGTCATGCCGTGCGACGAGTCTCCTTCTTCGTCGACGGATTCGCTTGCGAGGGGCGAGGTGAAACTGGGCCAGCCGCAGCCGGAGTGAAATTTGTTTTCGGAACGGAACAACGGTTGGCCGCAACAGACGCACTTGTAGGTCCCTGGCGTTTCCGTGGACTCATACTCGCCGGTGAATGGGGGTTCGGTGCCTTTCTGGCGGGTGACATAGAATTGATTCGAGGTAAGTTGTTTTTTCCATTCGCTTTCCGGCTTGCGGATCTTGTCGGTCATGACTGCCTCTTTAGTTCTGCGGTATCACACCTTCTATCACTATCAGATTCAACGCAAAGCCTTGACGTTTCATGATTCTGCCCTAATGATGAGTGTACCCCACCGCCTCGGGGCACTGGTATGACCGACAAAGCTGAGCCCCAATATACTGATAAGCGTCGCAGCAGGCGTGCGAAGATTGCCAAACCGTTGCGTGTGCGTCCCTCCGAGCCCCGCGATGAGCATTTTGAAGATTTGCCCACCAGCATCAACGCGTCCAAGGAAGGGATTTACTTTCAGACCCGCCGCGAGAACTATTACAAGGGCATGCGGGTTTTTGTGACCTTTCCGTTTACTTCGCATCATGACCCGATGAACTGCGAGTACGTGGCGGAGGTGGTGCGGGTGGAATCGCTGCCGAACAACCGCTTCGGGGTGGCACTGCATTTGCTGATGACCATGAATTATACCTCCGGAGTCCCTTCGGTCCGGTGACCCGGGAGTAGCATTCATTTTTTGCCTCTATCGGCGCTAATGTTCCGATTGACAGCGGGGATTGCCTTCCTGTACTTTCCTAGCCAGATGACTTTTCGGGCGCATCGGCACCATCATCATGACGGCCATCGGTCGCGCCCGTGGAGCCCTGCCTAGCAATTCGGAACATCCAAGCAGGAGAGGCCCCGCTGGCGCGAATCGCCCGGCGGGATTTTTGTTTTTGGGGAGGATTTTGTGGAGCTGGCATTTGAAAAACAGGGCGGCCTGGTTGCGGCAATCGTGCAGGACCAGGAAAGCAAGGAAGTGCTGATGCTCGGGTATGTGAACGCAGAGGCGCTGGCGGAGAGCTGGAAGAGCGGCGAGGTGCATTTTTTCAGCCGTTCGCGGAAGCGGCTTTGGAAAAAAGGGGAAAGCAGCGGGCACGTTTTGCGGCTGAAGAAGGTCTTGGTGGATTGTGACGCGGATGCGCTGCTGCTGCTTGTTGAACCGGTGGGGCCGGGCGTGTGCCACGAGGGTCATCGGAGCTGCTTTTTTCGTGAAATGAGCGTGGATGGCGAGGCTCGCGTGATTGCCGAGCAGGTTTTTTCGGCGGAGCAAGTTTACGGACGTCCGGAGGGCAAATGAGCTTGCTGAAGCTGGGCATACCCAAGGGAAGTTTGCAGGACGCGACGATTGATCTGCTGGCGCGGGCGGGATGGAAGATCGGGCTGAGCTCGCGGAGTTATGTGCCGACGATCGACGATCCGGAGATTAGTTGCCTGCTGGTGCGGGCGCAGGAGATGGCTCGCTACGTGCAGTCCGGGGCTTTGGAGGCGGGGATCACGGGGCACGATTGGGTGGTGGAAACACAGGCCGATGTGGTGGAGCTAGCTGAGCTTGTGTATGCCAAGCAACGGCTGGCACGGGTGAAATGGGTGCTGGCTGTGCCGGAGGATTCGGCGATTCACGGGCCGAAGGATTTGGAGGGCAAGGTGATTGCCACGGAGGTCGTTGGCATCACCGAAAAATATCTGGCGAGGCACGGCGTGAAGGCGCGGGTGGAATTTTCGTGGGGGGCGACGGAGGTGAAGGTGCCAGAGCTTGCGGATGCCATCGTGGAGGTCACGGAGACGGGATCGTCTTTGCGCGCGAACCGGCTGCGGGTGCTGGATACTGTGCTGGAGTCGGCAACGGTTTTTATTATGAATCGCAAGGCTGCGGAGGATCCAGCAAAGCGCGAGAAGGCGGAAAACATGGTGCTGATGCTGCAGGGGGCGATCGCTGCGACTACTCGTGTGGGACTGATGCTGAACGTGCGGCGCGAGAATCTGCAGGCGGTTTTGGCGGCACTGCCGGCGTTAAAGAATCCGACGATCTCTTCGTTGAGTGATGCGGATTGGGTGGCGGTGAATACGATTATTGAGGAGTCGGTGGTGCGGCAGATTTTGCCACGGTTAAAGGCCGCGAAAGCGCAGGGGATTGTGGAATATCCTTTGAATAAGATTGTGCTGTGATGCGCATCCTGAAACTCACTGCGAAGACGGAGGCCGGGCTGCTGAAGCTGCGGCAGTCGCACGACCGGGAAGCGTACGTGGTTGCATCGCGGATTGTTGCGGATGTGCAGCGGCGCGGCGATCGGGCGGTGATTGAATGGTCCAGGAAGCTGGATGGGACGGATGTTTCGGG
>Ga0074045_10000255_pt1 | contig 51044 bp, 50 predicted proteins | sample BogForMeECP23OM2_FD_94442 | JGI IMG/M metagenome (GOLD analysis project Ga0074045, IMG submission 94442) | Bog forest soil microbial communities from Calvert Island, British Columbia, Canada - Bog Forest MetaG ECP23OM2 | ecosystem: Environmental > Terrestrial > Soil > Wetlands ... | reverse complement strand
GGGTGGGCGCGAAGAGCGCGCAGAGGCTGGCATTCTACATCCTGCGCGCGAGCGACGAAGACGCCGAGGCGCTGGCTGCGGCGGTGCGCGACGTCAAGGCCAGCCTGCGGCTGTGCTCGGTGTGCAATAACATTACCGACGTCGATCCCTGTGTGTATTGCACCAGCGCGACCCGCAACCAGCGCCTGGTGTGCGTGGTCGAAGAGCCCACCAATATTGCGGCCATCGAAAAGACCAAGCACTTCAATGGCGTCTACCATGTGCTGCACGGATCTCTTTCTCCGCTGCACGGCGTCGGACCGGAGCAGTTGCGCGTCGCGAATCTGATCACGCGCGTGGATGCGGGCAATGTCGACGAAGTGATTGTCGCCACCAACCCCACGGTGGAAGGCGAAGCGACTGCGGCGTATCTCTCGCAACAACTCAAGCGCGCGGGCGTGAGAGTGACGCGCATCGCGATGGGCATCCCGGTCGGCAGCGACATCGAATACACCGATGAGATCACTATGCTCAAAGCTATGGAGGGTCGGCGGGAGTTGTGAATTCAAGCCGTCAGATCAGGTCTTAGAAATTCGTTGATTTCCGCTTCGGCAGAGGCGAGGCCTTTTGGCAAGGCGCCGCGGTTGTATTCCGCCATGCGGTTTTTCCACTTGAGGAAGTCGGTAATGCTTTGCGGTTCGACGCGGACTTCGACACGGCGCAGGCTGGCGAGCAGGAGATTCATTTCATAGCGGAAGCCGGTGGCGGTTCGCAGATCCTTGGCAGAGGAATGTACGGTTTCGATTCTTCCACTGCGGCATTCGAGCAGGCCCCATCCCTGGGGTAATTCGTCGCGACGCAAAAGCCCTGCGGGAACAAGATAGAAGCGCTCGCAGCCAACTCCCTGTTGCGGCTTGAGGCGGAAGGGTTTTGCACGGTCGGCCAGAAAATCAGAGCGGGTGATTTTGCACTCGACCAGCACGGAATGGCAGGCGCGCTTCCAGCCTATGGCGTCGGGCATTTCACCGCTGACACAGGCTTGCTCGGAGAGGATGACTCCGCAGCGATAGCGGCGCAGCCAGCGCACGGCTTTTTCGACCAGTTGGGCGTGGGTCATGATTTACGTTTGTAATCCCAGCATGAGGCGCACGGAAGTGTCTCGCAAGCTTCACCCTTTTCGAAAAGAGTTGTCAGAGGCAAGCGTTAGCGGCATCGATGGCAACGGTAGATTCCTCTAGATCCTTCGCTTCGCTGAGCATGACAGCGGCAGGGGTGGGTCCATGTCTTCGCAGATTTGGGGGGACTCGTGGGCTGGGTTTCAGCTTCTGAAGGAGGAGTACCTCATAGGCTTAATCAAGACTGGCCTGTGGAGAACGGTTTCGAGCAGGTGGCGTTCGGCGGCGATGGTTTGGGCCGATGATCCTAGCGGCGTGTAGCCCTCGGCAGCAATTACTAAGGCCTGGTTGGAGGCGAGGGCTGGGGTCTTACGCAGGAACCCGCGCAGGAAACCGTTACTGCGCTTTCTGCGATTTGATTTGGCTTCGATGCGAGCGTTATTGGTTTGAACACCTTCAATTTGAACACGGCAGATGTGGCCGTCGTGGGCGGCGTCGAGGGCATTGGCCAAGCGCAGGATCGCGGCTAACTGGATGGTCGCTTTCTGCTCGCCAGGCAGAAGATCGCGCAAAGACTTGTGCCTGCGGGTGGGAAGGGCTCCGCGGTGGAAGCGAGCGACGGTGGCGGCGCGCCGCAGGTCAGAGGCTTTCCAGCCTAAGGGGTTGCCATGAGTCTGAATCAGATGTGAAGAGGCTTTGTGATGGCCCTTCTGGCCCTCCGACTTGCCGACATCGTGTAGCAAAGCAGCGGCCATGAGGCTGGAGCGGGCGGCGACGCCGTCGATGGTAGGTAGCCAGCCGATAGCGAGCAGGCCATCGTAGAGTTGGAGAGCAAGGCTGGCAACGCGCTCGGAGTGGAAAAAGTCCGGATCGAGGCCGGCTGCCCAGAGCTTCATGCGGCGGGTGGCGAGAGCCTGAATCTGCTTGCCCTGGGGAAGCGAGGCTCGCCAAATCTGCCAGAGAGAATCGGGGCCGATCATTTTGGCGCGGTAGCGGTTGATGCGAGCGGTGCGCTGGTCGAGGATTCGCTGACGCCAGGCGCGGCGTGAATGGGCGTCGGGGAAAACCTGGCAGGAGACTGCGGTCGACCAAAGGACATCGAGGTCATGGACCTCGCCGAGCAAATCCTGCATTTCCTTGAGGTCGTCGCTCCAGGCGTTATGCTCGACTGGGAGAAAATTTTCCACGATGTAGCGGAAGCGCTTAATGCCGATGCGCAGACTGTGGAACGCGGTCCGGGAGCGGTTTCGCAGAGCGCGGTTGTGGAGTTCGCGGGCCTCGGTCCAGCGCTCCAGGGCGAGATATTTGAAGAGGGCGCTGCCCGGTCGAAAGCGGACGGCGCGCGCGGGAAGCGATTTGCTCCAGTGGCGCCACTGTTTGCGATCGAACTGGGCGAGCGCGGCTTGGGCTTCGCGCTGCTCGACCTGCTCGCGACGGTGGAGGATCTCGAGCAGCGTCTGGGCTGCACGATCGCTGGGGTCGTTCTGAGGATGATCCGAGTCTGGGATGGCCTCATTGTTCTGCTGAGACGGAAGCGACGCGGGCGAGTCGCCCGCATCCACATGGGCTTCGGCGGGATGAAGTTTCTCGACCCACTCCATCATTACGTGGATATCGCGCAAGGCGCCGAGCCTTTGAAAGAGGCGACTGCCAGTCTTTTTCATGGCCTTCCAGTTGGGATCGGGATCGAGGGCCCTCAAGCCATCGGCCAGGGAGCGACAGCGGCGCAGAGCGACGCGGAGGTCGTGGACCGGGTCGGGACCGAAATCGGCGGAGACGTGATCGCACTCCTCAAGAACCTGCAGCATCCAGTAGCGCAGGCCGATAGTTTTTGGGGGCCGGGTTGAGCGAGTGGTTAAGGGGGGCACGAGGGTTCCAAATATGTTGGCGTCCCTATTTTCGTCGCTACGGACGGGAAATGCCAGTGCCAGGGAGCATGTGCTGGAGAAGATCTGAAGAGAAGGTGAATTGCGGCGGAAGACGCTGACCTTGCGCGGAGCTTTTGCCGGGCGAAGGGCGGGCGACCATTTGCGAGCCTCGCCAGTGGCGGGAGACGAAGCGAACCAGGTTTTTTACAGGGAATCGCTCGAATCGCCCGTCGGACGGTCCATTACCTCCGTAATGTGCGTGGGCTTACCGGTTGGATTTAACCTTTTACTTGCAGAGCTGCGGTTTGAGGAGCGCTTTATCACAGACCCAACCACATTCCATGCCAACCGGGCGGCATCGGCACGAGCCTTCGTTCACAGCCTGAACATCCTGATTAAGTACGCACGGATGTACGGGCCCGAGCACAAGCGAACGGAAGCGCAGTTTCAGATGGCCTGGAACGAATTACAGCAGGGGCTGCCGACGGCGGGAGAGGGCGGGTTTCTGCTGGGGGTCTCCGACAACAAATTGCTGCTGGACGGCGTTCCGCTGGAGGCAGGGCAGACGGAACGGAGCTTCGGACAATTGTTGACTACTGCCGGACTGGCGAGCCTACACTTTTCCAAAGATGTTACGAAAGATGATTTTGCGCGGCTGGTGCGAGCCTTTACGCTGGCGGGCTCCAAAGCCCAGGATGTAGCCAAGCACATCAAGGAAGCGCTCGGCAGCAGCGGCAAACAGAGTACCATCAAGATCAATGAAGTGAAATTTGTAGCGGCCGATCCGCTGACGGGGGATATCAGTGTAGCTGCGCAAATCGCCGCGCAAACTCTGGGCCCGGAGTTCAAACAATGGCTGAACGATCCGCAGAAGCTGCTGCAACTGATCGCTGCCGCTGAGGGCGCCAGCTCCGGCGGCGGCGGGGGACAAGCCGGTGGAACTACGGTTCCCTTCGGGAGCGTTCCCAACGTTTCGGGCCACTGGGTAGCGGGACCAGCAAAAGAGGGGGGCACGGGGACTGGAACTGCGGCCGCTCAAGCGTGGGAGGGCGGAGTGGTGCCCTTGCAGGAAGCCGAGGTGGTGCAGGCGATCCGGCTGTTGACACGATTCGGACAGGTGCAGGGCGATCCGAATATTCGTCCGGAAGACTTGCAGAAGGATCTCGCCGGGATTGACACCAACACTAAGTTGAACCTGCAGCAATTGCTGGGGAGCCTCGCGGCCCAGGTGACGACGGAGCAGGAAGATACGCCGCTCTTGATGAAGGCGGCCGAGCACATGGCCATCCGCTTTGCCCTGGAGCGTTATTCCAAGGGCGAAGTCAAGGTGAATGCGGTACATCAGATGATGGAGCATATGAGCCGGCAGATGGACTCGTTGCGCCAGATATTGAAATTGCAAGAAGATAAGATGAATAAGGCGGGCATCCTGGTGGAATCGCACGCCGACGTCCTAGACCGGATGTTCTGGGCGGAAGTGCCGGAGTCAGGCAAGAAGACGGTGCTGCTCTCGAATGAAGCTCCGTGCGTGCCACCGCGCAACCTGCGGCAGTTCGTGGAAGTATTGCTCGACCGGGACGATAAGGAAACAGCCGCCGAAATTCTGAACAACTACTCTGGCTGCCTCAACACGAAAGAAGCAGAAGCCCGCCGCAAGACAGCGATTGGATTGAGCCAGCTGGCGGATCTTTATTCGCGGCTGGGGGGCGAAGCCTTGGGCGGAGCGATCCGCAGGGTGACCGAGCTGTTGTGCGTGGAGAAAGATGCCGAGCTGCAAAGCCTGCTGAGCGCGGCTTTCGTGCGTCTGAGCCAGGAAGCAAGCGAGGCCAAGAACTACAAGGCGGTCAACGAAGTATGCAGCGGGATGGAGATGCTGCTGCAACAGCGCCCGGTGCTGGTGAATGATCTGCGCCCGCGGGTGGGCGTCGAGAACCGGATTCCCGAGTTCATTGAGGAGGCTTTGCGCCAGGAGCCAGTGCCCGCGGACCTGCTGGTGATTTTGCGGCGCACCTCGCAGTCGGGAGCCGAACATCTCGCCGACCGATTCTTCCGCTGTATGCGGCGGGATGAATGCGACCGCATGGTCGAACTGGTAAAGGAGGTGGGTTCTCCAGCGCTGGCGCAACTGCGGGAGATTTTGCGGACCGGGCAGGCGCGGCAGGGCTCGGCGGTAGTAGGGCTGTTAAGCCGTCTGGATGTGGGAACGTTGCTGGAGCTGCTGCCGATCCGCTTGCCCGAATGGAACCGTTTCTATCACGACATCGTGGTCCGGCAAATCGCTTATGGAGCTGCGCCGGACCGTGGGCGCACTCTACTGGAGCTGGCCGAAGTGCTGGATGCGGTGGTTTTGCCCGAGGCCATTGATGAAATTGGGATGAGCGGAGACACGAGCGCGGCCCCGCCGCTGGTGGCCATGGCGCGGCCTGGCGAAGCGGCTTCGCGATCGCCGCTGGTGCAACTGAAAGCCATTGAATCTCTGGGGCGGCTGCGGGATCCGGAAGCGTTAACCCTGCTGCGGGAGATTGTCGAGGCGAAAAAGACCTTTGGATGGATTCATCATCGCGAATTGAGGATTGCGGCAGCGCAGTCGTTGGCTAAGACCGATCCGCGCTACAGCGCCCAGATCCTCTCAGAAAGCGGCATCGAACCGGCGGAGCTGGCGATTGCTCCTCTGGATACAGCCCCGGCGTGCCCGTGGGTGCGGCAGCGGCGCTACGAGCGGATGGTGTTGTCACGCACGGTCGGCGCCTCGATCGGCAGTTCGTGGGGCAAGTCAAAGATTTTGATCCGTGAGTTAAGCCTGGGCGGGGGCATGGGTACGAAAGAAGATAACTTGCGCATCGGCAGCGAGGCGGATCTGGAGATCTCCGTCGGCATGCGGTCGAAGATCAAGGCACACGTACTGCTGCGACGGGCGCGAGTGAATGAAGTGGGATTCGAGATTGTGAATACCGACCTTGAGAGCCGCTACAAGCTGCGCCGGCTGCTGGTGGAAGCGGCGAACCGCGCTCCGCAGAATAAAGAGCAGCAGTGGAGCGGGGAGCGGAAAATCTAGCGGAGCTGCGCTCCGCGGACAACCGAGGGCGGCTGTCCCCACATGCCGAACCGCACCATTTATAAAACACGAAAGCCTCTGCTGCAAGCAGAGGCTTTCGTGCGTTGGACGGATCCTGCGGAATGCCTACTTCACCTTGGCGAAAATGATGACCAGGGTGTAGAGCGCCAGCGACTCGATCAAGGCCAGGCCCAGAATCAGTGCCAGCTGAATGCCAGGACGAGCGGCGGGATTGCGGGCCAGACTCTCGGCGGCGGAGGCGGTTGCCTTGCCCTGCGCCAGCGCGCAAATGCCGGAAGCGAAAGCCATGGAGAATCCAGCGGCGATTGCGACCCAGTTGACACCGCTCGCGGCTTCGCCCTGCGCGAAGGCCGGGACGGCAAACGAGAGTGCGGACAGGAGCATGAACAGTTTGCTTAGTTTACCCATTGTGTTCTCCTCGAATGAAATACCGCCAGTGGGTGGTTGACGCCATACCGTGCAGACGCCCTCACGCTTGCGGTCAGTTCTCAGTTCTCGGTTCTTAGTTCTCAGAAAAACCGACGACTCAGAAATTTCAGTGCTCTTCCGAAACTGCGCCTTGCAAATAAACGGTGGTCAGCAGGACGAAAATGTACGTCTGCAACAGCGACACGCCAATGTGCAGTCCCAGGAACACGATGGGAACACCGATCGGCACGAGCGAAAAGAACACCAACGTCACCATATCGCCGGCGAACATGTTGGCGAACAAACGAATGGTGAGCGAGAGGACGCGCGCCAAATGACTAATGAGTTCGATGGGAACCATCAGCGGCGCCAGTGCGGGCATGGGACCGGCAAAGTGTTTCAGGTAGCCAACACCGGCGTGCCTGAATCCCTGAACCTGGTAGTAGGCAAAGGCGCAAAGAGCGCATCCCAACGGGACAATGGGGACAGCGGTGGGCGACTCGAAGCCAGGAATCACGCCGATGAGGTTGCACAACAAAATGAAGAAGCAGAGCGTCGCTAGAAACGGCGTATAGCTCTCGCTGTGGTGGCCGATGATCTCATTACTCTGGCCCTCAATGAACCCTTCAACACCTTCGAAAACGTGTTGCAGCGGGCCAGGACGATCCACCGAAAGGCGGGAACGGACCAGAAGGAACATGATAAGCAGGAACGAGAAAACCAGGAGCTCCATGGCGAACGAGTTCGGTATAGGCGCTCCGGCATGCCTGACCCTGACGTGCAACGCCTCCAGCAACGCCGTGACTGGCCCGGCAAACAGACTGTTCAAGATTTTCGTGAACCAGAGTTGTTCAGGCATAGGACAGATTTTAGCTCTTTGCTCTAACTTCGCTGCGGCTGCATCGACGATTGTTAGACCCCGCGCGCAAGCGCTGCATAGAGCTCGTAAAGCGCTTCGCAGGCGATCGCGGCTACGGGCAAAAACAAGCCCGCAAGAAGCCCATTCAGGCTCGCGGGGGAAACAGTCAATATAGCATAGGCGCCGAGAGCCATCAAAACATAGCGCAGCAAGAAACGAAAGACGATTCCTTGCCCCGATTGCGCTGCGACAGCGCCGGTGGCGCGATCGACAAAACCAGCAATCACGCGCTTCAACCAGTGGAAGTTGACATAGGCGATGCCGCAACCGAATGCCAAGCCGAGGGCGGAACGCAGACCGAATTTCCACCAGCCGGCGACGATCAGCAACGCGGCAAGCACGACCATGAAGCCCCGGATGCGCTGAAGAGCGCCGGAATAGAACAGTTCCGCGGAGCCAGTTTGAAGCGGGTTGGCTTCGGTTTGTGATTCGTCGGGCATCGTCGCAGTTTTCGATTCACTTCGAGTCGCGCAGAACGGCGCGGATCAGTTCGACGAAACCGGCGGCGATGCCGAGCAGGATGCCGGCCATGTAAAGCCACGTGGTGTGCAGCCAGCGGTCGAGAGCCGCGCCGATCAGCCATCCTACGACTAGGGCAGCGGGGAACACGAAGGCCAGCTGGCTATAACGAGCCGCTTGCACCCAGAAGTTTTCTTTCCGATTGGAGTTACTAATTTCGGGATTGGGATCGGAAGGCATATCACATCTGGCAAGTAATGAGGATTCTACGCTAAGCCGCAACCGGCAGGAGTGAGTTCGGCCGAGCTTCGCTCTGGCCGGACAGCCGAGGCGGCTGTCTCCACGTCAGCATTCTTAGTGGACCAGCTTTGCCACAGCGGGATTCTGCGCTATGCCGAGCGACCAGTTCACCAGCTGAATGAAGCGGTCGGGCATGATTCCGATGGAGAGGGTGGCGAAGGCGGTTACTCCCAGCGCGGCGCGCATGGTCCAGCTTACGGAGAGCGTTCCTCGTTCCTCTGGTTGGCCCATGAACATGGCGTTGGCCATCTTCAGATAGTAGTAGAGACCGAACACGGAGTAGAGCACGCCTAGCGATGCCAGCGCGTAGTGTCCGGTTTCGATGAGACTGAGGAAGATGAAGTATTTTCCCCAGAAGCCGGCGAGCGGCGGGATTCCGGCGAGTGAAAGCAGGAAGATCAGCATGAGCACAGCCTCGACGGGAGCGCGCGAATAGAGGCCGTTGAGGTCGTCGAGTTCGTCGCCGATAACTTTGCGGTGACGCAGCGACGTGATCACACCGAAGGCACCGAGGTTCATAAAGGTGTAAACCAGCAGGTAAATCAGGATGCCTTTGATACCGTCCGGGTTGAGTTGGCTAACGGTGCCGGCGATCAGGCCGAGCAGCATGTAGCCGACGTGCGCGATGGAAGAGTAGGCGAGCAGACGCTTGGTGTTGGTCTGGGTGAGGGCGGCAAAGTTCGCTCCGGTCATGGTGGCGATAGAAACGAAGACCAGCAACGGAACCCAGATGGAGCGCATGGGGAGTAGTCCCCAGAGGAGGATGCGCAGCATCATCGCCCAGCCCGCGGCTTTGACGGCTACGGACATGAATCCGGTGATGCAGGTGGGTGCGCCTTCGTAGGCGTCCGGGGCCCACTGATGGAACGGGACGGCCGCAACTTTGAACAGCAGGCCGGTAATGGTGGTGAGCATGGCAACGATCGCCACCGGATTGTGCGGGTCTTTGGAAAGAAGTTTGGCGAGTGTGCCACCGATGACGCCCAGGTTGGTGCTGCCGCTAAGACCGTAAAGCAGCGACAAGCCGTAGGCGAAAATGCCGGAGGAAAATGCGCCGAGTAACAAATACTTCAATGCGGCTTCGTTGGAGCGGCGGTCGCGGCGCAGGAATCCGACGAGAACGTAGGTGGAAATCGCCATCAATTCGAGGCCGATGAATATGAGAACGATGTCGAAGCCGGAGGCCATGCACATCATGCCGATGACGGAGAGCAACATCAGGGCATAGTACTCGCCGTGGTTTTCGTGCTCCGTGTGCATGTAGCGCACGGACATCAGGATGGAGACGGCCGTGGCCGCCAGGAACAGGTAGAAGAAATAGATCGCGAAGCGGTCGATGAACATCGCGCCCATTAGTCCCGGGTAGCCGCTGCCCGGAGGCAGGTGGATCGCGCCCATCCAGAGCTGAATCTTGGCGACGCCCGCGATGGCGAAGAGCACGCCGAAGAGGGCGGTAACGGCATTGACCCACTTGCTCTCGGGCGGAATCATGAGATCGATAAGCAGGATGCCGAGGGCAAACAACGTCAGCAGAGTGATAGGGAGCGCGAACAGGTAGTCGTTCCAGTTGAATTGAGAGATCGCGCCCACTAGTTCTTCCCTTTCGCCGGTTGCGCGCCTGATCGTGGATTCGTCACCGAGGCTGTGGTGGTACTTGGAGTGATCGTCTCCTGGAGAGGCGCCGCTTGAACCGGCGACTGCAGCGCTGCATTCACCGCGCCTCCAGCCTGCGGATTGTGTACGTTTTGTACGATCTGGTTCACGGGCTGCTCAAGAATCTGGAAGAACGGCTTGGGATAGAGGCCGATCCAGAAAGCCATGACGAGCAGCGGGACGAAGGTCAGCACTTCACGCGGCGTAAGGTCGTGCAACTTCTCGTTCTTGGGATTGGTGACCGCGCCGAAGAAGACGCGCTGGTAAAGCCACAAAAGATACGCAGCCGCGAGTACCACACCCGGGACGGCCCATGCGCCCCAACGCCAGTTTTCCATGAACGTGCCCTGCAGGATGGTGAACTCGCCGACGAAACCATTGAGCAGCGGTAATCCCATCGACGAGAGGAACATGATCATCGTGATGGTGGCGTACACGGGCATAACGTTCGAAATGCCGCCGTATTCGGCGATCTCGCGAGTGTGCCGGCGTTCGTACAGAATGCCGACGATCAAGAAGAGCGCGCCCGTGGAGATGCCGTGATTGATTTGCTGCAGGACGGAGCCGCTCAGTCCGGCAGAATTGAGCGCGAAGATTCCCAAGGTACAGAAGCCGAGATGGCTGACCGAGGAGTAGGCCACCAGCTTCTTCATATCTTTTTGCATCAGGGAAACGAGCGCGCCGTAGATGATGGCGATGAGGGAAAGGACGATCATCCAGCCGCGAACTTTGGTGTGCGTAAGCACATCGGGGAAGAACGGCAGCGAGAAGCGGATGAATCCGTACGTTCCCATTTTCAGCAGAACGCCCGCCAGGATGACCGACCCCGCGGTCGGCGCTTCCACGTGGGCGTCAGGCAGCCAGGTGTGGAAGGGAAACATCGGGACCTTGATAGCGAATGCGAAAAAGAACGCGAAGAACAGCAGCGTGGCGATGCCGGGTCCGTACGCTGGATCGGAGTAAATCTTTGGCGCGGTTTCATACAAGGCAGTCAGGCTGAAGGTGTAGACGCCGGTGACACCGTGATGATGGAAGTAGAGGAACAGGATGCCGAGCAGCATCAGCACCGATCCGGCCAGCGTGTACAGGAAGAATTTAATCGCCGCGTAGAGTTTGCGCGGTCCGCCCCAGATGCCGATCAGCAGGTACATCGGAACCAGCATGGCTTCCCAGAAAACGAAGAAGAGGAAGAAATCGAGCGCCATGAAGACGCCGAGCATGCCGGTCTGAAGAATCAAGAACCAGACGTAGTATTCCTTGACGCGATCTTCAATGGCGGTCCAGGAGGAGAGGATGGAAATCCAGCCCAGCAGCGTAGTGAGCATGATGAGCAGGAAGGAAATGCCGTCGATGCCGATGACGTAGCCGGCGCCGATGGAGGGGATCCAGTTGTTGGGCGCGCCCTCGATGAACTTGAAGCCGGGCATGAAGCGCTGCGCCCAGAACATGGGCACCAGCGGCAGCGAGATCAGGAAGCCCGCGAGCGCGAAGAAGTTCGCGATCCAGCGGATGGCTTCCTTGTTCTCCTTGGGAACAAACAGGAGAACAAGCGCGCCTAGGAGTGGCATGAAGAGGATGATCGAGAGTATGTGGTTGGACATGAGCTTCTAGCTTCTAGCTTCTAGCTACTAGCCACCCGGCTTCAGCTAGAAGCTAGGAGCCAGAAGCTAGAAGCTGCATTTCAGTGATACACGTAATAGAACACGAACCCCACCAAGCCTGCGGTCATCACCAGGGCATACCATTGCACCAAGCCCCACTCGAACAAACGCGCAAACCAGGAAAAGGGCAACGTCGAATATGCGACGCCATTGACGAACAGGCCGTCGATGATCCATTTGTCCCACCAGCTGGAAATGGCTGCGCTGAGACGAGTGATCCATCCGGCGGTGTTGACCGCGCCGTCGATTATATGAGTGTCGAACCAGGCCGAGCCTTCGCCGAATCCCAACACGCCGAGGCGCACGTCGCCTAGCTTGCGGCGTCCAGTGAAGACATAGTCGTAGGCTTCGTCTACGTAATACTTGTGGAGCAAGGTGTTGTACACGGGCGGAGCGGCCACAGCGATCGGCTCCTTGTAATCCTTGTCAGCGTGGCGATAGTTTTTCCAGGCCATGCCCCATCCCGCGCCGGCGGCGGCTAGCGACAGTCCCATGAGCATCCACTCCGTGCCGGTGTTGTGCTCTTCTTCTACGCCTGCCACCAACTGTCCGGTTCTTCCTTCTTCCTGCAGCACCCGAGCCTCGGGAGCGAAGACCGGCTCGAGGAATGTCGTGAATCGATCGGAACCACCAAGGCTGTGCGGCCAGCCCAGCCACCCGGCGACGATCGCGAAAAGCGCGAGCACGACCAGCGGAGCCGTCATCGAGATGGGCGATTCGTGAATGTGGTGCTCGGCTTCATGACTCATGCGGGGATGGCCGTGAAACGTCAGGTACATCAGGCGAAACATGTAGAAAGCGGTCATCAAGGCGGTGGCGTAACCCACGTACCAAAGGAAGCGGTAGGCACCGCCTTCGCGCGACCAGGTCTCCCACAGAATCGCGTCTTTCGAGAAGAAACCAGCGAAGGGAAAGATTCCGGCGATCGCCAACGTGGCGATGAACATGGTGCGGTGCGTGGTGGGAATGCGATGGCCCAGGTCGCCCATATTGCGCATGTCCTGCTCGCCGCTCATGGAGTGAATGACGGAACCGGCGCCAAGGAACAGCAGCGCCTTGAAAAACGCGTGGGTGAAGACGTGAAAGACGCCGGCGGCGAATGCTCCGACGCCGAGCGCGAGGAACATGTAGCCGAGTTGCGAGACGGTCGAATAAGCGAGCACGCGCTTGATGTCGTTTTGCACGAGGCCAATGGAGGCGGCAAAGATCGCGGTGAGTGCGCCGACGATGGCGACCGTCTTCATCGATGCGGGCGCGAGCACGAATATGGCATTCGAGCGCGCGACCATGTAGACGCCGGCGGTGACCATGGTGGCGGCATGGATGAGCGCGGAGACCGGCGTGGGGCCCTCCATGGCATCGGGCAGCCAGACGTAGAGGGGAAGCTGCGCGGACTTGCCGCAGGCGCCGACAAAAAGCAGCAGGGTAGCCGCGGTGATAATGGGGTCGCCGATGGCGAAGCGTCCGCTGCGCGCGATGTGCGTGACTTCGGTGAAACGGAGCGAGCCGAAATACCAGGCGATGAAGAACATTCCCAGCAGGAATCCGGCATCGCCGATGCGGTTAACGATGAATGCCTTGTTGCCCGCGTCGGTGGCGGACTTGCGATGGAAATAAAAACCAATCAGCAAATACGAACACAGGCCCACGCCCTCCCACCCGACAAACATGAGGACGTAGTTGTTGGCCAGGATTAGCGTCAGCATGGAGAACATGAAGAGGTTGAGGTATCCGAAGAAGCGGTAATAGCCGCCTTCATGCGCCATGTAGCCGGTCGAGTAGATATGGATCAGCATGCCGACGCCGGTAACGAAAAGCAGCCAGATGCTGGAGAGCGGATCGAGCAGGAAACCGGCATCGGCCTGGAACGGGGCGGGCGAGCCGTCGTGCGTTGTGTAATTCATGTGGCCGGTGTCTGTGCCGAGCCAGGTATAGAGGATGGTCTGATAGGGCTGACGGTAATGCTCCGCTGTGGACGACCAGGCTGAATATTCCCGCACCGCGCCGCACGCCATCAAGAACGCAAGGACGATGGTGCCGACGCAGACCGCGCTGACCGAGTTCTTCTGCAGTTTGCGGCCGAACAGTAACATGACGGCAGCGCCGACCGCCGGTAAGAGCGGAATAAGCCAGATGTGGGTGAGGAAAAACATTCAGTTTTCATTTCTCAGTTCTCAGTTCTCAGCAAGATGCTGAAGACCGAGAACGACTTCTACCACTTCAGCAAATGCACTTCGTCGATGTTGATCGTCTCCTTGTTGCGGAAGAAGGCGATTAGAATTCCGAGGCCGACGGCGGCTTCGGCGGCGGCGTCTGTGATTACAAAGATAGCGAAGATCTGGCCGTGCAGCCCTCCCCACATGTGGGAGAAGGCCACCAGGTTCAGGTTCACGGCATTGAGAATCAGTTCGATCGACATCAGGACGATGACTACATTGCGGCGCGTGAGGACGCCAATTACTCCCAGCAGGAACAGGGCTGCGCCTAGAACCAGGTAGTGCAGCGTCGTGATGTGGAGCATGGATTCCATAATCAGCTTCTTGCCTGTAATTCCCTTCTTAGCAACAATCTCGAACCGTCTGTTCGGCCGGCGGCTCAGAGGCTAAAGCCATATTTTGCATTGCCCTAATGGCACGGCTAAAGCCGTGCCGTACCCAAACCTATTCAAATTCTCTTCTTCGCCATCACCACCGCTCCGATGATTGCGACCAGCAGCAACAGCGATGCGATCTCGAAGGCGAACATGTACTGTCCGTACAACATTGTGGCTACTTTCTGGGTATTGTCGTTTTCGATGACTGAGAGCGCATGTTCCGGGAAGATATCTTTCCCTTTCGTATAGACCGCGATGAATAATCCGCCTAACGCCGTCGCGGCAATTATCCCTACAACCCATTGGCTGTTAAAGGTACGCTCTTTCGCCGCGCGGTCAATGTTCACCAGCATGATTACGAACAGGAAAAGCACCATGATGCCCCCGGCATAGAGAATAACTTGCACGCCAGCGACGAATGGAGCATAGAGCATCAGATAAATCGAAGCCTGTGCGAGCAGCGTGACGATCAGCGCCAGCGCGGAGTGCACCGGGTTCTTGCGCGTGATCACCAGGATGCCTCCGATGAGCATCATCCCGGAGAGCAGATAGAAGAAAAATGGGGTGGCTACGGGTGCCATATTGAGTGCTGTATCAACGGCCACAATCCGGCCGTGGCCGTCAGAATCAGGACGCCCAGACCCATGGGCAGAAGGACTTTCCATCCCATCTGCATGAGCTGGTCAAAACGATATCGCGGGAACGTGCCACGATACCAGATATAGAGGTACATGAATGCGGCAACTTTCGTCGAGAACCAGAAAATATCCTGAACGCGGAGACTCACCGCAGGGATAAACAGAATCAGACCAATCAGTCCGAGGAGCACACCAAATCCGGCGAGGCCGATGGTTTGAATCCGGAAGAAGGGATGCTTGGGCATGCGGACCGCGTTGTAGAAACACATCGCGGCGAGAAAAAGGAACGTAATACCCGGAACAAGCGAGAAGACGAGATCCCAGGCTGAGTTATTCAGGAGATTGGGAAAGGGCCGCAGCCAGCCGCCGAGCCACAACGTGACCGCAATGGAGGAGACCGCGATCATGGCGGAGTATTCCGCCAGGAAGAACAACGACCAGCGGAAGCCGCTGTACTCAGTGTGAAAGCCGGCGGTCAACTCGGATTCGGCTTCGGCCAGATCGAAGGGCGCACGGTTGGTTTCGGCGACCATGGCGACCGCAAAGATGAAAAAGGCAATCAGACCGAGAGGAAAGAATTTGAAGATGAACCAAATCCCTTGCGTTTGCTGCGCCTGCACTATGCCGATCATGCTTAGGGTCCCGGTGCCACTGGCGTTCAGGCTGGTCATCAGAATGGCGGAAACGACGGCTAATCCCATTGCGACTTCGTAGGAAACCATCTGCGCGCTGGAGCGCAGCGCGCCAATCAAGGGATAGTGGGAGTTCGAGGCCCAGCCCGCCATCACGATGCCGAGCACGCTCAATGACGATACGCCAAGCATGAACAGGATTCCGATGTTCATGTCGGTGATGGCATGCGTGGGGCCGAAGGGCACGACTACAAAAACGGTAAAGGCTGCGAGCACGACCATGAACGGCGCCATCCAGAAAATAGGGGCATCGGCCTCGGCCGGCATGATGTCTTCTTTGAGCAAGAGCTTAACCGCGTCCGCGATGGGCTGCAGCAAGCCGTGCGGTCCTACGCGCATGGGCCCGAGACGCACCTGCATGTGAGCCAGGATTTTGCGTTCGAGCCAGTTCATCGCGATCACGGCGATCGAAAGTCCGACAAAGACCAACAGGATATAGACGAGGGCCCAGAACATGTTTCCCGCAGCGCCCGGCGTCTGGTCGCTGGTGAGGTAGGACTGAACATATTGGATCAACTGCTCCATCAGCGGTCTACCTCGCCGAGAACGATGTCGAGCGTGCCGATCACGGCGATTACGTCGGCTACGAGTTGCCCGCGGCACATCAGGTCGAGGGCTTGCAGATTCACGAACGATGGTGGGCGCACGCGGACGCGATAAGGCTGAGTGGAGCCGTCGCTGACGATAAAGTATCCTAGTTCGCCTTTGGGAGCTTCGATCGAGTGGTAGACCTCGCCCGCGGGTGGCTTCATCACCTTTGGCACTTTCGCCATCACCGGACCTTCGGGGATTCCACCAACAGCCTGCTCGATGATCCGGACGGATTGCCGCATCTCAGCCACGCGGACGAGATATCGATCGTAAGTGTCGCCCCTCTGCCCAGTGGGGATGTCGAAGTCGAAGTTTTTGTAGTTGGCGTAGGGCTGGGCCTTGCGCAGGTCCCACTTCACACCGCTGGCGCGAAGGACGGGGCCGGTGACGCCGAGCGCGATGCAATCCTGGGCGGAGATGGTACCGACGTTCTTGGTGCGCTCGACCCATATTCGGTTGGTGGTGAGCAGTTCCTCGTATTCGTCGATTTTAGGGCGGAAGAAATCGAGGAAGTTTTTTACTTCGCGCTCGAAACCGTTGTAGGTTTCATACTGCAAGCCGCCGATGCGGAAGGCGTGGGTGGTAAGGCGAGCGCCGCAATACTTCTCGAAGATCTTAAGAATCTCTTCGCGATCACGGAAGGTGTAAAACAACGGCGTGATGGCGCCGATATCGAGCGCGTGTGTGCCCAGCCAGAGCTGGTGGCTGGCGAGCCGGTTGAGTTCCGTGAGGATGACGCGGACATATTGCGCGCGCGGCGGGGCTTCTACGTTCAGAAGCTTCTCGACTGTCTCGCAGTATCCCAGCCCGTTCGAGACCGCGGCAACATAATCCATGCGGTCGACGTAGGGATTGAACATCGTATAAGTGCGGTGCTCACCGATTTTTTCGACGCCGCGGTGCAGGTAGCCGATCACGCATTCCAGGCCCAGAACTTTTTCGCCATCGAGGCGCAGAATCACGCGGAGCACGCCATGCGTCGCAGGATGCTGCGGACCCATGTTGATGACGAGTTCGTTGGCATCAAGAAACGGCTTCTCGTGAGTTTCGAGATCGAGATGCGAGAGCGAAGTGTTGGAGTCGGTCATTCTAAATTTAGCTTCTCGAATTTGGCGGAGTTGAACCGCCGCGCTTCATTGTCCGCTCTCAATGCCCAGGTTGATCTGCACCCACTCGTTGTCCTGTTGCAGGATGCCGTAGTCTTTGCGCAGGGGATGTCCCTTCCATCCGTCGGGCAGCAGAATGCGTTTCATGTCGGGATGCCCGTCGAACCGGATGCCGAACATGTCAAAGACTTCGCGCTCCAGCCAGTTCGCTCCCGGCCAGATGGGCACGGAACTAGGTAAAGTCTCGCCATCAACGATCTGTGTCTTCACCCGGATGCGCTGGTTGTGGGCAAAGGAGTAAAGCACCCAGACGACCTCGAATTGCTTCTCGCGCTTGGGATAATGCACCGCAGTGATGTCGACGCAGTAATCAAACTGCTCTTCGTTGCGGAGAATGTGGAGAATCTCGGGAATCAACGAGCTGTCGACCACCATGTAGTTCTGGCCGGCGTAAGTCAATGGCTCGACGCCGGAGCCGTAGGCGCTCTTGAACTTCGCAATCATGGGCGAATCCCACGGAGTAGGAGCGGGCGCGGCTGGTTTCGCGGGGGCGGCGGCTGGTTTCGGGGGAACCGGCGACGGCGCTGCAGTTGGCTTTTCAGTTGAACCCTTCGGGTCGGATTGAATAGAGCCGGCTGCAGTAGCCTTCACACCGCCGGTTGCGACTGGTTTATCCGCAGTCGGTTTCGGCTCGCCTTCCGGCGCGGGTGAAGCGGGCGACTTGGTTTCGTCCGGCATAGCTCGCGAACGCACAAACCTCCGGCTCGGAGGGCTGCGGAGAGAACGATAACTTTTATCAGCTTGAGGATACGGTGTCAACGACTGGGCGAGGAAAAATGGCCGCGAGTTGAAGCCCTGATGACAAAGCAAAGAAGCCGTTTATCCGCGGGTCTGTGCCTGATACGACTCGATCAGATCGCGGATGCGTTGGGCATCGGCTTTGCGATGGCCGTGGCTGGTGATGGGGTCGGTGCCGCCGGTGGACTCAATGACGATTTCTGACCAGAGCACGCCACTGGAAATATGAACCGACGCGACCTTGGAGATGGCGATTGTCTCCTCGTTACTGCCAAACAGCCGTGACTTGATGCGGCTCACCCGCTGCGGACTAACGACGAGCCTGGTGGGAAAGAAGAAATTTCCCTGGGTCCAGCGGCTGGCTGCGAAGCTTTCGGAAGGCGAAGAGTCCATGGTGGCGTGTGGCGGAGTGACCATGATTTACACCCATTCCAGCGCGCCTTTTTTCCAGACCCAGATGTAACCGGCGATGAGGATGACCAGGAAGATCAGCATCTCCAATAGGCCGAACAGGCCGAGCGCCTTGAACTTCACGGCCCAGGGAAAGAGGAAGATGGTTTCCACATCGAAGACCACGAACAGGATGGCGACGATGTAATAGCGCACGGTGTAGCGGCCGCGCGCGTCGTCGATGGGGTCGATACCGCACTCGTAGGGCATGAGCTTGGTCTTGCTCGGATTCTCCGGGCGGACCAGTTTCGCGGCGAGCAGCGTGAGCGGAAGAGCTACAAGGATTACGGCAATGAAGATGAAGATCGGAACGTAGTTTTGCGGCATGATAAGCCTTGCGGGTATCCCCCACCCGGAATCAACCAAGCCAAACATACTACCGCTGATAGCGGGGGACTTCAAGGAGCGATGTCTGCCGCTCAAAACATTTGTCGGGAAGCACGAACACGGTTCGTGCGAGATCTGATTTGAGTGTGGCTTCGCGATAGTAGCTGCCGAGAATGCCGTCTTTCCACTGGAGCAGGTCAGAATTTTGTGCAGCAAACTCGTCCCAGTTCGGGGTTTTGCCCAGTTGCATTTCGAAGCGCGTCATCCTTTCGCGAATCAAGAAGAAATACGCGCAGGTGACGGTTTCGTTGTACAGCTTGGTCTTGCCGCGAGCGGCGGCGAATCGCTTCAGCGCGAGGGAAAACCTCCGTAGAGCATCGAGGATCGAATGCTGGCTGAGGTAAGCGAATGCGAGGCGGACGTGATCGGCATGATGAAACGAGCCCTCGGGGATCGCATCGCTCTCGAAACGCTGGATTAGCTCTTCATCGCTCATAACGGCTCCTACTCAGCGATCTTGCCCGCCGCGACGGCGCAAGCCGCAGCGATGTAAATAATGAGATCGCCGACGTTGAACATTCCGTGCACCAGGTGAACGACAATTGCCAAAACAAAGACACCAATCAGTAGCCAGGCGCCACGGACTACAGTCGATGGAATCAGGAGCAGGATCGAGCCGCCGATTTCAGCCCATCCCAGAACCAGTCGTACGATATCCGGCAGGTGAGTGGCAGCGAACGCGGGGCGGGCGCTGGGCATGACAAATAGAGTGGCTTCCGCCAGAATCACCAGTCCTAATACCCATCGCAACAACGTCAACGGGGTTTTCATCCGGCACTCCTTCATTTGGACGCTCGCTTGCGGGCGGGCCGCGCCTTGATCTCTTTCAGGCGATGGCTGGCGTTGGAATCGAGATCGAAATCGTAAAATCGTTTTAACTCCTGAATTCGTTCGAGCGATGCCGGACTGAACGGCGTCTTTCCGTCGAAGGCGTGGAGCACGATGCCCTCCAGCAGATCGCCGAGGGTCATGTCGTGATATTCGGCGAAGGCTTTGAGGATTTTTAGCAGGCGCTTTTCCATACGCACACCGGTTTGGATGCGCTCGACCAGCAGTTTCGAATCGTCGACCATGGTACCATTGTACCATAATAGATTAGTAACAGTAATAACAACCGGATTGCGCGAGCCGAGCTTCGCTCGACGGACAGCCGGGGGCGGCCGTCCCCACGTAAGCGGTTTCGGCATTTATAATCGCTTTTCAACGATTCCTTCATCTTCTGCGTCCGGTGGGCGCGAAATCCCATTTAAAGGACTCTCTTGGCATTCGACGACGAGATCTACGAACAGCGGCGCGAGAAATTGAAACGGATTGAGGCCCTTGGCCAGATCGCGTATCGCAGCAAATTTGAATTCACTCACACCATTCCGCGGATTCTGGCCGAGTACTGGGAGAAAACAGCGGAGGAACTGGAGAATCCACGAGTCAACGTGCGCGTGGCGGGGCGCATCATGGCGATACGGCTGATGGGCAAGGCTGGATTCTGTCACCTGCAGCAGGGCGGGCAACGCCTGCAGATTTACGTCAAGAAGGACGCAGTTGGAGAACAGGGCTTCGAGTTGTACAAGCTGCTCGATCTAGGGGACCACATTGGGGTTACCGGCTACCTGTTTCGCACGCGCACGGGCGAACTAACGGTCCACGTGGAAGAAATCACCTTTCTCAGCAAGGACCTGCTGCCGCTGCCCGAGAAGTGGCACGGGCTGACGGACGTGGAGCTGCGCTACCGGCAGCGCTACGTGGATCTGGTGGTGAATCCCGAGGTGCGGGAGGTCTTCTTGAAGCGCAGCAAGCTGGTGCAGTCTCTGCGGCGGACGATGGAGGCCCACGGATTTGTCGAAGTGGAGACGCCGATGATGCAGCCCATCGCCGGCGGAGCGGTGGCGCGCCCGTTCGTGACGCACCACAACACGCTCGACATGGATCTGTACCTGCGCATCGCGCCCGAACTTTACTTAAAGCGGCTGGTGGTGGGCGGACTCGACCGGGTGTATGAGATCAACCGCAACTTCCGCAACGAGGGTCTGGGCTGGCGGTGGAATCCCGAATTCACCATGCTCGAGTTCTATCAAGCCTATACCGACTATCAGGGCATTATGGATTTGACGCAGGAATTAATCACTCAGGCGGCGAAGGATGTGACCACGGATCGAGATCATCCAGAAGGCATTACGAAAACGAAATGGGGAGAAGAGGGCATCGACTGGGCTAACTGGCGGCGCATGACGATGCGCGAAGCGATTGGTAGTTTCTGGCCGATTTACGCTGGCCCTAAACCAGAGGCCGACGATTTTTCTGATAAACAGTTGTTGTTGTCTCGGCTGGCAGGCGCGAAAGTGGCGATTTCCGAAGCAATTGCGAAGAACAGGGCGGATTTGAATTTGCTAGAGGTACAAGAACAGAACAAACCGCTGGTCGTTCTGGGAGGGACGTTCAATGAAATCTCACTCGATCTAGGTAAGGGCGGCAGCGTAGGCAAGGCAATTGCTTACATCTTTGAGGCCGTCGCGGAAGAGCACCTCTTGCAGCCGACGATTATCTACGAGTTCCCAACCGCGGTGTCACCGCTGTCGAAGCAGAAACCGGATGAGCCGGAGTGGACGGAACGTTTCGAGATTTATGCCGGGCAGATGGAGATTTCGAACGGCTTCAGCGAACTCAATGATCCGGAGGATCAGCGGCGGCGGTTTGAGGGGCAGTTGAAGGAGCGGGAGCGCGGCGACGATGAGGCGCACCAGATGGATGAAGACTACATTCGCGCGCTGTCTTACGGGATGCCGCCAGCTGGGGGTTGCGGCGTGGGCGTGGACCGATTATGCATGCTGCTTACAGATTCGCATAACATCCGCGATGTGATCCTATTTCCGCTGCTGCGGCCGGAGAAAAGCTTAACCACTGAGGGCGCGGGGGACGCTGAGGAAAAGCCTTAGAGCTTCTATAATTGGCGTCGCGGTGCCGATTGGGATATTAACTTCCCAGTACCCTACAATGCACTAGAAGTGGGGCAGCGGCATTCCTATACTTTCTGCAGGCAGTTTGAGCTTAGAAACGGCAGCGCTGCCGTAGTGTCCGCCAAAGCACTGGCACATTGGGTCGGCAGCGCGTTGCTCTTCTGGAAGCACTTCCACTAACGACGATTTGCGAGCGGTTACCGGGTTCCGCCTTTACCGCCTGAAGTTCGCTGCGGCTGGTAGGCGGGCTTGTCGGGGCTGAAGTTGGCACTCAGATAATCGATCAGGGCATCGCGGTCAGCGGGATCGACCACCGCTCCCCATTTCGTCATCTTGTCGACCTCTTTGGCCCACGCGGGTTTGCTAAGACGCTGCTGAAGAATGATCCGGGCCTCATGACACTCCAGACACGCGGTGGTGGCTTTCGCCTGCATGGAACCGGCGGGGAGATCCGCAGTCACATTGGGCGAAGCAGATTTCTGAGCCCGCGCCCAGAAGGGCGAGGCCGCCGCAGGAGCCAGCAGAGCGATGGCAAAAACGCCGCGCAGGAGAGTCACGGGAAGGCTCTTTTCTTGCGACGTGAATTTACGCGACCGCGACATGGATATTAACCTGATCGATAGCGTTATACAGATAACCGCTGGGATTCCACACCGGCGTATCTGGCTGAGTGCGTCCCAAGCTGTCGGTCGCACGCGACAGGATGGTGTAGTCGCCGGGCTTCGCGGCTTTCCAATCGTAGCTCCATAGGCGCCAGGCGTAGCGGGCTTGTTCGTGGCCCAGTTTCGCGGGACTCCAAGTGATTCCCTCGTCGGTCGAGATCTCGACCTTCGCGATGTCGGCTTCGCCCGCCCAAGCGGCGCCGCGGACGGTCACTTGGCCGGTTTTCAGAGTGCTTCCGTCACCCGGCCCGGAGATCACCGACTTCACGCTCAAGGCGGTGACAGGATGGGTATCCTCTGGCTTGATCGCCTCGCCCGGCTTCACCGGCTGGTTCGGCAGGCGATAGGCGGGACTCATGAAGTTGCCGGCGAATTCCGCCTCGAGCACTTTAATCTCAGTGAGCCACTTGCAGGATGCCGCGCCGATCCATCCGGGGACGAGGGCACGCGCGGGAAAGCCGTGATGCTTCGTGAGCGGCAATCCGTTCATATGGGTGGCGAGGAGCGTATCGGCGTCGAGCGCTTTTTCGAGGGGAATGCTGCGAATGAAGGGAGGGACCTTGCCGGGGACTTCGTCGAGTCCACGAAACATGAGGTGTTTGCCGGTAGATTTCACTCCGGCGTGTTGCAACACATCGCGCAGGCGCGGTCCAGAAAAGCGGGCGGTGCCGACCGCGCCCTTGCCCCACTGGATACCGGGGACTTGTGGGCGATGCAAACTTCGTCCGTTGCCAGCGCACTCGAGCGTGTTTACGACCGAGTGGGTCTCGATTTTGGAAAGCTCAGCCAGGCTCAACGTGAGCGGCTTTTCGACTTCACCGCCGACCGAGAGTCTCCACTCTTTGGCGTCAAGTTGAGTTGGCTCGTACATGTGATTGCGTACAAAGAAGTGAGCGACCGGAGTGAGCCACGTGTTGAAGTATTCGACAGGAGTTTCGAGATCCACAAACCGGAAAGAGCGCAGGATCATGCCGTCCTCGCCGGGGAAATCTACTGCTTGCCCCTGAGGAAGAGCCCAGGTCAAAAGCGGAGGAATAGCGCGCGCCGCAAGAGCTGCGCTGGAAATGTGCTTCAGAAAGGCTCGTCTGGAATTCATAAAGTTCAAAAGCATTAGGCCCGCTCATCGCGGTAGGGTAGTTCTCAAGTGTACAAGACCGCTGCTCGGTCCTGAGAAGCCACTACGCAGGGTTAAGTTACCACCACCGGCCCGGAAAAGGAGAGTAGCCAAAACCGGGCCGGCGGCGATTCTGAAGGGGAGACGCCCCTCAGAAAATTGAGAAGCCCTTGAACCTTGTGGGTCCCGCTCCAGGAATGCTGACGCGGCACCCTTCCAGGGTTTAGGGGAGGATGTAACGGAACGAGGTGAAGACCATACTGTCCAGGCCTTCGGGCGACACGCCGATTCCTTTTGTGAACCCCACGCCAGACCAGGTTTGACGCGTCACGTAGGAATACTGCGTGCCGAACTGGAATCTGCCCCGGGGCCCGTTGTAAAAGCGGTACCAGAAGCCGATTGTCCCCTCGATCACCGCACGGGTATCGGCCGTGCAATTGGCGAGGCTTGTGGGAGTGAAACCGGTGTTCACAGCCGGAGGCTGTTCGGTATAGCAACCGGAGTTGTTGAATAGAGGGGCACCGTAGCCAACTTCCTTTTTCGTAAGGGGATCAAAGTCGGCCGCACGCTGAGCGTACTCGACGCCGCCGTAGCCATAGACATCGAATTTCTTGCTTTTCCATTCGAGCGTGCTGAGTCCCTCCAGGTTCTTGATCACATGGATGGTGCCGTCAGCATTGATCGAGACATCCGAGAGCCCGGCCGGAGCATAGCGTCCAATTCCACTGCCGCCGAAGCCTTTCAACCCGAATACCAGGTGGTTGGCGAAGGTCCAGCGCGCGCTTGCTCCGACGCCCCCTCCATTTTTGGAAGAGTTGTAGGCTCCGAGAGCGTTGGGGCCCGTCCCCACCCCGCTCGGGCAAGGCCCGGTTGTTGCCGGCGCGACAAGCACTACCTCTCCACAAGGAAATATGCGGTCGGTGAACCGGTCGTAGAGGCCAAAGATCTCATAGTGGCCAAAGCCGGGGTCAAAGGCCGCTTTCGCGATGAGGTCGGGCGAAGGGTTGAAAGTGTAGTTGGAGGTCGTGTTGTAGCTGTTGCTTGCGCCCGCCTGACCGAGGAGGAAGTTATCTCCATTGCCGTGGGTCGTTAGTGTGCCTTGGGCGTTTTCCAACGCAACGGCGAATGCTACCTTATCGCCGAAAGTTTTGGTCAAACGGATCCCATACTGGCGGGCGAAAACGAAGCCGACGTTGTAGGACGGGTCGATGGTCTTGGGCCGGGCGTCATTGGTTCTGCCCAGGTCGTCGTCGGGGGAGATTCCCTTGCCGTTTTCCGTCACGAGACTCCAAGACTGGCCGCCGAGGAATCTCCAGCCATTGTCAAATTTGGCCTGCGCCCACGCCTGGCGGAGCCGGAGGGTGTAACTGTTGGTTGAGGTAGAGGTGGAGGTGACGCCAGCAGAGAGAAAGTCGGCCGATACGTAGCTGGAGATATCCACGTTTTTCAGGCGGCCGTTCACAAAAGTGGTGATCTTAGACTGGCGGCCCGAGCCGAAGAACTCCGAGAGCTGGCTCTGCGAGGCGCCGGGCATGGTTAGTGAATTAAACGGCGTGGACACATCGGCAGACAGGGCCCGCGAGCGTCGCACAAATTCGGCCGCAGCGTATCCACCCGGAGTGATGTTGATGCCTCTGAAGTGTATGGTGAGGGGGCCTTCCATTGAGCTCGGGCCGGGCTGCGCGTCCTGCGGGTTCGCGCCCGGGGAAGCGCTGTCCTGCTGCACCACACCACCACTTGTGACTTCCGCCAGCTGTTGCGGAGAGACTGGCTGCGCAGAGGCTGCATCGGTCTTGCGGGCGGCTTCTGCCTGAGATTGGACCTGTTGCCAGGCCTGCTGGCGCTGCAGTTGCTGGGTAAGGCGCTCGATTTGTTGTTGCTGCGCGGCTAAGGCGTCTTTCAGTGCCTGCACATCGGCGGCCGTGACGGAGGGTGGCGGCGCAGGTGCGGCCGCCGCCCCAGTGGCGGGCGCGTCTGACGCCGGAGTTTCGGCCCAAGCGCCCGCCGTCAAGGCGGCAAGCGCGAGAGCGGTGAAAAATATCTTCCTCGTTGGTTTCATGAATTGAGTCCTCTCCTTTTTGAGTTTTTCGTCTTACAGCTTTAGCGGGGAGCTACAAAACTTTTTTCTGCGGTCGGCTCCGGCATGGCGAGCTTCCCGTTTGGTCGTAAACTCGAGCACGCCCGAGATAATCGACTGTTACTATTATTACAATCGACTTACTAGGGGTTTGAAGCAATCTTCCTCTCGGCTCCAACCAGCCTTCAACTAAGGGAAGCCGAGGGGATGCTCCCAGACAGGACTAGACGGATGTCGTCAGACCCCACCTGTGTTGCAAACGGCGCTCCATGGACTTAAACACCACGCCATCCACCACGTACCCGATGGCAACGATCAAAATCATCACAGCGATGACGGCGCTCATGTCGTTGAGGTCGCGCCCCATCATCAATACCTGGCCGAGTGCCTGACTCAAATAAAGCATTTCAGCGGTGCTGAGCGAGCGCCAGGCGAAGGCCCATCCCTTCAGGCCGGAGACAATGAAGGGAAGACTGGCGGGCAAGAGCACGTGCCAGAAAAGCTGAAAGCCTTTGGCTCCAAGGTTGCGTCCGGCCATGGCATAAGTCCTGGGCATCTGCTTGCGCCCGTCTTCTATGGCCAAAGTGACCGATAACAACCCGACTTTCCACCGATGCGGGCCGGAGCGCAAGGGTCGATGGGAACGAGAAGCTGGGCCGGAAAATTGTGTACGTTCGTGCTCGAACCAGGCATTGGCCTTGCCCACTATGGCCTGAGCGTGGGTGATGTTGGGAAACGCACCGACCCGCATGGTGGTTTGCGCCCAACTGGAAAACGCGGCCCCGCAAGTGTGGACCAGTCCAATACGACAGCGTCTATTCACCTTTCTGGCCCCCGACTACCATGGGCAGGACGCTGCCCTGTTGTTTGTTTTTTTCTTTTTTCCTGGCTTTACTTTTGCCTTTTGCAGAACGAGGACCGGGGCTGGCAATCAAGTCGGCCAGTGTCGTGTTTTCTAAAATATGAGCGGCGGCGTCGCGCACGTCCAGAAAGACCTGATATAGAGCCCGATGGGGCAAATCGCGGTCGATCAGGACGCGCAACTGTTCGGCATCGCCAAAGGGGGCCAATGGGCCGTCGATCAAGCGCATGATCTCGCTCAAATGGATGTCTTCAGGGTCGCGGCGCAACTGGTAGCCGCCCTTGGCTCCGCGCACGCTCTCAACCATGCGCGCATTCTTGAGTTCGAGCAGGATGAGTTCGAGAAACTTCTCCGGGAGATCCTCTTCATAGGCGATTTCGCGAATCTTGATGGCGCCCTGATGGTGATGACGGGCAAGCATCATCATGGCCTGGAGCGCGTAGAGTCTCTTTTGAGATATTTTCATGGCTGGCAATTATGCCATAAAGTCCATTGTATTAGTAGACTTTATTGACATACCAGAGACAGCAACCGCGCTTCCAATTCGCCATACTAGGAAATTACTTGTTAAGGCTTTAATTCCTATGATCTTACTGGACTTGATGCAAGATCATGCAAGAGGTTAGATGTGCATCGGATTGCAGTTTGGAAGCTGAAAAGTGTCCTGGACCACGTTTTCATCAGGATCCAGGATGAGGCTGGGGTTCCACGCGCAACACCTGCACGGTTATGTTATCGGGGCCGCCGCGTTTGCGAGCTAAATTCACCAAGGCGGCGCAGCAGGCTGCCGGGGCATTTCCGGTCACCACGGACTCCAGTTCTTCCTCCGACACAACCCCCCAGAGGCCATCGGTGCAAAGCAAGAGATCGTCGGAATCCTGCAAAGCCATTCCGTATTCGCCGCTTTCTATGGCCAACTCCGTTCCCGCGCCCAGGGCCCCGGTGAGGATGTGGCGCTGCGGGTGTTTTTCGGCGTCCTCGGCGCGGACGATGCCGCTCTCCACCAGGCGGCCGACGTAGGAGTGATCGCGAGTCAGGCGCGAGATGCTGGCGTCGCGCACCAGGTAGAGGCGGCTATCGCCGACGTGCGCGAAGAAGAGTTGGCGGCCACGGATAACCAGCGCGGTGCAAGTAGTACCCATGCCATGCAACCCGGGATGCTGTTCTGCGTAGCCCTGAATCCTCTCATGGGCCGTGGTAAAAGCTTCGCGCAAGGCGGCTTGCGGATCATCGCGAACGACGTTGTCGTAGACTTGGCGAACGGTCTCAACCGCCAGGCGGCTGGCTTCCTGTCCGCCTTCGTATCCACCCATTCCGTCGGCGATCACGGCCAGTCTTCCCTTACGCTGAAAATCGTCATCGCCAGCGGGCTCCCAATAGAGAAATGAATCCTCATTGTTCTCGCGCTGGCAGCCTACATCGGTAAGGCTGGCCACTTCGATTCCGGGTCTCGCATTCATGCAATCAACGAACACTTATTTTCCAGCCTCAGGTACGGCAGCGGAGACGATGGAAGATGCTAACAGGTACGGGCGTTCCCTGGCCTTCCGGCTGACGATACGGAAGCTCACCGCGCCCCGGCCATTATAGACAAGAGCAGGCTGAAAAAGGCAAGACCGATGCGGAATCCGTGAAATGTAACAAAGAGGTACGAGGGGCATCGTCATCCTGCTTTGGTCGTAGTCCATGCCGGTCTTCGATTTTAGGCAAAAGAAAAAAGCCGCAACCGGGGCGGCTTTCTTCTTGAACTTCAATCGTGAACTCGGAAGTCACATGCTCGATCTACTTGTCAGAATGTTTGTCTTTGTAGATCTGCCTGCTGGTCCGGTTCTGCTCCCTATTGAGTTTGTTTTGCTCGGCCTTGGTCAGGTGACCGTTGTGAGCAGCCATATCGGCTTTCTGCTGGTTCTCGATTTTCTGTTCGCGATTCTCCAGACGCGAAGTCTGACCGGGCGTGAGCGTGCCGTTCTTTACGCCGTTTGCAATGCGATCCTGCTGGTTCGTCTCGCGGGTATTGACTTCGTTGACGCGAGGATGACCAGGATCGACCTGACCAGGTCCCGCGCCGGAGGTGTTGCTGTCTTGGGTTTGAGCAGCGGCGGCGCCAACTGACAACAGACCACCCACTGCCAGGATGAAGAGCGACTTTGCGATTTTGTTCATCATGTTCGGACTAAACCCCCGCATCGGAGTTTAGTTGCGGTGCCAGGGGATCGCTAATTACGAATGGGAACTGGGCTTTCGACCACGATTGACGGGCATTTCTGGAGTAGGCAGGTTACTTGAGTAACCGGCGTTTCGACGTTAGCCGGGCGGCATGGCTGAAATTTGAGAGATAGCGCTTAGAGACCCTTGCGTGGAACTCCTTTGGAAACCGGGGTGGCGGGTTTGGGAATTTCAGATTCTGCACCCGTGAGAGTCAGGTCGGCAGACCAGCATTCGGAAACCAGTTTCCATTCCCCGCTGTTCTGCCTGGCGAAGACCCAGAGATACTTACCGCGCTCCTCGCGGCGTTTGCCCGCCGTGCCCGGCACCAGGGCGCTGTAGCGCCCTACTTCGTGAGCCAGATCGCCACCTACCTCGACGCGCATAGGCTCGACCGAGACTTCTCCGAGACCAGCTTCGAGTGCAGCGAAGAAAAACTCGCGGACCGCGGCAGCACCTCGAATCGCGGGCAAGTTGGAGCGCAGCACCAGAGCGTCGGGCGCGTAGAGATCAAGCAATTCGTCAAGTTGCCGGGTGTTGCAGGCCAGGACCCACTCCTGAGTGAGACGCCGAACCGCCGCTTCGCTGCGACTCATAGGCTCACCCTTGGCCGCTGCGGCAATGCGCAGGCGGTCCGCTTCACGCGCGCTTTCGGGAGCGTTGGGCCGCTGCGAAACGAACCCGGCTTCGCTGCCTCCCGGAAGATAGTGGTGATGGTAATGGTGGTGATAGTGGTGGACTCCGCCGGCAGTTCCTGGCTGGGCGTGAACTTCGCGGCCTTGTTGCGGAGATTCGTCAGCCATTGAAGACGAATCGAAGGCGCCGGATTGGATAGGAACGGGTTCGATGGGAAGTCCACAATTGCCGCAGAATTTATTACCGCCGCGATTCTGATGTCCGCAGGCGGCGCAAGCTGTCGAAGCGAAAGTGGCAGTTCGCAGCGGTGAGTCGCCGGTTGCGTCGCCGGCCGAAACCTCGGCGGCTTGCTCCGAATCCATTTCGGTGGCAAGGCGCTGCATGGCTTGCAGCGCCGCGGTGATGGCTTCCTGGTTCGGCCGGTGGCGGCGAATTTCCGGGTAGAGGCGCTCGTAGATTTCGCTGAGAGCCGGGTTGTGCGGACCAGCCCCGTGTGCTGCGTCGGCGCGAAGCAGGTTTTCGGAATCCGAGGCGGTCGCCGAGGGCTTGCCGAGTTTCTTGTCTCTATCTTTATCCACGATGTAGACCGCCGATTCCGATCATGCTTGCTGAGGGAGACTTACCCGAGCCATTCTAGCCTAAGCGAGCACGCCTCAGCGTCGAGAAAACTCGATCTTGCCTTCCGCTTCGGTAGGAACGCCGTTGCAGGTTGCGGGACGATACCGCCAGCCGCGAAGCGTCTGCAGAACGTTGCGATCGCCAAGAATGCCGCCGCTTTGCAGAATGAGGGGGCTATGCACGCGCCCGTCGGCACCGATGATGAAGCTGACCTTCACTTTGGCTCCGGCCATTGCCGGGGCGATCAGCGGGTCGGGGGTAGTCAAGGCTTGGGGGGGCCGGCTATCTTCGCAGCGGGAGCGGGCGCTGACGTGTGGCACATCCGTAAATTCGGCAGCACGGTGAGGCGTCTTCCAGATCTGGTGTTCGCGCTCGGTCAGCACTGCGTGGCGCACATCCGGAATCGAAGCCTGCACCGAAGCGGCAGCGTTGCAGACTCCGAAGATGAGAAGCCAGGGCCAGAGGCGACGAAGCATACGTGAAACCTTCCAGGCGCGCGAACCAGTGCTTCTAGAACGATACTGGCAACTATGGGGCCAGTTTTGCGATTACTCACATCATGTGTAATCAGTCGATTACGGGAAAACATCAGCATGTGCCAGGCTTCTGGGATGAAGGCGATTGCACATGTCCAGCAGAGGCCGAGCCCACGTGGCGTCTCTACTAGTTTCGGCCAGCGCCGCTTGAGTGGCGGCGCTCGAATATCGCTCTGTTGGTTAGCGTTTCGCAGAGTGGTGCAAGGTCAGCAGCGTAATCTCGGGCGGGCAATTCAGGCGCACCGGAACCGTGACGGTACCCAGGCCGGCGTTGGTGTAGAGGTTGAGCGCGCCAACCTGGTAGCTTCCCCAAACATACTTCTTCGCCATTTCTGGCAAGTAGAGCGGAGGCAGCAGTGGGATTCTGACCTGGCCTCCGTGGGAGTGCCCTGAAAGTTGCAGGTCCACGGGAAAGCGGGAAACCTCATCGGCGAAGTCGGGTTCGTGGGCCAGCAGAATAACAGCTTCGTGGGCAGGTATGCCGCGCAGAGCCGTGGTCAAATCGGCGGTCCCGCTCAGCACGTCGTTAACACCCGCGAGCCAGATTCGACCACCGTCGCGTTCAATTGGCGCCGACTGGTTCGCCAGGACTTGAATGTTTTCGGCCTGAAGTGCGCGCGTCACGAATTCCGGATCTGTGTCTTCATCGTGGTTTCCGAGCACAGCCCAGAGGCCGTGGGGCGCGATCGTCTGACGCAGGAGGTGAGCACATGGCTCGGCTGCTAAAGCTGCCTTCTTTCCATCGGCGAACTGTTGCGCGGAAACGAAGTCTCCCACGAGCACTATGAGATCAGGGTGAAGACCGTTGACCATCCTGATAGCGGCACGGAGGGGATGGATCGAGAAATAAGGGTCGTAGTGAAAATCACCAAGCAAGGCAATGGTGAAACGATCAAGCTGCGGTGGCAGACGCGGCAAAAAAAAGTCCTGGCGGACAATTCGAGGAAGGTTCGGCTCCAGCAGCGCGGCGTTCCCCGCAATCGCAACGGCGCCAGCTACGGCGGCGGCGCGAAGAAACTCACGTCTTGTGGAGGGGATTAACGGCAAACGAAAATTACTCTGCGCGCGGTGGTATTAGTCGCTTCTCCAGAATAACCCGAACGGAGAGTTGGGTGTGGGCCGGCGACAATTTGTGCAGACGCCAGCGTTCCTAAGAAAATCCCGGTCCGGTTCGTTGCGACGGCGGGCTGTATCAGAAGCCGAATGTCACCTGCAAATCGATGCGGCGGTTGGCGGCTGAATTTGAGAAAGGGCCACCTTGCAGCTGATTTGGCGTGTCGAAAAATCGGGAACCCAGAATTCCGCTGGGGTTTGTGAAATTCACCTTGTTGAAAACGTTACGGGCATTCACGCCGAAAGTGAGGTTGTAGCGGCGATCAGAGTTTCCTCCCGGCATGCCACCCTGGCCGCCGCCGAAAACAGGACCGCGAGGCCCGCCACCTCCGCCGCCCATCCTTATTCCTCCGCCTCCACCACCCGGACCGCCTTGTCCTTGATTGCCGCTTGCGCGAGAGACCTTCGGGCCAAAACCGAACGTCTTCGTGAGCCGAAGGTTCATCACGACGTGCGATGGACCGGTAGCATAGTTGATGGAAGTAATTTTTTCACCCGCCTTGGGCGCGGCATCGAACGTTCCCAGCGGAGTGCAATAAGTCGTAGAGGGCGGCGCCGGCGTAACGATTGCGGAGCAGGTCGCGGTCGAGACCAGCCCCGGGCGATCGTTGAAAATGGAGTCGTTGTTGAGATCGTTGGTCGTAGTGATGTTGAAAGGGGATCCCGAACTCGCAATCATGAACGGGCTCAAGCGAAAGTTATAGCGAAGAGCGAACGAGCCGCCGAAAAAAAGCCGGTTGCGAGTGTCGAAGGACGCACGGCCATAGTCGGCGCTGATGTCGTGGGAGTTCGAGGGAAAGCCGGAAACCCCCGAAGCGTCGCTGTTGGCATAATTCAGCACATAGTAACCAAAGACTTGAACCTTGGCGCCAACGCGGACGTTGGTGTTGACCCACAATTGATTCTGCCGGAAGACCCCCTCGGAAACGTACTGGTAAAGATTTGTAGTGGCGCTTGGGCAGGACGGAATGCACGGAGTTCCGGGAAAAGGGGCATCGGCATTAATGGTGAGCAATTGGTCAAAGCCGCGCGAATTCACGTAATTGACAGCCAAGGTCGCGGACTTGGTGAGTTGCCGCTCGACGCCGATGGCCGACTGCAGGGTGTAAGGCGCGTGAACGCGCGGGTTAATCTGATAAATTGTGGGCTTTACCGGCGCTACCGCGCCGGTGCATGCGGAGAAGTTTGTGAGGGAAGCACACTCGGGATTGTCGATAACGAACTGCTCCTGCGTGACGCCGTTCAGCCGGTTTGCTTCGAGGATTTGTTCTTCCTGGAAGCGGTCATAGAAAATACCGAAGCCGCCGCGTAGAACCACCTTTGCCGGAGCGCTTTTGCCTCCCACTCCCCAGGCCAGCCCCAGCCGCGGCGCCCAGTCCGCGTGATTCTGAATGCCAGTCTGAGACTCGAAGCGCAGGCCGTAGCTGAGAGTGACATTGGGGCGCAGTTTCCAGTCATCCTGGTAGTAGAGTCCGGCGTCGAAATTGCCCACCACTACCGCCGGGCGTCCGACTGTATAGGTAAGCTGGGTTGCAATCGGAGTGGTGACGTTGCCGGCGTTCTCAATCGCGTGGGCGTATGAAATCGGGCAGGGAGCCTGGCCTTGCGCAGGGACGCAGCTTGTCTCCTGCGACGTGCTGAGTAATGAAGAAAATGTAAATGTGCCGTTGAAACCGGAAGTTGAGCTGTTCGCGTTGCGAATCCCGCGCAGGCGCGATCCGAACTTGGTGGTGTGATTGCCGTGGATCATTGAAGTGTAGTTCTGGAGCTCGTAGTGATCCTGGTGATCCAGAATGTTGCCCTGGCTGTTGCCGCCGCCGCCGAACGCCCCTAGAACATTCAACGTGGGTTGGGTATTCACCGCATATTGATTGTCGATCTCGCGCAGATACTGGAATCGCGTTTCGTTCACGATCTTTGCGCCAATGACCTGAGTGTCGCTGATCTGCAGGGTGTGCTCGGTAGATTCGGAATTGTAGGCCTGCGACGCCAGATTGAATTGGCCGACGCCGTCCTGATTCTGAGTATCGCGATAATACTGATAGCGTCCGGTCAGGGTGTTGTTCTTACTGAGCTGGTAGTCGATGCGAGGTGTGATGTTGGTTCGATACCGGTTACTGGGCACAGATTGGATAAACGGCGTTTCGGCGAGTGTTGCCGGATCGAGGGTGATGGCATTGATGGCGGATAGATCGTTGATATTTCGCCGCTGCGCATCGAAAAAGAATGAGGCCTTCTTGTTGATCGGGCCGGCGATGTTGCCGCTGAACTGAGTGGAATCGTAGCCGGGCTGGTTAGCGCCACCGAAGGGATTGGGCGAGTTGAAGGCGGAATCGTTTCCACTGACCAGGAACTGGCCGTGAAACTTATCGGTGCCGGGCTTGGTAAAGACTTCAATGCGACCATAACCGAGCTTGTCGTACTCGGCGGAAAAAGGATTCTGATTGATGCGAATCTCGCGAATGGATTCCTTGGGCGGGAGCTGGCCCGCAGTGAAACCATCGATGTAAAGCTGCCCGCCGTTCGGCCCGGCGGATGTTCCGGCCAGCGCCTGCAAGTCCGTGAGCAACTCATCGGGGTCGTCGGGCAAGGCTTCCAGCTCTTTGCCCGAGATCACGATTGCTCCGGCGTTGTTCGCGGGATCCACACTTACCGTCGGCGTCGTATCTGTGACCTGAACCTTCTCCTCTTCAACCTGGATATTCATCGAAACGTTGAAGCGCACCGGCTGGCCCGTGCTGATCACCACATTATCGTTTTCGTAAACGGCGAATCCCTTGGCGACCACGGTCAAGCTGTACTGGCCCGCGGCGAGTCCCGTGAACTCATACTGGCCCTGTCCGTTGGATTGGGTTGGAATTGTCTTCGCGGAATTGGCCGCGGGGGTGAGTACGACGTTGGCATTGGCAATGGCGGCGCCAGAGGGGTCGTTGACCTGCCCACGCAAAATTCCTGAAGAGCTTGTCGCGACGGCGGTCTGCGCTGGTGCGCCCTGAGCTGCATCGGCCCGCGGCGCTGCCAGCGCCGCGCACATCGGCACCCAAAGAAAGAAAAACATCAATCGCAATTGCCTTCGTACAGTCATCCAACATTCCGTTCCTTGACAAGAATCCTGATTAGGAAATTTGGTTGTATGGTCCCGTCGAGTGAAAGCGATACTAGGGACCTCCGGCGTCGCCGGATGGCGCACTCAAGCTCCAGGGCGTGAGTATGGAGGCACTGCTGGCGCCGGGAGCCGCGCGCAGAATTGGCTCCACGCCGCTCAACAGCGTGATCACAGTGCCGATGCCAGTGCTCCCTGCTGTGGAGAGAATCAGCACTGCGTCGCCCTTGTGCAAATCAGCCAGCGAAGTCGGGGGCGCGCGCATAAGCACGCGCTGGAAATCAGGTGCGCCGCCAGGACGTCCGCCCTTGGCCATTCCTGCCGGAACCATTCCTTCGGGAGGCATTTCACCGGGAGGACCGGCCGGACGCGCACCTTGGCTGTCGCCAGGGGAACCAGAGCCGTTTGCGGCACTTTGCCCTTGCGTCGCTCCGCCCAATCCTCCTTTTAAAACCATCGCGATGCGCTGAGCCATCTCAGGGGGCAAGTTGCGCAGCTGAGAGTCCGGGGTGATTTTGACGACCACTGTTTTCCTTGCCAACAAATCGTGAACGCTCAGAGTAGATGCGCTTGCATCGACGGAGCTAACCGTACCGGCGATGCTGGGGAACGAACCGGAGACGATCTCGTCGGCCACCAGTTCGCTGCCATCCAGGCTGCGTTCGCCCCGCGCCCGCACCTGATCGCCAGAATGAACCTCCTGTAAAGTGCCTGGCTTGGCGTCTTCAAACTTCACGGAATCGGGCGCGTAGCGGCGCATGACGGTGGTCTGGGACGCGTGAACTACTACCTTCTTGCCCCGGGCGGAGATGGTGATGGTTCCCCCCGCTGCGTCCACGGCGCTGGCGAGTCCGTCGACTCCGCGCTTCTGCCAGTCTTGCAGCTCCTGCTCTTTGCGGGCTTCGATGTCTGAGGCCTTCAACGCCAGGATGGAGGAAGCAATGATCGATTTGCCATCGTCCGATGCTATCCCGTTGACCCGAATTAAATCGCCGACTTGCAGGTCCCGGAACTCGAGCGGCGTTGCGTTCTTCGGATTCGTTTCCCCCGGCGCAATGCGCCGGATGCGTGTTGCGTCCTCTACCGTCAGGTTGATCTCGGGACCCGAATCAGGGGTCATCGTGATCACCGCGCCGCTGATGGACTTTATGGTGCCGACGCGCCGACTGATCGCAGCGGGCGAAGCGGTTTGCTCGGTCTGCTGGTCGACGGCCTCGGCCCAGCATGCTGGCACCGAGAAGACAATCGCTGCGCAAAGTGCGATCGTTAGACCTCGGATTCTAGCTGCGCTCATAAGTTTGGCGTTTCGGAGAATCACCTCTACGTAATTAATCTACATCGTCAAATTGGCACAACTGCGGGATTTACAAAGTTTTACTTCAGAAAGAGAGGATTTTTACAGTGCGGACACAAATCGCGACAAATGTGCGCCCGACCAGTGTCACGAGTGAGGTAGATTATTCCGCGATGAGCAGGTTTTCCGCGAAGGGCCATTCGTCGTCGATCCATTGCACGTCACAGCGGAAGCCGGTGGCGTTAGCCATCCGAATTACTTCTTGCGGCGAATACTTGTGACTGCTTTCGGTCCAGATGGTTTCGCCTTCAAAGAGATTGACGACCAGATCGGCGGCCCCGATTGTGACCTGCTGGCGCCGGGTGGAGCGAAGATGCATCTCCACGCTGCGCTCCTGGTGGTTGATTCTTGCCACGTGCTCAAACTCGGTGAGATCGAAGTCGCTGTCCAGTTCGCGATTGATGCGCGACAACAGGTTCAGGTTGAAGGCGGCGGTTACTCCCAGTTCGTCGTCGTAGGCCGCCAGCAGTTGCATGCTGGATTTCTCCAGATCAGTGCCTAGGAGCAAGGAATCTCCCGGCTGAAGAATACGCCGAACCTCGATCAAGAACTCGAGTCCGGCCGGCCGGTCGAAGTTGCCGATGGTGCTGCCCAGAAATAACACGAGAAGATGCTGGCCGCTGCGCCGATGCGCAGCCACTTCCAACAGTCCGTCCAGGTACTCACGCTCAAAACCCAGAATGCTGATGCAATCGATGTCGCTGAGTTCGCGTTCGCACATGACCAGAGCGGAGCGGGAAATCTCGATGGGATAATAACGAGTGCTCTGGCGGCGGCAGAGTGCCTCGAGAATCTGGCGGGTTTTCTTACCGCTTCCACTTCCGAGTTCAGCCACCGCGAGTGGAGTCGCCAGGCGCTCGACAATGTCGCGGCCGTGGCGGCGCAGCAGGCGCTCATCGGCGCGAGTCAGTCCGTACTCCGGCAAGTGGCTGATCACCTCGAACAGCGCCGAGCCTACATCGTCGTACAGGTATTTCGACGGCAATTCCTTCTGGCCCGGTTTAGTGAGGCCGGCGCGCACATCGGCGGCGAAGGCATAGCTCGTGTTCGGAGTGATAGTTTGAACCAGCATTTTGACAACTCCTTGTCTCGTCGATCGTAACGGTACTAACAATTGCCGACCCCGAAGGTCAGCGGCTTACGCAGCGAAATCCTGCGTAGACAAATTGGTAGTGCGGCTGAAACCAGTTGCGGAACGTGCGCCGCAACATGCACGCCGCCGTGCGGGACGATCCCCCCTTCATGACGAAGTGTTTGCCGTCAAAAAAGTTGGCGGAATAGCCGGGATAGAACGGAAACGGTTCGAATCTGGGGAATGGAGCGAACTCGGTAGAAGTCCACTCCCACCCGTTGCCCAGAAGCCCCCGAACGCCGAAAGCGCTCTGGCCCGCGGGAAAGGCATTTACCGGCGCGGAATTCCAACTGGCGAAATTAAAGTTGCCCAATCGCGCTGCTGGCGCGTTGTCGCCCCATGGATAGGCTCGCTCATCTCCGTGCGGCGCGGCATATGCTGCGCGATGCCACTCGGCTTCGGTGGGTAACAACTTCCCTGCCCAGCGGGCGTATGCTTTCGCTTCCGCCTGACTCACGTAGACTGGCCAATCGAGCGGCAACGGAAGGTCTTCGAACATCGAGCGGTACAGCCACTGATTTCCTTCGCGTCGCCAGAATGCAGGATGAGAAATCCCCTGCCGCGATTTCCAATTCCAGTCTTCTTCGCTGTCGGCGTCGCCCCAGAATGCTCGCGTCTCGTAGCCGCCCTCGGTGATGAATTGCAGATACCGACGGTTCGTCACCTGGTATTGGTCAATCGCAAAAGCCGGGACATCGACGCGGTGAGCTTCGTACTCGTTGTCCCAGCCAAAAGCATCGCCCCCACGCGGGAGTCCAAGTGTCGCCGTGCCAGCAGGAACCTCGATGCTCCGGTGTTCAACCGGAGACGTAGCAAGTTGCAGATACTCCTGCTGCCGCAGTTTTCGATCGAGCGGTAACTGATGCAACATATAGGCCAGCGTTTCCGCGTGCATCAGCCGATGCTCAATAGCAACGTTGAGCAGAGTGCTGAGTTGCGATTCATCGGGCGCGGGAGGGCGAGAATCGGCGATTGGCTCTCCTAGCTTCTCGTCGAGAAGCTCGCGAATTTTCCTGACGTATTGTTCGACCTCGACAATCGACGGCCACTCCGAAGTCTGATCAGTGGGAAGACCACCGCCCACCGGATCGATGCCAAAGGCAAACAAACGGTCGAACTCGGGATGGAAACTCTTCAGTCCAGGAATGCGCTCGTGAAAGAGATTCCAATCGAAGGCCTCGAGATGTCCTACATAGAAAACGATCCGGTGACGTTCAGCGATGGGTCGTTCGTAAAGGGAATCAGGTCTGACGATGCGGAACAGATCATCCGTTTCTCGGCGGGCAGTCGCGAGTTGCGCGATTAATTCAGGGAGAATGAGATCGCGATGGATGGCGGTGTCGCTCTGCGTGGCTGGCATTCAGACCTCCCAATTCCGTGGCGGCGAGCGGACAAATCTGAGCGGCGCAGGCGAAACAATCAGAGGATTCTATGCCTCGGACCAGACCCGTGCCATAGGGTAAAACCCCTACTAGACTTTTGAGTCGGAGCGTTATCCAATGAGCCTTCTCGGGCAATCCCGCCCCGGTGTGCCCTCAGACAGGATGCTTAGATGACACATTGGGGCAGGCGGTCGCAGCAGAAAACAACTTTTCGGGGGCTCGCGATCCGTGAGCGTCGCTAAGCAAAGGCCGTATTCATGGAATCAGGCCTTTGCTCCGCAGAAATTCATTCGCTACATCCTTCACGTCGCGGTGCTGGCCGTCGAGAGCATAGTTCAGCTTCTGCATCTCCAGGTCAGAAATCTTGCCGCCCAATCCGGCAATCGCCTGAGCCACTTCAGGATGCTGCTGCAAGCTTTGGCGGCGAACCACGGCGACCGCTTCGTACGGAGGGAAATAGTTGCGATCATCTTCGAGAACGAAGAAATCCAGCGCCGGAATCAGCCCGTCTGTGGTATTGCCGGCGGCAATATCAATCTGACGATTTTTCAACGCGGGGGCTAGCAAGCCCAGATCCATGACGCGAGGGGGAGCGGCAAAGTGCAGCCCATAGGCTGCGGCCAGCCCAGCATATCCATCCGGCCGCTCCATGAACTCGTAGCCAAATCCCGCTCGCCATTGCGGAGCGTATGCGGCGGCTTGCGACAAAGTCTTGAGACCCAAGCGGCGCGCATCGTCCCCGCGAATTTCCATGGCAAAAGTGTCGTTAAAACCGAAGGGCGGGCTGAGCGTGAGACCGAATCGGCTTTCATATTCAGTCTTGACGCGCTGGTAGACCTGCTCTTTATTTGCTTCAGCATTTCCTCCAGCCTGCTGTTTGAGAATCGCGGTCAAAGCGGTGCCGGTGTATTCCGGATAGATGTCGATGCGGCCCGAAAGCATCGCCTGCTGGCAAATGTAGGTTCCGGCTAGATAGAAACGGCGCTCCACTTTCACGTGGGCGTGCGCTTCAATCTGCTGGGCGAGAAGCTCGCCGAGAATCAGCGACTCGGTGAAATTTTTCGATCCGATCACGATGCGATCAGAATGCGAAGGCGAGCAGGAGGACGACAAAACAGCCAGGAGAAGCAGCAAGAAAGCGCGCCCGCTCGGTGCATGACGATCCGGTTTCATTGTGGCTGCAAACGCTTCTCCAGCCATCCCAAACCGAAATCCGCCGACAGGGCCAGAATCGCAGCGGGAATCGCTCCAGCAAGGATGAGCTGATTGTTTACCATGGCCAGGCCGCGAAAGATGAACTCGCCCAAACCTCCGGCGCCAATCGCAGCCGCGATCGTGGCCAGTCCCACGGAAACAACCACGGCCACTCGCACGCCGGAAAGAATCACACTCAAGGCCAGCGGCAACTCCACTTGAAACAAAAGCTGAGAACCGGTGAGCCCCATACCGCGCCCGGCCTCGACTACAGCGGGATCGACGCCGCGGATTCCGGTATAGGTATTGCGAATCACGGGCAGCAGCGCGTAGAGAGTCAGCGCCAGGATCGCCAGGCGATCGGCTCGCTCACCGAGCCAGGGCACCGGCAGAAGGAAGCCAAAGAGGGCAAGGCTTGGAATTGTCTGGATGATGTTCGCCGTCCCCAGCACCGGCCGATTCCACACCGGCCAGTGTGCGCTGAGAATGCCCAGCGGTATGCCAATCAGCACCGCGAACAGGGTGGAGACTCCGACCATCCAGAGATGCTCCAGCGTGAGTTCCAGGACTTGCTCGTGGTTTTGTAACATGAAGTGGAAAACATTCATGACGGGCCTCGATTTGTTGCCGGGTCCATGCTCTCTCCAAAGGCTTGCGCATACGCTGTGGCCAGTGGGTCTCCGCATCGCAGAAAATCCTCCGGCGGAAGAACCGTGATCAGGCGGCCGCCTTCCATCAGCGCGATGCGCGAGCCCAGGCGTAGAGCCTCACGCAGGTCATGGGTAACGAACACGACTGTCTTGTTAAGCCGCTGCTGCAGCGCCAAAAATTCGCGCTGCAACTGGTTGCGCGTGAGCGCGTCGAGCGCTCCGAACGGTTCATCCATCAGCAGGATTGCGGGATCGGCTGCCAGTGCCCGGGCCACCCCTACGCGCTGTCGTTGCCCGCCCGAGAGCTGGTGCGGATAACGCGAAGCGATTTGCGGCTCAAGGCCGACCATCTGCAAGAGTTCTTCCACGCGCTGATGGACGCGTTCGTCGGCCCAGCCTTCGATCCGGGGGACCAGGCTAACATTTCTCTTCACCGTGAAGTGAGGAAACAATCCCACGTCCTGGATCACATAGCCGATGCTCCGCCGCAAGCGAACCACATCACTTTCGGCGGTGGGCTGTCCGTTTACGTGTACTTCCCCGCCACTGGGAATCAACAGCCGATTGATCAACTTCAACGCTGTGGTTTTTCCGGAGCCGCTGCGCCCCAGCAGAACCAGGGTCTCGCCGCGTTCTATCCGCAGATTCAGACCGGAAAGCAATTGCTGGCCGCCGGGCAAGGTAAACGCGACGTCGCGGAATTCGATCGCCGGGCTTTGGGTCGCAGTTGGTTCCATGATCGGTCAGACGATCATCCGTGAAAATACTCCGTCACACAAGTTCCGTCGAACCATTAGTCCGCCGTGTTCATGAAGCGGCTCATCAAGATGGCGTTCGCCAAGCATGCCGGAGACCCAAGCCGGGCGCCGGAGGACGGCAGCATTCTGAACATCCGCTCGTGAAAACGCATCCAGCAAGCTAATAGACGACTCGGCTCCCTCCCGCTACGATTTTGATCAGATTCATGCGGAAATTGAGTTTGGGTACGAGTGTGTCCGTTCTACGTAACTCTCTCTGCTGGTTGCTGGTCGTGCTATCTCCGCTGTCGCTCCTGGCGAAGGACGCGGGCACCGCCATACTGCGCAGCGATGGTGGGGTGTGGGTTAACGGCCTTGAAATATCCGGGACCACGGCTGTCTACGCCGGCGATTCGCTGGAGACTAAGCCGGGCTTCGTCGCCAACATTGACGCCGAAGGATCGTCAATCCTGATCCAGTCGGAATCGATCGTAAAGTTCGAGGGAACATACCTGACACTGGAGCACGGCAGCATCTCTGTGGGTACCTCAACGTCGATGAGCGTGCATGTAAACTGCCTACGGGTCGAACCTGTTTCCAGCGAGCGCACGCAATACGTTGTAACTGATGTCAGCGGCGCGGTGCAGGTTACGGCCCAAAAGAATGACGTGAATATCACGCAAAGCAACCCGCTTCATAAGCCGCCTTCGGGAACCAGTTCAGCCCAATCCACCACCGTACATGAGGGACAGCAGACCACCCGCGACGAATCGACGGCTTGCGGCGTTCCGCCTCACCTCGGAGCAGCAAGCCGGGGCCTGAATACAAGATGGCTCGAGATTGGCGGCGGGGGAGGAGTTGGAACGCTGGTGCTCTGCCTGCTTCTCTGCAGGGGTAGTAATCCGCCCAACGTTAGCCCCTCGCAGCCGTAGTGAGTGGGCGAAACTTCAGCGAGATCGAGAAATCGGGCGTATACTTAAGGTCTTGACCTCGAAGACACCCTGACAGCACGTTGCGCCTTCGCGATTGAGAAATTTCCTGAAAGGCGAGAGACGTGTTGAACTTGGCGTGTTAAACCTTAGGGAAGTGCCGGAAGTCAGATCCGGCAATCCCATACCCCGGCTTCAACCAATCGCTCAATTCGCCATCGGTATGAGCGCGCAAATTCCGGCGACGCTGCGGTATTTTGCGTTAACAGCCTAAAACGGCTAGGAGAAATGTATGTCCGGAATCAACGGCGACAAAGCACGATTTAACCGGCGACGCAGACAAAAAATCAGTCGCCGTCAGAGCCGGGAGAAGATGTTGAAGGCCCTGGCCGAGAAGCACCTCGTGGCCCCGGCAGTACAAGCCAGTCTCAAGGAGAAATCAGCATGAGCATGCATCTCGTCGGGTTGCCGCTTTCGATTCTTGACAGCGTCCCGGTAAAGAAAAAGCGCGTTCTGCTGCTGGATACCTCGCAGACCAAACGCGACTTGCGGGCTGACGTCATGAGGAAGCTCGGCATTGAGGTGGATTGCGCCGCTGACGTGATCGAGGCGCGATGCTGGTGGCGAGCTGATTTGTACAATCTTGTTCTCATCAGCGTGGCTGGGGAGACCGACAGCCGAGACCAGTTCTGTACGGAGATTCGAAGCGCGAAGCCTCCGCAGCGGATCGCCTTTTTCGTGGGCGGACCTGAGTATCTCGCGGCTTCCCCGCAAGGTGACGAAGCGCCTTTGGCAGAAGACTTCCTCGGAAAGGAAATGGTTTCCGCGCTCGCTCGGGCTTCCGAAGATTCATCGCAGCGGTGGGGAATACTTGAAGCCTGCAGACGGATTTCTTCGGTCCGCTCGGTCAGCGAAGCCCGTTCACGAGCCCTTCGGGAAACTCCCAGACCCTCGCGGTGGGCGGAAGCAATCGAACAGCACTCCGCACCCGAAACCACCAGACCGCAACCCTTATTCGCATCAGCGACAGAAAGAGAAGAACCTTTATGAAGAATCTATATGTCGGCAACCTGCCTCACAGCACGACGGAACCGGAGCTTCGCGGCTTGTTTGAGGCGCATGGCGCAGTCGAACGCGTGAGCATTGTTACGGACCGCGAGACCGGCCGCGCGCGGGGTTTTGCCTTCGTGGAAATGACGAATGCCGCCGAAGCCGACAAAGCGGTCGCGGCCCTGAACGGAAGCGAGCTTGGCGGTCGCGCGTTGAAAATCAATGAGGCCAAGCCCAAAACTGATTCACCGCGCGGAGGACAGCGCTTTGGCGGTGGTGGAGGCGGCAGTCGCGATGACTATCAGGGCCACGCACGCCAGCCCCGGGAACCGCGCTGGTAAAGATTCGCCTTCGCCGCCGACGGAGTTGCGGATTACGACCGGCGATTCGACGAAAATGCCCTTCGGTCCGCGGTTGCTTCAGCCTTGGTTTGCCAGCTAAGCCTCGCGGTCCACATTTGACGATTGGAGATTGCAATGCCAGGACGAGGACGATCAAGCTTTACCAAACGCCAGAAAGAACACACGCGCCAGCAAAAACAGCGCGACAAAGCCGAACGCCGTAGCCAACGCAAGAGTGATGAGCCGTTAGGGACGCCGGGCGATTCCAGCGAACTGGATTTGAGCGAACTGCAACGGCACGCCGCCGAACAAGCCGCTCTGTTCCACATCGGAGGAGACGATGCCGATATTTCCAGCCTTCCCCGCGAGCATGGTCCGGAGAAGACCGAATCGTGAATTAGCTTCTGAAAGAAATAATCGATCTGAAAGCTGGGGCGCGTTCCGTTAAGGACGCGCCCCTTCAACTTTTATGCGAACACTTCGCCAGGCATCTTGGTAAGGGTCCGGCTGGCCAGGGTGTTTTCGACAACATGCGTTGGCTTCCCGGCGTTCGCCCAATCCACTTGCTTGCGTTCGATGCGGAGCTTCAGAGAGCGCTCAATATGGCGAAGTTCAATGACCTCGGCGCCAGCCACTAGACTGGAGGCGAGCCCCTGCGACCCCGCCCGCCCGGTTCGACCGACGCGATGAATGAAGTCTTCCGCCATCTTCGGCAGATCGTAGTTGATCACGTGCGCCACATCATCGATGTGTAAGCCGCGCGCGGCCACGTCAGTCGCGACCAACACCCGGAAGCGCCCCTGCTGAAATCCGCTGAGGGCGCCATTGCGCTGGGACTGTGAGCGGTCGCCGTGAATCATCGCCGCAGAAAAGCCTTCGCGCACCAGTTCTTTGGCGAGCCGTTCCGTGCCCCGCTTGGTGCGGGCGAAAATAAGCGTCTGCCCTGCCTCCGCGTAGAGCAATTGACGGAGCACATCAGCTTTCTCGGCAGGACGAACCTCGTACGCTTGCAGGCGAACGCTCTCCACCGGTTTGAGCACGGAACCGATTGCCACGCGGACAGGATCGCGCATGGCATCGTTCACCAGACCCGCGACCGATTGCTCCAGGGTCGCCGAGAAACACAGGGTCTGCCGGCGTTGCGGCAGGATCGCGAGGATCCGCCGGATGGCGGGCAGAAAGCCCATGTCGAGCATGCGGTCGGCTTCGTCGAGCACCAGGATTTTCACGTCGCGCAAATCGATTAGCTTGCGGCTTATAAAATCCTGCAATCGCCCGGGAGTCGCGATTACCAGGCTGGAGCCGGAGCGAACCGCCTGAATCTGCGTCTTCTCGGACACGCCGCCAATCACCAGCGCCGCCCTGGGCAAACTCTTGCCGCGCAACTTGTCGTATTCTTCATTGACCTGAATCGCCAGTTCGCGGGTGGGCAGTAGAACCAGCACGCGGACTCTTTGCGATGGTTCGCGCTGCAGCATTTCGATCACCGGGATCAGAAAAGCCAGCGTCTTGCCGGTGCCCGTCTGCGCCGTAGCCAGAACGTCTTTGCCTTCGAGTGCACAGGGAATAGCCTGCGCCTGGATCGGCGTTGGAGTAATAAATTGAGCCGCCGCCAGCCTCTGCTGCAAAGCAGAGGACAGCGGTAATTCGGTAAAGCTTGTCATTCCTAATTGTCTTTCTGGAGGGGCCTGATATTCAGACACGTGTCGTGAGTTCCCATGCCGCTCTTTGTTTTGATTTGACGCTGAATAAACGGCAGGCAGGAAAAGCGGAGATGAATCTGATCCAACAGGATCACCGCGTCACGAGCAAACCGTGGCAGTAGCGTTGAGAACAGTATAGCACAGCTTTCGGTGCAGCGAGGCGGGCGAGCATTACGGAAGTGATGGGCGTAGCGTTACCGCGGATCCTCAATTACTATCCTAAATATACATCACGCTATGCGCTACTGCGGTACCCAGCGCGCATGGTTCGTGAAAAGGCCGTACACGAAGCAGATCTGGTAGGCGACGAAAACACCGAAGCATAGGCTCAGCAGCCCCGAAGCCAAAGCCAGCCTCCGCGAGAACTTCTCACGACCTTTCCCCATGAAGGTAAATGCCGAGGCGATGCTCATGGTAATCAGCATCATGCCCGCAATCGTGCCCACGCCAAAGACCAGGAGGTAGGCGATCGCCCAACGCACATTTCGGATGGTCGTCAGCACCAGTAATGCCACGGCCGCTGATCCGGCGAGCCCGTGAACCACTCCCACGACGAACGGCCGAAGATATTGATACAGGCCGATTCTTCCGAATACGCGGTCCACCCAGGCCAGCGGGGTCTGACCCGGGGCGTGGGAGTGGGCTCCCGGCTGGTGCGAGTGCGGATGATTGTGGATGTAGTCACCGTGCCGGTGATGATGAGAGTGGAACACATCATCTCCGTCATGGGCTAGAGATTCAGGGTGCGGCGATCCGGCAGGTACCGAGCCTGAAGGCATGGTGCGCAGAAACCCGGCGACATTGACCAAGCCCAGGATGACCAGCATCACGGCGACGGATAACTCCATGCTGAGGCCGACCCGCACCGGAATCACAAGATTGAAGAGAATGATCCCGGCGCCGACCACGAAGATGGTCAGGGTGTGCCCAACTCCCCAAAATGCGCCGATCAAGGCTGCCCGCGGGCTGCTCCGCTGATTGCTCACGATGGTGGTGACCGCGATTACGTGGTCGGGATCTGTGGCGTGGCGCATCCCCAGAAAAAATCCCACGGCGAGGATGGAGAGAAAGCCGATCATCCGTTCCACCTGGACCACTTGGCCTTGTTGCCCGCTGCCAATGTATCAGAACCACCGCAAGGCAGTGCGCGCCATCGGAATGAGAAACCAGCGCCTAATGAGCACCAGCCTTTTCCGATCCCAGCCCGGTGTTTGAACGGACCAGCAATTCGTTGAACTTGTGCTGCGAAGTCGGCTCGTGACTGATCAGCGTGCCCAAAATCGCTCCGATAAATCCCAATGGAATGCTTAGAATGCCAGGATTTTCCAGAGGGAACCAGGCCTTGGCTTGAATCAAGTGCCGGGCAGTGCCAGTTACGGTTGGCGGATCGATAGCCATCATGCTGGGGCTGACCAGGATGAGCCCGATTGAAGCCAGCAAGCCCACGGCGAGCCCACTGACAGCTCCCGCGGTGTTGAACCTTCGCCAGAAAATTGAAAGCACAATTACGGGAAGGTTGGCGGACGCGGCTACCGCAAACGCGAGTGCCACCAGGAATGCAACATTTGCTGTCGGTCCCAGCAGGATTGCGATTCCGATGGCGACGGCGCCCACGCCAAAGGCCGAAATGCGCGCCACCAGGACTTCCTCGCCTGGTTTACGCTCGACTCCGTTGTGAATGACGTTGGTCCAGAAGTCGTGCGAAAAGGAAGTGGTCGCGCTGATGGTGAGTCCGGCGACCACAGCCAGGATGGTGGCGAAAGCAATGGCAGAGATGAATGCGAAGAAAATGTTCCCGGCCAGAGCTTGTGCCAGCAGCGGGGCACTCATGTTCGTGCCGCCGTGAGTCTTGATGAAGTCGGGCCCCACAATGGTCGCTGCTCCGAAGCCAAGAAACGTGGTCATTATGTAAAAGCTTCCGATCAGCACCATTGCCCAAACCACACTGTTACGCGCCGTCTTGGCATCTGGCACGGTATAAAACCGAACCAGAATGTGAGGCAGACCGGCCGTGCCGAAGATGAGCGCCAAGCCCAGAGAGATAAGGTCCAGCGGCCCGTAAGGCGGCTTGTAGCGAAGCCCCGGTTGCAGAAAGTCTTTTACTACCGTGGCTCCCTTGGCGTCGTGGTAAGTCACATGGCCGACGGCTCCGAAGAAATCGCCGAAGCTGAAATGGAAGTGAGCCATAACCAGGATGCTTAGCAGTATGGTCCCACCCATAAGCAGAATCGCCTTGATGATCTGCACCCAGGTTGTCGCTAACATGCCGCCGAAGACAACATAGACAATCATCAGAATGCCAACGCCGGTCACCGCCTGGTTGTAGCTGACATAACCTCCGAGCAGCAGTTTCACCAGAGCGCCGGCTCCCACCATCTGAGCGATCATGTAAAAAGTGCTGACAGTCAGGGTGCTGAGCGAGGCCATCGCGCGTACCGGTCTGGGTTTAAGGCGGTACGCGAGCACGTCTGCCATGGTGTACTTACCGGCGTTGCGCAGCGGTTCCGCGATCACCAGCAAGACCGTCAGATAGGCAACCAGCCAGCCCACCGAAAACAGAAAGCCGTCATAACCCTGGAAGGCGATGATGCCGGCGATACCCAGGAAGGACGCGGCGCTCATGTAGTCGCCAGCCACCGCGATCCCATTCTGCCAGCCCTTGATCTGGCGGCTGGCGGCGAAGTAGGCGCTCGCGCCGGCCGAGCGTTTCGACGCCCAATAGGTAATCCCCAGAGTGATTGCGATGAATAAAAGGAACATGATCAGCGAGATATTCGCCATGGTCTACCTGCCTCCCTTGCCGTTCCCGGCTTGCGCAACCACAGCTCTTTCGACAATGTCTTTCGCCAACCGGTCAAAGTCGTTGGCGGCTCTCACGTAGAGGCCGGCTATCAGCCAGGCCACAAAAAACTGAGACAAGGCGAAGAGGTAGGCCAGGTTTACGCCAATTACCTTGGTCGACATAAATTGCGGCGCATAGCCCACCAGCACGGGTAACGCAAAGTAGTAAACAACGAAGAAAAGGAACGCCGGAATGATAAAGATCCGTTTGGTGGCCATCAAATCCTTGAATTCCTGGCTCTCTGCAATCTTGTCCCAGGTGGACTGGGTCGCTTGATAACGCTCTTCCGGGCGCGTCAACTGTTCTGGCATGGGGCTTCTCCTCGGACTCGCTGCTGAAACGCCGTTCTGAACCTGGCAGCCAGGGAACTAACCGGGAGACGCCCTCGTCGCTGCAGCACGGCAACGAAATCCCTCTCCGGAACCCTGGCGGCAAGCATTGTAACGCGACTTACAAGGCACGCAGCCCTATTTTCGTTAGAAAGTAAAGATCGGCCCAAATTCGGTCCGCTGATCCTTCCACTTGTTCGCCGCCTGTCCCGCAATCGAGTAGGTGACGCCGATGTGGGTCAGATCTGGCAGCAGCGTGGTTTGATATTGCGACTGCTCGAACGCAAACGTGGTGAACGCGTTGAGCTTGTAGTAGAGAGTCGCCGCCAGAAGCCTGGACTGAAAGAGCGGAAGACCGCCATTGCATTTCCCGCTGGCGAGCCCATCGGCACTGCCGCAGCCGAAACCATTCGCGTGGGCGAGGTCGTGGTGAACTACCTGATCCTTGCCAGCATGCAGGTACAGGTTCCAACTCGCATTGCGGCCCTTGGGGTCGGCATTGAACCAGCGGGACAAAGGCAGTCCCAGATTGACGAAGCCACCGAAGGCCCCGATGGGGCGCTCGGGAGCAATTTTCCACCTGCCACCGGCGCCGGAACAGGTGCCGCCGGACGCAAAGGGCACCGTGCAGCCCACATCCATTCCACCCGTGGCGGCCTGGACATTGTCCACCGTCGGGACATTCGTTACGTTGTAGAGTCCCGTGGTATCGGTGAAGAACGTATTCAACTGGCCGGCCAGCATGAAGCGCATGTCGCCGCCACGAAAAGCGCTGGCCACCAGCGTGAACCAGCGGGTGGGCAGTTGGACGCCGAGCTGATTGCCAAACATGTGGCTGCTGTTGGTGAAGCCATTCGGAAACGTGGTGAGCACGTCTGATATCCCTGTAAGATTTGCGCTGGTCGTGATGGAGGTGCGCTTGCCCACGTATCCACTCCAGAATATCTGTGCCGACGAAACCGCTGGCGCCTTGTCGAGTTGGAACTGCAGCGCAAGCCTGCCCTCGAACTCGGGGCGGCCCGAGTCGGCGCCTTCGCGCTCGCCTTCGCCGATCTGCGCCTCAAAACCTCCCAAGCCGTTGGCGGTGGGGCCGCCCTGCAGTTTGTAGATTTGACCCGAGCTCGGCATCATGATGGCAAACTCAGGAGAGATCTTGAACTTGGCCGCACCCCCCAGTTTCTGCACCAGCCCGAAGCGGAACTGCGGAGTGCGCTCCCAGATGTCTCCGGAAAATGCGCCGAGAAACGTGGTTTCCACAATGTTCGGCAGCGCGGTCGAACCGAACAGAGACCAGTTCTGCCCGGCTTCAAAGAATACGTCCGTGTCTTCGCCGGACGTGTAATCCAGCCGCGCATAGGCCAAACGCAGCCGCGGTTGCGGGTTGCGAATCGACGAGACATCCGCGTTATCCACTTCCGTAAAGCCGCCTTCGAAGTCTCCCTCTACCTTCCCGCTCAAGGTGAGATTCTTGGAGATGTCGGGCCATTCGAAACTTGATCCGAACCGGGAGGATCGTGCCTTCAAGTGGAAGGACGGATCTTGTGTTGGACCAGTGCTTAGGACCGAGCTGGAATTCAGAAATATGCCGGGGAATGGGAAGTCATCGCCATTGGGGTCGCTGGTGTCGTGCACCGCGGTCGCTTTGAGGAAGCCGTAAGGCGTAATCTTTACGGCGCCCACCTTGAAGCCGGGAATCAAGCCGTCTTTCACCGGCGGATCTACCGCGAGCACGCGCAAGGGAACAACCGCCGGCACTACGTCGGGCGCCGCAGGTTTTTTCTGAGGAGGGTTCTGGGCAACTTCCTGGCGAGGTTGAGTCTGAGCGGTAGTTTCCACCGTTACTGGGAGGACTGCAACCGCGGCGGCGGTGGCGGAGGGTTGCGCTGCGGAGCGGGTGGCCAAATCTGCCGCGCTTAATAATCCTTTACGCGAGAGGGCGTCCACCAAGGCTTGAAACTCAGCCGAGGGTGCTGCGTTTCGAATGGCGTTAGCCTCACTGGGTGCCAGAACGCCTTTCATTACGAGCACGCCGAGCAACGCCGTTACATTGGCATCGCCGGTGGGTGAGGCAAGGCTCGGGCCTGCCGGGGCGGGACTCACTTCTGCGGGAGTCGTTGTTGCCACTGCGTTCGCTGCACTTTCACTTGCGGTTTTTGCTTCGTTGCTTCCCGCCATGACGGGCACAGCCGTGATGGCCAGCACTAACAGAGTCGACAACAATTTCTGAGGCGTCAACATGGACGGTGTCTCCTCGTTCCGGCTGAGAGCCTGGCACAGAACATGGAGCGCAACGCTAGGTTGTTTTCGCAAATCACGCTGTGATCCCGGTCACGCTTCAAAGTGATTGAGTTTCAACAGTCCCAAAATTGCACGCGGGTAAACTCTCATCCGCGACTGCGTGCCCCGAACCTGGAGTGTCCGACGCGCGCGCCGTTTGTTGTGCGAGCACATGATCCTGTGATCTGCATCACTGCCTGCGAGTCACCTGCAGAGCAGAATCGACGCCGTTTCGTTTAGTTCGCCGCCCGCTCGGGAGGTTCGCATGAGTTCTCTCACTGTCGCGAAGGCAGAAAACATTTCCAACCTGCTGGCCATGGATCAGGAATACCCAGCCCCAGAAATTGTGGCCCGTAATGTGATTCAGAAGGACTGGCTTGGCGAATGTGCCCGCGCGCTGAAAGATCCTGAAGGCTTCTGAGCAGACTACGCGCAGAGTTGTGTGTGGTCGCGGAAGTGGGACCGTGTGCTGGAGTGGGATAGCGTCCATCACAAATCGTTCACAGTCGCCAAAACCACTATCACGATCAACGCGTTGGACAGGCATGCGGAAT